>Ga0172375_10006494_pt1 | contig 16394 bp, 19 predicted proteins | sample LakKiv1m_FD_114537 | JGI IMG/M metagenome (GOLD analysis project Ga0172375, IMG submission 114537) | Freshwater microbial communities from Kabuno Bay, South-Kivu, Congo - kab_092012_11.1m | ecosystem: Environmental > Aquatic > Freshwater > Lake | place: Democratic Republic of the Congo...
CGTTGGGCCTCAAAGGAAGAGTGAATCGTGGAGAAATCAATACAAGGTGCTGAAAGAGCCATACTGTCCAAGGGCAAGAAGGCACTCTTTGGTATTCTTGCGCCGCTCATCTTTCTTGTTGTTGCCTTTTGGGTGGTTTTGAGCACTGCCACTGGGGAAGGACCCTCAATCGGTGGTCGAGGTATGGTGCTTGCGCTGGTTCTTTTTCCAATCGCGTTTGTCGTCTCCGGCCTACTGAATACCGGGGTTTTATTTTTGTCACTGCGCAGTCGTCTTAACACATTCTTTCTCGGGCTCGTAGTGCCTGTGATCGTGCTCGTTCTCTCTTACGCCTACTTATGGCGCATTGGCCCCTTCCAACACTAGGTATGTTGTTGTCGATGCCGCCCAACTAGGCAGTCAAGCGGGACTGCGCAAAAGCGCGCAGCCCCTTACTTTCACGTTAGACAGAAGCGATTGTCAGCGCCCTCGCAACCCGTCCGCTCGTGGCGTCACGACAAGTTCGGTGCTGGCTGAACGACCGCAGAGAACGAATGAGTCGCAGGCGACATCACAAGGGCAACAAGGCCCAGTGCCAGTAGGGCTGGCCATCTCTAGCTTGCCGGCCAGCAACCATGATTAGCTTCTGTCTAACCTGCACGTTAGCCATAAACCGAAATATCAATGGGATGGCCCATTCCCACAATCAAAGATTGACTCCTTCAGTGAAGTGACGTATTATTTTACACAAATCTATACGTCAAACTTAAAGGAGGGTTCCATGCTTACCAAACTGACGCTACGGATGGACGATAATTTAATTGCATCGGCAAAAGAATATTCATCACAAACAGGCAAGTCTGTCTCCCGTATTGTTTCCGATCTGTTTGAAATCATTAAAAATGAGAAAGTAAAAAGAAATGACCCCTTACCTCCAACAGTGAGGTCATTGAGGGGCATTCTAAAAGGGAAAGGGCTCGCCGAAAAAAATTACAAAGAGCATCTGGAAGAAAAATATTTATGAAAACCCTATTCGATACCAACGTCATCCTCGATGTTCTTTTGGACAGGGAGCCATTTTCGAATGATGCGTCATTCCTATTGTCTAAAGTAGAAGAGTCTGAGATTATAGGGGTTATCTGCGCAACAACAGTTACAACCATTCACTACCTCATCACTAAAGCACTTGGTCATCAGGCTGCTTCCCGTCATATCAAATCCCTCCTTTCACTTTTCGTCATTGCTCCAGTAAATCGCGTGGTGATTGAAAATGCGGCCGACGCAAAATTCAAGGATTTTGAGGATGCAGTTCTGCATGAAGCGGCATGTCATGCGGGAGCCAAATATATTGTAACAAGAAATATGGCTGACTTTAAAAGCTCAATACTTCCAGTGTTTGAGCCAAAAGAATTTATTAACGCTATAGAATCATTAAAAAACAATGGCTAACAAGCGGGTTAACCTAACCGACTTGAGTAGCGTTGCGCTAGGCGCGGCCAAGTTCAGTGGCGGCGGCAGGTTACCCTGGGCGTTAGCGCTCCTACCGTCAAACTGGCCAAAGCAGCAAAACAGGTAGTGGTTTTACGTCACCTTGACAAAACGTACGCGTTGTCGTACGGTAAAAGTGTCAATCAAGGAGGACACCCCATGCAAACACTAACAGCAAGCCAAGCACGTTCCAACCTCTACCGCATCATTGACGAAGCGGCCACAAATCATGAGCCAGTAGTTATCACCGGCAAGCGAAACAATGCAGTACTCGTCTCAACAGAAGATTGGGCATCAATCCAAGAAACCATGTACTTGCTGTCCGTTCCTGGTATGCGCAAGTCCATTATGGATGGGTTGCAAACTCCAGTTGCCGAATGCGCTAAGGAGCTGGACTGGTGACCTGGGAATTGGTTTACACAAAGCACGCCCAGAAAGATGCTCAGAAATTATCTTCAGCAGGCCTAAGAGAAAAAGCACAGGCACTGTTGATGCTTCTACGGGAAAATCCATTTCAAAATCCACCGCCATATGAAAAGTTGGTTGGTGATCTATCTGGCGCTTACTCCCGGCGGATCAACATTCAGCACAGATTGGTTTATCAAGTTTTAGAAGACCTTAAGGTCGTTAAGGTGCTGAGAATGTGGTCGCATTATGAATGAAGACACCACGCTAACCAGCGGGTCAACCTGACCGCCGGGAGCAGCGTTCTCTGAATCAAGTTCAGTGGCGGCGGCAGGTTACCCTTGGCGTTGTGCGGCATGTAACGGAAACGGACAGAAACCGATGAGCAGAGGAACGATTGCAGTAACAATCCTTGCAGCAGGTCTATTGATAGCTGGATTATCACAGGCATCGAGCGCAGTCATAGAAACCCCGGACCTCATCGTAAGCGATGCCACCGGCAACTTATCGGATGATCAACTGAAAATCTTGTCCGATCAAGCGCAAGCGATGTTGGGGCGCATTCTTGCATTCTGGTCCGCCGATTCCGGAGTAGACCGACTGAAAAAGGTACATGTCGTTTTTGATGAACCGCGCAGGGAAGTATATTCCAGTGTCTTTTACTGGGGGAAAGCGGATGGCGGACGTATACGCATCGTTCAAGTCTTCAAATCTGAAGGCTCGCCCCAAATGATGGCGCACAAGCTTACAAGCGCGATATTTCCCCAAAAGGATAAATTGATTCGCAACATGATGGGTATTCTGACAGAAGCGCAAGTCGGAAATCCGTTAACCTTTCCGATGTGCGGATTCAGCAGTGACGAATGGGTATTGGCCCTTCTGGAAACGAAATCATCCATCCCCCTAAACGAACTGGGACCGGATCATGAGTCATGGGGCATGAAGGACGCCGGGGGTGGAAAACTTTCAATTCTTGATAAGGCAAAGCAACACAAGGCATATGCCGAGACAGGGTCTTTTGGAAATTATTTGTTTAAGACTTATGGGATCAACAAGATAAAGCGGCTGCAACGACTCTCTCAGGAGAAGGACAGACCATGGGAGGATGTGTTCGGGATCAGCTTGCAGGAGCTTGAGGCCAATTGGCTAAAGCATCTCAAGGCAAATGGAGAAACAAAAGAGGAAAATGTGTCGATAATATTAAAGTTGTTTGAAAGAAATCCGGGCACAGCCTGCTCTGAGGCGCAGAGGCTTTCACCCAGGAAACAGTAGGCAACCAAGGCAGTATGTTTCAATTGCTTGCTGTGTTTCCCGCCCAACCTATCACTCCAGCGGATGGCTACAGCAAGCCAAGCAACCGGCTCAGGCGCACGGCCTTCTGCTGCTCCAACTTGGGCATGATCTTGGCGACTTGGTCGGTTTTGAGTCCCTTCAGCACTTCCAGGGCCTCGCTATCCTCCATTTGATTAAGGAGTGGCGCCACCTTGGAAGGGCTCATGGCGGTGTAGATTTTCATAAGATCGCGGAATTGCTTGTCCTTGACGACCTTCAGCTCATCCAATTTGGTCTTGAGGTCGGCCTGAACCTCAAGCAGCTTGGTCAGCTTCTCTTCCGTCTCCTGCTGCCGGGCCTTCATCTCTTCTTCCTTCTCGGCCAGTTCCTTTTCCTTGATGGCAATGATCTTTTCCCGGTCGCGCAGTTCATTGACCTGGGCCATTTCGTCCGAGGTCGGCTTTTCCACCTTCTTCGCGGTCTGGCCAAAGCCAAAGGGAATGGCCGAGGCAAGGACCACCCCCACGATCAGCCCCACGACAAAGACCCCGATCCTCCGCCGTTTCCTGGGCGGTTCAACCTGCACCTGTTCCATCTCCATATCGCACCTCCCTAGCGGGCCAACCGGCCGCCATGCCGGTTGAAACGGAGTACCATCTGCTCATCGCTCGCCTTCTGCTCCTGTTGCAGCACTTCCCGCAGATATTTTCCCTGGTCCCGTTCCCGGGCCTTTTCCATCACCTTGCGATCCTTGACCCGCTCGACCAGCTCCCGCCGTGCCTGTTCCACCGCCTTGATCTGGGCCGCGATCACCTGCTGCTGCTGGGCGATGTCCTGCTCCCTGCGGTCGATGGCCTGCATATAGAGGGAATATAACGGGGCGGCCACCGGCTTTTTTTTGCGCTGCTCCAGCTCCCCCACCAGCCGCGCCAAGTCCGCCTCGAAACGCGCCAGCGCCGACCGATATTCCTCCAGCAACACCTGTTCCCGCGCCAGCTTCTGCTGGGCAACCTCTTCCAGGTTGCGGCGGTAATTGAGCACCGATTCAAGCCGGAATTTATATGCCATGGTGCCCTACCCCCTTATCGCCGGGCTGGCGTTGCCGGTTGGGTGTCGCCGGCAAACAGTCCTTCCAGTTGGGCCGCGCTCTCGGCCAGCCCCACCTTCTCCTCCACCGGCTGGCGGAGATAACCGTTCAGCCGGTCGATCATCTCGATGGCGCTGTCGATCTTGGGGTTGCTGCCCCTGGCATAGGCACCGATATTGATCAAATCCTCGGAGCGGCGGTAGGTGGCCATCACCTCCAGGAAACGGTGGGACAACTTGACCTGCTCCTTCGGGACCACATCGCTCATGCAACGGCTGACGCTGCCCATGACCTCGATGGAAGGATAGTGCCCCCGGCTGGCCAGTTCGCGGCTCAGAATGATATGGCCGTCGACAATGGAGCGGACCGCATCGGCAATGGGTTCGTTCATGTCGTCGCCCTCGACCAGCACGGTATAGATGCCGGTGATACTGCCCTTGCCGATACAGGTGCCGGCCCGCTCCAGCAGTTTGGGCAACTGGCCGAAAACCGAAGGGGTGTAGCCGCGTGAGGTGGGTGGTTCACCGATGGCCAGCCCCACCTCGCGGCTCGACATGGCAAAGCGGGTCACCGAGTCCATCATCATGATGACATCGCGATCGAGGTCGCGGAAATACTCGGCAATGGCCATGGCAAGATACGCCCCGCGCATGCGCACCAGCGGCGGTTGATCGGAGGTGGCGACCACCACCACGGAGCGGGCCAACCCTTCCGGGCCGAGATCGCGCTCGATGAAATCCTTGAGTTCACGGCCACGCTCGCCAATGAGCGCGATAACGCTGATGTCCGCCGCGGTGTGGCGGGCGACCATGCCAAGCAGGGTCGATTTGCCCACGCCGGAACCAGCTAGGATGCCAATACGCTGCCCCTTGCCCAGGGTGAGCAAACCGTTGATCGCCCGCACCCCGACATCGACCGGCTGCAAGATGCGCTCACGGGTCATGGGGTTCAACGGCTCGGCGTAAAGGGGGTAAACCTGATCGACACAAAGCGGCCCCTTGCCGTCCATGGGGCGGCCCAGGCCGTCGATAACCCGGCCAAGCAGGCTCTGGGAAACTGGCACGCTGGCCTGGCCGCCAACCAGGCGGATGGCGCTGCCCGGCTCGATGCCGCGCATCTCGCCCAATGGCATCAACAGCACCCGGCCCTCGCGAAAGCCGACCACCTCGGCCGGCACCCAGGAAGCGCCCTTGAAGACCTCGACCTCGCAGATGCTACCCACCGGGATGCCAGGGCCCTCGCTCTCGATCACCATGCCGATGACCTGATTGACCCGGCCGCCCACGGTGATGAGCGGGGCCTGCCCTGCGATATCAATGGCGCGGGAAAAGTCCATGGTCACGCCTCAGGCAGGCTGGCTGCCGTCAGCTTCGGCATCGGCGGCCAAAGCCGCCAGAAGGGCGTGTTCCACGGCCTCGTAGAGCTTCGCCTTGCCCCCTTCCAACGTCGCATCGACCTCACCGAAGCTGGTTTTGAGCAGGCAGCCACCCTGGCTGATAGCCGGATCCTCCACCAACTGCACCCGGTTTTTCCCTTCAAACAAAGCAGGGTTCTCCAGGCTGATCTCCTTGATCCTATGCAGATCATCGCTGTGGAGGTGTACCTTGACCAGCGAATTCTCCACCACAAAGGCCATGGCCTGCTTGAGGCACGCCTGGATCACCAGGGGATTGACCGATACCTCGTGCTGGACCAGGCGGTCCACCATGGTGGTGATGAGGGTCATGATCTCGCGCTCGTAACGGTCGAGCAATTCCTGGCGTTGGTTTTGCAAGGTATCGATGAAGGCAGCCAGCTGTCGCACCTGCGCCTCATACTCCTCTTTGCCGGCAGCGCGGCCTTCGGCCTCGCCCGCGGCGAAACCCTTGTCGCGCGCCTCCTGCTCGATGCGGTCCGCCTCGGCCTGGGCCTGGCGGACCATTTCCTCTGCCTGCCGCCGGGCCAGTTCCCGCTCGTCGCGGATCTCCGGCTGGCTTGACCTAGCGCCACTATCCTTGGTAGAGACCGACGGCGCCCCGCCGCCCCCCTTCCAGAAATCGGTGAGCGAGAGGAACTCGTCGGATTTGGGCAGCGCCGCCATCCCGCCACGCAGGGCCTTGGGCTGCGCCCCCTGGGCGGCCGGAACGCCGCCGCCCCTGGGCAGCTTATACACCTTAGACAAATTCGTCCTCCCCGCCGCCCTGCATAAGCTGGATCTTGCCTTCCTGCTCCAGGCGCTTCGCGATCTTGATGATGTTCTGCTGCGCTGCCTCGACATCCTTGACCCGGGTCGGCCCCATGATCTCCATGTCTTCCTTGAGCATCTCCACCGCGCGGGTGGACATGCAGGTGAAAACCTTTTCCCGCAGCTCGTCCGAGGCGATCTTGAGCGCGATCTTGAGGTCGTCGGTGCTGACCTCCTTGAGCACTGCCTGGATGCCGCGGTTGTCCACGTTGACGAGATCTTCGAAGACAAACATCAGGCGCCGGATCTCGTCGGCCAGGGTCTCGCGCTGCTCCTCGACCCCTTCGAGGATGGAGGCCTCCATGGCGCGGTCGGCATTGTTCAGAATCTCGGCCACCGCCTCGACGCCGCCCAAACGCTGCCCTTCCATGCCCTCCACCGACAGCAATTCGTCCTGGAGCACCCGGTCCACATCGACCAGAATCTCCGGACTCACCTTGTCGAGTTCGGCCATGCGCATGATGATTTCCACTTGATTGTCTTCCGGGAATTCGGCAAGGATCTGGGCCGCCTGGGTGTGGTCGAGCACCGCCAACACCAGGGCCACGGTCTGCGGGTGTTCGTTGCGCAAGAAGTTTACCAGCACCTTGGGCTCTAGTTTGCGCGCCTTCTGGAAAAGGGTAAGTTTCCAGTCGGAACGGATGTCTTCCAGGATTTCCTGCGCCTTGTCGGAGGAGAGCGCCCTTTTCACCGCCTGCTCCAGCATCTCGTTGCCGGAAAGGAAAAGGTCGGCGTCACCGGTATCACTCTTGAACTCCTTCAAGAGCCCTTCAAGGTCTTCCTTTTCGATCTTGTCGATCTTGGCCATCTGGCGGCCGACCAGCTTGATCTCTTCCGGGTCGAGCCGCTGGAAGACTTGGGCGGTGAACTCCTCGCCCACGGTAAGCAGGAAGATGGCGGCCTTTTCCGGGCCGCTCAGGTTGTCGGCCCCGCCTTTTTCCTTTTTATGGGGAGCAGCCATGGGAATCAGACTCCTTCACGCAGCCAACGGCGGACCAGGTCGGCGGCCCGGTCCGGGTCACTCTGCGCCAGTCGGTAAATCCGTTCCTGGTCAGTCAACCCCTTGGGCGACAAGGCCAGATCCTCTTCTTCGCCAGAGCCAGCCGACACCCCGGGCAGGTGATGACCGCCCTCCACACGCTCCACCGTCCGTCGGCCTTCAAGCTGCTTGGTGGTGAGGATACGGAAAAAAGGCTTGATCACGAACAGCATGACACCAAGGGCGATGAGCAGATAAACCACGGGCATGGCCAGCCATTCCATGATCTCACGCCATTTTTCCAAGGCAGCGGGTTCAGGTTCGACCATGGTGGAGAGGGCGAAGGACATGCTGGCCACCTCGACCTGATCGCCCCGTTCCTCGCTATAGCCAATGGCGTTCTTGATCAACTTCTCAAAATACTGCATCTCCTCCGGGCTTCGTGGCTTATATTTTAGGCTGGCGCCCTTTTCCTTGTCAACGCTCTTGTCGTAGGTGCCATCGACCATGACCGCTACCGAGAGGCGCTTCACCGTGCCACCCATCTCCTGAACGTGCTTGGTCTGCCGGCTGATCTCGTAGTTCTTGGTCGTATTGTTGCGTTTGTAGGCACTACCCTGGCCCGCCCCCTCGCCAGACTCGGCAAAGGTGGCGAGTTCGCCCTTGGCGCCGGGAATCCCTTGGGGCGATGGCCCGCCGCGCTGATCTTCCTCGGTCAGCGTTTGCTCGCTGCGCACCACCTGGGCCTCGGGGTCGAAATTCTCCTCGGTCACTTCCTTGCGGTTGAAATCGATGTCGGCGGTAACACTGGCCCGCACCCGGTTGACGCCGACCACCTCCTCCAGCATGGATTCCACTTTCTTGCGCAGGGTATCCTCCACCTTGAACTGGTATTCAAGCTGATTGCCGGACATCACGCCATTCTGATCGCCGCTCTTGCGGTAGAGCAGACGACCGGCGGTATCGACCAGGGTGATATTCTCCGGGGTGAGTCCCGGCACAGCGCAGGCCACCAGGTTGACGATGCTCTGCACCTGCGACTGCGAAAGCTGCTCACGGCCGCGCAATTTCACACTCACCGAAGCGGTGACGGGCTTTTCATCCTCGACAAAAACCGATTCCTTGGGGGTGGCGATATGGACACGCGCCTCCAGCACCTGCTGGAACTGGCGAATGGTACGGGCCAGCTCACCCTGGAGTGCCCGCTGGTAATTGAGGCGATGGACAAAATCCGTGGTGCCGAGGCTGGACTGGTCGAAAATCTCGAAGCCAACGCCGCCGCCACGCGGCAACCCCTGCCCGGCCATGGCGAGTCGCACCTCATAAACCTGGCTGGCCGGCACCATGATCGCATTGCCCCCCTCGGAAAGCTTGTAGGGTACCCGCTGCTCCTTCAGGCGGTTCACCACCTCACCAGCATCTTCCTGGCTCAGACCGGAGAAGAGCACCTTATACTCGCCGGTGGCCTCGCCCCCCACCGTGGTAATGGCGATCATGCCCCCCACCACCACCGCGACCACCGCGAGGGCGATCAGCTTCTGGGCCAGACTCAGCCCCCGGAAAACCGAAACCAACTGTTCAACAATATCCTTGGGTCCAGCCATAACTCCCCCTTACGAAAACACGGAATTAAAGTTGCATCCGCATGATTTCCTGATAGGCGTCAAGCACCTTCTGCTGCACCCTGGTCATGAGCCGGAAGGAAATACCCGCCTGTTCGGCGGCGATCATGGTCTCGTGGATATTAGCGTGTTGGCCGCTGGCAAGCCCCTGGGCCAGGACATCGGCCTGGCCGAGCTGGGTGTTCACCGCGGCGATGGACTGATTGAGCAGCTCACCAAAACCAGCGGCACCGGCCGCCGGCTTCTGGCCTGGCCGCGGCGCGGCGACACCGGCCGGGGCGATGGTTGAGAGCGAAATTTCCTTCATGGCGCCACTCCTTTATCGACAACGTAAACCGGATTGAGGTTCACCGGCCACCTGGTTACGGGTCAACGACTGATGTCCAGCGCCCGCAGCGCCATATTTTTGACGGCATCCAGGGCGGTGACGTTGGCCTCGTAGGAGCGTTTGGCGCTCATCATATCCACCATCTGCTCCGCCACGTTCACATTGGGCATCCGGACAATGCCCCTGGCATCGGCATCGGGATGGGAGGGATCATATACCTCCTGAAAAGGCGACTTGTCTTCCACCACCTTGGCGACCTCCACCGTCCGCAACCGTTCTGCCGTGGAATTAAGCGTTTCGCGGAAGCTGCCCGCCAAGGGCTTGGCGGCAAAAATCACCGACTTGGCCTTGTAAGGCCCACCTTCCAGGGTACGGGTGGTGTTGGCGTTGGCCAGGTTCATGGCCGCGATGTTCAAGCGCGCCCGCTCCGCTTTGAGCGCGGCGCCACTAATCTGCATGGCAGTCAGTTCGTCCATGGGTTATTTCCCCCCTTCGTCGATGGCGTAGCGCAATCCTTCGAATTTCTTGGTAATAAGCCGGGTGGTGACCTGATACATGAGCTGGTTTTCAGAGAGCTTGACCATCTCCTCGTCAAGGTCGACCGGCCGCGCCTCCTTGCTGAATTCCCCGCTTTTGGCCGCCTCCACTGGATCGACTGTCAAATGTTTGGCGTTGGTACGATTGAGATCGCCCACGCCGCTCATGGTCCGTTCCATCACCTTGGCAAATGAGAAATCCTGGGCGATGTAGCCCGGCGTCTCTTGATTGGCGACGTTGGACTGGATCAGCCCCTGCTTTTCCAGGCGCAGATCAAGCGCCTGCCGCATGGTGGCGATACTGCCGCCGTACAGTTTATTGACTGGCATCGTGGCCTCCATGACCTCTTATTAGACCGTTGCCAGAATTAAATGCAAATACGATGCCAACACCAAAGGCAGGAAATAGGGAAAAAGGAAGGAAAGAAGGGGGAAAAACAGAAAATCAGTCGAGGACGCCCTGGGTGCGGTATTCATTCAGCTTGTTGCGGAGGGTGCGGACGCTGATGCCAAGAATCTTCGCGGCATGGGTGCGATTATCGCCGGTCTTCCGCAGGGCCTGCATAATCATCTGCCGTTCCACCTCGCGCAGACTCTGACCCTCCACCGCAATCGCCGCCCCTTCATTCGCCGACGCCACCGCCCCCGCTGCGGCAACGGAAATGGGCGCCGCAGTTGGCAGGCCAGCCGGCCGCTCTACCTCCTCCCAGAAATCCCAGGGCTCCAGTTCGCCATCCACGCCGAGCAGCACCGCCCGCTCGATCATATTCTCCATCTCGCGCACGTTGCCAGGCCAATCATAGGAAAGGAAACGCGCCAGGGCGGCAGCCGACATTTTTTTGACCGGCCGGCCATACTGGCAGGAGTACTTTTCAATAAAATGGGCGGCAAGCAACGGGATGTCCTGCTGACGCTCGCGCAGCGCCGGCAACCTCAGGGGGATGACGTTCAACCGGTAATAGAGGTCCTGCCTGAATCCGCCCTTGGCCACAGCCTCCTTGAGGTCGCAATTGGTGGTCGCCACCACGTGGACATCGATGCGCACCGGCGCCTTGCCACCGAGACGGTCCACCTCCTCCTCCTGTAACACGCGCAACAGCTTGGCCTGGAGGTGGAGCGGAATCTCGCCGATCTCGTCAAGCAGCAGGGTACCGCCATCGGCCAGCTCGAACTTGCCCTTTTTGGTGACAATGGCGCCGGTAAAGGCCCCTTTTTCGTGGCCAAAAAGCTCACTTTCCAGCAGCCCCTCGGGCAAGGCCGCGCAGTTCAAGGCCACAAATGGCCCCTCCCGGCGGTCGCTCGCCTGGTGGATGAGCCGGGCAAATACCTCCTTGCCGGTCCCCGATTCGCCGAGGACCAGCACGGTCGCCTTGCTGGAGGCCACGGTTTTGGCCCGCTCCAGCAGGGCCAGCAATTTAGGATCGCGGCCGATGATCGGCCGGCTCTGCGCCACCGCCTCGGCAACCGGCTGCGGCCGTGCCAATGCCGGCCCGGCCCCGGTCGATCTTACAACGCCGCTGCTGGCAAAGACCCTTTTTACCGTCTCCTCGATCACCTCCACCGGGAACGGCTTGAGAACATAATCAAAGGCGCCGCGTTTCATCGCCTCCAAGGCGGTCTCCACCGTAGCGTAGCCGGTAATGATCACCACCGGCAACTCCGGCCAGTCCGCCTTGATGTGGCGCAACAAATCGATGCCATCCATCCCTGGCATCTTGATGTCGCTGATCACCAGGTCGGGTACCGCCTTGCGCATCATATCGAGGGCCATGCGGCCACTCTCCGCCACCAGCACCTCATGGCCGTTGCGGTTCAGCGCCTCAAACAGGGCCACCCGCATATTCTGCTCATCATCGACCACCATAATCCGACGGTTCGTTTCAGGCATGGTTGCCTCTCGCATGTGGCGGTTCCCGGAAGACAGCCCCCTGGTTATAGGGCAGCAGCACGGTAAAGAGGGCGCCCTTGCCGGGTTCGCTATCCACCCGCACTACGCCGCCATGGGCCTCGGCGATGTGATGGACAATGGCGAGGCCCAGCCCGCGGTTGCCCCCTTTGGCGGTAAAAAACGGGTCAAAGATGCGGACTTGGTCGGCCAGCGGGATGCCTACTCCGGCGTCCCGGCAACGAATTTCCAAGAGCGGTGGATGGAGCCGGCTCGGCGGCAGGGTGCGAGTGGCGATCCAGACCGCGCCACCCTCGGGCATGCTCTCCATGGCATTGATGCCAAGGTTCAGCAGCAACTGGCCGATAAGTTCGGCATCGCCATAAAATGAATCCAGTTGATGCTGGAGATCGGCCTCGAAAAGCACCTCCCGTTCATGCCCCAGCAATCGAAGCTTTTCAACCACGTCGCCCACCGCCTGCCCCACCGGAAATTCATGCCACGCCGGCTTGGGCAGGCGGGCAAAGGTAAGGTGGTTGTCGAGCAGATGGCTCATGGTGCGCACGGCATTGAGCATCTGGGTGGTGATCCGCTGATAATCCGCGTCAGCCGCCAAGTCCCGCTGCAAGAGCGAAGCAAGCAGTTCCAGGCTGCCCAACGGATTCTTCAACTCCTGACTCATGGCCGCGGCCATATCCTGCATGGCACTGAAACGCTTGCGCCGGTCGAATTGCGCCTCGACCATGGCGGGATAGGTGACATCCTCGATCAGTAAAAAAAAGCCGCCGACATGGCGAAAGGGGCTCTGCAAATCGTTGCGGGAGAGGAGCAGGTGGGTCTGCCCCTGCCCTACCGGCTCGCGATGCGCCACCAGCACCGAACCGCCAGCGCGGCCCAAGGGGGCGAGTTCCGTTGCCGCCACTCCGAATTCACGCTGCAACACCTCCCAGCAGTTACGGTTCTGGATGGAAGAGCCGGCCAGGTGCAAAACCTGGCGCGCCTTCTGGTTGGCGGCAATGAGCATTCCCGCCGGGTCGGCGAGCAAGGCGCCGCCAGGCATACTATCCAGCATGGCGAACAAAAATTCCCGCAGCTGCTCCGCGCTATTATCGAAAAGGGTGGCCATTCGTGGTTGAGGCACGTGCGACTCTCACTTCTTGCGTAAAAGTGGTTTCAGGGTGGTGAGCGAGCGGTCGATCTCCAACTGATTCAAGCGCTCCTCGGCGAGCTTCTTGAGATAGGGGTCAGCGCCACCTTGCGCCTTACGGAAATGTTCACGGCCGCGGTCGAGCTCGCCAAGCTGCACCAGCAAGTCACCCAATTGCAAATGAACCCCCTGGGCCATCCCGCCATCCTGGGGCATGTTCTCCCCCACCGCGCCGAGATAAGCCCGAATCGTCTCCTCGGTTTTGTTCTCCTGACGCAGCTTGTCGCCCACCTTGCGATACCAGCCCTGGAGCGCCGTGGCGCTGAGCCACCCCTCCTTCCGGTAGGCGTCAAGGCTGACCAGCATCTCGGAAAACCGCTTATTCTGTAGCAGCATGCGCAACCGCCCCTCACCGCTGAGCTGCTTTTTCGCCGGCTCATCAAGCTTTGGTAGGGCCTGATCATAATAGGCCAAGGCCTCGTCAAAACGCTTCTGCTCCTCACGGAGGCGCCCGCTGTAATAAAGCAACTCGCCCATCTCCTTGGTGCCGGCGTAGGTCTTGCGCAAATGCTCCAGCAGCCGCTCGGCCGCGGTCAGGTCCTTCTGGGCCAGATAAACATGGGCCCGCCGCACGTAAAGGTCGATTTTGTCGGCATCGGAGACCGGGAAGGCCATGGCACGGTAATAAAAGGCCGCGGCCTGATCGTTCTGGTCCAGGGCCTGGAAAGCCTGGCCGACGAGGTAACGCAGCCGCCCATCGCTGGACTTCTCCACGTGCGCCGATTCGGCCTGATAGAACTTCTGGATCTCCTTGTATTGCCCGTGCTTCAGCAACTCCTCCACCAGGGCCGCCATGACCTCGGCGCCGACATCGCCCTCCTCGCCGGGATTCGGGCCGGGCGGATCATTGCGCAGAAAATTCCGGCCCATCTCCGCAGCCAACTCCTGATCGCCCCGCGCCCGGTAACGCAGGAAAAGGCCGTAACGCGCATCCTGCGCAATGGGCTCCCGGCGGTAATCCTCCAACACACGCTGATAGAGCTTATCACCTTCCGGGTCGTTGAGATCGCGCCGGCGCTGCCAACTCGCCAACTTACGCCGCGGGTCGTCCAGGTATTCGGTCTGGCGGAATTGCGCAAGGATCACCGGCCGGCTGCCCGGCTCGCCATCTTCCACCACCTTGGCATAGAGCTTCTGAGCGGTGGCATCGTTACCCTGACGATGGAAGCTGTCGCCCAACTCAAATAGCACCTCGAATTTGCGCGGTGACTGCGGGGCAAGATTGACGAAATGAAAGAGGCGCTGCTGCCCCTCGGCCTCCTTGCCGGCCTTGATATTGGCCAGTCCCAGGGAGAGAAGCAACTCGGGGTCTTCAAAGGCGGCGCGCGGCGTCTTGGCCAACAACCCCTCAAAGGTATCAATCGCCTTGGCGTAATCCTTCTTCACCAAATAGGCCTTGCCAAGGCTGCCCAGCGCTAGGTTGCGCTGCTTTTCCTCTTCGGCCTGCGCCACCTTCTGGAAGACCCCGATGGCCTCGTCAATCCGGCCCACCTCCACCAAGGTTTTGCCCTGCCAATACTGGACCGATGGCACTAGGGGCGACTGCGGGTAACGCCGCTGAAAGAGCTTGAAATAAGTGGCGGCCTCCCTAAAAAAACGCATGTGGTAATGAGCGATACCCAACTCGAAATAGGCCTCTGGGTAACGGGCAGCCTTGGGATAATCGGTGGTATAGAGGCGGAACAGGTCGCGCACCTGCCCCCAATCCGGCTCCTTGGCCTCGCTCGCCGCCTTTTTGGCTAACTGCGCCGCCTGCCACGATGACTCCTCCGCCTTAGCATCTCTGGGAAACTCCGTGTGCAGCCGCTGATAGAGGGCTGACGCCTCGGACCACTTCGCCGCGCCAGCCGCGGCCGTAGCCTCCTGCCACAGGCTTTCCGGCGTGGCGGCCTGCACGGTAGTAGGCTTTGCCGCATCAGCAGCCAGCGCCTTGGCACCCTCCTTTGCCCAGGCCGGACAAGCAACCGACAGCAGAAACAACACTATAAAAAAAGCCCGCTTAACCATCCACTCCCGCCCATGTCAAAAATCCTGCCTCAGCCACCATTCTCCATCTGCATCAAACCAAAACGCTTCATTTTTTCGATCAAGGTGGTGCGATTCACATTGAGCAACTTGGCCGCACGATTCCTGATCCCGCCGGTCTGCTCAAGGGCCTGGACAATGAGCCGCTTTTCAAAATCCGCCACCACCCCGTTCAGGAAAAATCCCTCGGCCGGTATCTCATGCACATCCTGTGCCGCTGTCGCGGCAGGTTGCGTGCCGAGCAGGCGGTCCGGCAGATCCTCCACCGCCAACCCCCGGCCGGCGGCCAGGATCACCATGCGCTCCACGGTGTTTTCCAGTTCCCGCACGTTGCCCGGCCAGGGATAATGCAAGAGCTGTCGCATGACCTCGGGCGACACGCCGCTGATCTTCTTCTGGCGCGCCCGGTTGAACTTGGCGATGAAGTGGTCGACAAGCAGCGTGATGTCGCCCTTGCGTTCCCGGAGCGGCGGCGCCTCGATCGGGATGACGTTGAGCCGGTAATAAAGGTCTTCACGGAAACGCCCGGCGGCCACCTCTTGATCCAGGTCGCGATTGGTGGCGGCCACCACCCGGAAGTCAGACTGGATAGTCCTGGTGCCGCCGATACGCTCGAACTTGCGCTCCTGCAATACCCGCAGCAGCTTCACCTGGAGCATTGGGCTCATCTCGGAAATTTCATCCAGGAAGACGGTGCCGCCGTGAGCCAATTCGAAGCGCCCCAGCCGGGTGCGGATGGCATGGGTGAAGGCACCTTTCTCATGGCCAAATAGTTCGCTTTCCAACAATTCGCCAGGAATGGCGCCGCAATTTACCGCGATGAAGGGGCCCTTGCGCCGCGCCCCTTCATAATGTAAGGCCTGGGCGATGAGTTCCTTGCCGGTGCCGGATTCACCGCGGACCAAGACCGTGGAGTCAGTATCACAGACCTTTTTGATCAAGGAAAAGACCTTGGCCATCCGGTCGCTCTTGCCGATGATGGCGGCGCAACCGCGTTGCGATATCTCGTCGGCAGGAACTGCCGCCACGGCATCGCCCCAGAGGCGGTTCAAGACACCATCAAGCGCGTCCCAAACAAAGGGCGGCTCCAGATAATCGCCCACCCCCGCCCGCGCCACCGCCATCGCCTCGGCCACTGACGGTTTCCCCGCCAACACCACACAGGGGAGCTCCACAGCCACGGACTGGATAAAGGTCAACGCCTCGCCGCCCAACTCGGCCGGGGCATAAAAAAAGGGGCTGTCCTAGATAATGAAAATTATTTAGGATGGCTGGATGAGAAAAAGTAGACTGAGTAAAACCAAACAAGACCGACTGATCGAACACTTTGTTGCTGGGACAACAGCACGTACAACAG
>Ga0172375_10006495_pt1 | contig 16393 bp, 12 predicted proteins | sample LakKiv1m_FD_114537 | JGI IMG/M metagenome (GOLD analysis project Ga0172375, IMG submission 114537) | Freshwater microbial communities from Kabuno Bay, South-Kivu, Congo - kab_092012_11.1m | ecosystem: Environmental > Aquatic > Freshwater > Lake | place: Democratic Republic of the Congo...
ACTCATTAAGTAACCTCTTGATGATGATTAATAGCTATATAAAGCTTACTATTAATATAATATATTCAAGAGGTTACAGCAAATATTTTAAGCATAAATATAAAATTAAATGCAAGATTTAAGGACTAATCTTTGTCCGTATCGCTCATTTTTTTGTTTAGGGCTATCTACTTCTTGAAGAGAAATGTCATAATCAGTTTCATAATTTTTTATATAATTATTCACATAACTAGTACAGCCCGTAAAATTTAACAATGAGAGTGAGACTAATGTAATTAATTTGGCACTTTTCATTGTTGACTCCTGCTTTTAATTAAATTAATATTTTATAAAAGATAAGGTTTAGTTTAAACCTTGAATTCATTTATTTTCATACAATCAATTCCAATCCGCGTGTTTCTATTTCCCCCTTCACCTTCCCCACAAATTCCCCCACCGCCATCGCCCCCCCCTGAACATTATCCCGGCTCCTCACCGACACCGTCCCGTCCGACACTTCCCGTTCGCCTATCACCAGCATATACGGTATTTTCTTCAGCTGGGCTTCCCGGATTTTCTTGTTCAAACTTTCGTCGCGCAGATCGATTTCCACCCGGATTTTTTCCCGGCGCAATTGTTCTTTCACATTAAGCGCGTAATCGGCGAATTTATCGGTGGAAATCGGTATCACCATACATTGCACCGGGCTCAGCCAAGTGGGGAATTTCCCCGCGGTATGTTCGATTAAAATCCCCACGAACCTTTCCACTGAACCCAGCAGCGCCCGATGTAATAACACCGGCCGGTGGCGGGCGTTATCCGCTCCCACATATTCCAAATCGAACCGTTCGGGCATCGACATATCGACTTGGATAGTGCCGCATTGCCAGCTTCTTTTCAAAGCGTCGCGGATATGGAAATCGATTTTAGGCCCATAGAACGCGCCTTCGCCCGGGCTTATTTCGTATTCGCGCCCTGCCCGTTTTAGCGCTCCACGCAGAGAAGCTTCCGCCTTCGTCCACATTTCATCATTGCCGATGCTGTCCGGCGGGCGGGTGGATAGTTCCATCCGCACATCTTTGAAACCCAGCTTATCGTAAATTTCGAAAATCAACCCCATCATATCCAGCACTTCGTCTTCAATCTGTTCCGGCAGGCAGAAAATATGCGCATCGTCCTGAGTGAACGCCTGCACTCGGGTCAATCCGGACATCATCCCCCGCTTTTCGTGCCGGTGCACTATCCCCCATTCGCATACCCGCAAAGGGAATTCCTTGTAGGTATGCAAAGCGGTTTTGTAATACATCATCGAGCCCGGGCAGTTCATCGGCTTGACGCCGAAGAGTTCGTCTTCCATTTCACTGAAAAACATATTGTTCTTGTAATGATCCCAATGCCCGGAAGTATGCCAGACCGAAGCGTTCAAGATTATCGGAGTGAAAATTTCCTGATAGCGGTGTTCGAATAGCAGTTCGTTGACATATTTTTTCAGTTCTTGGAAGATAATCCAGCCGTGGGGATGCCAGAAGGGACTGCCGGGACTCACATCCTGCAGACTGAACAAATCCAAATCCCGGCCGATTTTGCGGTGGTCGCGGCGTTTGGCTTCTTCCAGCATCTGCAAATGCGCTTTCAATTCCTTATCGCTGAAAAAGGCGGTGCCGTAGATCCTCTGCAGCATATCGCGGCGTTCATCGCCGCGCCAGTAGGCTCCGGCGACATTGAGCAGTTTGAACGCTTTCAACTTGCCGGTTCTATTTACATGCGGGCCGCGGCACCAATCAGTAAAATCGCCTTGCCGGTAGAAAGAGATTTTTTCCGCGGTTTCGTCGATTTCTTCCAGCAATTCCAGCTTGTATTTAGCATTCTGTTTTTGTAGGAATTCGCGGGCTTCGGACTTGGACATTTCGACGCGTTCGACGGAAATATCTTCGGCGATGATTTTCTTCATTTCCGCTTCGATAGCGGGAAAATCTTCGGTAGATAGTTGATGCGGCAGGTCGAAGTCGTAATAGAATCCGTCTTCGATAATCGGTCCGATAGCGAACTCGACTTTGCCGAACAACCGCATCACCGCCTGCGCCATACAATGCGCCATGGAATGACGCAATACATCCAACGCTTCGGGAGTGTTTTCCGTGATGATGTGAAAATCGCCGCTTTCGGATAAAGGAGCCGTCAAATCTATGTTTTTCCCGTTTAAAACGGCGGCATAAGCGCGTTTTTCCGGGATATTAAGTTCATTTAACAGGTCGAGCGGGCGGGAAGACTTATCCGCCGGCAGAATTTTTCCATCGGGAAGACGGAGTTCGATTTTTTCCATGGTAATTCTCGCAATTAGAAGTTAAGAATGAATTGTAATTTAGTAATATATTGTTTTGTTTTCAAATGGTCAACTTTAAGAGAGAAAAGGTGGATATTTTCAATTAGTTTTTGAGTGCTCAAACTTCATATATCATATATCATATATCATACATCGCTTTTGTTCCCTATGTGTCTGTAGTGAATAATCAAAAAAAAAGCGGATCCGCTGTCGAATCCGCTTTATAATCATAAATATGAATATACTCAGATTTTGATGGCGCCTGGCCGTAAAATGACCGGAGTTGTCCCGGTGCAATCGATTACTGTCGAAGGCGTTCGATGAGTCAATTCTCCGGGGATGATGAGGTTGACTTTACCGCTGAAATAGGATGACACACCGGCAAAATTTTCCGCGCCGGATTCTCCGGAAATATTGGCGCTGGTAACCGCCAGCGGTTTGCCGTAGGCGGCAAGCAGTTCCAGCGCTAAGGGATGATTGGGGATGCGCACCGCCACATTAGGCGAATCGCCGGTGACGAAATCGGGAATATTGGGATTTTTCTTTACCACCAAAGTCAACGCTCCTGGCCAGTATTTTTCCATTAATTTCAAAGTATAATCTTTAATATCTTCAGCGATATTATATATAAATTCCTTGTGGGAAATCATCACCGGCAGTCCTTTGGAAAAGGCGCGGTTTTTCAAGGTGAAAATCCGTTTTACCGCATTTTCATCGGCGGTGTCCGCCGCCAAACCATACAGCGTATCGGTGGGAAATACAATCAATCCGCCTCGGCCAAGCAGGATCACCGCCTCGAAAATAATGGGATTCCGCTGAATCAAGATAGTTCCGTCAAAAAGTCATCTCCCTTTTATAAACGCGGATAATTTAGCTTTGAGTTCTTTCATCCCATTCATCATCATCGCATTTTGATTATCGCCGATGCCCACCAAAATGTACTTTCCGTTAAGTTCGACATAACCCCATTTGCCTTGTTCGAGTCTTTCATACAGGGAGTTTTTCAGACCCCGAACCTCCTGTTTCCCAAATAGTTTTTCGATGATATTTTTATAAGCGGCGGAGCTTTTCAAATTATCCGGGTATTGTATTAGAATAAGCGTGGCGTCATCGGCTTCAAAGTTAAAAAAATCACCCATTACCACATTGGTATTTTTATCCAGCTGCAATATATTCTGGGGATGAAGATAATAGAGATTTTTAAAAGCGATATAATCGTGAAAATAGTGTAATCCATCGCGTTTTCTGTCAGCCGTGGGCATTAAATTGACCAATTCCGGGATCTTTCCCCTGGCAGAAATTTTACCGGCGGTAATTTCTCCGGCTTTTTTTATCAAATCGCCATAATGACTAAAATCGCTGTCTAAGTAAATCCGGCAGTAATACGGCCCGGCAATAAACCGCAGCACTCCCACTGAATAGCTGCCCCAATCGCCCAGCTGCAATTCCGCATCGATGGGCAGCATTGACATTAGTCCGTAAGCGTCGGCGTCGCTTTTTAGCAGATAAACTTCGATAGTCATCCCAATATTGTCCGTGCTCAAATATTTCCGCACAGCCAATCTCTTGAAATTAAAACCGAAGTATATTTCCGCGCCGCCGTTCATATAATCGAAAAGGTCGTTCTCCGTGCGGCATATTATAGTCTGAGTTTCAGCCCAGCCGATTTCCTCCCCTGTTGGCAAAACACTCACCGCTTCAGAAGCCGCAATAACTAAGGAAGGAAATAACACAGCGGTAAAAAAAATTATGCCAAATTGCTGAAATTTCATCACATCAATTAAATTTTTTTGCCGTTAAAATTACTACTCCAATTAAAAGAATAATCACCAAAGAAAGAAAGATAAAGCGGACATCGACAGAGAACTGATTAGCGATTCTGATGACGGCTGAGAGCAGAAGAGCCGCGGCGATAAGTCCGATATATACCATTCTTTCCCGCTTCTTTCTCCAGCTGCTCCTGTGTTTGGCAGACATTTTAACGCCTCAATAAATGTGGCTTTTAATCTATTTACTCGCTTTAAAAGGTTCCCGGCTGACGGGAGATTTTTGCCCCTAAAGCGGCTAATTTTTCCTCGATGCGGTAGTAACCCCGGTCGATGTGATAGATGCGGCTGACTTCAGTTATGCCTTCAGCGGCAAGCGCTGCGAGGATTAGACTAGCGCTGGCGCGGATATCGGTGGACATCACCTGCGCGCCGAATAATTTGGATTTCCCCATGACAACCGCGGTAGATTTATTCATCACTACATCAGCGCCCAGCCGCATTAGTTCCGGCACATGGGTAAAGCGATCGCCATATACCGTTTCTTCGATTTGCGATTTACCATCGGCTAAAGCCATAAGCGCTATCCATTGCGCCTGCAAATCGGTAGGATAGCCGGGATAAACTTCCGTAACTACATCCACCGGCAGAATTTTACCGGCGCGTTCGATTTCCATCCAATCCTGACCTGTTTCAATTTTGCAGCCGGTTTGCCGCAGTTTTTGAATGACCGCTAAACAATGCTGAGGTTCACATCCGGTCAGTTTCACCTTCCCCCCAGTGATGGCGGCGGCAATGAGGAAAGTCCCGGCTTCAATCCTATCGGGAATATTGATAAAATCGCAGGATTTGAGGTCTTTAGAACCAAAAATCTTCAGTGAAGGTGTACCGACTCCTTCGATTTCCACCCCCATTTTTGTCAAGAACTGCGCTAAAGCGGCGATATCCGGTTCGCAGGCGGCATTATTAATGACAGTTTCGCCTTCGATAAGCGCAGCCGCCATCATAATATTCCCGGTAGCGCCGACACTGGGAAAATCGAGGTCGATGATTGCATTGTGCAATTTCCGTGCCTTAGCGACAATATAACCACCCAGCAGGTCGATTTCCGCACCCAGCTGTTTCATTCCTTCGATATGCAGATTGACCGGACGCGGTCCCCAGGCGCAGCCGCCGGGAAGAGATACTTTCGCTCGTCCGAACCGGGCTAACAACGGCCCCAGCACATAAATCGAAGCCCGCATTGTCTTGACCAATTCATAAGGCGCTTCAAATTTGTATAAATTGATGGTATCGATATCCAGGCAGTTTTGTCCCAGAGCGCAGTTCCCGCCCAGCATCCCCAGCAGTTTGCACATTGTTTTAATATCGGTAAGCGGCGGGACATTATCGATATGATAAACTCCGGGCGCCAGAATAGCTGCGGCGATCAGAGGAAGCGCGGCGTTTTTCGCGCCGCTGATTTTGACCTCACCGTCAAGACGGTTACCTCCCCCGATGACGAATTTATCCATTATTCTTAGTGTTCAAGTTGGCAAGTGTTCAAGTGAAAAGCAGGCTCTGGACTTTGGACTTTAGGCTTTGGGAAAAGCAAAAGCGATTCACAACAGATTGAACAGACAAAACAGATATACAGATGTTGGGGCGGATTAATGGCTATTAATTAAATAACTTGACCTTTTTCAGAGTAAGTTTATTTTATAATTCCGGTTTTTGTAGGGACAGAACATTCAGCCTGTCCCACAATGCGCCCCAAGCCTGTCATTCCCGCGAAAGCGGGAATCCAGACATTTGTAAAATATAGAGATATGGATACTGGCTTTTCCCGCAGGGACTACTGCGCAGCGCCAGTATGACACCCTGCGGGTGTTTTGGGACAGGCTCATTGTTCTGTCCCTACTTGAAGATGCATATTCTGTCAAATTAATTAGTTAATGACTAATAGATCCGCCTTTTATTCAGTAAAATGTACACTCACTGCAAAAACAGTATCTTACCGCTGGATCTGCCGCCGGGATGAGACAACTGATAAAAATAAATACCTGACGCCAAATTTGCCGGACTCCATTCCCATATATGTTCCCCGGCGGGGAAAGTGTCTAAAGATTCATACACAATTCGTCCGGTAAGGTCGAAAATCTTTAACTGCAGTTCCGCTTCTTCCGGCAGGTTAAAGCGGAAAACCGTTTCCCGGTTGAAGGGATTAGGATAGACCGACACTAATCGGAATTCCTCCGGAGGCGTCAACACGCCGGGATTATCCACTCCGACTCCCAACCCATAACCGAACAAAGTTATCGTATAACTTCCTTCATAAGTAGTATTCATAGTCAAAGTTTCGACAATATCTCCCGCAGTTTGGGGATGAAAACTGATCTCTATAATGGAAGTATCATTAGGACAGAACAAAGAATCCGGTTGAATATATGCGGAATAAGCATTCCCGGTTATAGTCATATTTTCCAGACTGATGGAATCCATACTGTCATTGTAAAACGGGAATTCCATCGTCAAAGTATCCCCCACCTGCGTAGCGGCGAAATTGAGAAAATCGACCGGCAGGGTCAATTCGATTTCCTGATACGGGAAATACGGCGGCGGATCGAACCTGATAGCATGGTAGTAATGATAATCTTTCAAATATCCCGTGCCGCCGTGATTGGAACGATGGACATAACCTCTGCGGGATTGCGCCAAGCTGCCCCAAAGATGGATTGCGCCTCTTTCATCGGGAGTAGTGCCTTCGGAGTAATAATATGAAGGCAAAGCGCCACCATAGGCAATAGTATCATCATTTTGGTCAGCGAAAGTAAAAGATTCACCCAGGGCTAAAAAAGCTCCGTTCATTATCACATCTTTGAACCAGGAAGAACCTTGAGCATTACCATTATCCCGGCCGTTTTCCCAAGTGTTGGCAATGATAATGTTACTTTCCGAAACTACTCCAAGGCAATTAGTCGTAGTACTATCGACAATCCCCAAGATAAGATCGCTGTCGATATAGCGCAGATTACCCATTATATAAATATCGCCGGAAGCGCCGATGGTATAGCGGCCGGCAATGCCGTAATCGATTTCAAATTCAGGAACGGTGGCAATCAGTTCAGTGCGCCCTGAAAGAAAAACGGGTCGGCCGTTGTAATCCGGGGGATAACTCGCCATTAGAGTACCAAGTGTATCAGAAAAAGGAATTCCCAGATCCCAACGCCAAATTTCAACACCAAGTTGCCCCTTAAACCAAGCTCGAAATTGATATTGTTCTCCGGGATTTAAGAAAAAAGTCCCGGATTGCAGCGCGGCTTCGCGGACAGCAGCCGCTTCTTCGGGAAAAACCGCTTCCGGGTAATTATATATTACCTCTTCCGAAAACTGAGGATTATATCCCGGCCCTATCCAAAAACTGCCAGAAGAAGTAGTCACCGGCCCATAAAACACCGGGCTCTGCATTATAGCGAATTGGTCGTTGGAATGTATCCACCACCAAAGAGTATCGCCATTGAAGAATTTGATTCGATCACCGAAAATAGTGACTTCATGGTCGGTGATGTACTGAAAATTGGAGAAGCTGAGTTCTCCCGCTGTCGATGAAATTACAGTCAGACAGCAAACGATAGATACAAGGAAAAATCGACGCATAAAAACTCCATTCTTTAGTTAAAGTAATGATTTAATTCCGGCGGAGTCGGCCGGGAGTTTAAGTCGTTAGTCGTTGGTCGTTGGTCGTTAGCAGAAGCAAAACAAAAAGCAGAGCAAAAGCATTCACAGTAATGAAGTAGTTAAGTAAAATTGGTAATTACTTCATTACTTAATTCACTGTGAATTTTACTTTTCGACTTGTTGACTTGCAGACTTGCAGACTTCTTTTAAATATATGCAAAAAACATCATTAAGTCAAGGATTTATTACATCTTGTGAGTCGAGTAATTGGCGGGCGTAATCTTCACCTTTGCCTTTGATTTCGCCGGTGGTGAGCAGGCTGGCGATTTCGGCGACACGGTCTTTGTGGTCCAATGCTTTGATTTTGCTAACCGAACGGCCGTTTTCTTCAATTTTCATCACGGAAAAATGCTTTCCGGGGAGGCTGGCGATTTGGGGAAGGTGAGTCACGACTAAGGTTTGCAGACTGCGGGAGGTGTGATAAAGTTTCAGACCAACTTTACGGGCGATACGCCCGGAAATGCCATTGTCGATTTCATCGAAGATGAGGGCGCCGGGGCGGTCTTTATCGGCGATGACCGATTTCAACGCCAGCATTATGCGGGAAATTTCCCCCCCGGAAGCGACTTCCGGCAAAGGCAAGGGCGGTTCACCCTTGTTGACGCTGATATGGAATTCACAAATATCGAGACCGGCAGGTGTGATGCCATAGGATTGGTTTTGGTAACTAATATCGCCTCCGGGCTTTTTCTGCAAATGAATTTGCAAATCGGCATAGCCGAAACCTAACTCCAAAAGCTCATTATCCAGCTTTTCCTTCAATTCGGCTGCGGTTGAAAATCTTTGTTGTGAGAGCAGCAAAGCTTTTTCGGCGAGAGCGGCTTTAACAGCTGTTAATTCCTGTGAAGTCTGAACTATATCACTTTGCAGGCTGTGCAGTGAAGCCCGGTCGGACTTCAGCTGAGCTAACTTAGAAAGAACGGATTCGATGGAACCGCCGTATTTGCGTTTGAGAGTAGATAAAGCGCCTAACCTCTGGCGGATATCTTCCAACCGTTGAGGATTGAATTCAAAACGGGAACGAAAAGCGACAATAGTACGCAGAGCTTCTTTCAATGACGCGTCGGCGTTAAACAAGTCATCGTAAATCCTTTTAAAATCCGGGGAAAAACTGCGGTATTTGTCCGCTTTTAAAAGCAGGAGGTCGACAATGGGAAGCGCCGCTTCGTTTTTGCTGCTTAATTCCCGCTCCGCCTCATAACAAAATTCCAGCAGCTGCTCGCCGTTCTCCAGTTCTTTTTCTTCGGAAAGAAGGCGGGCTTCTTCATCAGCTTCCGGAGCGGTAGTTTCTATCTCTTTGATTTCAAATTCCAAACGGTCTTGGCGTTCGGATTCCAAACGGTGTTTCTTCTCAAGTTCACTAAGTCGGTGAGTGGTCCTTTTGTATTGGTCGTAAAGCGTTCCGGTTTCTTCGCGCAGAGGCGTCGATCCGGCGAAATGGTCGAGGTATTCCAGATGGTTATCCGGGGAAAAAAGCCTCTGATGTTCGTTCTGTCCGCATAAATCGACCAGAAAACTGCCAATTTCCGCGAGCTGTTTCAAATTTACCGGGGAATCGTTGAGGAAACAGCGGTTTCGACCGGTCGAGTAATATTCGCGGCGGATGATGAGTTCATCGTAAATTTCCGCGCCTTCTTCCTGCAGGATTTTACGGACGGGAGACAGCAAATCGAGGTCGAAAACGGCTTCAATAAGGCATTTTTCTTCACCGGAACGGATATTATCCGGGGACATGCGGACGCCAAGCAGGCAGTTCAGCGCTTCGATAAGCAGGGATTTACCGGCGCCGGTTTCACCGGTGACAATGTTGAGGGCGGGAGAAAATTCCAGGCGGGCTTCTTCAATCAGGGCGTAGTTTTTTATGGTGAGAAGTTTTAACATTATTTATTAGTCTCAAGCTTCGAGATGCGAGTTTCGAGTTAAGTATTCAAGTGAGCAAGTGGACAAGTGTTCAAGTTAGAAGCAAAGGGGTATCAGCTGCAGAGAGTCGACACCACAAAATCTTTAAGTAGGGACAGAACAGTGTCCTGTCCCTAAAAGTAAAATCGAATTCCCATATTATTCTTACCGCCGAATTACCGGGATTTTACCCACCGAAGAAGCGCCATCCGGGGATACCACCAGGACTAAATACACACCGCTGCCGACAAAGCGGCCGCTGTCATCTTTGCCATCCCAGCCTAGTGAAGCTTCGATAAAGGAGAGTTTCCGCACTAGATAACCGTTGACGGTGAAAATCTTGACAGTGGCGCCGTCGGTAAGGCTGCTCAGGCTGAAGGTCAGCAGTTCGCCATCATCCGGGTAAAAAGGTATTGGACCCATCCTCAGTTCGCCCAGATTGCCACCGAAAGTGCGGTAGGGCGATTGCACGGCGGAAATGCCTTGCGGAGTGGCGATATAGGCGATGCCGCTGGAAGGATTGATGGCAATATCGAGGATGCGGTTGTCGAGCAGAGGGTCGGTGTCCATTGTGTAGACATCGAGGATAGTGTAATTATCCGAGGCTAAAACCACCACGCCTTCCTGCTCCGTGCCGAACCATTTATTGTTCATCGGATCGACGGTAACACAGTTGACATGTTTGCCATAGAGGTCATAAACCGGGGTGAATTGAATGGCGGAAGCCGAAGTATAAATATTATCAATCTTAAAATAGACTACTCCGCCGATGGAAGTCACCCATATATAATTATCCTGGTCGATGGCTAAATCTAAAATAGGATTGTTGAGCAGACCGTTGTTACTTAAAGTCAAAACTAAAGTTTCATCATCGGTTTTGTCGAAAGGAGTCTGTTGGAAATTGAAATACTTGACACCATCGGAAGCATTATGATTACCCCCCATCCACAGACAATCGAATTGGTCGATGACCAGGTAATCGAAATAGCTGTCGGCGGAACTAATCTGATAATCGTAGTATTCTTCCCACATAATGTTAGGGCTGTGTTCGATAGTATAATCAGAGGGAATCATTAAAAGAGGTTTTTCCAGCACCGATTCCCGGTTGATGAACCAGATATTTCCTTCGCTGTCAGTTGCCATATCACCGATGACTTCAAAATCGATTCCTGAAGGAGCAGTGGATATCCCTACCACCCGGACAATGCCGTCTTTGGAAAGGGAGTCTATAGAGTTATAATAATACTGATTGCTGTCAGGCATAAACACGGCGAGTCCGCTGCCAAATGACCCGCACCAGACTTGGCCATCGGAGTATTCCAGGAAAGTATGAGGCCCCTGCGAATCGCCCTGAGTTCGGTTGTAGAAATGCAGGTTATACAAGGGATTTTGCAGGGTGTAATTGTTCCAGTTCAGGCCATCGAAGATATAAATTCCTTTGCCGTTATAACTGGTACCGCCGCACCACAGCCTCCCCTGCGAATCGACCATCAATCCGGCAATGTATTTCCCACCGGGAGTATTGGGAAAATAGTCAATCCATTCATTATCCGCAAACGCGGATAATCCGCCGCGCACATCGCGCCGGTTTTCCCGTCCGGCCCAGAGTATATTGTCCGGAGTCATATCGACGGTTAGACAAATTCCGGTGCCACTGCCGATAGTTTCCCAAATTCCGTTATAATAGCGGCGGATACCATAACTATTGGCAGTATAGAGAGTATCGTTTAAAGTGCGGATTTCTTTAGTTTCCTGACCGATATTGACCGGATGGAAGACATTGCCATCGAACCAGGCGATTCCTCCGAACCGCGAAGCGGCGTAGATAGTATCGTCATCGGCGGCGAAACCGATGACAGTGTTATGCGTCAATCCATCGCTAGTATTATATGACTGCCAGTTTTGCGCCGGCTGTTTATTGGTAACATTGAGGGAGATTTTCGCGGCGCCGGAATCAGCGCCGGCCCAAAGAAAACCGTCGTAAGTAAATACAGTCTGTACATTGACTTGCGGCGGCAATTCTCCCAGCTGATTATAACCTCCCCGGATAAAATAGCCGTTGAACTGGGATTCGTAGAAGATTTCGAAAACACCGACATCGGTGGCGGCGAAAACAGTTTCGCCGATGATTAATAAATCGCTGATTTTAGTGGCGGCGGAGGCGATATCGATGATATGTTCGAAGGAGTTATCGGCAGGATTATAGATATTGATATAAGCTCCAGAGCCGGAGGTCCAGATTTTCCCGGTGGAATCTATGGCTAAACATTGGCAGTCGCTGCCTAAAACTCCATCGGCGCGGGTGTATAAAGTAAATTCCTGATGCTGTAAATCGAAGCTGTAAAAACCTCCTTCAGCCGCCGCCCAAATTTTCCCGGCATTATATTCAATATCCATTACATTGTCCATTGCGGTATAACCTTGCCAGTTTTCCCCGGAAGACAGCATCGGCAGGATCATCGAAATAATGAAAAGGGAGCGGTGGAATATACAGAATCTGCTCATAAGCTCTTCCACAGATTTGCCATTTCGATGGCGGCTTCAGCGGCGTCTTTGCCTTTATTGCCGGCTTTAGTACCGGCGCGTTCGATTGCCTGTTCGATGGTATCCGTAGTAAGCACGGCGAAAATCACCGGGATTTTCCCGGACATCGCCACTTGCGCCACGCCTTTGGTGACTTCGGCGGAAAGATAATCGAAGTGAGGAGTGCCGCCGCGAATCAAAGCGCCCAAACAGATAACCGCGTCGAAAGCGCCTTTATTCACTAATTTTTGCGCGGTGGAAGGAATTTCAAAAGAGCCTGGCACCCAATAAACCTCGATATCGTTATCTTCAAGGCCGTGCCGCACTAAGCAGTCGACCGCGCCTTCTAAAAGCTTGCTTGATATCAAGTCGTTGAAACGGGAAATGACGATGCCGACTTTCAATCCCTTCCCGTTAAATTCTCCACTGTGAATTTTCACCTTATTTCTCCTATTTGTGTTTTTTTCGAAAAAATATTTGAGGCAAAATGAATTTAGTCGTTGTTAAGAAGAATGACTTTGGACTTTAGACTTTGGACTTTAGCAAAAGCAAATCCGTATAACAGGGTATAATTTTACACTATAATTTGCTGCTTTGGCCGTGACTCTGCGACAAACCATTACTGCTTTTCACTTGAATACTTGCCAACTTGAACACTTCTTTCGATTTATAGACAATTTTCCGGGGTAAAGTCACCCTCTTTAATTGACTTTATCCTTGTCATTAAGAATGAGATGTCCCATTTTGTCCCTTTTAGTCTGGAGGTATCTTTCGTTGACCGCGTTAGGTTCGACTTCAATGGGCACTCTTTCCACAATTTCCAGACCGAATCCCGCCAAACCGATGACTTTTTTGGGATTATTAGTCAGCAGGCGGATTTTCCTGACACCGAGGTCATACAAAATTTGCGCTCCCAGCCCATAATCCCGCAGGTCGGGTTTGAAGCCCAGTTTCATATTGGCTTCCACAGTGTCGTAGCCCAAATCCTGCAAATGATAAGCGGCGAGTTTATTTTTCAGACCGATACCCCGGCCTTCCTGGCGCATATAGAGCAAAACTCCCATCCCTTCGCGCTCGATTTGCCTCAGCGCATGGATAAGCTGATCGCCGCAGTCGCAGCGCATACTGCCGAAAACATCGCCGGTAAGACATTCCGAATGGACTCGCACCAAGACAGGTTCTCGGCTATTTATTTCACCTTTGACCAGCGCCATATGTTCCTGATTCGACAAAGTACTGGAATAGTGATATAGTTTAAAATTCCCCCATCTGGTGGGAAGCGGGACATCGATGTTGCGCTGAATCAGTTTTTCGTGGCGCTGACGGTACTCGATTAAATCTTTTATAGTGAGGATTTTTAAATTGAATTGTTCGGCGATGATTTGTAAACGAGGCAGGCGCGCCATAGTGCCGTCTTCATCGAGGATTTCGCAAAGCACTCCGGCGGGGAACAAACCCGCCAGCCTGGTGAGGTCGACTACCGCTTCGGTATGTCCGGCGCGTTTCAACACACCGCCGGAAGCGGCGCGCAGGGGGAAAATATGTCCGGGGCGGGCGAAATCTTCCGGGTGAGTCTTGGCATCGGTGATTGCTTTAATGGTCACCGCCCGATCATAAGCGGAGATACCGGTGGTGGTGCCTTGTTTGGAGTCGATGGAAACGGTGAAGGCGGTGCCGTGCAAAGCGGTATTGTTGCCCACCATCAAATCCAATTCTAATTCATCGGCTCGTTCGCCAGTCATTGGCACACAAATCATTCCCCGGCCGTATTTAGCCAGAAAATTGACTTTTTCCGGGGTGATCAAATCGGCGGAGCAGATGAAATCGCCTTCGTTCTCCCGGTCTTCATCATCGGTTACGATCAATATATCGCCGCGGCGGATAATATCGATGGCTTCTTCCACCGAGCAAAAGAAATTTGACATAATGTTCCTTTTATTGCAAATCTTGTGTTGAATTTAACTATAAAATCGGGTGATGTGTTTATGAATACGAGTGTTCAAGTGAGCAAGTGTTCAAGTGTTCAAGTTAAAAGCCGGATTGACGGAGGAAATCTTCGGTCAATCCCGGAGTCGAACGGTCTTGCAGGAATTTTTCGATGTAGCGGGCGATGATGTCGGTTTCCAGATTGACCGATGCTCCAGCCGCTTTACAGCTGATAATTGTATTTTGCCAAGTGTGGGGAATGACCGCCACGGCAAATGCAGAAGAGAAAACCTCAGCCACTGTCAGGGAAATACCGTCGATAGTTATAGAGCCTTTGCGGACTATGTATTTCATTATTTCCGGCGCAGCGCTGATTGTAAGCCGTTTTTCGCTAGTTTCCGCAATTATAGATTGGATTGTACCGAGTCCGTCGATATGCCCTTGCACCAAATGCCCGCCGAGGCGTGATCCGGCGGAAAGTGCGCGTTCCAGATTCAGCCTCTCCCCGATTTTCCATTGCGGGATAGTAGTATGGGATACGGTTTCCTGCATAGCTTGAATAATGAAACCGTGCGAGTCCAAATATGTCACCGTCAGACATACTCCATCCACCGCGATGGAATCGCCGATTTTCATTCCGGGCAGGACAATCTCTGCATCGATTTCCAAATCGATTACACTACCGGAAGGTTGTTTGCGCTTTAAAACGCCGATTTCTTCGATAATACCGGTGAACATTGAAAGCAGGGATTAGGAATTCGGATTTAGGAATTAGGGAAAAGCAAAGCTAAAGCCGGAATTAGGAATTCGGAATTGGGAATTTGGGAAAACAAAGCTGTCACGGTTGACGGTTTACCGTTCACGGTTTACGGTTCTCAGTATTCCTTAAGAATAATGTCCAGCATTACATCGTCTCCGAGGCGGTCGATGCGGTGGAATTTCCAAGCTGCGACATCCGACATCCGCTCGATGCCGAGATTGCTGAGGACAGGAACTCCGTCGCCGCCGATGACTTTGGGGGCGATGACGGCGATGAGCCGGTCGGCCAAATTCTGCCGGAGAAAACTGGTGTAGAGTAATGCTCCTCCTTCGACAAGTACAGAAGTAACTCCTAAACCGCCCAAATGTTTCAGAATATGCAGTAAGGACAGCAAGTTCGCTTCATCTTGGGGGATTTTAACTACTTTACAGCCTGATGAAACATAAGGATCAATGCGGTCATCGGGGATATTTTCAGCGGTGAAAATGATCGTCGGTAGTTTATCCTGTTCCTGCAGGACATTATAATCGAGTGGGACGCGCAGCTTGCTGTCGATAATCACGCGCAAAGGATTATGACCTTCGACATGGCGCACATTCAGCATCGGATTATCAGCGAGGACGGTGTTGATACCGACCATAACCGCATCGTATTCCGCACGCAGGGAATGAGTGTAAGTTCGGGCGGTTTTACCGGTGATCCAGCGGGAATCTCCGGTTTTAGTCCCAATGCGGCCGTCAAGGGAAATAGCGGTTTTAAGGATGACTTCCGGGATGCCGGTGGTGATGTGTTTGATATAACCGCGGTTAAGTTCGCGGCATTGTTTCTCCATAACGCCAACTTTAACCACCACCCCACCCTTGCGCAAAGCTTTGATACCGCAATGATCGACTTTGGGATTGGGATCGACCATTCCAATAACCACGCGCTTGAGGCCCAAGTAGAGAATCAAATCGGTGCAGGCGGGAGTTTTGCCGATGAAACAGCAGGGTTCCAGACTAATATACAAGGCGGCGTTAGTCAACTGCTCTTTACTTAGTCCGCGCAAAGCTTCCACTTCCGCATGTGGACCGCCGAAATAACGGTGATACCCTTCGCCGATGATTTTACCGTCAACCGCCACCACCGCGCCGACGCGGGGATTGGGGCTGACCGAACCGGTGCCCAAACGGGCTAATTCGAGGCAGCGTTTTATGTAATGAGAGTCATTGGGCATTGGGCATTAGGAAAAGCAGATAGCTGCTTGCTGGCAGCTGCTGGTGTTATGTATCTTTATTAAATATACGACTATTTTAATAAATATTTCCAAATATGTCATTCTGAACAAAGTGAAGAATCTCTGATTAATGAGATTTTACCTTATATTAATCCGAGCGGAAAATATTTTATTATGAATTATGCTCAAATCCCGGTACTGTCATTCCCGCGAAAGCGGGAATCCAGCCTTTTTTATCAGATGTGGAACTGAACACGATGTAAAATATAAAAAGGTCTGATTAA
>Ga0172375_10006496_pt1 | contig 16391 bp, 15 predicted proteins | sample LakKiv1m_FD_114537 | JGI IMG/M metagenome (GOLD analysis project Ga0172375, IMG submission 114537) | Freshwater microbial communities from Kabuno Bay, South-Kivu, Congo - kab_092012_11.1m | ecosystem: Environmental > Aquatic > Freshwater > Lake | place: Democratic Republic of the Congo...
ATTTTTTCTTTTATCTTCATGCTTATTTTCTTTATATCTTGTTCATTTCCTGAAAGAGCTACTCTAACTTTGATTCCATGTTTCTTAACTTTTTCAATAAGTCCGGTGAATAATCTTATTTTATCTGAAAAATCTTTAACTGAAGTGCAGATTATTATTTCTTTCTTTGCATCTTCCATTAATTCTCTGATGTGATTATAAATTGTTGATTTTCCTTTAATAGCGCCTGATAAATCTTCATGCTTAACTGGTTTTATTCCTGTGTTATACAATCCTTCAATTTCTGTGTACTCAGCAGATTCTCTTAACTTTGAAAGAACCTTAACCTTTTCTTCAGCTTCATGAACCATGTTATTCTTAAGTTTTTCAAGAATTATTCCAGGTTTAACTGCAATATATTTTGCTGGTTTTCCTATTTTTGAGATTGCAAAGCCTTGTTTTTCTAAAGACTCGAGAACATCATAGGTTCTTGATCTTGGAACTCCAGATATTTCAGCAATTTCTCCAGCGCTTGCAACTCCCTTACCAAGTAAAGCTATCCAAACTTTAGTTTCATAAATATTAAGTCCAAAATAATCTTTAATTTTTTTAACGAGTTCTGGTTTGATTATCATGTTATCTTGTTCCTAGAGCTTTTAATGCTCTTTCCCCTATTTGAGATTGTCCTTGATATGCTTCTCTAACCCTTGAATCCATAACTTGTTCTGCTGGAACCCAGACATCATTTGTAAAAGTGATATACTCTTCTTTTTTTGCTCCATAAGACATTACTCTTGTTGTTTTTTCTTTAGTTTGATATAACCAAACTTGCACTCTTTTATCCTTCTGCCAAATTCTATCAGAAGTTGCTATTGCAACATCGTTTGATCTTGGGTTATTACCACTAAAATTACCAACTTGTACTTGAGTTATTTGAGGACTTCTGACAAACATTAAAGTACTAAATATGCCAACAGCTAATCCACCAATACCCCAACGAAATATACTTTGTCCACTCATGTTATCTTGAGCCTCCTTGTGTTGGCATTCTATATTGTGCTCTTGCTTTTTCTATGGGGAAAGTTGATTCACTTTGTGGTGTTCTTGCAGGATTTACTGGTTTTTGACCATAACTAGAAGGAATATAACTTGCTTCTGCTTGATTTGTTACTGCGGGTGCATTTGTTGAAACAGATGCAGGAAGTGGTCTAGTTAAAGAATGTAAAGAACTAAAAACCGGGTACAAAACTAGTGCGGTTAAAGCAACTCCACCTACAATGGCTGCTCTTATAATATTTGTTCCAGCTCTAGGGCTTATATAAAATGGATCTTGTTCTTGATTATTTTCGTCTGTCATTTTTATTTTAGATTTTATCTTGGTGATTTTTTACTACCACTTGAGGAATATTGGGTTTATAAATGTTTTGTTTTTGTTGTTCTTTAATAGTGACAACTAAAGATAAGTTTTTTGTTAGTGTATCAATAATCTAGAAACTGCCATGCCGATAAGAATTCCTGTAGTTAAGTAAGGCATGGCTGGATAGGGTTTCTTTTTCTTGCCGATTATAAACAAGAATAATAAAGCTAGAAATGTGAATAGAGTTACAATTAAAGTTCCTGCAATACTATGATAGGTTTTGAAAAATACTCCTGCTGCTATAAGCGAAAATACTAAATCTCCGCCACCAAGTATAGCCATATGGATCTTAATTCTACTATTTTTTATAACTTTTTTTGGAATAAGATTTTTGTACTTAAGCTTTAGAAGTCTTATTTTATTTTTTGTCTTTTTATCCGCATAAGGTATCATAAATCCTCCAAATATTCCTAGGCTGTTTATTTGATATTTTGCCATCTTTACCATTAGCTTAGATTTCCAAACAGCCCACATATCATAAACCGAGACTATTAATAGTAAAATTATTGCTATTGGCAGATTTAGAATAACCACAAATAAAGTTGCAACTCCTGGGTAAATTAATAGCTCTGTAAAATTATGGACAAATATATTTCTCTTGTATATTTTAAAATAAGCAAAAATCAAGCCAAGAATAACTCCAATCCAGTTTGCGGGTCCTAGATTAAGGCCTAGAGCAAGACTGATGGCATTAAAAGTTATGGCTAGAGCAAAAACTACTACAATAAAGAACCAGATTTTTATTAGAATATTTGATTTTATCTTCATTAATAGTAAGACAAGAATTATTGCAATTACAAACGAGAAAATTAACTGAATAAAAAAGCTAACTGGCTCAATATTTTTGCTCTGGTCAAATCCATAGGGAATAGTTTGTCCAGGATTTAAATAAAAGTTTACAACACATAAGCCTATTAGCTGTGTTAGTATAAACATTACAAGAAGCATTATTGTTATTTTTAGATTGTGTTTCATACTACAACCACCTGCGGGTTCTAGGAGTCCTGCATCCACAAATATCTACAAACCTTCCTCGTAGGAGTTCCAGCGACCAACTAAAATCTACAAACTTTTGAGACTTGGGAGTCCTGCATCCAGTATTTATTTTCATGTTTTGATAATTATTAATTTTATTATTTATGTTGAAAGGGAAATATAGTTTAAATAGGTTCTGAAAATGCTAAGTAAACTATCCAACCTTACATCTATTTGTAATTTGCGCTTCGCGTTATTTCTAGACTGTTTTAATAAGTATATCCTTACTCCAAGTTTGGTTAGTTATTTCGCTTTATTTTAATTACAAATGATTAAAACTTTTCTTAACCCCCTATAAACTTCAAACCCAAGATTGATTGGTATTACTAAGACTAATTTTTATTGATAATTCTTATCCTAATTTAATGCTGGTTTAATCTTCTTTTCTTGTTCAACTTGCTTTCTTTAGCCGGAAGAATCAGGATATAAATTATTAAGCAAATAGAACTTGTGCAGATAATTGTTTTCCATTTTAAGAACAAAGAAATCTTCAAAGACTTTTATCTTGATTTATCTTAATCTGATTGTCTCAAGATTTCTTGGAGTATTTGTTTCTGAATGAGTTAGTTTGTAAAGCGTTGATGCCAAGTCTAAACACTTTGAAACTTCTCCATGATTAATAATTATACGTTTTGGTCTTGGAGTGCAGCGATTTATGAATGCTAAGAGCTCGTTTCTTCCTGCATGAGCACTAAATCCTTTTAGTGTAACAACCTCAAGATTTATTTTTACTGTTTCTTCAACGCCCTCATAAACCATTTTTGTTTCTTTTAGTCCTTCTTGTACCTGTCTTCCTAACGAGCCCGAGCCCTGATAACATACGAAGACAACTGCATTGTCTTTGTTTGCTGAAAATTCTCTGAAATACTCAACCGAAGCTCCACCCATAAGCATACCTGATGTAGCTAGAACAATACAAGGGCCACCTTCAAATACAAGTTTTCTTTCTTGTGCAGAACCTACTCTCTGGAAAATATCTGACACAAATGGATTTTCTCCTGCAAAAACTTGTTGCCTTATGTTAGAACTTAAAAAGTCAGGATAGGCTGTGTGAATAGCATTAATATCCCAAATCATACCATCAATATAGATTGGAACTTTTGGAAGTAAATCTTTTTTCATTGCATCATCTAAGATAAGCATTGTTTCCTGAGCTCTTCCAAGTCCAAGTTCAGGAATTAAAACTTTTCCTTTTCTTTCAATGACTTTTTTTATTGTTTCAATAAGTATAGCTTCTGCTTCTTCTCTTGTCGGGAGCACATCATCTTTGCTTCCATAGGTTGATTCAATAATTGCAGTTTCAAGTCGTGGGAAAATAGTATTTGCGGGATTTAATAGTCTGGTTTTACCAAACTTAAAATCAGCAGTATAAAGCAGATTATGCAGTCCATTTCCAATATTCAAATGCACCATTGCTCCACCAAGCGCATGTCCTGAATTGTAAAGAGTAATTCTTACATCAGGAGCTATGTCAGTTACTTCATTAAAGTTTAAGCAAATAGTATGCTTAACCATTTCTTTTATGTCTGTTGATGAGAATAATGGTTTTTCAGCTTGTTTGTAAGCAACACCTACAAAATCTAAAGCTAGAAGAGAAGATACATCTCGAGTTGGAGCAGTCATATAAACAGGGCCAGAATAACCCATTTTGAATAAGTAGGGCAAAAGTCCTGAGTGATCCAAGTGAGCATGGCTCAAAACTATAGCATCAATTTCTTCTATCTTAAATTCGGGAACATCTAGATAAGGGAATTTATCTTCATTTCTTGAAGAAGCAGTATCTACTCCACAATCAAGCAAGATTTTTGTCTGGGGTGTTGAAAGAAGAATACAGCTTCTTCCTACTTGTCGGCCTCCACCTAAAAAAGTAATTCTTACCCACTCTTCTATTTTTTCAGGATTCCATTCAGTATAAATCTTTTTTCCAATATCATTCAAGAATTTTTTGCGCTGGTTATTATTTTCATATAAAACTGCTCTAATGTTTTCAGTAATCTTGCTATCTATTGCAGGAGAACGCTGGACAACAGGTATCCAAAAAGTTTTTTGTTTTATTTCTTTAAGAAGACTGCCATCTCTGCCTATAACTAAACCTGGTTTTTTAGATTCAATAACTACAATACTTCTTTGGGAATCAAATAATATATTAGTTATTTCTGCTTCAACAGGTATAATTTGTCTAATAATCTTTTCTGTCTTTTCATGAGATTCAAGAAGTTTATCATCAGCTCTTAACTCAACTCGTTTCTTTATCTTATTAACAATTTCTTTTATCTTTGGCTCACCTTCTTGGAAAAAATTTGGAGAGTCAGTGTAAAGAACAATATTAGCTCCTTCAAAGTTCGCACTAGCTACTGAGTTTCTTGGTAATTCTTTTTGTATATCCTTAAGTATGTCAGCCATCTTGTTATTTCTTAGTTTAGTCTCTGTTTTTTGTTTTAATGCTCCTTTCTAAAAATATATCCTTTCTATATCCTATTATAGTGGTTGCTTACTAATTACTTTAGTAATTCCATCTTTAGTGATTGTAAATACGTCCATGCCATTACCGCTTCCAACATCTCTTTGTGTTGAGGATTTTAATGCTTCTACAGCTAATTCAACAGCTTCTTTAACAGTTATATCTTTTTTATATTGTCTTTCTAATAATCCTAGAATAAAAGGCATTCCACTTGAAAAGTTAGCATCATAATCTTCAACTTTCATTGTGCTTCCTGCAGGTTCTATGCTATATAATTCAAAGGTTCCGTCTTCATTATATCCTGCCACAAGTGTTCCTGCTATGAATGGTATCATTGTAGGCTGTCTTATATTTCTATAGGCCATGTTAGCTATAAGATTTGCAGCTTCTTTTACACTAGGCCTGGTTTTTGATCTTAATTCTTTTAGTCTAAGTTCAGCAGTTATTACTCTCTGAAGCATATCAATATCTGAAGCAGTTCCTGTACCAGAAACAACAAGATAATCATTAAGTTTGATTGCTTTATCTGTAGACTTTGACATAACCATATTTCCTGCTGTCGCTCTGCGATCTGCAGCCATAACTATGCCGTCTTTGCAAACTATTCCGAGAATACTTGTACCAGACTTCATTATATTTTTCTTTAAATCGTCATCCATTTTTGTATTTTTAGGTTTAATGTTCTATTTAATTTTTTTAGTAAGTATACTTGAAAAATATACAACTCCTTCAGAACTTATATTATTAGGTAATTTGAGAGATTTATAAATCTTTCGAAAGTATTAAGTAAACTATCCAACCTTGATATTTTTGATAATTCTTATCCTAATTCAATGTGAGTTTAATCTTCTTTTCTTGTTCAACTTGCTTTACTCAACTGGAAGAATAAGGATATAAATTATTAATAATTTATTAAGCAAATCGAACTTGTGCAGATTTGTCCTAAGATTTTAAAGTTAAGCAGAAAGTTATTTCTCTATCTGAGTTACTCCATCAGATTTTTTAAATCTTATAATATTATCAACAAAACCTTCTACTTTCTGCTCATGACTGACTATAATCAACTGGCGGACTTTGAGCTGAATTAAAATATCTCTAATTTTATCAAGTTGCGTTTCTGAAAAACCATCTGTAGGTTCATCAAGAATAACTAAGTCTCGAGTTTTTATTTTGCTCAGTATAGAATTAATAACTTGATTTAATGCTAGTCTATAAGCTAAGGCAACTGCTGTTCTTTCTCCCCCTGAAAGAAAACTGTAGTCTAATTCATAATCATTCTGTTGGATTATAGGAGAAAAAGACTCATCTAACTTTACAGCTAAACCATCTGTAACAAGTATAGAGAACCAGTTTGAAAATAATTGTGAAAATTCTTCTCTCAACTTGAGCATAACGTTTTTTTCTGCAAAAAGAACAAATTCAATGAACTTGTTATTTAACCAGTATTCCATCTCCTTAAGGTAGTTTAGTTTTACTGTTAATTCTTCTATCTTTTTTATTTGCTGTTCTATATCTCTGATTTGAATTTCAAGGAACTGTATTTCTTTATTTGTTTCTGCTTTTTTTATCATTACACTTCTTTCTCGATTTGAAATTTCTGTTAATTCTTTATTTTTATCCTCGTAGATTTTATCATAAATTTTATATTCTTCCATCATCTTATCCAGTTGTTCTATGTGTTTCTTTATCATCTCGATATCTGCCACGTATACTTCTCTTTGTTTCTGAAGCATTTGCATACGCTTTTCTTTTTCATTCAAAGACTCGAGTCTTATTTTAATTATTTGTAATTCTGATAAAGAATTTTTTAAAACATCTATCTGCTTTTTTGTTTGTTCAACTTTATCAGCTAATTCTAGTTTATCTTTTTTCAGTATTTTATTTTCTTTTTCTATTTCTTCTCCATCATTTTGAGCCCTAAGAACAATATTATTCTTGTAATCATTATTAACTAATTGAAGACAGGTGGGGCACTTATCAATGGCAGATATTTTTTCAACCAATTTTTTTAAATCATTAAATCTTGATTCATTATTCTGTAGCTTAGTCATAACTATAATATATTGTTCATTCATATCTTTGAATATTTGCTCCTGAGATTTGACTCGAGTTTTTAATAAATCTATCTCTGCTTCATTAAATGTTATTTTTTCTTTACTCTTAACTTGTTCTTGAAGTAATTTTATTTCTCTATCCTGATTAAATAAAATATCTCTCTTACTGTTAAGTGTTAATTCGGCTTTTTCTTTTTCATTATCCAACTTGTTTTTCTCATTTATTTTTCCCTTTAAAGAATCTAACTCGATTTGCTTATCTAACTTGAGTTTTTGAACTTCTGACAGCTGCTTTTCTATATCTACTATCTTAAGTCTTTCACTTTGTACAAGAATATTTTTCTCATTAAGGGCTTGTTTTTTCTGTTCAATATTGCCCATTTCTACTTCTTTAAATTTAATCTCTTGTCTTAATCTAGTTGTTAGTAAATCTAGGTTTTCTTCTATTCTTTTGTACTTATCAATTCCGAAAACATGCCTGAGTGTGTTTAGTCTAACATCATTTGATTCCGTAATTATTTGTTTCATTTCTTCCTGGGGTGTATAAACTGTAAACTTATAGAGATCATTAGTTTTTTTAGCAAATTCTTGTGGGTAACTTAGAATTTCAAGAATTTTTGTTTTTACTTCTGTAACACTGCCTTCAAATCTTTCATTATTTATGGTTATAGCACAATCGGTTTGAGATACAGACTTTCCTGACTTTTTTAAACCCCTTTCTATTATAACGTTATCATCATCAACCTGAATTTCAAGACTAACAAAGGCTTCTGTTTCATTATTTCTTAGTATCGAGTTTCCTTTTTGGCTGGGTTGTAATCCAAAGAGTGCAAATTCAATAGCTAAAAGTACAGATGTTTTTCCTGAGCCAATATCTCCCATGAGAAGAGTGCTTCCTTCAGGAAATTCTAGTTCTACTTCTTTGTAACTTCTTATATTCTTTATTTTTATTTTCTTTATGAGCATTTTAACCTCTTAACCTCTTATTTACCAAAGTGGTAATCTTCACCATAAGATTTTTTATATTCTCTTGCTGAGAAAAGATAGAGTCCAGATAATCTAACAACTTCCGGAAGATCTTTGCTGCTCCAAGCACCTTGGATTTTTACTTCTAAAAAAGCCATCTGTTTTTTTCTTGCAGCAACTTGCTCGGGTGTTGATGTTTGCTCACCATCAGCTTCAATCTTTACTTTTTCTATTTGTTTCATTTTTCCTCCTATTTTGTTTAATTTTATTTTAACTCTAGCCCAAGTATTTTATTTAAATCTGCGAATAATCTGGTTTCAAATATAACTGACTTTTCGTCTTCTTGCTTTTGAAGTTCTAAGGAGTGAAGAAGCTGAACAATCAATGGATTAAACTTGTCTGGATTATCCTTTTTGTATTCGTCTATTAAAACTTCTTCAACCTTATTCATCTCGCTTGTTGAGATCTTTATTTCTATTTGTTCATCTTTTGAAACAAGTTTGTTAGTATTCCTTAAGAAGCTGTAAACTCCTCTTTCTTTTAGATATTCAGAGATTCTCGAGTAATCAATATCCGCATTAGTTCCTTGGTTTATGGTTCCATACAATCTTAGAAGAACTATCTTATCCCGAATATTGTGCTTCTCAAATTCAGATATTATTTTTTGAGTTGCTGTTAAGGCATTTTCTATCTCAATATGAATCGCAATTACGTCTTTAAGAATTAACTCGTGTTTTTTATAATCCCAAAAGCCTTCAACTCTATTAATGTAAAATCTTCCATAGGCCAAGTCCTCTAATTCTTGGAAGCTGTTTGGAAAAATAGGACCCGAGTAAATAATTGGTTTTTCTTTTATTTTTTCTTCAAAGTTTATGTGTAAATGGGCTAGTGCATAATAATCTGCTCTGGGAAGCTCGCGCATGCTTATGGACTCGATTGGCAAATCACCAATAGCTTCTTTAATGGTTGTATGAAGCATAAGTATTCTATAGTTAGTGTTTTCTGGAGGCAGAATTATTTTCTTCAAATCTTGTATTTCCATACCAGATTTTTTTCCAGGATAGCCAAATATCTCAAAGTTTTTGTATTTTATTGGTTTTAATTCAATATATTCTGGTTTTTCATCATACTGGCAGATTTCACAAAAGCCGCCTTTTTCAAGTACATCAAGAAAAGTCTTTCCTGAAACCGAGTAATCATGTGAGCCAGCTATCATGAAGACTTTTATGCCTGCTTCTTTTAACTTTCTGAATTCAGCAAAAGCTCGCTTAAGAATTTCTATTGGTGGATAAGCTGAGTCAAATAAATCTCCAGCTATTAGGATAAACTCTACTTTTTCTTTCATAGATATTTCTATGGCTCGTTCAAAGCTTTGAAAGTTAAGTTCTTGTAATTCTGGCTGTCTCCAACCACCAAGATGACAGTCTCCTAGATGTGCGAATTTCATACTAGATACCTACAACTACCTCTAGTTTTCTCATTTTTTTCATATAAATTTACCAAAAGGATTATATTTAAAGATATAGACAATAAAAGAGATATTTTAGTTATTAGTTTTTCTGATGTTTGCTCTTCTTAGAACGAGATTCTCTGCTGTGTAAATCCTGAAGACAGAGCTGCATAAAAATATCTTGCTGTCTTGTTGGTGAAAATTCAACACGAGGATTTGTATCTTTGAATCTTATTCGATAATCTTTAATAGCTTGATAATAAACTTCTCTTTTATCAATTTCAATAATCTCAAATTGCCCTAGGTGTTTTAGTGAAAGCCAGTTTAGTATTAATCTTCCGGTTCTTCCATTGCCATCAACAAAAGGATGTATTATCTCAAATTCATTATGAATGTTCCATATTCTTTGATAACCCGAGTCTTTTTTCTCGAGTACTTTTATTTTTTCTGCTAGTTCTTTCATTAGTTCTGGAACTGACTGATAAACAACTCCACTATCATTTCCAATATAAACATTGCAAGTTCGGTAGTTGCCTATTTGTTCGGATTTTTTCATTAAATCTTTCATAAGAAAGGAATGCATCTGCTTTATCTCTTGCTCACCAAGAGGTTTGGGATAGTTAGCTAACATATAGTTGAAAGCATTATAGTGCCCATCTAGTTCTGGCGTTGGTTGCGGTTTTTCATCTACACTCATTGTTTGAATAGGACTGACTCTTATGCCTTCTATAAGATTCGAATAGTAACAGAAAAATTCAACAAAACTCATTCTATCTCTTTCATCAAGAGCGAGGTAATCCTGAAGTTTTACAGTATGTCCTGTTGGTGTTGGTTGTTCTTCTGGTTGCATATACTTTTTAAGGGCTTTTAGGTTATATAATTATTGCTTTAAGTATTTATAACAAAATAAATATTCAATAACATAAATCCTTAAAAATAGGTTTTTATCTAGATTCTTATGATTAATTTAACCAGATTGCCTCTTTTAAGAAGGTTTTTTAATAGAGAGAGATATGAACTCTCTAGAGATTTATATATCTCTACTAAGGTTCGAGAACAAGACAGAACTCCTTTAATTGAACTTGTGGATAATTTATGGGTTAATTTAGGAGAAAGAGGTTTTGATAGCGCAATTCTTGCTGTTGGAAGCTCTACTTTTCCAGATAGTCATTGGCAAGAAAAAAAAGAATTTATGGCAAGTCCAGAAAATACATTTAAACTTGATTTACCTCTAGGGTATCAAGATATTGATTTGAGAGTTGTACCTTCTAAACCTTTTGGCGTTTTAGAATTAAAAGAAAGAACAGTTGAAGTTTTAAAAGCAAGAGGATATAAAGCTGTACCTCATGGAACAACAACTATGGGTTACAGAGTTGTAGGAGCATGCGCTTGTAATCACGATGGAACCACAGAAAAGGGCTTTTCAACTTTTGTTGATTTTGACTATGGTAGACATTGTATAACAACACAACTCGCTAGCGGAACTTCTGTTGATATTATACTTGATCATGAGGGTGAAATTCCTCCTATTGCTAGTCAAGCAATAGCTCTTGAAAGGAAAAAGAATCATGCTTTTGCGGTGCTTAGATTTCCGCGTTCTGGAACTTATCCTATTTAATTTTAAGCTAACTAAATTCATAGACAAAAAGCTTTTCAAAGAAAAGCTTTTGTTCTGCTAGTTTTTTGTAGCTATAACCTAGCTCTTTTGCCTTGGTTAGAATTACTTTTGGTTTGCTCAATGAGGAGAAAAGTAAAAATATCCTGCCCTCTTTATTTAAATGAATTCTTGCCTCTTGTAGAAATTTTACTATTATCTCATATCCTTGTTTGCCTGCTGTTGTATCCAAGCTTTTATCATATTCTTTTTCTTGTTTATCCTCGGGTAAATAAGGAGCATTAAAGATAATCAAATCAAACTTATTATTTTTCTTTTTATTTTTTTCTATTTTTGAAAATAAATCTGAATTAATGCAGTTAAGCTTTAACTTCTTAAGATGAGCTATAGATTTATCATCAATATCTGCTGCCAGAACTTTATTTTTATCTATACCTAAATTTATACAAGCCCGGGCTTGTATGCCAGAACCAGAACCCATATCTAAAACACTTATTTGTTTATTTTTTAAACTAGAAATGTATTTTTTAATTTCTTTTTCAAGTAAAAATGAATCTTCAGCTGGCTCGTAAACCATATTATCCTTTACCAAAGAAAGCAGCAAGAATTTGTTCTCCGAATGCGATAAATGCAACTAACCCTATTATAAGCATTGCAACTATAATCATAAGAACTATGAAAATTGCAGGAACTCTTTTCTTTTTTGTTTGGACTTGATTTTCTTGTTCTATTTGTTGTGGGTTCTGTTGCATCTGTTGTTGACCTTGTTGAGGTACTTGGATTTGGCTCGGATTTTGAGATTGTGGGGTTGGTAGTTGTGGCATTTTTGATTGTTCTTGCTGTGCTTGAACTCCAATAGTTGGCAACTGTTTATAACCTGAATCCATTATTTTCAATTCTTGTCTATTATTTGTATTATCTATTTGGGTTTTATCTGGCTTAATTACATCATGGAGTATGCTTGTGTTAGCATATCTAGAGGCTTCTTGAACTTCTGCTGAATCGTAACTAGAAGAAATCAGGGTTTGCATTGCTCTTTGAATATTTTCTCCTCGGTCTAAAGCATTTCTTAGTGCAGCAACAAGTTCCTCTCTTACCATTTAAATCTCAATCTCCATATGATTTGACATTAAATGAACAGTTTTATCCTTTTTATACCCTAACTCATGACATAATTCAATCATCGGCTCGGTTTTATCATGTCCACCATGTGCAGGTATAATGTGTTCGGCATGCATCATATTAACAAAGTCTCTTAAGTCTTCTCTGCCAGGATGTCCTGAAACATGAACATTATTAAATATTCTAACTCCTTTCTTTTTTAACTTTTCTTCTAGAACCTTTCTATTTTGTATATTGACTTCGGCAGGAATAACTGAAGATGAGAATATAACATGATCATCTGGATTAAATGAAAATGGTAATTGTCCCTTGGATATTCTATCAAGAACACTGCCTGGTTCTGCTTGATGCCCTGTTGAAACAATAATATAATTAGTTCTATCTTTATTTATGCGTTTGAGCATTTTTTCAACTTGATTTCTATATTTTGCTATTTTTATTTCTCTTGCAAAAGGACAGAGATTAACTCGCATGGCAGCAGTTACGTATTTGTTCAGGCTTCTTCCAACAAAAACAGGCTGGCGATTAAGTCTTTTGCTAAAATCAACAATGCTCTTTAATCTAGCTATATGTGATGAGAAGGTTGTAACTAGAACCGCAGATTTTTCATTTCTAGTAGTTAACATAGTATCTTCCAATAAACCCCGAGCAATTTTCTCGCTAGCAGTTTTACGTTCATCACTACTATAGAGCGCATCTACTACCATTGCTTTAACTCCTTCTTTTGCTAATTTGTTTAATAGTTCATAGTTTGGTTCTTTGCCAAGAATAGGATTATTATCAAATTTGAAATCATTTGCATAAATAAAAATTCCTTCATCTGTATGCAATGCAATCATGGCTGTTTGCAAAGTTGAATGAGTTATATTCACAAAATCTATCTGATATTTTTTATGTTTGCCCTGAACATAATAGCTTGCATTTGGATGAACACTAACTAACTTATTTTTTAAAGGAATATTATTATCCTCATAAAGTGTTTTTAAAACTTCAATTGTATAGGGGGTTCCTATTATTTCTGCTTTATATCTATGAGCCAGGTAAGGCAATGCCCCAATATGGTCTAGGTGAGCATGGCTTGGTATAATGGCTCGGACTTTATCCCTAAGCTTTTTTGTATCTAAGTAATAATCATGAGGAATTGCTCCGATAGTTCTTAGGGTTTTTTCATTCATGGCTTTCTCTCTTTCTTCTAACTTAACTATTGGTGGCAAGAATAAACCACAGTCAAAAATAAAAGCATCATCTGCAGTTTCAACAACGGTCATGTTTTTTCCAACTTCATTAAAACCACCAACTGTATGTATCTTCATTCTATAAATCTTGTAATTCTTTCCTCTTTTATCTTGATTATATTACAGAAAACGCATTTATATAGGTTTTTATGTATTTCTTTGGTGTTTATTACTTGTTTATTTTTCTGTAGAACCTGAAATAATCATTAGCTGCTTTTTTATCTACCTGCCAATAATACATATTAAGCTTAAAAAATTCCTTATAACCAACTCCGAGCGTTGCATAATCTAGCAAAATATCCAGGGTTCTTTCAATATCTCTAGTATCTTTAGATTGTTCGCAGATTAAATCATTAATATGCTCTCTTAAAACTCGCGTATGTTTTTCTGCTTTTATTTTTATGGGCTTAACAAGAGCTTTTATGTTGGTTACTAGGGCTTGCAAAGATTTTTTTCTTCTTTGTTCTTTTGATTCTTGTTTTACTTGTTCTTGCATAAAAAGTTTAAATCACAAGGTTTAATAATACTTTTGTTATATTAGAATTATGAAGATAGAAAGAAAAAAGGGGTTAAAAGAACCGCGACTAATCCATAATAAGGTCTTATTTTATATTATCATATTTTTACTAGCTGTGCTTATAGTTTCGGTTATTGTTTTAAGAGTTGAGATAATAAAACAAAAAAATATTCAGGCGAATAATCAAACAAATCTTGGTGGAGCCCAGCTGGCTAATCCTGCTTCAGTTTACTGCATTAATAATTCTGGAACTCTTGAAATAAAAACTGATGCTTCAGGCGGACAGGTAGGTATCTGTACTCTTTCTAATGGAAAAACCTGTGAAGAGTGGGCTTATTTTAGAGGAGAATGTGAAAATTACTCTCTTGCTACAACTTCTTGTTCTATTGATAGTGATTGTGTTGCCTCGACTTGTTGTCATCCTGGTTCATGCGTAAATAAAAATTCTGCACCCGATTGTTCTGGAGTTGCTTGCACTATGAGCTGTGAACCTGGAACTCTTGACTGCGGTCAAGCAAGCTGCAATTGTGTGAATAAAAAATGCGTGGCAAAAACAAATTAATTCTTATTTTTACTATATTATTCTTATTTTTGATCCTAAGCTTTTTTTTAGCTAGCTTAGTAAGTAGTCAATTAGATTTATCAAAAGAACAATCAGATAAAAGGGCTAGATATATTATTACGCTTAGTGAAGCAAGTTCTTCAGAAAAAACTAATTCCCTTAAGATTATGGAAAAAAAACAAGTAATTTATTCTAAAATTAATAAAACTAATGTAAAAAAAGATTTTGGAGATAGGCTTTCAGTTTTTCTCACGGATAAAGAAAAACAAGATTTAATTTCTGCGGGCTTGGTAAAATCGATAGAAAAGGAAAAATATTTGCAAATAGATCTACAGAATTCTACTAGAATAATTAATGCTTCCGCAAGTTGGGCTCTGCAATCAAATAATTTGAATCTTACTGGAAAAGATCAAGCGGTTTGTATAATTGATACTGGCGTAGATTACACAAACCCCAGCCTAGGAAGTTGTTACGGAAATAATAGTTTTTCTTCTGGATGTAAAATTTGGGGTGGATTGGATTGGTGTGCGGATAATACAGATTGTATGACTTGGGATTATGATCCTGAAGATGTAAATGGTCATGGTACTCATGTTTCTGGAATCGTTGCTGCAAATGGAACTATCACTGGAGTTGCTCCAGAAGCAAGAATAATTATGTTCAAGGCGTGCAATATAAGTGGTTCTTGCATAATTAGTGATGTTATTGACGGAATAGAATGGTGTACTAATAATGCCTCAGCATTTAATATAAGCGTAATAAGTATGAGTTTTGGTGGCGGTTCTTACACTGATTATTGTAATGATGACATCTTTGCAAGTTATATTAATGCTGCTGTTGCAAAAAATATTTCAGTTGTAGTTGCAGCAGGTAATAGCGGTAGTACTTCTGCAATTTCTTCACCTGCCTGTGTACAAAATGCAATACCTGTTTCAGCTACTACCAAAGCAGATGTTATTGATACTTCTTATGCAAGTCGCAACTTTATGGTTCAACTTGTTGCCCCGGGTACAGATATTAACTCTACTTATACAAATCCGGCATATTGGGAACTTTCAGGAACAAGCATGGCAACACCCCATGTTGCCGGAGCAATTGCAATACTAAATGAATATTTAAAATTAAGTTCGCAAACCAAAACACCTGGCCAGATTGAAAGTATATTAAATTCAACAGGAAAACAAATAACAGATGTTGGCTCAGGGTTAACTTTTTCAAGAATAAGTATTTACAATGGCTTGATGAACCTTGATAATCAAGCACCAAATGTTTCACTAGTCTCTCCTGCTAATAATACTCTTAATGAAAGTACCACTCAGTTTTTTACTTGTAATGCTACTGATTGGCAACTTGCTAATCTTACTTTTTATTTATGGAATTCTTCGGGTTTAGTTTATAACGAAACAAAAATAACAACAGGAGCGAGTAATCAAACTACTTTCAATGCAACAAGTCTTTCTGGAACCTATAAGTGGAATTGCCTTTCCAAAGACTTGATGAATAATCAGGCTTATCTTAGTTCGAATTACACCTTTACTTCTGCATTCTTAACTTCAAGTTTAATCTCTCCAAACACGAACAATTTTACTAATATAGATCTTACTTATTTTAATTGCTCGGGTCAGACATCTTCAAATTATCTTTTGAATAGTACAATTTTTTATTTATGGGACTCTTCCAATAATCTTGTTAAGAATGAAACTAAAACATTTTCAGGTATTTTAAATAGCTCAATTTTTAATTATACCTTTACCACAGAAGATAATTACAAATGGAATTGTTTTCTTTTTAACAATATAAGTAATTCTTCTTATGCAAGCTCGAATTATACGATTACCTATGATAAAACTTCGCCAATTGTTAATTTAATTTCTCCATTAAATGATTCTAGTTATACTACTGCAAATACAATTACTTTTTCTTATAATATAACTGAAAATTTTAATATAAGTAATTGCAGCTTAATTGTTGATAATCA
>Ga0172375_10006497_pt1 | contig 16389 bp, 13 predicted proteins | sample LakKiv1m_FD_114537 | JGI IMG/M metagenome (GOLD analysis project Ga0172375, IMG submission 114537) | Freshwater microbial communities from Kabuno Bay, South-Kivu, Congo - kab_092012_11.1m | ecosystem: Environmental > Aquatic > Freshwater > Lake | place: Democratic Republic of the Congo...
AGAACGTCGCGTCGACCAAGGTGGCGACCAGTTCCAGCGCCCGGGTCTCATCCCAACTGGAACGCAGAAAACCGCGCCGGACCCCAAGTTCGCTGAGGGCCCGACGCACCTCGGGCTGGAACACGATCACCGCCGTGAAGGCCAGAACAGCCCACGCCCGATCCACCAGCCAGCCGATGACCTCCAACTGGAAGGTCTGCGACAGGATGCTCAGCCCAAGGGTCAGGACGATGATCCCCGCCAGGACGGCCACGGCGCGCGTGCCCCGCACAAACTGCAGCGCAAGGTAGATGAGGACGGCCAGGAGGCCGATCTCCGTGGCCATCTTCGCCCACTCGACGGCGTGTTGCAGCAGGATACGGACCATGGGCCGCCCATCGCGTCGGGGCCGCCGGTAGCAGGCTTGCGCCTGGCCATCCACTGCCACGGGAAGGCAACGCCACCGCTGCATCTGCCCATGGACGACGACCGCACACCTGGACTATACCGTCCCCCCGGGACCTTGCCACGGGGCAGGACCCCAGGGCTGTTTCGAGAAACCGTGGCCAGCCTTGTGATCAGGCCCCCGGTAGGTCGCGGCTGCCACCCGCCCGCGTGCGGGCGCGACCCCAGAAGGTCCTGCTGTACAGCAGGATCGCCTACCCGTCCGGCCCGCCGAAGCGCGGGTCCGCCACCCCGCGAACCGCGATCTTGAAACAGCCCTGGCAGGACCCTCAGGCCCGCCGGGCGCCGCGGTCGCCCGATCATGCCGGGGAGGAAAGGGGGAGCCCATGTTCCTGGCCCAGCGGGGGCGGCCACCGGCCGCCGTGGAAGCCGGGATCTCAGTATCCCGGCCGCGGCATACGGGGATGCCGCGTTCCAGGGCCGGCGGCCGGTCACCACGCTGCGGGGACACGCCGGTTGCCATAGCAGGCCCAAGGGTGGCGGCAGTTCCCCGAACCACCTCTGCGCCCTGCCCGCGGGGGGGACCGCCTTCGTCCCTCAATACGGCACAAAGAGGCTGTACTGCTTGGCAAGGGCACTGACCTCGGCGGTGTTTCGGGAGCGGACCTCCGGATCGGTCGCGAGGGTCCGCTGGCCGATCAGGTGGAAGACCTTCTGGGCTCCCCACTGCTGGGCCAGTTCGCGTCCCGCCGGCGGGCAGTCGCTGAAGGCGCGGCGGAAAAGCAGCTCGCGGTGTTTGCCGAGGCCGTCGCGGCCGACCAGCGAGAGGGTCATCTCCTCCATCCCCGCCGGGAAGCGCCCGAAGATCGACAGCGTCTCGCCGCGGTACAGGTGCGGCAGGCGCTTGGGGAAGATGCCTTCCTCGAGGCCGCCCGGGGCCTGGTACCGAAGGTCGGCCACGATCAGGCTGGCATGGGTGCTGAGATAGCGCAGCATGCTGCCCCGGAAGCTCTCCAGTTCCTCCTCGTGCAAGCTGAAACCGCGGTTCAGGTAGCCCAGGAACTGCAGCAGGAACAGGTTCGCCTTCTTGCCGGCACTCAGGGAGAAGATGGACACGTTGCCCGGATTCATGCCCACAATCCCGCGCACGAAGTCGTCCTCCTGCCGCACATTCACCGTCGAGTTGCCGTCGGACATCAGGAAGAGATTGAGCGGCCGAGTCTGGTCAGGGTTGTTCTCGCGCACAAAGGGCGCCAGGCCGCCGAACACGTCGGTCATGCCGCCGCGGACAATGGCGGCCACGTAGTCCCGCGCCTGCCGGATGGTGTCGGGGTTGACCGGCCGCAGGTCCCCGAAACAGCGCTGGGGCTGATCGGTGAAGGCGATCACGTCGAAGCGGTCCTGTGGGTTGAGGCACTGGAGCGCCTCGATGGTCCCTTGCCGGAACTGCTCGAGTTTGGCGCCGCTGATGCTGGTGGAGTGGTCGATGACCAGGAGCACGTCCTTCTGCACGTCGGGCAGCGAGTCGCTACGCCGGTTGGGGGAGATGTCGGCGCGGAAGTAGCCGCTGCCGTCCGGCTCACGGTAGACCACCACGGTGACGGTGACGAAGGCATCGAGCATCTCCAGGTCCAGGCCAAGAGGGTTGCGCTTCAGCCGGTCCGGGTCAGACAGGTCATCAAGGCCAGGAGTCCCGCCGCGCGGGGAGAAGGCGGTGCCGATGTCGCCGAGCCGGTCGCCGAGGCCGTCCAGGTCCCCAGGGCGCAGACCAGGTACCCCCGGCAGCGAGCCGAACCGCATGCTGACATCGAAGGTATCGCCGATGCCGCCCTGGTAGGGCCCGGGCGGCAAGAGGCTGGGCAGGTTCTTCTGCGGCAGGTCGAAACGCTCGATCTTGGCCTGCACCGGACGCGCCAGCGCCAGGCGATCGGGAGCGAGCGTGTCCCCATCGATTTCGATGATCTTCGGTGGCGGGGCCGTCGGCATGGTGGCCTTTGGGGGGTCCTTGAGGGTGGGCTTGAGCAGAGAGTCGCCGAGGCCTTTGAGACGCACGCTGGAGGCGGGGTTGGCCAGAGCCAGATCCTGCTTTTCCAGCACCTGCTCGACCCGCGGGCCGCTGATGGCTGCCTCCCGGAGGCGCCTCTGGGCTTCCTCGGCCAGTTGCTTGCGGATGACGGGCGGCTTGCGCATCACCAGGTCGGCCGGGTTCACCATCGAGATCTGCACCGGCGGCGGCGGGAGAGGAGTGGCCACGGCCGCGCGGATGAAGACGCGGTCCGCCAGGCCCAGGAGCAAGGCATGGACCAGCAGCGACAGGACCGCAGAGAGGATGATGTAAGCCGGTCGTTTCATGGGCAGTCGCGTCCCAGACGCTGAGACTCCGAAGTCCATACCATAGGACATTAACGTTCGCCACGCACCCGGGATTGGCCCCGCAGAGCGCGGTGTATATTGCCAGCGTCCCGATTACAGCAGGCCTTCTCGCCGGCCCCGGGCGTGCCCGGGCCCTCAGGGCAGTGCCGGATCCAATCATGGGCTGTACGGGAGACGCCTATGGCATCACGATTTGACTACCTCGAAGGTCGCAGGTTCTGCGTGGTCTTCGTCAAAGTGCTCGACCCCGAACGGGAGCGGGTGCAACTGCAGTGTTTCCGCGGCCGGGCCAGCGTCGAGCGTGGCCGTGTCAGCGTCGTCGACGTGAACGGTGGCATGTTCGCTCTGCCTGGGACCGCGGTGGACAACATCCTGCCCAGCGATGGCAGCCACATCCTGCGCGATGCCGAGTACTTCTGCCTCGTGAAGACCGACGAGAGCATCGAACTGGTCTCCAGTATGAACTGACCGTGGCGGCCACTGCCCGGCGGGCGCCGCGGGTGGGACCGCGGGCCGGCGCCGACGGGCCGGAGCCGGGGAGGACCGCTCCACTAGGGCCGACTGGCCGGCCCCCCCTCCCCGGCGATCCTGGATGGACTAGCGCCGGCATAACCCTTGGGAGAATGGCATGGCAACGGCAATCCGACGCGCTGACCCGGCGTTCGGCGAGCGCCTCGAGGCCTTGGTGACGCGCAGTGCCTTTGACCGACCGACCGAGGCGGCCGCGGCCGCGATCCTGGAGGATGTGCGCCGTCGTGGTGACGCCGCCGTGGTGGACTGCGCGCAGCGCTTCGACCGCGTGGCGCTGACACCGGCCGAGTTTGCGGTCTCAGAGGCGGAGATCGAGGCGGCTGCGGCCGCGGTGGACCCTCGCACTCGGCGGGCCATCCACGCCGCCGTCCGCAGCCTGGCCGGCTTCGCCCGCCGCTCTCTGCCCCGCGACTGGAGCTTCTCGCCCCGGCGCGGCGTCAGCACCGGCGAGCACTACGCGCCACTGGACCGGGTGGGATGCTATGTGCCGGGCGGAACCGCGCCGTTGATCTCCACCGTCGTTCACACGGTGACCCTGGCGCGCACCGCCGGGGTCCCGGAGATCGTCCTGGCCACGCCGCCGGGACCCGACAAACGGGTGAACCCGGCCATTCTGTATGCGGCGCGCGCGGCCGGCGTGACCACGGTCTACCGCCTGGGTGGGGTCTATGCCATCGGGGCGCTGGCCTACGGCACCGAGACCGTGCCCAGGGTCGAGAAGATCGTCGGGCCGGGGAATGCCTACGTGACCGCGGCCAAACGTCAGGTCTACGGCCAGGTGGCCCTGGACCTGGTCGCCGGCCCGTCGGAAATCCTCATCCTCGCCGACGAGACCGCCGATGCAGCCTATGTCGCGGCGGACCTGCTCTCCCAGGCTGAGCACGGCTCGGGTCGCGAGCAGGCCGTGCTCATCAGTACCGCCCCGGCCCTGTTGGACGAGGTCGCGCGCGAACTGACCGCGCAGAGCGCCTCCCTGAGCCGGGCGGACTGCGTGCGCCAAGTGCTCGATCAGGGCGTCTTCCTGATCGGGGCCCGGGACCTGGACGAGGCGGTGGCCATCGCCAACCGCTATGCGCCGGAACACCTGGAGATCATGACCCGCCGGCCGGACCAGGTCGCCCGCCGGATCACGGCCGCCGGGGCCATCTTCCTAGGTCCATGGACCCCCGAGCCGGTAGGCGATTTCGTGGCCGGACCCAGTCATGTCCTGCCGACCGGTGGCGCGGCACGCTTCTTCAGCGGGCTCACCGTGGGGCACTTCCTGCGGCGCATGAGCGTGGTGCGGTATGACCGCCCTGCCCTCCTGGCGGAACTGCGGCACATTGAGAGGTTCGCCGCCGAGGAGGGCCTTGACGCGCACGGCCGCAGCGCCAGCATTCGGGCGGAGGTGCGGCCACGGGGCGCGGCGCGCCTCGGGCGGAAGCCCCGGTAGGCGGACGGCCGCACCACGGCGGGTGGCCAGCCGCCAACGCGCCAGGCGGCGCACGGCCGGCAGGGCCGATGCCTCGCCGGACCGCGTCGCCCCCGTGGCTCGCCGCCAGGCGACGCGCGGGTAGCTCGTCGCTTCCGCCAGCGTCAGAACGGGATATCGTCCACGGCGCCGTCCTCGGGAGCGCCCGGGGCGGGCATGTCGGGCTCGGCCTCGCGGACCTGGGGCGGCGGCGCACTGGCAGCCGCCCGAGGCGCCGGCGGCGGCTGGGCCGGCTGGGCGGGCTGGGCCGGCTGGGCCGGCTGGGCCGCGCGCGGCGCGGCGGCAGCGGGCTGGCCCTGCGGGGTCGCGGCGCCCTCCTCCCGAGGCTTTGCGTCAAGGAACTGGACACGTTCGGCCGTCACTTTCAGCCGGCTGCGCTTCTGGTTGGTGGCCCGATCCTCCCACTGGTCGTAACGCAGGCGGCCCTCGACATAGACAAGGGCTCCCTTGCGCAGGTAGCGGCTGCACTGCTCGGCCTGGCGCGCGAACACGTCGATGTCCACGAAACAGGCCTCGTCGCGGTCCTCGCCGGACGCCGTGCGGTAGCGCCGGTTGACCGCCAGGCCCAGTTCGCAGATCGAGGTGCCGCCGGGGGTAGCCCGCATGACCGGGTCGCGGGTGAGGTTGCCGATGAGAAGCACTCGATTCAGCCCGTTCATGGTCGGACGCCTCCTTCCTGGGGACACAGGTCGCCAGCGGCAATGCCGTGGCCCCAATCTACCGCAGCCGAAGACCGTTCACAACCGCAGCGGCGGCTGAAGACGGTGCCGGGGCCATCCGCTCGCCGCGTGGCAGAGAGCCGGAGGCTTGAGGGGCGCCTGCGCGCGGGTATATTTGCCCCTTCGTTACCGACACGTGCAACGCCCGCCCGGCGCGACGGATTGGAGACGGTATGATGTCTGGACAGACGGCCCTTGCCAAGATCCTGGCGGAACACCTGATCGAGGGGGAACTGGGGCGCGGACGGGAGATCAAGATCCGCATCGACCAGACCCTGTGCCAGGATGCCACGGGCACGATGGCGTTCCTTGAGCTCGAGGCCATGGGTGTGGCCCGGGTGGAGACCGAGTTGTCGGTGCAGTACATCGATCACAACACCACCCAGATCGGTCCCGAGAACCAGAACGACCACCTGTACCTGCAGAGCGTCTGCAGCGCCAAGGGCGTGCTCTTCAGCCGTCCCGGCAACGGCATCTGTCACCAGGTCCACCTCGAGCGCTTCGGCGTCCCGGGCAAGACGCTCCTGGGGTCGGATTCGCATACCCCGACCAACGGCGGCATCGGCATGGTGGCGATCGGGGCAGGCGGGCTGGACGTGGCGCTGGCCATGGCCGGCAGGCCCTTCAAACTCACCTGCCCGGCCGTGGTGGGGGTCCGCCTCAACGGCCAGCTCGGGCCCTGGGTCGCGGCCAAGGATGTGATCCTGAAGCTGCTTGGCATCCTGGGATCCAAGGGCAATGTGGACACCGCCGTGGAGTACTTCGGTCCCGGGGTGGCAAGCCTGTCGGTACCGGAGCGAGCCACCATCACCAACATGGGCGCCGAGCTGGGGGTGACGACGTCGCTGTTCCCATCGGATGCGAGGACTCGGGCCTACCTGCGGGCCCAGGGCCGCGGCGACTGCTGGCGGGCCCTGAGAGCCGACGCCGATGCCGTCTACGACCGCGTGATCGACATCGATCTCTCGGCGCTGGAGCCGTTGGTAGCCTGCCCATCGAACCCGGCCAACGTCAGGCCGGTGCGGGAGGTGGCCGGCATCCCTGTCGCCCAGGTCATCGTGGGGTCCTGCACCAACAGTTCCTACCGTGACCTGTGCCTGGTGGCCGATCTGCTGGCAGGGCGCGTGGTCCACACGGGGGTCTCCATGGCCGTCGCGCCGGGCAGCCGGCAGGTCCTGCAGATGCTGAGCCGGGATGGCCGCCTGGAGCCGTTGATCGGGGCTGGTGTCCGTCTCCTGGAGTCGGCCTGTGGGCCGTGCATCGGCCAGGGCTTCAGCCCGGCGGACGAGGCGGCCACGGTCCGCACCTTCAACCGCAACTTCGCCGGGCGGACCGGGACGAAAAACGACCAGTGCTACCTGGTCAGCCCGGAGACGGCGGTGGCCACGGCCCTCACCGGTGTGCTCACGGACCCCCGCACGCTGGGCCTGGAGTGCCCGGCCCGGAAGACGCCGCGCGCCTTCATCGCGGATGACCGGCTGATCGTGCACCCCGCGGCGGCCGGCAGTTCCGCGGCCATCGTGCGGAAGGAGACGATCGGCGAGCCGCCCCGCTGCAGCCCCCTGCCGGGCGCCCTGGATGGCAGCGTGCTGCTGAAGCTGGGCGACAAGATCACCACGGACCACATCATGCCCGCGGGAGCCTACCTGAAGTACCGCAGCAACATCCCGCGCTATGCTCAGGTGGTCTTCGAGTGCTTCAACGAGCCCGGCCGGCCTACCTTCGCCCAGCGCGCCGCCGCCCTGCGAGACGCGGGCCGGGCCGGCGTCGTGCTGGCCGGCGAGAGTTACGGCCAGGGCTCCTCGCGCGAGCACGCCGCCATCTGCCCGCTCTTCCTCGGGGTACGCCTCATCCTGGCCCTGGGGATCGAGCGCATCCATGCGGCGAACCTGGTGAACTTCGGCATCCTGCCCCTCCTGCTCAAGGACCGGGCCGACTACGACCGCCTGGCGGCCGGCGACACGGTGCGCCTGGAGCGTCTGGCCGAGCAGCTCCAGCCGGGGCGCGAGCTCACGGCGACCGTGGTGCGGGCCGATGGCTCATCCTTCAGCCTGGCCCTGACACAGGCTCTCTCGGCGGAGGATATCGAGGTGGTGCTCAAGGGAGGGCGACTCGCCTGAAGGATCATCCGGACGCAACCCTGCGGGGGGACCGTTGAGCATGCCGGACAGGACTGCCCCCACCCTTCAGTATACCGTCATGCGCCCACTGCATGTCGGCGGTATGGCTCGCCTCAGCCTGGCGCTGACGGCCGACGGGACCCAGGTCGTGCTCCGTCAGCTCCTGCCGCTGAACCTGCTCAGCTTCCGCCTGCGCCGCTCGTTCATCAACGGCACCCGCATCCGCCAACTGCTCAGCCCGCACGCCCGGATCGTCTACTCACTGGAACGCGGGACCCGGGGCCTGATCCCCTACGAGATCCTCGAGTATGTCGACGGCCTCAGCCTCCGCCGCCTGATGCAGAACAAGGACCCGCGCCTGACGTCGGACACCCTCGCGATCCTGCGCCAGTGCGCCGAAGCTCTGGGCCACGTGCACGCTCGCGGCTTCGTTCACCTCGATGTCAAGCCCGAGAACTTCCTCGTCCTCAGCGATCCCCGCGTCCTGACGGTCAAGCTGACCGATTTCGACCTGACCCGCGAGAACACGCCCATGAAGACGCGCCGGCCGTCCGGCACTGCCGCCTACCTGGCCCCCGAGCAGATCCGCCGGGGTTTCGTGGGGACCGCCGCGGATGTCTTCGCCTTCGGGATCATGGCCTACCAGTTGGTGACGGGCCGCATGCCTTTCCAGGGGAAACATGAGCGGCAACTGCGCTGGCGCCAGGCAAGCGAGCGGTTCGTACCCAAGCCGCCCCGGAGCCTGAACCCGCACCTTAGCCAGAAGGTGGACGCCGTCATCACCAAGTGCCTCGAGAAGAACCCGGACCGCCGCTTCCCGAGCATGGTCCATCTGTGTGACGAGATCGGCCTGGGCTGACCCGGCGCGGCCGGCGGCCTGGCACCGTGACCGGTAGCCGCGACGCAGGGCGCGTCCCGGCATGCACGACGGCGTTCTCAGGCATCCCTGGCCACCAACAGCCGGGAGTTGCGTCAGGGGGCCTGTCAGCCTATATTGGGCCGGTCTTCGGGGCTGCCCCGGGGCCCGAGCCGATGGGTGTGCGGAGCGCGATGGCGGCGCGGGAAAAGGTGCTCCGGGAGCGCAGACCGGCGTCTCGCATGGCCTGCTGATGGCCTGCGGTGAGTCTCTGCCCCCCGCAGTGGGTAGGTGCCGCACGGCCGGGGTCATGCGGGCGGCATCGCCGGGCAGGGACCTCACCGGCAGGCTGGCGGCGGGCAAGGACCTGCGGCACCGGTGCGCGACGGACGGTGCAGGGATCGTGCGATATCCATGTACTGGTACTACAAACTCCCGCTCATTGCCCTCCTGGTGCTGCTGACGGCCGGTGTTGTCTACCTGGTCTGGCGGTCCCTACCGAGCGGTCTGACCCAGGCGGTGACCGCGCCGGCCGGGCGCCTGGTCGGGAGCGCGGAGCCGGCGCCTCCGGCCGCCGTACCGGGGAAGGCCCCCCCCACGACCGCCGAGGCGCGGCCGAGCGTCCCCCCCGCGGTGCCGGCCGAGCCCACCCCGGCGGTGGACCGGCCCGCCGCACCGACGACGCCCTCCCAGCCCGCGGAGGCAGCGCCCAAGGCCGCCCCCGCGGGCACCGCGGCCGGTGACGACGGCGAGGCCGCCCGCTGCCTGGAGAAGGCCCGCCAGCAGATCGAGGGCTACAACTACCTGGCCGCCCGCCAACTGGCCGCCCGCGTACTCGCACTCCCCGGCGTGGTCGAGTTTGACCGGACCTGGTATGACGCCGCGGAACTCGTCAGCCGAACCAACACCGTGTTCATGAGCTCGGAGACCGCCAACCCCGAACGCCGCGGCTATACCATCCAGCCCGGCGACAGCCTGAGCCGGATCGCCCAGCGACTCAACACCACGGTCGGGGCCCTGCAGCGCCTGAACGGGCTCGACCCGACCAGCGCGGTGATCTACCCGGGCAATGTCCTGTATACACTGGAGGTCCAGTGGGGCATCCGGGTGGTCAAGAGCAAGTTCGTCCTCCTCCTGCTCAACGGCAAAGACCTCTACCGGCTTTACCACATTGGCCTGGGACGGGAGAACAAGACCCCCGTGGGGACCTTCACCATCACCAGCAAGGTGATTCATCCTGCCTGGACGCCACCCGGCCGGACCTTCGCCTATGGCCACCCGGAGAACCCCCTGGGCACACACTGGCTCGGCCTCACGCCCTGCGCGGGGACGGACCCGACCCTGACCGGGTATGGCCTGCACGGCACCTGGGAGCCGGCCAGCATCGGCAAAGCCGCCAGCGAGGGCTGCGTCCGGATGCTGAACGACCAGGTGCGCGAGCTCTTCGATTTCATCCCCGAACCCGGGCGGGGCTCGGCCGTCCAGGTGCTCATCGAGGACTGAGGACATGGGTGTAACCCTGGATTTTGAGAAGCCGATCGCGGAGCTCGAGCAGAAGGTCGCCGAACTGCGCGACTTCAGCCGGCGCCACGACGTGGACGTGAGCCACGGCATCGCCCTGCTCGAGGCCCGTATCGACGAGACCCGCCGGCGCGTGTTCGCCAGCCTCTCCCCCTGGGAGCGGGTCCTGCTGGCACGGCATCCCCAGCGCCCCTACCCGCAGGACTACGTGCAGCGCCTGTGCACGGACTTCCTTGAGCTCACCGGCGACCGGCGTTTCGCGGATGACCGGGCCATCCTCGGGGGCTTCGCGAAGCTGGACGGCCAGCCCCTCATGGTGATCGGTTCGCGCAAGGGCCGCAACCTCAAGGAAAACGTGGTGGTGAACTTCGGCTGCGCCCACCCGGAAGGCTACCGCAAGGCCTTGAGGCTGATGCACCTGGCGGACAAGGCGCACCTGCCCATACTGAGCCTCATCGACACGCCCGGTGCCTACCCCGGCATCGGCGCCGAGGAACGTCACATCGGCGAGGCGATCGCGGTCAATCTGCGGGAGATGTTCCGCCTGAGCGTGCCGGTGGTCGTGGCGGTGGTGGGTGAAGGCGGCAGTGGCGGCGCCCTTGGCATCGGCGTCGGGAACCGGGTGCTGATCTTCGAGAACGCCTATTACTCCGTGATCACCCCGGAAGGCTGTGCCGCCATCCTCTGGCGGGAGAACGGCGCTGCCCCCCGAGCCGCCGAAGCCCTCAAGCTGACCAGCCGTGACCTGAAGGGCCTGGGCGTGGTCGACGAGATCATCACCGAGCCCCTTGGCGGGGCCCACCGGGACTGGGGAGCCGCAGCGGATGCGCTCAAAGAGGCCGTGGGCCGACACCTGCGGGAGCTCGCCACGCTGACGCCGCAGCAACTCAAAGACCAGCGCTACGGCAAGTTCCGCGCCATGGGCGTGATCGAGGGTCCCTGAGAATCACGGGTAGGGACCTGTGCCCGCTGGCATGAGGAGACCAAGGCTGTGCCCCTGACTTCGGTCGCTGTCCGGCCGGCGAGCCCCGGGGACGCTGAGGCCGTCGTGGGTCTCCTGGGTCCCTACGTCCCCGAAGGCATCGTCCTGCCACGCAGTGCCGACGAGGTCCGCGCGGCGATCGGCGACTTCCTGGTGGCGGACCTTGGCGGCCGTGTGGTCGGCAGTGTGGCGCTGCGGGACTATGGCGGCCTGCTGATGGAGATCCGGTCGCTCGTCGTCCATACGGACCTGGCCGGCAAGGGCCTCGGCACCCGCCTGGTGGCAGCCGCCGTCGAGGAGGCCCGCCGCCGCGGCGCGCGCCGGGTCTTCGCCCTGACCCTGCGGCCAGGGCTCTTCGAACGACTGCGGTTCGTGCCGGTGGACCGGGACCTCTTCCCGCAGAAAGTCTGGGCCGACTGCAGCCGCTGCCCCAAGCGCAACCGCTGCGACGAGGTGGCCGTGACCATGGACCTGGGGCAGCGCGCCACGGGGAGTCATCGACCACGGGCTGAGCCCGTGGCTTGAGCCAGGGCCCCCTGAGGGGGCCGCGCAAGCCACCGCGCTCCGCCCGTGGCGCTGACCTGCCGGAAGAGGCCCTGTCCCGCTGCTGGGGCGCCCGGACCTCCATACCACCGCAACGGCAGTCCCGTGGCCCCGTGCCGCCTGCTGGCTGCCGACTCTCCCTACCGTGCGGACAGGGCCTTTTCCGTAGGTGCCCCTCGGGGTCCCACGCGGGGCGCCATGGCCTCGGCAAAGGACCCACTCGGTATAGGCAGAGCTCTGTCGAGTCCACGGGCCGGGCCCGTGGGATCCCGAGGGGCACTGAGAGAAGCCCGTAGCGCCTGGCGCTGGTGCCGATGGGGGACGTGACGGAACGGGTCCGCCGGCGCGACCTGGTGTGCCTATCGGCCGTTGATCACGTCGGAGATGGCCAGCAGGTTGCCCTGCCAGCGGTCTTCCGGCATATCCTCCGTGATCCCGATGATGACCCGGTTCGTCTGCCGGGCCAGGTCCACGAACTCACGCGTGGTCCGCCGGATGACGTCAAGGCTTGCCAGGTGGAGCGAGGAGGGGAAGTTGAGCCAGATGACCTTGTCGGGCCAGGCCGCCAGCGCCGCAGCCAGGGTCATGTCCGTATCGGGAGCGGGGGTGAAGGCCTCCACGTAGTCCAGACCGCTCCCTGCCACCAGGCCGGCCCACGGCGCGTTGTTACCGTCCAGGTGCGCCCCCAGCCATTTGCCATGTTGATGGAAAAGCGTGGCGCACTCGTCGTAGAGCGGCACGCAGAACTCGGCGAAGCGCGGTGGCCCCATCACCTCAGGCACCTCGTTCCCCCCGTAGTTGGCGTGGGTGATGGGCGACTCCGCCAACAGCGGGTAGACCCGGCGGCGGTTCTCCCGCATGACAGCCTCCAGCTTCAGGACCTCATCACGGCGGTCGGCCCACTCCACCGCGAACGTCTCGACGCCCATCCACATGATCATGATCTGGTGTAGGGGGGTCAGCCCGACCGCCCCGCGCAGGATCACGTCCTCGCCCATCCAGGCCTCGGCAGCCCGGTAGGCGTCGTACGCGGGAGCAAACGTCGTGTGGGTCTCCAGCCAGTACAGCACGGCGTAGTCCTCGGGCCGGCGGAAGAGCTTGCGCAGGGACCAACTGGTGAAGCCAGCCGGCTCGCTGACCTCATCCACCTCGCCCACGGGCGTGCGGTAGACGGTCCGCACCCGGGGACGGCCATTCTCGGAATAGTGCGCGGACTCGACACCGCAGCCGGGCCGGGAGGTGGCGTAGGGCGAAACCCCTCGGTTGACGATGCAGAGTCCGTCGTTCCGCAGGCGGCGCTCCACGGCGCAGTGCGGGATCTTGTACTCGTAGATGGTGAACGGGACCTTGTCGGTCCGTTCGCCCCGCAGGACGGCAAGGACCCGCTCTCTCGGCGTCATCATGTCAGACGTCTCCCTGGTAGCGACGGGTCGCGCGGTCAGCCCGGCCCGGGTCATGCCCCTGGTCGTGCAGAGCCCAGCGCGCGGCGGCGGCGGCGGCGGAGTGGCTGTGACGCACGACCATGCCGCGGCGGCTTCCGACGTGCCAGCGCGCCCCGTCTGAACGCGGCGGCAGCGCCGGCCTGCCAGCCGGATGGGCGAGGCAGGCGCCCTGGTCAGGCCCGTTCGGGCTCGATCTCTCCCACGTCCATCTCAGCCACCACCGACTGGCCCAGCAGCTCCACGTTGACGGTGACGCGGGTGAGGTTGCGGCGCTGGGCCACGATGGCGGTCAGGCCCTTGAGGGGGCCATCGGTGATGAGCACCGGCTGCCCCGGCTGGAGGCCGGGGAGCACGACCAGTTCCGCCTGGGCCTGGAGCTGGGCCAGGCCCAGGATGTCGTTCAGCTCCCGGATCAGAACGGGCTCCTGCTGCGGAGTCACATCCACCAGGCGCACGATGCGGTGGCTCTGCATGATGCAGGGACGCATCTCGTCGCCCACCTGGGCGAACACGTAGGACCGGAACATCGGCAGGAACGTCTCTACGGTCCGCCGCTGGTACCGCTTGGCACGGCGCAGCAACGGCAGATAGCACGGCACGCCATGCCGAGCGCAGTAGTCCTGCACCACCTTCTCGCACCGTGGCTTGGTGTAGACGGGCACCCAGAGCATCCCGGGCACCTGCCGGATATCGATATCGACGGGACCTACGGACACGCAGACACTCCAGCCAACGTCCTGGCAACCGCCCTGTGGCGCCGGCCGCCGGACGACCGCTCGGCATACGACTCCTGCCTCCGGGTGCGCAGGCGGGCGCCCCGCCGGCCCGCGTCTGCACCTGGGACCACGGCCCTCATCACGATCCCTCGCCGGTCAGCATCTCCGGCGCCACCCGCCGGAGGAACTCGCGGCAGAGGCCGAGGACCTCCTCGGCCGAGCCACACCTCACCGCCTGATCCACCAGCGCCTCCGCCTCGTGCATGCGCACGCGCCGGACCAGTTGTTTGACCGCCGGAATGGCGACGGGGCTCATGCTCAACTCGTGGATCCCCAGGCCCAGCACCAACGGCGCCAGCAGTGGCTCCGAAGCCATCTCGCCGCAGATCCCGACCCACTTGCCATGGGCATAGGCCGCGTGAACCACGTGTTGCATCATCCGGATGATGGACGGGTGGCTGGGCTGGTATAGGTAGGCGATGTCGGGGTTGGAGCGGTCCACGGCCAGGGAGTACTGCACCAGGTCGTTGGTGCCCAGACTGAAGAAATCGACGTGTGGCGCAAGCTTGTCCGCGATCATCGCCGCCGACGGCACCTCGATCATCATCCCGACGTCCAGATGGGGGTTGTGGGGCACCCCTTCGGCCGCCAGCTCGCTCTTGACCTCGTCCAGTGCCGCCAGGGCCTGCTGCAGTTCCTCGAGCGTCGAGATCATCGGGAACATGATACGCACCTTGCCGAAGGCGCTCGCCCTCAGGATGGCCCGCAACTGCACCCGGAAGACGTCCATGCGCCGGAGGCAGAACCGGATCGCCCGCATCCCCAGGAACGGGTTCAACTCCACGGGCATCCTGAGATGGCTGAGAAACTTGTCGCCCCCGATGTCGAGGGTGCGCAGAATCACCGAGTTCGGGTGGATGTCCTCGGCCACCTTGCGGTAGGTCCGGAAATGCTCCTCCTCCTCGCACAGACCATCGTTCCTGACGAACAGGAACTCGGTACGGAACAGGCCGATCCCCACCCCGTAGCGCTGGCGCAGACTCTCCACCTCCTCCGGCATGGCGATGTTGGCTGCCAGGCGGACGTGGAACCCGTCGAGGGTCTCGGCCGGGAGCGCCGCATCCGCCTCGACGCGGGAGAACCACTCGCGCTCTTCGCGGGTGCGGGCCTCGTAGATGACGGTCTGCTCGGGAGTCGGGTTGACGACCACCTCCCCGCGGCTGCCGTCGACCAGCAGCGTGTCGCCCTCGCCGATGTCTTCGAGCGAGTCGCTCAGGCCGACCACCGCGGCGATGCCCATGGCCCGCGCCATGATCGCGGTATGGCTGGTACGGCTGCCGATGCCGGTGACGAACGCCAGCACGTGTTCGCGGTCGATGCTGGCGGTGTCCGACGGCGACAGGTCATGCGCGACCACGACGCAGTGGTCGGCGAGGTGGGAAAGGTCTATGGGCGCGTGGCCCTGCAGGTTGCGGATCACCCGACCGGCAACATCCTCGATATCCGTGAGGCGCTCGCGGATGTAGCTGTCGTCCACTTTGCTCAGCATGGCGCGGTAGCCGCTGATCACAGACTGGAAGACATGCTCGGCATTGCGGCGGCGCTGACGGATCTGCTGTACCACCGAGTTGACCACCGATGGGTCGTCCACCAGCATCAGGTGGCTGTCGAAGATGGCGGCGTTCTCTTTGCCGACGACCTCCTCGACACGGGCCCGCAACGCGGCGATCTGCTCCCGCGAGGCGCGTAGGGCCCTCTCGAAACGGGCCACCTCGGCCTCAACCTGCGCCGGGCTGATCTCGACCTCCTGGACCGCCGCCAGTGGACGGCCCACCAGAACCGCCTTGCCAGTCACCAGGCCGGCGGAGACCCCCGCGCCCTTCAGCCGTTTGCCGGAACAGGCCATCCTCATTCCTCGCCGAATCGGCTGCGGAACAGCGCCGCCATCGCGGCCAGGGCCTCACGCGCATCCTCACCCCTGGCCGTCAGGTTGAGCCGCGAACCGGGCCCAGCCCCCAGCATGAGCACCGCGATGATGCTCTTTCCATCGCCCACATGACCGTCCCGGCCGATGGTGAGGTCGCAACTGAACTGGGACGCGGTCCGGACAAGCAAAGCCGCAGGCCGGGCGTGGAGGCCGAGGGAGTTCTCGACCACCACGTCCAGGGACAACACATGCCCCTCGATGGGCTCCTGGCTCGCCGTGCTCATGGATGCATCGCCAGACCGCAAGGGGGCCTTCACTCAGGCTCATGGCCCCCGCCAGCACACAACCGGCGAAATATAGGTGCCGGCACGGGTCTCGTCTACCACGCCCGGCGACGCCGACGCAGGGCTCAGCCCCAGGCCCGCGCCCACGAGCCGACCCCGGGGGGGCCGCGCAGCAGATGCCGGGCGGGGACCGCACCGAGGCCGACGCCCACACGCACCGGCCTGGCCCGAAGCTGCCCCGCGCAAAACGCGGGACCCGCCTCAGGGACCCGCCGGGCCGGACTGGACCGGCTCCGGCGAACGCCGGGCCAGTTGGGCCAACGCCGTCACCGCCGTATCGGCCCACGCTACGGCCGTCCCGGCGGGCGCGCGCACATGCCGGCACAGGCGCGTCTCGTAGCTGCCTTCGGCAAGGGCCTGATCGGTGGCCACATAGCCCACGGAACCGTTGGCGAGACCCACCACCAGCGTCCGGGCCATGGGCGACCGCGACTTGATGTCCAGCCCCACCTCCACGAAC
>Ga0172375_10006498_pt1 | contig 16388 bp, 9 predicted proteins | sample LakKiv1m_FD_114537 | JGI IMG/M metagenome (GOLD analysis project Ga0172375, IMG submission 114537) | Freshwater microbial communities from Kabuno Bay, South-Kivu, Congo - kab_092012_11.1m | ecosystem: Environmental > Aquatic > Freshwater > Lake | place: Democratic Republic of the Congo...
GCCGGCTTGCCGGCAGAGCTCTACGACATCGCCAGTGTCCCCGGCCTGGAAACGCACCCGCTGCGCTACCCCGGGGTCGACTGCCGCAACCGCCCCAACGTTGCGCTGCGGCTCCCGGGTAGGCGGCCTGGCTCGGCCCGCAGCCTCATCCTCAGCGGCCATATGGACACGGTCCCCGCCGGCGACCCGGCGCAGTGGGCCGGATCGCCCGCCAGCGGCGCCTTGCGGGAGGGGCGTCTCTATGGCCGTGGCGCCTACGACATGAAGGCCGGCGTCGCCGCCAATGCCGCGCTGGCGATGATGCTGCATGAGCTTGGCATTGAACTGGATGGGGATCTCATCGTCGAGAGCGTGGCGGACGAGGAGTTCGCCGGCGGCCATGGGACCATCGCCGCCCGCCTGCACTCCGGCGGCGCCGACGCGGTGCTGCTTCCCGAGCCTTCGAACCTGGTCCCCTATCGTGCCCACCGCGGCCTGAGGATCGTGCGCATCACCATCGAGGGCAAGGGCGGCGTGACCTTCGCCGGCGACACGCTGAGGCCGGCGGTCCACGACCTGCCCGCACTCATCGAGGGCCTCCTCGAGTTCGGCCGGCGCCGCAATGCCGAAGCCGTTATCCCCGAAGCGTATGCGCACAACCCGCAGCCCGCCAGTTGGATGATCACCAAGGTCCGGGCCAACGACTGGCGTGACGATGCCCGCCTGGCGGTCCCCGATGCGGCCCAGGTCGAGCTGTTCTGGGAGGCCATGCCGGGCGAGACCCAGGCCGCCGTCGAGGGCCAGTTCGAGCGCTGGCTGGATGAGTTCCGCACCCGTACCGGCATCCGCGCCTCGCACCACTACTGGCTGCGCTGGATGGATGGCTACCAGCTCGCCGCTGGACACCCTCTCGCCACCTGTGCCGAGACGCACACCGCCGCGGTGACCGGCACACAGCAGACGGCCGTCGGCGCACCGTTCCCCTGCGATCTCTTCCTCTTCGCCCGGCTCGGGGTCCCCGCTGGCATCATCCTCGGCCCTGCCGGCAACAACGCCCACACCGCCAACGAGTGGGTCGACGTCGAAAGCCTCCTGCAGACCGTCCGCATCTACGCCCGCATCGCCTGCGACTGGTGCCAGCGCCCCAAGGACGGCTGACGCCAGCGCCGCCCGCAACCGGCCACCCCGCAGACTCCCGGCCCTGGCAGTTGCACCCGCGGTTGACCGGCTGTAATGTCTAGCAAGGCGATAGCTATACTATCGGACCGCGGCTTGGCAGGAACCTGTGGCGGGGCCGCGGGAGTCCGTCCAGAGGTTACTACTGATGAACACACGGTCCAGACCCAGGTGGCCCGTGCGCGGCCTCGTACGGCGCGTATTCCGTGGCGTTGGTCTTGGCTTGGGGCTGATCCTGTTGGCCCTGGTGCTGGCGGTGGGCGTCATTGGCGGCGCCATCTGGATCGAGGGTCGCCATCCGAGCGACGAGGAGGCCCGGGCCCTGAGCCCCCGGGTGCAGCGCGTGGTGACCCGGCCAATCGCGGCGACGGTGGGTCGCCAGGTGGATCGCTGCGTGCGTCGTGCGGCTCAGGCGCCCTACCTGCACTCTGAGCTCTCCCGGCGGGAGGCCATCGCGCGTTTCCTCGACGGGAGTCTCGACCTGTCGAAGCGCCGGCTGCTGGCCTTTCGCCTGGCGCGCGAGGCATCGCCGGACTGTGTTGCCGCGCTTCGTTCTGTGCTTGGGTCGGCCCCGGCAGCCGACCGGGCCTACATGGCGCGCCGCATCGGCCTCGCGGGCAACCCGAAGCTGAACGGACTGCTCCGTGAGCTGCTTGAGGACCCCGACGAGCGGGTCGTTCTTGCCGTTGTCGAGGCCCTGCCCGTGCTGGACACGCCGGCGGCCTGCGCCGGCCTCGCGGCACTGTTGCGGGACCCGGGTCGCTCTCCTGCCGTCCGGGCTGCCGCCGCTACCGGGCTGGGGAGCATCGGCGGCGACGGTGCCGCGAGTGCTCTCTGCGCCGCGCTTGAGGCCGAGTCCGATCCGGAGGTCACCGCGGCGGTCCTCGGCGCCTTGGGCAAGCTCCCGTTCGCCCGCGTCTCGGGGGTGATCACCCAGTACATCGAGGCGCCCGAGACCGACGCGGACTTGCGCGTTGCTGCCGTCGAGGCCCTGGCCGGCTCCAGCACGGCCGCAGTGCCGTTCCTGCTGGGTCTTGCCGCGACGGCCGAGGTCGAGGACGTGCGTGCCGCGGCGGCCTGGGCGGTCAGCGTGCACGAGGCCGTCGACGGGCTGGCTCCGGTGCTGGTGGAACTGGCTCAGCAGGAGCCCTCTGAGGATGTCCGCCGTCGTCTCTACGAGGCGCTGTTGCCTCAGCATGGGACCCCGGTGGAGCGCTTGCTGCCGCTGGTCCAGTCAGAGCAGGACACGGCTGCCCGTGTGGCAGGCTGCAACGCGGTTGGCGCCGCGGTTGCCCAGCAGCCCCTGGCCGGCGCCGCGGCGGTGTTCGACCGTGACCTGGTCCCCGACCTGGCGGCGATCGCCGCCGGGGGCGACAGCGCCAACCTGCGCATGCGGGCCGTGTTCGCTCTGCGCCGTGCCCACACCGCCGCTGCCCAGGCGGCCCTGGCGACCATCGCGGCGCAGGCTTCGCCCCCGATCGCCGCGGCGGCCCGCAATGGGCTGTGGGCCGCAAGCCCCTAGCCCCGAGGAGTCCCACCGATGTCACCGACCACCCCGACGTACTCGCAGCGACCGCACCGCTTGCTGCCGGGCTTTGTTCCCTTCGCCGGGCTTCTGCTGGCAGGCCTCTGCCTGCAGGCCGCCTGGGCCACCTCGGGCGATGACTTCAACGACAGCGATCCGGACGGCACTCGGTGGGCAGCCGATTCCACGGTCGGCTCAGGCCGGCTGGACGAGGCAAACCAGCGGCTGGAGTACACGTGCAGCTCGCCCAGCGGCAGAGACGACGTGGCCATTCGCCCCTGGGTCCTTACCCGGATGCCCACGAACGGCGACTGGGAGGTCCAGGTGGACCTCGTCAACACCACGGCCCCGTCTCAGGCGTTCCAGGTCAACAGCTTTGGCATCAAGGCACTGCACCCCCGCACGGGACAGGGCGAGATGGCGGTAGAGATGTACTGCTCGTCTCTTGGTGGCGGGCAGGCCCGCACAGGCTTCTGGGCCGCGCTGGAGACCAACGGTGTCAGCCTTGCCGAACCGGACTCCGGGGCCTGGGATAGCCTGACCTACGGCGCCGTGCGCATGGCCTACACGGCAGCGACCCGGGTCGTCTCCGTGGGCTATGACATGGACCCCAGCGATGGCTACCAGTGGGTATTTCTCGGCAGCTTCGGCCTGGCGGGGGCCGACGGGGCGGACGCGAACACGGACTGGGGCCTGCTGGACACCGACCAGTTCCCGGTCTACCTCTACGGCTACTCCTATGAGATAGCCGTCGCCAGCGGACAGATGTCCGCCGACAACTTCTCGGAGACCGGTGGTGTGCCGCCCAACAGCACCCCGTCCCCCGACCCCATCGGTTCGTTCCGCTTCCGTCCGCCGCCTGCCAACCCGTTCCTCACGGCCATCCTCAACCTGACGGGCAGCTACCGGCTCTCGCGCACCCTGGGGGGTGGCCCGTTGCCCATGACTCGGCGGACCCTGGCGGTGGACATCGCCCAGGACGAGTCCGGCAAGCTGAGCACGATGGCGCGCGTCGATGGGGTGCTGGCGGACGACGGCAGTCCGGAGGTCACCACCGTCACGGGTGCGGTGACGACCTCCGACGGCAAGCCGACAGCTACCTTCAAGGGGAAAGGCCAGGGCACTGCCGATGGCCTCGACATCAGCGGCGGGGGTTCCCTCACCCTGCCCGTCGAGGTCATCGACCTGGGCAAGACGAACCCGGGCGTCGAGGGCACGACAAGCTACAAGTGGTCCGTCACGGGCGTGCCTCTCACCAGCAAGAACGAGCCGTTCGCCCTGCCGCTGCCTCCGGAGAGCCTGGCCAACCTGCAGAGCGACTGGTCGCTTGACCTCGACCTCCGGCGCACGACCATCAACGGCAAAGAGGTGACCGTGGCCTCGGCGTTGCTGACCCTCCCCGGCGGAGACATCACCACGTTCCCGGAGCGGGCGGTGAAGTACTCCGCCACCAAGGGCTACTCCCTGTCCTTCAAGAAGGGCACCAATACCAGCGCCACCCCGCCCAAGGCGGACAAGCGCTCGGCCGTGAGCATCAAGGGCCTCACCTTCGCCCAGCAGGGCGCCGCCTGGGTGCCCACCGGCGGCACCATCACCTACCAGTTCCTCGGCCAAAAGGGCACCGCCAACCTGATGGACTTCGTGCCGCCGTGAGGCGGTGCGCAGGTTCACTGGCCGTCCGCTGCCGGACGTTTCACCGGGGCAGCCTCGGCTGGGGAAGCGCCTTCAGAGGTGAGTTCATTGCGTTATGTCCAGAGCCTGTCTATAGTGTAGACATGACCACCGCAAGCGTTGCCGACCTGAAACAGAGGCTCAGTCACTACCTGCGCTTTGTTGAGGCAGGGGACCAGGTGATTGTGACGTCACACCGGCGGCGGGTGGCGCGCCTGGTGCCAGACAGGGGTGACGAGCCCGCCGTGCGACCCCCCTCGAGACCGGTGCAGGACCTGCTCCCGCTTGCCGCCGGCGGCGCCCGGAACCAGGGCCGGGATGTGGTTGGGGTCTTGGCGGAGGACAGGAGGCGGCGGTGACGGTGTACCTCGACACCTCCGTGGTCCTGCGAGTCCTGCTCCGTCAGCCGGACCCCATCGCCTGTTGGGGACGATGGCAGAAGGCCTGCGCCTCTCGGCTGTGGCGCACGGAAGCGCTCCGAACGGTGGACCGCCTTCGGCTTGACGGAGACCTCGATGACCCCGAGGTGGTGCGGCTGCGCATCGCCATTGGCCACGTCGATCAGACGCTGCACACCGTCGCCCTGACCGAGGCCATCCTGGCTCGGGCTGGGGAACCGTTCCCTACGGTGGTCGGGACTCTGGACGGCTTGCATCTGGCGACCGCGCTGGCGGTTCGCTGCTACGAGCCGATCGACCAGTTTCTGACGCACGACCAGCAGCTCGGCCGGGCGGCTCAAGCACTCGGGTTCGCGGTGGCGGGTATCGACTGAGGCGCCAGCCTCCTTGGGCGCGTGCGCCCGGCCCCGGGTGCCGACGTCGCCGGTCCGCGTCTGCACCTGTCGGGCCCCACTCCGATGGGGCCCTGGGGCCGGACGGACTCCGGCCCCACAGCCGGAGCCTGCCGACGGTTTCCTGGAACCGCCCTGCCGCAACGCGGGGGGCCCTGGCGAAGCCGCGCCCGCGGTGGTACGGTCTGAGGCTGTTGCTCGCGCGGGCTCACCCCCGGGGCTCTGCCGCAAGGGGTACCACATGGTGACGCTGCCTGACCTCCGCCCTGCTCTCCCCCTGGCTTTGGTGGCGCTGCCTCTGGTTCTCCAACTCGCGCTCGCCCAGACCGACCCCCTGGAGACCTGGCACCAGGTCAGCCCGCAGCGGGCCGGCGACTGGGTCGCCCGTGGCGGCGGCGTCGGCGCGAGCTTCAGCCCCAACGCCCCCGGCGAGGAGGTCCAGACCCCGCTCGACGCCTGGGCCTGGCGCAACCCGCTGCCGCAGGGGAATCCCCTCTACGCGATCACCTATGGCGATGGCCAGTTCGTCGCCGTGGGGGGCTACGATGACGAGGCTGGGTCAATGGCTGTCATCGCCACCTCTCCCGACGGAACCGCGTGGCGGGTCCGCGCCCAGGGCACGCTGGGCATGCTCCGCGGCGTCGCCTATGGGTACGGCCGCTTCGTGGCCGTGGGGAACAGCAAGGTGAGGAGCCCGGGCTCGGTCGAGTGGGCCGACCTGATCCTCACCTCCGCCGACGGTGAGATCTGGACGCCGCAGTCCCTGGGGACGGGAAACACGTTCTACGCCGTGACCTACGGCAACGGCCGCTTCGTGGCCGTGGGGTATGGTTGGGCTGGCGGCTACTCTTTTGCCACGGCGATCACCTCCACGGATGGGGTCACCTGGGACTCCCATCCCATGAGGCCCACTTCCCTGGACAACCTGGGCAACCCCTACGCGGTCGCGTACGGCGGCGGCATCTTCGTTGCCGTCGGGGACAACGGCAGGGTCTTCACCTCGACGGACGGAGCGGACTGGACCCCCCAGTCGTCGGGAATGGCCGGCACACTGCAAGGCGTGGTCTACGGCGATGGTAAGTTCGTCGCCGTAGGATTGAGCTACGCGGGCTCGCCCTACCTGGTCTACACGTCCGAGGACGGTTCGACCTGGAACTCTTGCGCCCCTGGCGGGATCGACGTCCTCAACGGGATCACCTACGGCAGCGGCGTCTTCGTGGCGGTGGGGTACCTGGGCGCGGGTGTGGCCACCACGGGGAGGATCATCGCGTCCACCGACGGCACCTCGTGGACGCCGCAAGCCGACTCGTCCGACTGGATCTACGCCGCCGCCTACGGGAACGGCACCTTCGTCGCCACGGGCGAAGCGGGGGCCGTCCTCAGCTCGCCCGACGGGCTCGCCTGGACACCCCAGTCCGGTGCTTCCGCCTGGCTCTATGGGGTCGCCTGCGGCAACGGGGCCTTGGTGGCGGTCGGCGAGGATGGGACCATTCTCACCTCGGGGGATGGCAGGCGCTGGACGCCCCAGCCGTCGGGAACCACAGAGACGTTGAGGGCGGTCACCTACGGCAACGGGACCTTCGTCGCCGTGGGTGACGCCGGGATGATCCTCGCCTCGGCAGACGGGAGCACCTGGGCCGCCATGCCCGCGGGGACAGCGCAGACGCTGCGCGGTGTGACCTGCGGCGACGGCACTTTCGTGGCCGTGGGCACCTGGGGCACCATCCTGAACTCCACAGACGGGGAGACGTGGCTACCCGGGACATCCGGCACGACCGCGCCGTTCAGCGCCGTTAGCTACGGCGGCGGCGCCTTCGTCGCCGTGGGCGGAGGATTCCAGGGGGACGGCAGCAGTGGCTGGTGGGACACGGTGGTGTTCACCTCAACGGGCGCCATGACCTGGACCCCGCGAAACGCCCACCTGGGGGTGCCGTGGTCCCATTGGCTCCAAGGAGTCGCCTACGGCAGCAGCGGCTTCGTCGCGGTCGGGACTGCGGGTGATGATGAGCTCTACGGCAGCATCCTGTTCTCGGCAGACGGGACTACCTGGACACCCATCATGGCCTCTCAGTCGGGGTGGGACAACCTGGATGAGACCTACGCGATCGCCTACGGGGACGGGCAGTTCGTGGTGACGGGTGCCAGGGGCGCCCAGGGAAGCAACAGACGCGGTGTGACTCTCGTTTCGTCGGACGGTACAACCTGGACCGCGGTGTCCTCTGGGACCCTCAACCGGCTCGATGCGGTAACCTACGGGAACGGGCACTTCACGGCGGTGGGGTATGGCGGCACGATCCTGCGGTCGGCGCGGGCCCTGCGGATTGCGCACGCCGGCACGGGGAGCGGCACCGTGACCAGCGCCGATCCCCCGATCGATTGCAGTTCGGACTTCACCTGGCCTTGCGATCCGGGCACACGGGTGACGCTGACGGCCACGGCCACGGAGGGCTCGGCCTTCGTCGGCTGGGAGGGCGCTGACGAGGTGAACGGCAACCAGTGCACCGTGACCCTGGCGGCCTCGCGGACGGTCACTGCCACCTTCGTCCCGACGGTGGTTACCCACACGGTCACCTTCCATCCCGGGGCACACGGGACGCTGGCCGGGGGCACGCCCGAGGTGGCCGTGACGGTCAACGATGGCGCGCCGGCGCCGAGTACGCCGGCGGTCACACCGGCGCCGGGCTGGAGCTTCACGGGCTGGCTTCCGGCGCTGCCCGCGACCATCGTGGCGGACGTCGAGACGACCGCGCAGTACGAGGCGGTCACCTGCACGGTCACCTTCGCCTTCACCGGCAACGGGGCGCTCACCGGGACACTCGTGCAGACGGTACCCTACGGCGGCAGCACCACGCCGGTGACCGCGGCACCTGGGGCAGACTCATACTTCCGCCAGTGGAGCGACGGCTCGACCGACAACCCGCGCACGATCGACAGTGTCACCGCCGACCTGGCCCTGACGGCCGAGTTCCTACCCCTGGTCGAGGGGGACCCCGATGGCCACTTCGAGCTGGTGTACCAAGACCCGGCCAACCCCGGCCCGCGCCGCATCTGGGACCTGACCGGGCACTACGCCGGGGCCGTGAAAGCCTACACGCTGACCCTGGACCTGACCGAGGACGAGAAGGGCACCCTCGGCGGCACGGGCCGCTTCCAGGGCACGGTGGGCGGGCAGGCCTTCGACGCCGGCAACCTGGCGCTCAAGGGCAAGGCCAAGGGTAAGGCCGGCGTGGTGACGGTCAAGGGCGGCCTGGCCGGAGGAAACACCAGCACCAGCGTCTCGCTGAAGCTGGCGTTCACCCTCGACGGGGCCGCCCGGCGTCTCAACGGCACCCTCACCGGCAGCGTCAGCGACACGGTCGGCGGCAAGGCGGCCATCAGCGCCACCTGTGCCCTGGACCTCCCTGCCGGCATGGACGGCACCTACCGGTTGCCGGTGGACCTGATCCTGGACGCCGGCAAGGGGACCATCGCGGGGACCGGCACGCTGACCCTGTCCAATGGCCGGACGGTGGCGCTGCTGGTCAAGGGCAAGCGCTCCGGCGGGGTGACCAGCCTGCGGTTGGCCGGGGACAAGCTGGCCGGCCCCGCCTTTGCCGCCGTCAAGCTCAAGCTGGCGATCAGGACTTACGCCCACGGCGAGGCCTACATCCAGGCCATGGCCGGCAAGGCCTTCGGCCAGAGCCTGAAGTGGCCGTAGCCCACCGGGCCCCCGGCACCGCGGCATACGGAGATGCCGCGCTCCAAAGACGACGGCATACGGAGATGCCGCGCTCCAAAGACGGCGGCATACGGAGATGCCGCGCTCCATTGCCTTCAGAGTCTTACGGGAAGGGCCGCAGTACGGCCGTGATCGGTTCCCTGCCGGTGAACTGGGGACGGCGGTCGGAGAGACTCTTCAGGCGGATGCTGCGGTACCAGACCGGCACACCGCCGTAGTTCTGCAGGCCGATGAAGCCTTCGCGCGGCAGGGCCGCGATGGGGTAAGGGAACTTGTTGTGGGTGCCGTCCGGGTTCTGGCCGGCCTTGGTCCACTGGTTCAGGTCGGCCCGGACGATCTCCTTGTCGTTGAGCTCCACAATGACGAGGTTGTCGTTGAGGGTGATGCGGGCGTGGTTCCATTCGCCGGCGGGTCGGCTGGCGCTGACCGTCGGGTGGACCAGGTCGTAGAGAGCCCCGTTGGCGTTCATGGCGTCCCAGTTGACCCCGTAGGCAGCGTCATCGAGGACCTGGATCTCCATGCCGGTGTTGACCGGATCGCCGACACTGTGGACGCGCACGAAAATGCCGCTGTTGCTCTTCTGGTTCGGCGCGACGCGGAAATCCAGTTCTAGAGCCACATCGCAGTAGCGCTGACGGGTGAAGAGGGTGCCGCCTCCCTTGGCGGGGTGGAGCTCGCCCTGAGCCGTGATCTCCCAGGCTCCTGCGCCGGGGTCCACGTCCCAGGCCGCCAGGTCCGTCCCGTCGAGCAGGACCTCCCAGCCCTCGGCATCGGTCCTCGGCGAGTAGGCCGGCCCGACAGCCTGGGGCTCCGCCGCCAGGGCTGCCAGCCCGATCACTAACCCGATCAGCAGCACACAAGCCAAGACGCGCTTCATGGGGTCCTCCGGTTTCACCTTCTGTGGGAGACGTTGCCACGCGGGGTCATGGGGCCGCCGCGGGACGGACCAACAGCGCCGACAGGACCTGCGCGTAGATCCGGTGGCCGAAGTCATTCGGGTGGTTGACCCCGTTGCCGGTCATATCGTGGTCCTGCTTGTACTTCAGCAACTCGGCCCACATCGAGGTCATGTCCGCCAGGGCGACGCCGGGCCCGCACAGCGCCGCCAGCGCGTCGCGGTACTGGGGGAAGAGCTCCTGGCGCAGGGCGGTCCAGTCGGCGTTCCCGAGCATGGTGGCGATGAGGATGAACTCGGCCTCGGGCTGGGCCTTGCGGACGGCCTCGACCATGCCCCTGAGGTTGGCCTGGTAATCGGCCGCCGGGCAGCCGCCGGAGTCGTTCATGCCGAAGGCGAGGAGGACGAGATCGGGCTTGGCCTCGATGACCTTGCCGATGGTCTGCAGTCCCCAGGCCGAGCCCGTGCCGCCGACGGCGTGGTTCACCAGCGTGACCTGGCCGCCGTAGGTGGCTTCGAGGTGCCGCACGAGCAGGTCCTGGTAGGGCGGCTGGAAGGGCGCCACCTTGGCCCAGCCCGAGGCGTTGCAGCCGGTGGAGATGCTGTCTCCCAGGAGCGCGATGGTGAGGGGTAGCTTCTGGGTCAGCCTGGCGAGGGTCCTTGGCAACTGGGCGCCGGCGAAGGCGGGGACTGGTCCGCGCCAGGCGCCGGGCCGGTGCCGGTAGGTGATGCATGTCTGCATATCGTGGTACTCATGGCCACCGCCGAAGAGGATCTCGCCATGGCCATCGCGGCGGGTCAGGGCGTAGGCCTGCGACTTGGGCGGTCGGCACAGGTCCGCAGGCGTTTTCGCGACGATACGGGACCCCGCCAGCAGGCGGATCTCCCTCGAACCCGGGGTCCAGGCGTAGTCTTTCCCGGCCTCGTAGGTGGTCTCCCCCGATGAACTGCGCACCGCTAGGATCTCCGTCGGCTCAAACAACAGCGCCGCCTTCGGCAGATCGTCCCCGCCGGTCTTGAGGAACAGGACGCTCTCGCCCTCCATGGCGTCGCTCAGCCAGAACGGCGCCGATCCCGCCGCCATGCCTCCACCCACCGGGGCCGGGTCGGCCGCGCCGACAACCATGCACAGGGCAGGCACCAGAATCCCCGGGAACGCTCGTGTGATCATGGCGTCCTTTCGTATCTCTGCTCCGGCGGCCTGGCCTCAGGGCCTGTAGGTGATCCACATGGGCGAGGCCCAGACCAGTTCGCCGTTGTTGGCCTTGACCGTCCCCGCGGTGCCGTTCGCCGGCGCCACCCTGATCTCGACCTCCTGGCCGGCCTGCTCGCCGCGGACGTAGTAGTAGCTCGTCACCCCCGGCTTGGCAGCGCTGTCCGTCCAGGAGAACTCGACCGTGTTGCTCTTCGGCGAGGTCGAGTAAACGTAGGTGTCGTCCTTGACGATCACCACTCGCTCGAACGGGGCTGTGCCGATCAGTTTCACCGTCAGCGTCGGCGGTCCCTTGACCGTGAACTCATCGCCCATGAGATGCGGCCCGCAGCGCACGTCGGCGACGATGTTGTCGGTGGCGCCATAGACATGCCGCTGCCTGAGGGCGTCCATGATGGCCTCACGGGTGGGGCTCTCCGCGAGCACACAACAGTAGCTCATGTGGGTGGAGACATGGTCGCTGGACGACTGGAAGCCCAGGCGGTAGCCCTTGAGCAGGGCCTTGGAGACGAAGCCCATGGGGCGCCAGCCGCCCAGGGCATAGCCCTCCGACATCGACCGGGGGGCGTCAGGCCGTTCGTAGTTCTGGCGGTCGCCCTGGTAGATCTCCACCACCGGTTCCACCCGCGGGTCGTTGTCGCGCCAGTCCGTACCCATGTCCGTGCCGCTGGTATGGCTGGCGCACACGCCGTCGAAGGCGCGCAGGTAGGCGTACAGCATCTGCGTGTCCGGCGAGTTGGGCCTCTGCGCCTCCGGTCCCTGGTCGTCCAGGTCCTTGCCGGCGCCGCCCTTCAGTCGGGGCAGGGTCCGTATGCCGCGCTTGGCGAAGACCACGTTGCGGTGCCCGTCCGGGTAGTTGCAGCTCCGCTCATAGGTGAACATGGGGGTGAAGGCGCCTGGGACCCGGAAGAGATCCGTCGTCTTCTGCGTCAGCCACCAGGCGTACTCGCGGCCGCCACCGTTGTCATGATCGCCATTGCCGATCCAGTCCAGCGACGCCAGGTCCAGCCCATAGCGCCACATGTCCAGCAGGCTGCCGTCCCCGCCCCCATCGGAGGAGATCTCCGTGTGCCGGTGGAACTCGCCCCTGAGAATGCGCAACTCTTTCCCCTCTAGATTGATGCGATACGACCGAACGGTCTGGATGTGGCGGGCTTCGGCGGCCATCTCCGGGGCCGGTTCGTGGGGGGGATCCTCGTCCACCGGCGTCAGGGCGATCTCCCCGGGCCCGGCCAGGCTGCCGGTGAAGGCCACGGCGATATCCGCATTCGCGGCGGCGTCGACATGGGCCGGTATCTCCCGGCTGCAGGGCGGGGGGGCATTGGCGCTGCGGGCGCGCTTGCGGTCCTTGGGTGGGCCGAAGAAGGCGCTGCTCCGGAAACGTCCATCCGAGGCCGTTGCCAGCGCGATGCCGCCATCGGGATTGGCGCAGAGGGCGGACCCTTCGTGCCAGAGCCCGTCCGTTGCCGGTACCACCAGGGGCGCCCGCCAGCCATTGCTGTCCAGGGAGGTCACGAAGGTCATCCAGCACGTCCCCACGTTGCTGGTGTATTGCCCCAGGCGGTTGCGCAGGGCCAGGAAGATCCGCCCCTCGCGGTCGGCGACCACCTTCGGGGCACCCGTGAGGAACCGCGGCGGGGCCTTGGGCCCGCGGACGCCCCCGTCGGGGTTCGGGAGGCCCGTGCGCACGTCCGCTGCCGGCTGGCAGAACCGGCTCCCGTCCCAGACCTTCACCCCGACCTCGCGAACCTGGCCCAGGGCGACCCGCATGGGGGACTGGTTGTACGGTCCGAAGTCCTTGCCCCAACCGGCCGGCGAGACCTCATACGCCAGCCAGAGGTTGCCCTTGCCATCGTAGCCGGCGCTGGGCCGGGTCTCGTTGGCCGGCGTGCCCGCCACCCGCCGCGGTGCACTCCAGCCGGCGCCCTCGCGGACGCGCATCAGGACGTCGTAGTCCGTGCGCTCATGGCTATCCCAGGCCACTGCCAGGCGGCCCTCCGGCCCGGCCGCCAGGGCCGGGGACCACTCGTTGGCCGGGCCGCCGCCCACCACCTCGCCCGCGCCGAACCCGTCGCCCTCCTGCCCGGCCACGAGGATATCCGCCTGGCCCTCGCGGAAGCCCTGCCAGGCGATCCAGATGCGCCCGGCCGAGTCCGTGACGGCCGCCGGCTCCAGGTCGGGCCCCGGGTCCGTGGTCAGGCGTCGCGGCGCGCTCCACTCCGAGCCGCTCCGCACGCTGGCATAGAGGTCCCAGTTCCCCTTCTCCTGGGCCGACCAGACCACCCAGGCCCGCCCGTCGCCGCCCACCGCCACGCAGGGCCGCCAGACGTCGCCGCCGGCGGGGGACACCGGCGCGGGGGCCGACCACTGGCCATTCCGGCACTCCGTCACCATGACCCGGTCGCCGCCGGTGGGCATGGCCAGATCGGCATAGTCCGCGGGCATGGCCTCGACCGGGTCGCGCTTGGCGAACGTCGCTCCGTGGGTGAACTGCACATAGGCCACCAGGAAGGCCCCATCCGGCGCAAAGGCCGCTGCCGGCATCGCGTCCTCGCTGGGGTCGGTTACCAGCAGGCGATAGTTGGGCAGGCGGGTCACCTCGACCTGGCCGTCCAGGGCCCGGCGGGCGCCGCCATAGCCGAAGGCGGCCAGGGAGAGGCTGGCGTTGCCGTGGTTGGTGGTCAGTTCCAGGGCGCTGTCCTGGGAGAGGCCCGACACCGTCAGCACGAAGCCGTTGGCGCCGACGGGCAAGGGCGGGGCATCCGCCGGCCGGCGCTGCCAGAGGATCGGGTAGACCCGCCGCGTCTCCAGGCTGAACGAGCCATCCATGCCCACGTAGTCGTCGCCGGCAGAGCGCCAGCCGTCCGTGGCCACCGCCTGGCCCGCGGTCAGGCGCCAGGTCCCCGTCCAGGAGGTGGGTTCCGTGTCCTTCGCGCCGAGGAGCACGCGCAGGGTGACCACGCCGCCCTTGGGGGGAGCAGGGTCCGCGGCGGGAGCCGCCATGAGCGGCACCGGCGTCAGGCTCAGCAGCACGATGGCCACCGTGTGACCCCAGGGCATTCGGGCAGGGGTGTGCATGGTCCATTCCTCCGTGCGGACAGCCGGGGCATTGCTGATGAGTGCCACGCCATGACTCTACGCGGCGCGCGCCTCCGGTGCAAGGCGCGGCGACCCCTGGCGCCGGCAACCGGGGTCGGTTGCCGTACGAGCAGAAGGCGTCCGTCCGCCGGCCGCGGCGGACTCCCGCGGCTACCAGCCCATCTCCACCCGCACGTCGCTGCCGGCGGGCACCACGAACGGGGCGGCGGCCGTCAGGCGCACGTCGGCGCCGGTCGCGGTCACGGTGACCGGCACCGGCTGGCCGCCGGCGGTCACGGTGGCCTTGGGCTGCAGGCCCGTGGCGGGTAGGGCGAAGACCAGTTCCCGCAGACGGAGTTGCCCATAGCGCACCTCGATGCGCTCGGACTGGGTCTGGGCCGCACGTTGCTGTGAGAAGAGGCCCCAGCCTTCCGGGGCGGTGAAGAACGAGCGATGGTCGGCCGGTTGCCACCGGGGCCTGAAACCCAGCAGGCCGCGTGGCCCGTCCACGACCTGGCCCTGGGAGGCGATCAGCAGCCCCCACGAGCTCATGGCCCGGGCGTAGAACTTGCCGCACTCCAGCTCGTTGAAGGGGTTCCCACCCGGGCCGGAGTTCAGCCCGACCCGCAGCCGGCCGTCGTACCGGCCGCGGGCGGTCTTGACGATCTGGCGGGCGGGTCCCAGCATGCCCTCGTAGACCAGCGCTCCGGCGAAGGCGTACTCGATGCCGGTCCAGACCTCGTCCGCGTAGATGATGAACGGGTTGGGGCGGTCGTTGCCGGGCGAGGTTCACATCAGCAGCCCACCCTCGTCATCGGGGATGTACCGGCGCGGCGCCTGGGTGAAACCGGCGAAGGTGGTGCGCAGGTTGTGCTTCACCACGGCCGCCAGGGCCGCCTGGACCCGGTCGGTCGGGTACAGGTAGCCGAGGTCGAGCTGGTGCGCCCACCATTGCCCCAGCAGTTGGTCGGAGTGGCAGCCGTTGTTGTAGTCGTTGGCCGGGGGAGTCCCCGGTTTCTGGATGTAGTAGGAGCCATTCCAGAGCCGCTCGTTCTGGTTCCTCATGCCTGCCTCGCGGACGGCCCGCCAGCGGGCAGCGCTCTCGGCATCCTCCATGGCCAGGGCCATCTGCTCGCCGGCGGCCAGGGCGCAGAGGAACTGCGAGCCGATGAAGGTATTCTCGCCGGAAACCGCGCAGTCGTAGGTATTCCACTGCTGTCCGGAGGGGACCCCATCGCGGTCCGAGTCGAAGCGTGCGATCATCCAGTCGACCGCCTTGCAGACCCCCGGCCAGACGCCTTCCAGGAAGGCCCGGTCGGGGCTCATCAGGTGTTCCCGGTAGGCGCCCTCGATGCAGGCGCAGTGCCCGTCGATGAAGGCGTTGTGCGGCCCGTGCTGGCGGTGCGAGGTCTCGCCGTCCTCATGGAGGTAGGTCACGAAGTCCGAGACGCGAACGTTGCGGGCGATCTCGGGGAACAGGCGGGCATGGCTCTGCGCGTAGTTCCAGACGTGGGTGCAGTTCAGCGGACAGCAGCCGTAGCACCCCTCGAAGCCGCCGAAGTAACCCTCCTCTGAGCGGAAACAGGTCGGGCCCCGCACGATGACGCTCTGCGAGGTCATGGCATCAAGGAACTCCTCCGGGAGGTTGGACTGGTAGACCGTCTCGTGGTACAGCCGGGTCGCAGCCCAGAGGCCTTCATGCCGTGCGGCCAGGTCCTGCGCCGTGGCCAGGGCACTGGGCCAGTGGCGACAGTAGTCGTTGCCGCGGTGGTCGAAGCGCTGGACGTTGGGGAAGCGCCAGGTGATGGCGAGGGTGCGCGTCTGCGACTCGCCCGGGGCGAGGTGCAGCGGGATCCCCACCGCCGCGTTGACGGGCCCCGTCGGCTCCTTGGCCGCTGCGGCGACCGCTCCCTGCGGGTCGCGCAGGAAGGCCTGCAGCTCCACGTCGGTCCCCCAGCGCTCCAGCACCCGCCCGGCTGGGTCCAACGCCGCCAGGCAGAGGTCACCCCAGCCGGCGTAGCCCGGCGTCGGCACCTCACCCGGCTTGGCGTCCGCCCCGCGCAGGGCCGTGATCAGGGCCGACCCCCAGCTCCAGGGCAGTCCCGGACCGAGTGCCAGCACGATCTTGCCCTTGCCCAGTGGACCATAGAGCAGCACCGGCACGTCCGGCGCCTTGGCCACCACGGTGAAGCTCTGCGCGGTGAAGGGGATATCTGTGAGTTGCGTCCATTCGGTCAGCCCCCAGGCGGAGGCGGTCGCCCGCAGGGCCGGAGGTGCGTCGCGGGTCAGAACCAACGGCCGCACTTCGTCCGCGGGCGGCAGCAGGTGCTCCTTGGCGCGCAC
>Ga0172375_10006500_pt1 | contig 16374 bp, 15 predicted proteins | sample LakKiv1m_FD_114537 | JGI IMG/M metagenome (GOLD analysis project Ga0172375, IMG submission 114537) | Freshwater microbial communities from Kabuno Bay, South-Kivu, Congo - kab_092012_11.1m | ecosystem: Environmental > Aquatic > Freshwater > Lake | place: Democratic Republic of the Congo...
CGCCTTGGTAGGCCATTACCCCACCAACCAGCTGATGGCAAGTAGGCTCATCTCTCGGCGGGCAGTTACACCCTTTCTTCTTACGAACTTATGCGGTATTACTCCCACTTTCGCAGGGCTATTCCACACCAAGAGGTAGATTCCTACCTATTACTCACCCGTCTGCCGCTAGCCGCCTTGCGGCGACTCGCTCGACTTGCATGCCTAAGGCACACCGCTAGCATTCATCCTGAGCCAGGATCAAACTCTCAAATAAAAATTAACGAAGTTAATTTACCCCGACCCTATAGGTCGGGACGCACTTCCTGCCACATCTCAAATAACAAATACTTTTATCTTCACTTGTCAATGTTCAGCCAGAAAGACAAAAAAAGCCCGACCTTCGGGCTTAACCCCCCAAACATAGTCGTCATTTAAGCTTTCATAAGCTCCCAAATTCTATCATTAACCAGAAAAAACTTCAACCATAAATCCTTCTTTTTCCCCTTAACTATTTTGCTACTATTCCCCGCGCCGCCATAATTCCTGTTGCCGCCGCTCCCGTAATTGTTCCCGAGAGTCCAGACGCATCCCCTGCCACAAACACATTCTCAATCTCCGTCTCCATTCCTGGAGTGGTTACCACCTTCGAAGATCGGAATTTCACCTCTGGCGCATAAAGGAGCGTTGATCCCGAGTTTATCCCCGGCATTACTTGGTCAAGCTTTTCCAATCCCTCAAGAATATTTACCACAATCCGGTGTGGTAAAGCCATCGCAATATCTCCCGGCGTTACTTCGGTTAAAGATGGTTTTACCAACGACTTCTTAAGCCTTGACCAAGTACTCCGTCGCCCTTTTAGTAAATCTTTTAGTCGTTGCAAAATAGGTTTACCTCCCCCTATCGTTGACGCCAATCTAGCAATCGACTCAGCGTAAGCAATCGAGTTTTCTACCGGTTCAGTTAAATTTACTTCACACACAAAAGCAAAATTCGAATTCCCCGACATATGATCAGAAAATGAATGTCCGTTAACACAAACATAGTCCTCGTAATTTTCCACTGCCACATAACCATTAGGACAAGAACAAAACGTTCTCATCACATCATCAAACGTCTTTGTCCTTACTTTCAAAACTATTTCATAGAGGGCCTCCGCATAACGACGCATTACTGATCGAGGAAACTCCACTCTCACCCCTACCTCAACCATATCGTATTGATAAGCAATTCCCCGTTTATTCGCCAATTCCTGTAACCACTTAGCGTTTATTCTCCCCGGACACAATAATATTTTATTCCCATAGTACTTTTTCCCCTTCACGTCTACCACTGCCACTCCTTTTCCCCTCTTCACTTCCAAATCAACTACCCTCGTCTGATCGAAAAACACCACTCCTTTCGCCAACAAATAATCCTGAAATTTTTTAATCATTTTTCTCAGTTTGTCAGTCCCTGCGTGCTGGGACCGGCGCACAATTAATTCAATATCGTTTCTTTCCGCCTCCTCAACCAATCTTGCCACTTCGTCAGGGTTTGTCGGATACATTTTCGTTTTAACTCCAAAATCGGCAAAAATTCCTTCTATTTCATCTAATATTTTTTGGTAATTTTCCGGTGTAATTAGATGAAACGTTCGTTCGTGTGAAAGTTTGGGGGTAAAATGGAGCTTACCATCAGAATATGTTCCTGCTCCCCCAAAACCAGACATTACTTCATCACTACTCCGATCTTCTACTCGCTTCCCCATATCCAAAAGGGCAATTCTTGTTTTTGGTTTCTTGCGTAAAATTTCGTAACAAGCAAATATCCCCGCCGGCCCTGCCCCCACCACGACCACATCAAATTTATTTCTCACTCCCCTAATATATCATTCAATTACTCCACCACCTAAACATTGAACAATCGATTGTACTTGCCTGCCAGTAGGCAGGTAGAACACCGCTGATTGTCCCGGCGCCACCCCTCGCTGAGCTTCAATTAATTCAACCTTCAGCCTTGATCCTTGCCTTGCGACCTTTGCTTTTATCAATTCTCTCCCATGTCTTATCCTTACAAAAAGTTGGTTTTCATTTAGAGTAATTCGCGCGCAGTCATACCCCTGCTTGTCAGGAGCGCGCGAGCACGAATTATTCAAACGAAAAACAGAAGTAATCCAATTTACCTCACTTACCCAAAAGCTTTCTGTAAAAGTTTCCGCCCCAAACCCCACCACCAATTCATTTTTTTGGGCGTCCTTACTCACCACATAAAAAATTGGCGTAATCCCCTCCTTCACATATTTCTTTTGTGCCATCGCTGTCAATTGCCAACCACCTCGCTGACCAATGGTATAAAACCAAACCCCTCTGTGTTCCCCAATCACCTCTCCAGTTACCGTTAATACTCTCCCCGGCCTTTCTTGCAATCGCTTCTTAATAAACTCTCTTACATCTATCTCCCCAATAAAACAAATACCTTGAGAATCTTTTCTATCCGCTACCGACAAACTAGCCTTTTTTGCCATCTCTCTTACTTCGGACTTTAAATAGTCACCTAGTGGAAACAAAACATGTTTCAACTGTCTCTGTGTTAATTTCCACAAAAAATATGTTTGGTCTTTATATTTATCTTTAGGTATAAAGAGGCCAATCTCTTCTAAGTCTTTTGTAGACGTAGAAACGCCAGTAAAACCGCGCGCAGTCATGCCCCTGCTCGTCAGGAGCGCGCAAGCACGGTCATTTGCGCGTTTCAAGTCTATCTCTTTTAATTTAGCGTAATGTCCCGTTGCCACATAATCAAAACCGCTTGCTAAAGCCCAATCCATAAACAAACCGAATTTAATTTCACTATTACACAAAACATCCGGGTTTGGCGTTCTCCCTGCCTCATATTCGGCATAAAAATAATCAACCACTCGTCGGCTATATTCTTCAGAAAAATCTAAAACCTGAAAAGGAATTGCTAATTCTAATGCTGTCTTCAAAGCCATCTTTCTGTCTTCGTCAGCCCGACAACCATTCTTTTTTATCCACTCCGCTCGCCTGCTTGCGTAGCTTGCGGCAGACCCCTCTCCCACCAAACTTTTTGGCGGCCAACAAATCAAATGAACCCCTACCACCTCATGTCCCTGGTTCTTTAGAAGCATCGCCGCCACTGCACTATCCACTCCTCCCGATAAACCAACCGCTATCTTTTTCATACGTATCTATTTTACCTCAGCCATCTAACTCTTTATAAACCAAGAAAAAAGATAGATAATACCCTCATGAATATCACCCTTATCACCAGTTTTAAAGGGGACAGTGAAAACATTCGTCTAATGGAAGAGGCCGAAAAACTTGGGTCTAAATTAACTATTATTGACCCCGCTACACTAAGTGTTAAGATCCAAAATAATAAACTCGATTATCCTGAAATTACTGCCACTAATCCTCAACTTATTATTTTCAGAGGCGTTCTTCACGCTATCAAAAAAGCCGTTACTCTTATTGACTACTATCACCAACGGGGCACTCGCGTCTTTGATAACAACTTGAGCCAAATGCAATATTCAATTAACAAAATCTCCGATCTTTCTAAACTTGCTCTGAAAAATGTTCCCCTTCCTAATACCCGCCTTAATCCTTTTTATGAAAACTTTCCACACCTTGCTACTGAAATCGGTTACCCCGTAATCATTAAACCGATCAATACTGGTAAGGGCTTAGGGATCGTCAAAATTGACAACGAAAAACAACTGATTCAATTTATTAAAGAAAAAGAATCCTTAAATTTTCCTGCTAGAAATCTCCTTATCCAAAAATTTATCCCCTACACTCACGATCTCCGCATCCTCGCTATTGGTGAGCAAACATTTTGTATGGAAAGAGCTTCAGAAACTGGCGATTTCCGTGCCAACTATTCTTTGGGAGGCAGCGTCAAAATTTTCAATCCTTCAGAAAAAACCAGACAAACTGCGATCGATGCTCTCCGCTCGATTAATACGTCCGTCGCTGGTGTTGATATTTTAATCACTGAGGATAACCGGGAATATGTTCTCGAAGTTAATCACAGTCCCGGCTTCGAAGGCATGGAAAAAGCTACTGGCCAAAACATCGCCAAAATCTTTCTCGAACACGCCATTTCCCGAGCAAGATAAACCTTTTTCATACTACACTAGTAAATACAACACATTTCTATGCTCTGCCTGGGGCATTTTGTTAGTGTGTCGATTCCGAAAATCATTAAGCGTATCTACTAAAAAGTTGCCGTGATCGGATAACGATCGCTTCGCCTCCTCCATAATTAACCCTTTTAATTTAGACTCATAATCACACAGTCGGCAACAAACCAGAAACTCCATCTTCATATCCAAACTTATCCCAAAAAAATGCTTTTCAATCTCTTCTTCCAATTTTTTTACAATCTCCAAACACTTCTCTTTCTTTTCTACTTTCCTGGTATAAAAAAGCGACTCACCAATAATCATGTGCGTCAGCGAATAAAACCATGGCCGTATCATTCCTTCTGCTGGAACTTCCTTTAATCTTTGGCTAACCCTAACCAACCACTCCAAATCCGGTTGCGGCAAATTCAAATATTCACTCGTCAAATAAAAAAAGTTGACCGCTCCCGTTGCTAGACCCCTCATGTTCATTTCGTCACCACTTAATCTCTGCCGCAAATCACTAAGTTCCTCATCTGTAACTATTTCAGCCATAAACTCCCTAGTATCTTTATTAAAAATCGATTTGGTTAAAAACCAATAAAACAACAAATAATTCACCACCATTACTCGTGGATAAACCGCATATGACCTTCGCCTTTCTATCTGTTCTTTTTCGGTCATCGCTCGCAAATCCCCATAAGCTCCAGTCACCAAATCAGCCACTCTCTGTCTTACACCCTCATCTCCTATACCCACATATTTATCTTCCAAACTCAAAAGTTTTTCTCTTTCAGTCTCGTCCCCATTCCACCAATACCGCCTTGACCAAAAATGAATCTGTTCCGACACCGGCATATACCTTCCCAATCTTTCGTAATAAGAGGTAACCAAATCCTTCGTTTTACTCGTCTGCCTTTCTGCCATCATCTGACAATAGGAAACTATCTCTGCCGCTACGTTGACACCAGTTGCCGCCTGAAACCCCTGCCACTGGACTACTGTGTTTATTTCCAAAAAGTGAAATTCACCCGTTTTTTCATCTTTGATAAAATCCACTCCACAAAGCTGAAGCCCAAAAAGAGATGCCAAGGTCAACGCTTTATCGGCAAGATCAGAAGCTTCTGGTAAATCACGTACATCTATCGCTTGCCCCCCTCGTGATACATTGTTGCGGAAATCCCCTTCCCGAGCCACTCGTTTAACCACCCCCAAAACTACCCCCCCCAACACAAAAACTCGATAATCACCCGTATTTTCTATGTAATTTTGAAACACATAATCCTTAAATTCGATCTCTATTTTCTCAGCTTCTCGTCTATCTTTAATCAAAAAAACTTTTTCTCCTCTTGCTCCCAAATTCGCCTTCATTATCAGCGGAAAAGTTAAAATCTCACTATCTAAAGCCATCAGAAATCTTTTTCGCGATTTAAAATAATACGTTGGCACCGATAGTATTGTTCTTAATGGTTCCACTAGCTTTTGCTGAAAAAACTTATGTGCTACAAACGGATATTTGGCTATTGCTTCATTTATCACCACTCGGTTACGTGCCAAACGTTCTACAAAAACAGTTCTACCAATTCCCAAATCTAAACTTGATGATCGCCAAATCACTATTTCCCCCAACTTGTCAACCCTTTCTCGTATTCGTGTCAGATTAGATATGTTAACTAATTCAAAATCCACTCCCAACTTTTTTGCTTCAATCTCTAGTTGTTTTGTATGCCAAGTTTCTCCTCTAGCTACCACACTTATTTTCATAATTTTGTACTAAGTAGTTTTTATAAAAATTGCGCGCAATCATGTCCTTGCTTGTCAAGGTACGCGTGAGCACAATTTTTAAAAAACTATGTCGTATTTTCTTTTAATTTATAATCCGTTTTGTAACGCAATGGATCAATTAAAAACCCTTTAAGATCTCGTCTGCCAATCAGTAGTTTTCGCCGCAAATTATGTCTATCAGAAATCCCCGCCCGGCTAACTACTTTCCGTCCCCCTAACCAAAAAACCAATCTCATTACCGTTCTTTTTTCTCTCCCCAAAGAACTTTTGAATTCTTTTTCAAAAATCACGTTGTCCGTTTTTAATAAACCTAACTCTCTGGCTAATTCCCGATCAATACTGGTGCTATACGCCCCCGTATCAATCTTTGCTAACACTTCTTTCTTTTTTTTCTTGTTATAAAGTACGTTTACTGTTTCCAAATTCCGGACCACCACCTGTCCTTCAAGCGTCCGCTTTACTCTACTGGCAAATTTACTAGCAAAAAGTGTCCGGCCAATATTCACTCCCTGCTCAATCGTCTCTACTTCCAAATCCTCAACTCGCTCCAATCTTTTTTTTAAACCAGCCCGATTTGCCAGTTGTATTCCTAACCCCGGCTGATCATTAATCTCCACTACCAATGGCCCTTTGTCGATATCTAAAAGCATATCAACTGCCACATATCCCAATTTCGATTTTATCTGCGTTTTTGCCGCTATCATTAAAATCTCTTTCCAATATGGCAAAGAAATCCCATTTATCTTCTTATCATTCCAGGGAAAATATTTCACCCGTTTACCATTATGTACTCCAAATGTAGTAATTCCGGTTGCCATATCTACTCCCAAACCAATCGCCCCTTGGTGTAGGTTCGCTTTACCATTGCTCTCCGCCGTCGGTAATCTAAGCATGGCCATTACCGGCACTTGATTAAACACAATCACCCGTACATCCGGTGTTCCCCTGGCTCCCAATTTAAAAAATTTGGGATGAATTTTCACTCTTTCTTCCACCACCGCCTTATCTGGCACATTACTTTTTGAAAATCGTCCCTCAACAATATCCAAAGCGTGTAAACGAAGATCTGCTACTCGAACTTTGTCACCATTCATCAAATACCACTCACCCGCATAACGCCCTCGCTTTTTAACTACCATGATTCCGTTTCCCCCTAAACCCCGTGCCGGTTTAATCACAAAATTACCTTCAAGCTTCAAAAAATCAAATTCATTTACTCTTTGATGGTCGCTTAAAATTCCCAAAAGCTTTGGGTGGGGTATTTTGGCTCGCGCAAGCATTTTCTTTGTCAAAAGCTTATCATCTGCCCGCTTCCTCGCTTTGGCTTTATTAAAACGCAAAAACTCCGCCGCACGAGCATTAATCCCTAAAATATGCTTTAATCTGGCCACTCTAAACTCAAGTTTTTAGTAATTCTCGAAAACGCCAAATTTCCAGCAAGCGAAGTCCGCTATACCGACCAATCATTAAATCTACCACCAAAATTGCCAAAACCACTATTTCTGGGTGAAGCAAAACCAACGATTGCACCCAAACCGAACCAATGATAAAAAAGGCAACCAAAGCTAAAACCAAAGTTTCTGCTGTCATCACCAGCGCCGCCTTCACCGTTCGTGTAATTTGAGCATCAATAAATGTTTCCGCTAGTAAGACAAACAACAAAATTGGGAAAATCCCCAGTTCGTTTAAATTAGCTACTCTTACTTTTGCCGCTCCCACCAAAAGCCCCAACACTGATAAAGATACCAGCCAGATAAGAAAGGCCATCCGTGGCAAATATGGTACTTTCACTCGCCGGATTAGCATCCGTGCCACTGTCGCCGTCAAAAGAATTACCCCAAATAGAATAAGTCCTACCCACGGTCCGGTTGACAAAAAAGCCATTGCCACCACCGCTGGGGTAAGAATTCCAAAACCATTAATTCCCACCACATTCCGGGAAAAAGCTACCAACACTGCCACCAAAGGGAAAAGTAACAATAATACCACCGTGTTTACCGGCACCCCCCCCGCTACCGCCTCTCTCACCCCTAACTTTAAAAAATTAACTGCCAAGGGACCATTAATCTCTTGGTTTGCCAACACTGTTTCCAATCTTATTTGGTTTACCACTTGACTTCTCTCTACCCCCTCACCAATTGCCGCCACACCTTGAACCGAAAACAAGAACATCAACAAGCACGCTAAAGGCCAAATTTTTTTCATCACCCCTATATTTTACCTGAAATTAACATCCCCCATCAATCGACAACTGAACTCTATACCATTTAAACCCTTACTCATTAAATTATTTCGCTAATAAAACGCCCCGCCAGCAAAATACTGACGGGGCTTACATAGATGTCGCACCACAATCATCGCCGTGGTTGTGGTACTGGCGGGGGCATTGGTCGAGGCGGTGGTGGTGGGGGAGCTGGCGCTGGCCTCGGCGAAGGCGGTGGCTTCGGATAATCCGCCATTTTTACCTCCTAAGACTGATTATTTGACCACTCACTGGTCAAACTGTCTTTATGTAGTGTAAGATACTGTATATCAAGATTAAAGTCAATTTATAACATGGTAAACCAATCAATTAAGAAATATACTCTTCCAAACGGGTTAACCTACCTCTTATATCCCAAATCCTACTCAAGTACTGTAATAATCCACTTAACCATAGATGCTGGGTCAAGCCATGATCCAGATAACAAATTAGGACTAGCTCATTTACTCGAACACCTAGTCGTTTCCGGCTCAAACAATTATAAAACTCCATTCAGCCTAGGCCAAATCATCCTTAATCACGGAGGTACTTACAACGTTTTCACCGAAAGAGAATACGTAAAATTTGAAACCATAACCACAACTACCCATATTGAAGATGGTTTTAAATACCTGGCTGAAATTATCTTTAATCCCTTACTAACTAAAAACACTCTAGTTCGAGAAAAAACAATTATTAACCAAGAAATCAAAATCAATAACTCCGACCCAAACCAACAGTTTTGGCAAAAAACACTAAGTGTCAGATGGCCAAAAAATTGGAAGTCAAACTCAATTACCGGAACCCTTACATCAATTGACAAAATCACCCTCAGTGACGTTCGCCATTTTCACAACAAACACTATCAACCTAAAAATATTGTGGCCATTATTTCCGGCAACTTTAATCAAAAAACGATCACCAATCTAATCAATCAATATTTAAATCGTTAACTTGATAACTAAATCATCACAAATACGAATCGGGCTTCTCTATCCCATTGATTTCGGAATCACCGATAAACTATATCCAGCTCTAGAAATACTCACCAACCAACTCGGTTTAGATATTTTCTATCATTTTGTCTACCACCTAACATTAGCCTATAACGCGAGCGCTTACCCCTACAGTTATTCTGATGACTCAGTCATAATTATTGACTTAACTGTTTCTACTCAAAACAAAGAATTGGCAATCAAAGAAGCGGGCAAATTAATTAAAACTCTTAACTTTAATCACAATCGGGTTGAAAACTCTAAACAAAGATTAATTGGTCAATATATCCTAAATAACGATACCATCTCCGATCAACTCAGAATAATCGCTGAAGAGTATCATCGTCAAAAAAAGATATTTTCTCTATCGCAATATCTGAAAAAAATCCAATCTGTCGACAGTTCGTCAGTAAACAAAATTTATCAAAAATATCTCAATAATATCGCTCCTCAAAAAGTCTTCACTAATATATAAATCCCACAACTCCTCTAAACTCTCCGGCACCACTTCTCTCCATAACCAATCTCTCGTCATTAAAGCTACTGGTGCCACCATTACTAGATCCATTGTTTCCAATGACATATGGTTATAAAATAAACAATATACACACCACCATTGAATTCGCAACTTATTTTAAAATTAACCTCAAGGTTGCAAGCAAGCACGGCTTGTTCAAGTAAAACCGGTATCAGCAATAAAGCTATTACTCGTTTTACCTCTGACAGTGGGCGGGAGTCCCACCCTTGAGGTTAGTCTTAATTAATGAAAAAATATTCCCTTCTCACTATAAACGGCATTAAAACTGTCATTTATCCTCTTGAAGAAATGTCTGCCATCAGATTACATCTGACAATCTTTTACTTAACACATTTTCACAAGCAATTGCATGAGAGAGATTAGACAAAGGTCTCATAACTATTCCTTCGTCTATTACATATAGAAGATTAGCTATCTGTTTAGCTTGCTTGAAACACCTATTAAACGTTTGGGCATATAATTTAGCCAAGTCCTGCTCTGGTTGATTATATATTTCTATCTCAAACAACACTCTGCGGAAAGTTAATAGGATGTCACCAAGACGAGCCTGGTACAGATCCACCGACGCTTTCTGGAGAAACTTAAATTCAATTTGATATGCCTCTTTTTCGTCTTGATACTTCCCTGGTTCTACCCAATCTATATTTCGTTTAAAGTCCTGTAAAAAAGACACGGTGTGGCTTAGTTCATGGACCAAACTGATGGATTGATGACGTAAGTTATCGTTTTTATTAAGGATGATTCTAAAGTGGTCCATTTCTTTTATATACCTTATGTTAGGTGGTCCCTCAGTCGTAAATTCAATCTGAATTTTTTCTTTGTACTTATCCAAAATAGGATAATGTTTGGCTACAAAATTAAATACCTGGTCGAGGGACTCAAAAGGAAAGGTTTTCATTCTACAGATAAAGCAGGGAAGGTTGAATTTTGCGTAAAACCAATCGGGCAGATCGCTGTCTTGAGGTAGGTTTTGATTGCAATAATCAATCGCTTTGTCTATATTTTCTAGGAAATCACTATATATTCGTTTAGATATTTTATATTGATTGAGTCGTACTTCAACATAATTAGAATAACCATCATCTTTGGCCAGTTGGGTTTTCGTCTTGACTAATTCCTTGAATCGTCTTTCTATTTTTTTTACAGGCAATTTTAAACTTGACCACTTTTTACTCCGTTCCTCAATACTACCTGAATATATTTTTTGATCACTGGTTGGATTAAGAACAATCTGCTCAAAATATTTGGTACTAGATAAATAACCCAAAAGTACCCGGCCAATTGAATGATAGCCAGAGAATCTATCGGGGTAATCTGCTTTTTCTTTAAGTCGGAGTTTAGTAAAATCTTGGTCGACCACCTCCCTTACCCAACCAAAAACGTATGTTTGGAGCGATAGTGTTTTGGGATTAGTTAATTTGTCGTAATTTAGCCTTGCTTCTTCTATCGCTTTTTGAATCAATTGTTTTAGTTTGTCTGGTTGGAACTGACTTATCTTTGATTTGTATCTAGGCAAATATTCTTGATATATTTCCCCAATCTTGTCCATACCCATAGATTTCATATTATCTGATAAATGAGAGAAAGGGCAGAGCACTAAACTCCTATCGGACCAGACTAGTCCACCCTTTCCCTCTGTCCTTTCGTTCAGTTTGGCTTGTTTTATCTACTTCTTTGTATCTTGAGTCGCGTTGGAACACGGATCAGATACATCTTCTGCTTTTTGACCACAGCCACCACTAGCGCCGCGACTCCAGTCTCCTTCGGTTCGTTGATTTTCAGCAACAACGTCTGAAGGATTGGAATGCATACCGCCACTGTTGTCTACATAGTACTTCTGACCACCAACCTCCACATAGGTCATTCCCGTTTTTGGGTCAACCTTTTCGTCAGGCATTTTAACCCTCCTTTACTAAAAACGGTTTCAAAGTGCCAAACTGAACTTTAGAGACCTTTCCTGTCCTTAGGAAAAGATTTCTTGCTTCAAATCATACCACAGAAAATTAACAAACACACTCTATAGGACTCCTATTTCTCCCTCATATCTAAATTTGCAAATAAACATCTAAGGTACTACATTCACTATTCTTTACACACGAAAACCACTCTCACCACACCCAATCCCACAATTACTCTAAACTTCCCGGCACCACTTCTCTCCACAATGTATCTCTGGTCATCAAAGCTACTGGAGCCGCAATAACCAAGTCTGGCCGGTAAATAAACTTCTCACTGGATTCAGTATTATTAGTTTCTCCTCGGTCACGAGAAAGAACCATCGCCTCATAAGCCACGAAAGAACCTTGGCCAACAAACTGTTCTTCTGTTGCTATATCACCAGTTGACGAAACTACAATACTATCAGCCACAAAAAAGCCGTCCGCCCTTGTAACGTCAGCGTCAAAAGTTACCGTTCCACTGGCAATAATCGCCAAAAAGCTCCCGGCTGGAACAACAATATTATTCTGTACCCTTACATTTCCATCAATTAGCATAATAATTTTTTTATTGCCACTAAAATCAAAATTAAAATTAATCACTGCATCATCTTCCTTTTTAAAAATCTCAAAACCATTTCCGTCACTATCGAGATAATCTGGCAAACCAGAAACCCAATCATTTCTAGTATAACCACTTGTTTTAGCTAAATAATAACCATAATCGTATATTGCCCTACCCCCAGGCGGACCACTCATCACCTTATATCTTTCAGCAGAAACCTCTCCATCAATCCCCAGATATATCAACCCTGTTTTGTATCGCGCCAAACCCGACATTGACGTAATCGGATCACCATCAATTAGATAATTCCCCCCGGGAATTATTTCACTAATTCCATTTTTAGCATAAACATCACCCCCCACAGCTTGAAACCAACCCGAAAACGTTTTAATATAACCAAAATCTCTCTGCACACTCACTCCCACTCCCACGGTCAGAGACCCTAAACTTCCATTACAAGAATACTGCGGACTAACTCCATACCCTCCACCAACCGGCATTTGGACACTCAAATCCGCCGCTCCCGAAACAATCCCTTCAATAGAATATTCTCCGTTGACATCTGTTTCATCAGCATAACTTCCCCAGGAAACTGTCGCTCCCGCTACTCCCGGACTTTTGACACTACAAGCATTAAGATCCAAACTGCTCGCATCAAATATCGTCCCGTATATCTTCTGCGTTGGTGGATTCCTGTAAATAAAGGGAACATATATTAGATAATCCGTATCTGTCGATATATTACCCAAACTACTTTTTGGTGCCACCCCTAGGCCGTAATAACAATCACCACCAGTACACTCAAATCTGGCTTGATAAGTTGTTCCCGCTTGGTAAGCAATATCATTCCAGCCATTTCCATTAACTATCCCTCCCCCATTTATCGTCATTGTTGCCGTACAAAGATCCACTTCTTTCCCTGTATAACTGGTATTCGGGCAACTAACAAAATAGTAGCTACCAGTTCTATCAACTGTAAAAGTAAAGTTCTGATAGATCTTGTACCACTGCTCTTGCCTCGACCAGACATTTAAGTTCTTGAGATTAATTGAGGCACTTCCCCCCTCCGGTTGCCAGTTATCGCTAAAAAGCCTAGCCGTCTCTTTCCTTTTACATGTATATACTTCCGCCGGCGGTGTGTCCCCTAACGGTCCCGTAGCCGTCTTACACTCTGCATCAATCTCGTTTGTTGCTCTCATTTTTACATAACCAGTGTTACATGTCGCTACCGGAAAACTGCAGTGACCCTTCTCGTGGTTGTAATATACCGAAGCCGAACCAAAAACCCAAGCGTAAAGCGGCCTGGTTACGTCATTTATAACCAGCTTAGATTCGCCATTTTTAGATCGGTATCCCGGATAAGTTTTTGTAAACGCCCCCCAAGAAGTAATCGTTTTATCATCCCAATCATACAAATCCCCATAAACCGGTCTCGTATTCACTTCATTACCATTAATATCAACTCCCTTTAAAATTTTAAATCCAAACTGTCGCAATTCTGAACTCGCTGGTGCAATAATTTGTGTCAATTGTGGATGGAAGGTGGGGAAAAAACTAGGGTAATAATCATAAAACATCGATCGCACTTCAGCATAAGGATAACTCTGCGAACAAACAGGATAATTATTTGGTTCTTCAGGAGAATAATCTGTCTCAACCAAACGTGGCAAAGCATCACTTCCGGGTGGATCTTCTGTTCCAAAAGTTTTAATTTTAATACCCTCCATTCCTATCGATGGCTTATTGCAAACCCCACTCGCAAACTTCTCCACCCAACCAGTAAAACTGTTTTCACCTTGCCCTAATGGCCAAGGAACACTTTCTGCTGTTGGATAAAATACAAATCGATATCTTGGCCCTCGAACGTCATGGGGATCATAGATAACACCAGAACCACCACTATCACAATAATAATAACACGGAATACCTGCAGGCTCACATTCCCAATGACCTGGACAAGGACGCCATATTTCTACCCCCTGTACACTTCTCACACCAAACTTTAAAAAACATCCCAAAACCACAATTGACCCCAACAACACTAACCAAAGCTCCTTAAAAACATTTCGGCTATAACAATAATTCTGCAATCTTTGTTCTAACTTTAAATCGTTATTCTCTGTTTGTTCCACTTCTTCAAGTGTAGCAAAAAAACCAGTAAATCCTCACCCACAACAGCGTCTCCAATTTTTTATATTAACATAAAATCACTTCTCTTAGTATTCAATAATAAGGTATGTCCACCCATTTTCTCAAATTTTGTTTAAAATAATCCGCAAATCCCGGATACTTTATGTCCACTTGGTTAACTACCATTCCTTCACCAGGATCATAACCACCCAAAATTTGTTGACCATACCATTCGTGCAAATAACCCAACACGCCCGGATATTTTTTTTCTAAAATACACCAATAATGATCAGGGCCATGCATACTATCTAAATCATCAAAAACAATACACCTTAACGCGTCTTGAATACCATGCCAAGCATTATTAAAAACAGGAAATGGATAAGAATGTCCAATCTCGTGAGCAATTGATTTTTCGTGTCCTTTAGTCACATAAATTAAAAAATTATCTCCCCATTCTGTTATACCTCCGTTTATTCCTCCTTCGTGTTTTCTGAGAAAAAAAAATTGCTTGTTCCCATTAGGGCCATTATTCCTACCAATTATTTCTTTAATCCTAGTCAATGAATAACAAAACTTTTGCCACGCACACTCTTTAGTCTCTTCATCCCAAGGAATGTTGTCTGGAAAATTATCAAAGTATACGAATCTACTATCATCCATCTCTTCTGTTGCTTCAAACACCTCTGCTTTTACCACACTAGTCCGTCCAACAACTTTGTCTAAAATTCTACTCGCAACAAAAACTCCCACAAACTCCCCTCCTCTTTTTAAAAATTCTCGTCGCGTAAAATTATTTTCCAATAACCCAGGTCTCATTTAATTAATTATGTACTTATTTTATTTTCCAATATAAACATCTTCTTCTTTTTTCAAACCACAGACATTATAGTAATTTCAAAATCCCAAAAATCAAACGTTGGTAAAAACGCCACTAGCAACCCTCCTTCTGTTTTAGAAAATTCACCCACCCTGTCCCTAGTGCCTCTGCTATTTATATTAAGCATCGTTTCCCTATAACCGTGATATTCCACGCCTATAGGACCACTAACTACCCGAATCTTACTACTCACCACTCCTCCTGTCAATCAATTTTCCTATTCTTATTTATTCAATAATTCTTTCACGACTTCTAATAGTTTCGTGCGTATCTACAATTTCATTATTGCTACTAAACAAATCGCACTTACTTTTTCAAGTGTAGCAAGAACCAAAAAGCTCCCAACATAATGAGAACTTTTCAAATTTCAAAAAACAATATTTATTGATCAAACTGCTCATCCAAATCCGCTTGGTAGATCTTTCTATTGTTGTACAACCTGATACAAACCGTTTCAAAAGTCGATTTGTTCCCTCTCATTATTTCTTCCACTTCTACTAACGAAACTCCTGTAGGAATTACGCGAAAATCATAACCCCCACTTACAGCATAATCATTAAAAGCAATCACATTTGTCAATAACGGGTATCTAGGATTAACAGCATCAGCAAATAATTGCAAACCCATAACATCAACTGACTCCACACAAGTTCTACAATCAGCTTCTCCCACCATATCTTGTATCATTTGATCAACATCTTTACCCAACAATGAAGTACAAATCGCAAGTTCATTTTTTTTACCTACATATACATACTCACCTTCACAAATTTCATCATTTCCACCATGAGCTTCTATCATATCCGCAATCCCAACGTCTCTTTGTCGACCAATAACATCTAAATTATCACCAGGAAGAACCTGATAAGAATAAGCCTCCCCCGTTACGAGCTGTTCAGTAGTTTTGGCAACTTCACACCCGTCTTCTTTTGCGCTAGCAAAACGTGTCCCCACAGCAGCAGTTAACATAGTAGCTCCACCTAATAACAAGAAGCCCCTCCTATTAATTCTTCTTTCTACCATCTTTTATTTCGATATTAATAACTCATAATATAAATTATGATGTTTCCTTTGTCAAGTTATAGACCCTGGTAGGCTCACAGTCCCAAAAATCAGCCGTTGGTAAAAACGCCGCTAGCAACCCTCCTTCTGTTTTAGAAAATTCACCCACCCTGTCCCTAGTGCCTCTGCTATTTA
>Ga0172375_10006501_pt1 | contig 16374 bp, 15 predicted proteins | sample LakKiv1m_FD_114537 | JGI IMG/M metagenome (GOLD analysis project Ga0172375, IMG submission 114537) | Freshwater microbial communities from Kabuno Bay, South-Kivu, Congo - kab_092012_11.1m | ecosystem: Environmental > Aquatic > Freshwater > Lake | place: Democratic Republic of the Congo...
CTTTTTTAAGATGTGATAAAAAAAGAAACAATTTAAAAGAAATCATGAAAAACTTAAAAAACTTATTGGTGTTTTTAACAATCGTATTTGCATATGGAAGCCAGGCTTCCTTTGCGCAAACAAAAATGTCCTGTCAGCAGATCCAAGAAAAACTCGGCAGAAATAAAATGCTGCAGCTCTATTGGACTGAGAAATTGGGTGAATCTGTCATAGCAAATGGTTTTCTCCAACCTTCTAAAAAGGATTCTGCAATGGTAGGTAAAAAGATGGTCACCGCCTCCCATTACGTATTTTTCAAAGATTCCATGACTACCATGGAATTCAGAATAGTAATGTACGATAGGTCCTATGATTTGAGCTTCGACGAGACCACAGGACTTACTTTACACACCAGATTCCTTTTATATGGGCCGGATATGGAAGAGATGACTACTTATCTCCCCATTAAAAAGATGTTTCTCAAGCTTTCCAAGGAAGATGACTATGATCCCTCCGCCCAGGAAATGGAAGAGCTTTGCACCAGGCTTACCTACTGATATGGATGGCAAGTATTTCATCAATTATAAACCTGCCATATGGTGGGTTTTTTTGTTTCATTTCGTTCTGAATTCATTATACTCTTATCGGAAACAAAATATCAACCCTAAAAATAGAAAGGAGGTTATTATGGCACATAAGAAAAAACTTAGCTCTCGAGGCAAGCGTAAAATCCGCAGGAAAGCTGAGGTTGCTCAAAAGCGCCGCACTAAGAATAAGGGTGCTAGCAATGTTAAAAGGAAATATTAAATCGTCGACACTATGAAGAATTGTATTGTATGAAAAAGTCCGTCATCTGAATCAGGGCGGACTTTTTTTCTTATCCTCTGGAAATTTTCATTAGATCTTTGCTAATGGAATCCGAATCAATAAAGCGCTTATGATCAACATGATGATACCTGTAATCATGGTCCCTGCCTTAGTTCCAAAAATCATCTTGAATTTTCTCTGAGCATAGCTGGGTTTCCATATCAATCGAGTTCCCTTGATCAAGCATGCGTAGCCACAGAGAGAAAATAACAATCCCAAAGAACCATCGATTACTTGATACACGGTAAGGAATGCGAGACCGAACAACAAGGTGATCAATCACCGAGTCCTCATCATGTCCTCATTCTTGATCAATCTCTCCAAACCTTTCTTGAAAGTGGTCGGAGCGAAAAGCATAGGCAATCCTACTATCAGATAGAAAAACGCTGTCCGGAGCAGCAGCACTTGTGGAAATTCAAAATACATGGATATAAATTAAAAAATAAAAAATACTACGATTGTCATGCTGAGCCTGTCGAAGCATCTAGATCCTTCACTTCGTTCAGGATGACAGGATGCTTTATACGTTAACCGTTTTATTTTCTGCCGAAATCCGCAGGAATCTCTCACCATTCACTTGTGTGCCGCTTGAGAATCTTCGTCTTACATTCGTTCTTCTGGAGCCGCTCCTCTGCCTGAGCGATTATCTCAAACATTTTTTTGGTCTGAGGGATTTTTTCTAATCTGGTTTTACATTTTTTCTGAGCTATCCGTGAAATCGCATGCTTGGAATCTGAATATAATGCCTTGTCTGATTTGTGTTCTTTGAGGTACTTGAGTCCGTGGACGATGGCGAGAAATTCGCCGATATTGTTGGTGCCGAGTGAAAATTTTTGGTGGAAAATCATTTTGCCGCTCGGTAGATCTATTCCCTTATACTCCAATGCACCAGGGTTTCAAGAGCAAGCCGCATCGACGGCGATGCTGTTTTTTTCGTACGGCAAATCCTCCACCTTCCGTCTGTCCTTGGGTTTGGATGCGTAATGATGTTCGTAGCTGTCCGCGAACGCTTGTTCAGCTTCTTCTTGTGTCTTGAAAGATTTATATTTGGCATCACGAAAACCCTGCACGTAGTCTTTGCACTCGTCTCGTGAGGTGAAGATTCAGGTTTTTTTGCCTTGTCGGATAACGTAGTATTTCATATGCAATTAATTGGCTAAATTATGAATTTTTATCTCTTCAGCTATCTTCGCCAATTCTCAGAGATCGGCCTGATTTCACGATTGTGTGGTCAGATATCATTCGTATGTATCGAATCGTACTTTTTCTGTCGCTCGCATTTCGGAAAATTTCTGGCTCAATCCGTGCAGCGGATAGAATTTGATATGGACATGATTCACTCCCATTCATTCCATGACCATTGCCACCCTATGTACTTTCAATCCTTTTTCGAGGAGTTTCGCGACTTTTTTCGCCGCTCACATGAAGGCGAGATATTCGTCTGTCGGCATATCGAAAGCATCAGAATCGAAATGTTTTTTTGGTATCAGGAGCGCCTGTCCTTTGCAATTAGGAAAGATATCCATCAGTGCTATATGGTTTTCATCTTCCCGGATCTTTGCGGCAGGAAGCTCTCAAGCGACGATCTTGCAGAAAATACAATCGGACATGGATAATGAATAAATGTATAAAAGTCTCTATCAGATTTTTAGTGTTCTTGTAAGTTAATTCAATTAAAAAAATCCACTCATAAAGTCAGAGTAGATTTTTTAGAGGAAGAGAGTCCGAATGGTGCCACCTACGTATCGCGCAGGCGAACTTTGCTAAGCCTTTTGAATAGCTTACCATAGACCTTCTTCCTATATAATACATCAGTCATTAGTCCTTAGACGATTGGCATATTGTATAGGGAAAAGAAATTATTTGGATATGGAAGAAGACTAACAAAACCAACGATACATCGTAATCAGATTATCTAGGCCTGGCATCTTACGACGGCAGGTCTGATAAGTAACTACGATCCCTTTAGCGAGACGCATGTATAAACTAGTATACAAATCAGATTTTGCTGAGATTATAAAGGAGGATAGATATAATCTAGAGACAAGAAGACGGAGTGCATGCCATTTATTAACCGATAAAGTTTGGGTGATTTTATTTTTGTTTTTGAAATGGCGCCCCGAGAATGCCGCTAGGCAGTGAAATATCACTTTATAAAGCAGATTCTGATATCTGCGTAAAAGGGTTGATGATGTACAAGACCTTCTTCCATAGTTCAATTATATCCGGAACGGAAAATAATGCAAATTTTTGCCTACTTTTTTGTTTGCAAATGCCCGGCCTTTTTTTATAAGGTAAGGGCATATTTTTTGCTATTTTTTAGCTATTTCAGACAGTATATGGGAGTTAGTCTAGAAACCATAGTCGCACGGGCAAAAAGGAGGTGATTCGCCTATCCCGGATCTGACATCTATTGAGGCCTGGCCAATGCCCGGGACCTCGGACCTTACGGGACAGAAATCAAGAAAAATATAGAGAATAATCGATGGACCTACTTCGTCCAGCAAAGGGAAGATATCGTAGGTCTGGATTCTCAGATCCTGATGAATCCCAAAGTCTGGGAAGCATCCGGCCATGTAGCAGGTTTTTCCGATCCTCTAATCGACTGCAAAAAGTGCAAATCGAGAGAAAGGGCAGATAAACTCATCGAAGACTATCTCCACAAGAGCAAAGATACAGAAATGCCCAAACACCGGGCCGGCGAAAAAACGCCTGCCGAAGATATGATGGCATATATAGAGAAAAAGAAGATCAAATGCCCAAAATGCTGATCTCTGACACGAACGGAACCGAAAAAATTCAATCTGATGTTTAAGACTCAGCAAGGCGTGATAGAGGGTGAAGGGACTGACATCTATTTGAGGCCCGAAACCGCACAGGGAATTTTTGTCAATTTCAGAAATATCATCGATACCACGAGAGTCAGAGTGCCTTTTGGTATCGCTCAGGTCGGAAAGGCGTTTAGGAATGAGATCACTCCGGGGAATTTCATGTTTAGAGTAAGGGAATTCTACCAGATGGAAATCGAATATTTCGTAGAAAACGATGAAAAGGTCTGACTCAAAGCGTTCAAAGAACGGATGGAAACCAGCAAAAATCGGTGGATCGAAGAGATTGGCATCAAAAAAGATAAATTGAAGTTTAGAGAACACGATAAGGAGGAACTCGCTTTCTACAGCAAGGGAACTTTTGATGTAGAATATGAATTTCCGCGAGGATGGGGAGAATTACAGTGAATCGCCTATAGGACCGATTACGACCTCAAACAACACATCCAACATTCCGGCAAAGATATGCAGTATTCTGATCCTTATACCGGCAAAAGATACGTACCTCACGTGATCGAACCGAGTCGGGGACTTACGAGAGCCATACTCACTGCGATGATAGACGCCTACGATGAAGAGAAATACACAGACGGAAACGGAGTGGAACAGACGAGAGTGGTCGCCAGATTCCATAAGAATATCGCGCCGGTAAAATTCGCCATCATCCCATTGCTCAAAAAAGATGAAAAGATGGTCGGCGTCGCCAAAGACATCTACAAGAGATTATCCAAACAATATATGTGCGAATTCGATGACAGCGGAAATATCGGTAAATCCTACCGCAGACAAGATGAAATCTGAACACCATACTGTATCACCGTAGATCATCAGAGTTTGGAAGACGGAACGGTGACGCTCAGAGACAGAGACACGATGGAACAGACGAGAGTAAAGATAGAAGATATCCAGTTCTAAATATTTTATTTTCCATTTAAGATTCTCATGGTAGATCCAACTCCTGCACAAGCTCCTCAAGCGCCTTTCGGATGATGAAACATCCCTTTCTATCAACCCGCAGCGCAAACCGCTACTCCTCCACAGGCGAATGTAGAGATCAAGGTAGATGCACCGCAAGTAATCGAAAAGATAGTATATAAGAAACAGAGGATCCATTGATTCTTCAGGACATTGACCATCATCGCATTATTGGTAGTGGGCGTCTTGATGCTTTTGGAGAATACAGGCGTCATGAAACTTTCTATCGGAAATACCAATCTCGACCTCATCTATCCCGTCATCGTCATCTTCAGCACGATCATCATCCGGAGCTATAGATGAATCTTCGGCAAATTATTCTGACTCATCCTCTTCTTGGGAGTGGTCGGAGGATTTTTCGGCGTCAGTACCTATACGTCCCTCAATCCATCCACCAAGAGCAAGTTCGGCGATTATGTAAGCTATACCGCTCCTGTCGGAGACGCTAGCTGAATGGTCCTGACAAAATTGAATATCAACACCCTCATAGGAAATTTCGATATCAAATGAACAGCGACAAAAAATCTTGCTGAATGAACATATAAATCTGATAGGAATCTGCTCGTGACCTCAGGAGTGAAGACCAATTATGACTATCTCTACCTCAGAGAAGATCCAAATCGGAACATCTTACAAAATTATGCTTCCAATCTCACGCTCGGTATCGACGACAGCAAGATCGTAGATCTCTATATCAAGAACATGCTCTGAATGCATACCATCGACCTGAGCGATATCAGACGATCAAATGCCAAAATCCACGGATGAATACAAGACTTGGACCTCACGCTGTGAGACAATGTCTTCAAGGATAATCAACTCGAGATCCAGCTCGTAGGAGGAAGGATCACCATTAATGCGCCCAAAGATTTAGGTGTCAAGCTCTATTTCAGTCAACGAGCATGATCGCTGGAATTGACTGATTTTGATATCAAAGGCAAGGATTATTTTGAATCCAAGAATCTTGCTGCTGCCAAAAAAATCGTAAAAATTAACGTAAGTGCTGGCGTATCAAAGTTTAAGTTACTTCGAAAGTAAAAAATGAGTCAACTTGCCCTAGATTGCCACACTTCGTTCGCAATGACGAGGGCCGTAGACAAGTTCTACTCAGTTTACCAAGTTTACTGAATGTTATGAAAGTCATCTCTACCAATAGACGCGCCTATCATGATTATGAATTCGATAAAGAATATGATGTCGGTATCGTATTGAAATGATTTGAAGTGAAATCAATCAAATCATCGCAAGTAAATATCAAAGACGCCATCGCAAGAATCTCTGATGGTGAACTACGAATCATAAATATGGATATCCCTCTTTACGGTAAGACCTCCCCTGCTCTCGTACCTGGGTATGAAGCGAAAGGAAAGAGGAAACTTCTCGTAAACAAAAAAGAATTGGCAAAGATATCATCCAAGACAGATAATACTGGCCGGATTGCTGTGCCGCTCGAAGTCTTCTTAAATAAAACCGGTCTCATTAAACTCAAGATCGGCGTCGGAAGACTGATGAGAAAAGTAGAGAAAAAGCAGGTCATCAAAGATAAAGACCTCAAGAGAGAGATGGATAGAGAAATCAAGCGTGCGAAATATTAAATTCGGTAAACCAAAACCAAATATATATGTCAGACAAAACTACTCAGAAAATCGAGGTCGGACCCTTCGATGAACTCTTCCTCCGGATAAGGAGAGAGACGATGAAGACGGCCTACATCCCACGGGAGATAAGAGAACATCATACCGTCTCTTATGACTACAAAAATGCAAAAATCATTATCAGCAACAAATGAAGACCAAAAAAAGGCCTGATTCCAGGCCCTTATCATCACACACATTAAGTCCGCAAATGCGGACTTTTTTTGAAAATATATTTTGTCTCTTAGGAATCTTCGTCACGTTTTACGAATCCGCTCAAACTATGACCTTTCAAAGGTCAGATATATTCGCCCTCAAAAGTCATGATTCCATCGTCCAGAAGGATGAGCTTGTTGGCGGAATCGATTCATCAAAATTTTTTCTTGGAAAGGATTTCTTTTCATTCTTTGTCAAAGACATCGCATTCAAAGAAGTGATCTTGATCTCTTTCGCTTTCTCTATTATATCTTTCAACAATCTTGAGTCCGCTTTCTAGGTCGATTACTTTTTCTCTGAATCCAGTATATTCCCCTTCGATATCGAGAGTCACCCATTTATGCGAATCCCAATCCCACATAGAGAATTTTCCATCCACGAATCATAGCCTATCCCTATCGCTGCCATCATCAAAATGTCTGGCGAATGCCTGAGCTTCTAAACCAGCATTAATCTCTCTTTCCGTATAGGTAGAGCCGTCGAAATGAAGGATAAAAAGATGATGACAATGTCAGATCCGTTTTGTCGCTATCATGTATCCATTCTCGTTCTGAGATCAACTATCGTACTCACAAGGAATTACGATCTCTCATTTCTTGTTGATATATCAGAACTGGCCTTTCGGTCAGTACTCCGTCCTTTTCCCATATCTCACTTTTGCCAACCCGTCTTTGAATTGACCGATATGATTGAAGTTGTTATCCAATTCGAAGAGTTTTTCTCAGGTGTTCTGATCGATGTAGTGAGTTCAATGTTCTCCATTGGAAGCGTCTCTCATCCCTATCACCCCATCAGAGGCATCAAGTGTCCGAATATATCCAGTGAGATCATGGATAAGTTTTCATGTATAGTCATAGAATTCCTTGCCGCGACCAAATCATTTTACGATGAAATCATCTGAGAGGTGAGGATAAGAATCTTCCATGGGAAGAATCTCCTTTCATTGCTTATCGACTACTCCACGCATCTTTCACTCATAGCATATCGCTACCTGATGCTTCGGATGCCATGGGCCTACATGATTGTATCAATTTTTCTTGGCGATTTCTTTTCTCAATTTGATATCAGGGTTCATAATGGTGATGTCTGCCCTGAGGGCATTGATGAGGTTCGTACTGTCAAAGCTGACTTCGCGATTTTCGTCGGAGAAATTTTCCTGGCTTTTTCGCGTGGTCTTCTCAAAGAAATTTTCATGGAATTTTTTTGATTTTCCGATTTCATCGATATGAGCGAAGATATCGGACTTGGACAATCATGAATTTTTGCGGAGGATGAAATTCTGAAGGAATTCATTCATGACTTCCTTGTTCTCGCTCTTATCTAGAAAGGCAAGAAATACCAAAGTATCCTTTTTCTGCTGCACAGACTGACCGACTTCCTGCCCCTCCAGGAACTGCTGAATGTATTTTGCGGCATCACCATAATCATATCTGAATGCTTGAAAAAGCTCATGAGCATGTTCCTCTTGAGAAGAGAGGTAATGAGATATTGCCCCATAGACATCGTCTATGGACGTACAAAATTTAAGATTTTCCTGTACCATATGAGAAAATTACATAAATAAATATGTGCTGAATATTTATTTATTTTATGTTTAAAGTCAATGGTATATTTTTTATATTATTAACTTTGGCAATGGTTACTTTCCTATGAATTCTTTGCCCATATACGGCACCAAAACTTTAGGGACTTTGATGGTTCCGTCTTTCTGCTGATTATTTTCTATGATGGCGATAAGGACTCTCGGCGTAGCGATAGCTGTGTTGTTCATGGTGTAGCAATATTTAATTTTACCTTCGCTGTCGCGATAGCGTAAATTCAATCTGCGTGCCTGGAAGTCGAGAAATGATGTCACTGAATGCGTCTCTCCGTAAGCATTGCGTGATGGCATCCAGCATTCTAGATCATGTGAATTATATTTACCGATAGCGAGATCTCAGCTGCAAAGCTGTAATACGCGATATGGGATCTTGAAGTCATCGAGCACATCCATGGCATTTTGCAAAATTTGAGCGTGATATTCATTGGACATCTTTTCATTTTCCGGGAGGATGACTACCTGTTCTACCTTGTTGAATTGATGCACTCTGTACAGGCCTGCGGTGTCTTTCCCGTAGGTTCACGCCTCTCTACGATAACATGCAGAATAGCCACAATATTTTTTTGGTAATTCTTCTTCAGTCAAAATTTCACCGCTATGATATGCGGTGACGGGGATCTCTGATGTTCAGATTAATCGTTGATTATCTCTTTCCATCCGATAGGCATCTTCTTCTCCACCAGGAAAATAGCCAGTTCCGATAAGGCATTCCGGATTGACAATATTGGGTACATTCATCGGAGTAAATCCTTTGCTGACTAATTTGTGAAGCGTATATTGGAGGACTGCTTGTTCGAGCATCATACCGTCGCCTTTGAGAAAATAGCTGCGCGCACCTGCTAACTTCACTCCTCTATCCACATCGACCATGTCGTGATTCTTCATCAAAGTCATATGATCCTTAAACTCAAAATCGAATTTTGGAATCTCTCAGAATGTTTTGGTGACTACATTTTCTGATTCATCTTTGCCGATAGGTACATCTGGGTGTAGAGCCGTATTTGGCATCGTGAGCAGATCTTTATCAAGCTCTGCAAGCACCTTTTCGTAGGTCTCCTCGAGTTTTTGTATTTCAGCTTTAAGATTTTTGGCACCTTCATAATCTTTCTTTGCGCCAAGTTCTTTCTGCTCGTGTTTGAGTTCGTCGATCTTGAGCTGGAGCGTTTTTCTCTCGTCGTCCTTGGCAAGAATCGCTTCTACGTCGATCTTCTTGTTCTTGTATTGGCATATCTTCTTGTAGCCCTCGATATCCTCGCGGACTTTTTTTAAATCAATCATAAATGTAAAATGTTAAATGGTAAATGGCGAACGGCTTTGTCACTCTGAGTGAAACGAAGAGTCTAGATCCTTCACAGACCCTTCATTTCATTCAGGGCTCCGGTTCAGGATGACACACTCTTCTTATCTGAAGAAAATCTTTTTGTAGATCATCTCTGCGGCGAGTCTCAGACTGTTGGAATTCTTCTGCCTGTGGGCCTTGGTCATGCTATACTCCGTATAGACGATATGGACCGGCACTTCACGAAATGATAATTTATTTTTCTTGATTTGTTCCTGGAGCTCGTTGGCATAGTGCATGCCATCAGCCGTGATGTGTATCTTCTGAAGCGCTTCCATCGATATCACTCTATATCCGTTATGTGGATCCGATACTTTCGCCCCATAGAATACGAGGGTAATCATCCTTGATATCCACAAGATTATTCTTCTCAGGAATGGCATGTTTTCTACTTTGGATGATTTGAGGAACCTGGATCAGAGATATACCTGTGCCCGATGATGCAACATGTGGGATTGAAATGTTTCCATATCTTTGATATTCATCTGACCATCAGCATCGTAGGTGATCATTCGTTGTACCTGAAGTTCTTTGTGATATTTTCTGATAAAATTGAATCCTGTCTGGTTGGCTGCGCCGCCTCATCTATTGATGGTGTGTGAGGCGATGATGAACAATCTGTCCGGATATTGCTGTTTCTTTTCCTGGAGGATAGAGAGCGTATCGTCCGACGAGCCGTCATTGATAGCGACGATCTTGGAGAATCCTGCAGCGTAGATTTCGTCGATGACTTTGCCTACCATCGAGGCTTCGTTGTAGACCCTGAGGTTGAAGACGAAAGCATCTTTCTCCGTATTATTTTTCCGATTCTTTATCTGTTCTTTGTCTTCAGCATAAGCTTCGTTGATAGCAGTCTGCGAGATCAATCTGGTCAGTTGCATCCTGTCTTTGGTATGTTTGTTGACGAGCTCCATATAGAAATAGAACAAGAGGATCAGAGCTATATACACCAACAAATCCGCACCTCTCGCGATACCGAAAAAACTTCAGAATCTGTCCAACAAAGGCTGGTTGAGGGCAAACATCGCTATAGCTGCTCATCCGAGAACGAATATCAGAAAGTGTAAGATATTCATCTTCTTGCGTTTGTAGATATCCACTCAGAAGATGATGAACACGATACCTGCGACGAGCACTATGAATTGGAGAAGAGACATGCGAGTTAACAACTAACAACTAAAACTAACAATCAAAAAAACTATAAGAAAATTGTCTAGTCTTTATATACTTACCCGCCAACGGAAATCAAGATTTTATACCCGATAAGTAGCTCTTGATTTTATTGACTTTTTGTATATATTGTGTCCAATAAAAAAATTAAACTATAGAAATAATGGAAACTCAAAAACAGCTTCTTCCTCCGATTGCGGTAAGTTGTATCATCGTGATATGCGCAATATTGATACTGATGTTCTTACCGCTCCAAAAATTCTGGCAATCAACTCCCTTTACGACATGGCAGGATATCATGATCTTCCAGCTCGGTCTTATCCTGATCCCTATGGCATTGATCAGGAAAAAGGTCTGGTTCTGGGCATCCGCCATATCATTGGGCATCTGCTTCATCGGTATAGTGAGCCAGGTATTCACAAAGTAATTATTATCTATCTAATAAACGGGGACGATATCGTCCCCGTTTTTTTGTGGTCCGTCATTACGAACGCAGTGTGGTAATCTGGACCCCATTGGATAATTAGATTGTTTCGTTCCTCGCAATGACTACCGACTCTTCTTCTCCGGTTTTCATATTTTTTATCTTATAAATCTTTTCAGCTTTTTCTCATTCTCAAAGAATCGCCACATATGGGATTCATTTCTTGTCCGCGTATCAGAATTGTTTGCCGAGTTTTTCCGCTGTCGGATAGAGTTCTACACAGGTTCAGTCTTTTGCGAAATCGAGCATCAGACTTGCTGTTTCTTGTAAGGTCTCTGCAAAGTTGACGAAGAGATATTGTGTCTGTGTCGTATGCATAGGTGTATAATTTTCTAGAATCAAAAACATCAATCTGGATAATCCGATACTTCCACCCACACCGGAAAAGTTTTTTTTCTTGGGGTTTATGTAGCCGGTAAGATTTTCATATCTTCCTCCTGCGCTGATACTTCCTAGTGCGATATCTTCATCCAGGAATGTTTCGTAGACGGTGCCGGTGTAATAATCCAGCCCTCTGATGATGTATGGATCAAAAACTATTTTGTACTCGTTGGTGGGATTGAGTGCTTTGACGTGAGCGAAGACTTCTTGTAATTCGGCATATCATCTGCGATAATCGTCATTGTCGACCAAATCTTTGGGTAGCGTATCGAGTGAATAATTTACAAATTCCAAAATCTTTTTTGCATCCTTGCCGAGCAAGGCGGTCATTTCTTCTGCGAATTTTTCCGGAGTAATCTTGTAAAATCTATCTAACAATCCATAAATCTCTCCGCGTTTCTCTTCCGGAAATTGTGCAGTGATTCCGGCGAGAATGTATCTATTGTTGACGTGCAAAGTAAATGGTTTGCTATTGATATATTTGGCGATGATTTGTTTCAATGTCTTGGCGATGACGACCAACATTTCTGCGTCGTAAAAAAGATTTTTTCCGATATTTTTTTCTTCGCCATCTTGTCGAATGACATCAATATCTGCTTGTCGCAACTCTCTAAATCTTCCTCTCTGAGCCCTTTCTCCTCTCCGCACCGGTTGGACTTGAAAACGTTTGAATGGGAAAGCTAATTCATTTTCTCTATCGAGCACATATCTTGCAAAAGGAACGGTAAGATCAAAATGTAAGGAATAGTCTTTCGCATCTGCTGCACCTTGCGCTAATCAATACAATCAAAAAATCTGCTTTCCTGCATCTTCTCCATTTTTGGAAAGAAGAACGGAATTGGCTTCGACGGCTGGGGTTTGTATATGAGCATAACCAAATTGCTGGTAACTTTTTTCTATGATGGATTTGACCTCATCAAAGACCAACTGCTCTGCCGGACTATATTCCGGGAATCCGCTCGGACGTAGCATTTCAAAAACGATTAACGATTAAAACTAACAGGTAAAATGTACAAAAATCACTCCGGATTACAAGCCAAGTGAGCAAACTACAGCCATTGACTTTTCTTTCTATTTGTATATACATATTTCACAAAAAAACATAAGCGATCATGAAACCATTTACCAAAAAAATCGTGAAAAAGATTTCTTTCGCCGTCGGCATGTCTTTGTTTGTGGCTTTTATCGCCTGGATCTTCTTCCATTCTTTCCTGAAAGCCAACATCACCTTCTGGTCTATTCTTCTTATCAAGGGTGCACAGGTTGTTATCATGCTCATCATCGAGCATATCGTCAGGGATACTTACTACAAAAGTTTCCTTTGGATCCTCCTAAGAAAACTCAGAAAGAAAATCCATAAAAGAAAAGCCATCCATGAGGCCAAAGCCGAATCCGGTGTGAGAATCTATTATTTCCTTGCGTGGATCATTGCGTTGAATATGAAACGCGAAATCCGCAGCAAGCGGCGCCACTCCACCTCCGTGTGGAAAAAAATCCTCAGCTTTATCAGCTTCGGATACTATTAGGAAGCATTTGTACCTATCGGTATGAATGCTTTTTGCTTATAGATTATTTCTTGACTTTTCTGCCGCAAAACGTATGTTTGGTCTCGATAAAAAAAATAAACTTAAAAAAGAAAGGTTATGAAACCATTAAGAAACAATTCAGAAATGACATTGGGCATGTCATTCACTAGTGTGCCCTTCGAAAAAGCAAGTAAGGAAGACCTTGAAGCCATGAAAAAAAGGAGGAATGCCGACAAGACATTCAAGAAGTTCATCAAGATCAGCTACCAGCCCAAGAGGCACATCATTACCGTCTCTTGCATACGCAAAAATCATGATGTATTGGTTTCTTATCTCGGAACCAAAGACTTCCCCTAAAATTATCATTATCTATAAAGCCCCGTCATATGGCAGGGCTTTTTTTGAAATTTATTTTTTTGTCTGCGACGCTTTCTTCATACTTTCTAGCATTTCCCCAGAAAGTAAAAATTCTCTACTCTGGCTAACAAATCCCTCCCCCAGAGGGTCCCCTTCCCTTTGTCAAGGGACACAAAAAAAATAAGCGGCCGGTTGTCCTCCTTGACAAAGGAGGAGGGAAGCCGACTAGTCGGCTGGAAGGTGGATTTGTTAACCGGTGCGCGGGCAAGGCGCAAAAGAAAAGTTTTTAAAAAATATAGAGAAAATGTATTTTATTTTTTCTTGGATTTCTTCTTGTCCTTTTTCTCGTCTTCTTTATCAGACGCAGCATGCTGCGTCTCTACGGATGAAACCTCTGGTTTCATCAATGGGAACATGACGACGTCTCTAAGATTATCTTGCTGTGTGAGTATCGCGAGAATTCTTTCCAATCCCATACCGAATCCTGATTGTGGCGGCATGCCGTATTCCATAGCCATGACGAATTCGTCATCGCCGGCGGTCGCTTCTTCATCGCCCTTGGCGGAAGCTTCGGCTTGCTTATCGAAGTTCGCTTGTTGCAATAATGGATCGACCAACTCTGAATATGCCTTACACATCTCCCGTCCGTTGACGATGAGCTGGAATTGTTCGACGATATTCGGATTGGCATCTGATACTCTCGCAAGCGGTTGCATGATGACCGGATAGTTGTACAGGAATGCAGGTCAGATTATTTTTGGTCTCAATACTTTCTTGTAGAGATAATCAATCAATGTCGTCGTTCACATCTTGTGGATTCATTCAAATTCGATTCATTTCGCGAGGATGTCGTTCCTGAGTTTGTCGGCATCATCTACACCGTACTTGTTGATATCAAGTCCGGAAGCCTTATTTACTCACTCCACATAATCGATGCGTTCAAACGGCGCTGTGAAATTCACTTCTTTTTCTACGCCTTCCTTGTCCTTCACTTTCAAAATTCTTGGAATCTTCATCGTATCAAAAATATAGTCCATCATCTTTTCGGTGAATCTCATATTGTCTTCATAATTTCGATAGACAGCGTAATGTTCGACTTGCGTGAACTCTTGCAAGTGACTTGGATCTGATCCTTCATTGCGAAAATCCTGTCCGATCTCGAAGACTTTTTCGTAACGACCTACGGTCGCTTTTTTGAGTCAGGTCTCGAATGCAATCCTGAGATAGACGTCTGTATCGTAGTCGTTGTGATGCGTTTCAAATGCTCTCGCTGCCGCTCCAGATGCTGCATTTCCGAGGATGTTGGTCTGGATCTCTACAAATCATTCTTTGGTATAGAAATCTCTGAGCACTCTATAAAAATCTGATTTGAATTGGAATCTTTTGTAGGAATCCGGATTCATGATGAGGTCCAGATATCTTTTTCTGTAGATGGCTTCCTGGTCCTGGATACCGTGGAATTTTTCCGGAAGTGGTCTGATCGCTTTCGCAAGAAACATAAATTCTGACACGAATATCGTGAGTTCTCCTTTGTGCGTTTTGAATACCTCTCCGCGTACGCCGATGAAATCTCAGACGTCCACCATCTTTTCCATGAATTTGTAGGCCGACATTCACTCCTCGCTTCCATCATCTATTTTTTCTATCGTTCACTTGTCGGTGATGATTTTGCAATTTTCGCGATGGAACATGAGTTGGATCTGCTCTGTGCTATCGAGCAATCTCGCAAAAGCTAATTTGCCGTGCGTGCGGTACAACATCACTCTTCCTGCCGTCTGGACTTGCATCGCAGGAGCCGGAATGATATCGTTGATGTCGCGAAGTTCTTTCGTTTCGTAGTCTCTTATGATATCTCCGATCAGATTTTTTTTATCGAAAGATTGAGCATAAGGATTGATTCCCATCGCTCTGAGTTTGCTGACTTTGGCGATGCGCGTCTCGCGTTCACCGAGATGATCAGTTATCTTCACTTCTTCGTTCATTGTGAGGTATATTTAAAATCTAAATCAGATTATTTGGTGTAAAAGTTTTTGGTATTGAAGGTCGTCTGAAGTCCGAGCTGATAATTTTCTAGCGAAGGCAGCTTGAGTTTGTTGAATCGGACTTTTCCATAGAGCTTGGAAGTGATCGCTATCGTAAAGTAAGGATTCATCTGCACGGCATCTTCTTTCCAAGCGTAGCTTGGATCCTTAGTCGGATAGACGACGAGATTCCGATCTGCGATAGTGAGATCCTTATCAAAGAGATCTACTCGACCAGAATCGCTATTGGTCGGTATCTTAAATCATGAATATATCCCATTACCTACGCCGCTGCCATCACATATAAATCCTTGTGCGTAGTCGCATGCCCACGTATCGATGACGCCGTCATATACTCATGACGAAGTGCTTGGATTGAAATCATGATGATTGCCTGCGTCGAATCCCCTGAGCCTGAGCATCTGTATCGTATACAATTTGTTGGTATCTCAGACGCCTGTTCATTGGCCGTCAAAATTACCAGATTCGATGAGCGCCCTTCTCAAGAATATCCTGCGCGTGCCATCCTGAGAGATGAGATATAATTCTTTGACGTTTGTCGCGTCTCGGATTGCCTGTGGTCACATTCCTACGTTGTAATCATCATCATCACCAACAGATCCTAGGACAAAATCTACATCATTTTTTACATCCCAGAATTGCCGTTTGTATTCTCAGAAAGATTGCTGTTTGCCAATAATACACCCTGATCCATTGTCTACACCCGTATCGCGCACTACATGTTTGGTATACGTCGGATAAGATTGACCTGTGTCGGAGCTACAATAATAGAGCATGAATGAACCGACATCAGAAGAAGGTAGAGAATTTTCATTCCCGTAAGCGGTGAAATTTTCACAATAGCCGAGCACTCAAGTGCCCCGCACAAAACTAGCGCCCGTGAGCGAAGAGCTGCACCCGACATTCGTCCTATTGAAATATTCTTCATAATCTATGGTATAATCCTTGAGCAGGAGATTGATCTTCTCCAGCGCGA
>Ga0172375_10006502_pt1 | contig 16373 bp, 7 predicted proteins | sample LakKiv1m_FD_114537 | JGI IMG/M metagenome (GOLD analysis project Ga0172375, IMG submission 114537) | Freshwater microbial communities from Kabuno Bay, South-Kivu, Congo - kab_092012_11.1m | ecosystem: Environmental > Aquatic > Freshwater > Lake | place: Democratic Republic of the Congo...
CCCGCTGGGCGTGTCGGTGGTGGTGGAGAACAAGGCCGGTGCCGGCGGGCAGATTGCCGCGCAGACGCTCAAGGCCGCCGCACCCGACGGCAACACGCTGTTTCTGTCGCACGACCACACCATCACCATCTTGCCGTTGACGCTCAAGAACCCTGGCTATGACAGCCACAAGGACTTTGTTCCGGTTGCAGGATTTGCCACGTTTGTGAACGGTCTGGCGCTTTCCGGTGGCACACCTGTCAAGTCATTGGCTGATTACGTGAGCTGGGTGCAAACGCAGGGCAAGGGTCAGGGCACGGTCGGCGTGCCGGCACCGGCGTCGGTGCCGGAATTTCTGGTCAAGGTGCTTGCCCAGAGATACAAGCTGGATTTGCAGTCTGCGCCGTATCGCGGCAGCGCCCCCATGATGGCCGACATGCTGGGCAACCAGATCAGCGCAGGTGTGGGGTCGGTGCCGGACTTCATCGAAAACCAGAAAGCCGGCAAGATTCGCATGGTGGCGGTCATTGGTGACAAGCGCCAAGCGACCTTGCCCGAAGTACCTACGTTCGGCGAACTGGGTCTGGCCGGCTTTGAAGACATTCCCTACTACGGTATCTTCGCGCCCAAGGGAACGCCGCAAGCCACGCTGGACAAGTTGTCTGCTGCTGTGGCCAAGGTGGTTGCCTTGCCCGACGTGCAACAACGGCTGACCGCCATGGGGCTGACCGTGGGCTACATGACGGGTGCGCAACTGGCCAGCCGTGAGCAGGCTTACGCGAAAACCTGGGCCCGCATCATTGCTGACAGCGGCTTCAAGGCGCAATAGGGAACGAGTCAAAGGCGGGTTAGCGGCGGGAAGACACCACGATTCCGCCCACAATCATGACAAACGCCAACGCGTGGTACGCGCGGGGTGGTTCACCCAGAAACACCCCTGACAGCACGGCGGTAAACAGCGGTGTGAGATTGATGAAGAATCCCGCCACGGCTGGCCCGGCGCGCCCGACCCCTGCGCCCCAGGCGCGGTAAGCCAGCAGGGCGGGAAACAAGGCGATGTAGGCCAGCGCTGCAGCCAGTGTCCAGCTCGGGGTGACGCGACCCAGCCCCAACGCCCATTCGGTACCGGCAAACAGGCTGGACCAGCACAGGCCAAAGACAATTTGTGCCAACAAGAAGGCGGTCCAATCGGTGCGAATGTCTGCGGGCTCGGTGGTGGGGTGCGCCAGCATCCAGCTGTAATAGGCCCAGCCGGCCGAGGCCAGCAGCATGTAAAGGTCGCCCGGCACCAATCGCACCTGCAGCAGCACGCCCGGATCGCCGCGACCCAGTACAACCATCACTCCGGCCACCGACAGCACCGCGCCTGCCCATTGCCGCGTTGAGATCGGGATGGCAAAAAAAACGCGCCCGATCAACAGCATGAACACCGGTGTGATGGACCCCACCAGCGTCACATTGATGGGGGTAGACGTGTTCAGCGACAAATACAGCAGCGCGTTGTAGCCGCCAATGGCCAGCAGCGCCAGGCCGACAAAACGCCGCCAGCTTGACCACAAGGAGCTGGTGGGGTGCAGCACCGGTGCGGCCAGCGGCAGCAACAACACAAACGCAATGACCCAGCGCAGCAGGTTGAGCGTCATGGGTGAGATCTGGTCGGCCACGACGCGACCGACGATCGCGTTACCGGCCCAGAACAGCGGCGGCAGCGTCAGCAGCAGCGCCGCAGTAGGGGTGACCCGCGCAACCGTCAAAGTACGACCCGGGAGTTCAGCAGAGTTTCAAACTCTTCCAGCGGGCCCGGTCTGCCAAACAGATAGCCCTGATAAAGAGCGCAGCCGTGCGAATCCAGAAACTCTTGCTGCGCCTCTGTCTCGACGCCTTCCGCGATGACCTCCAACGACAACTGCTGTGCCATGCCGATGATGGCTTGCACGATCATGTCGTCACTGGGCTTGATGCCAATGTTGCGCACAAATGACTGGTCGATCTTGAGCTGATCCAATGGCAACTTGGTCAGGTAGCTCAGGGACGACTGGCCGGTGCCAAAGTCGTCAATCGAGAAACGGACCCCAAGCTGACGAATGGCGCTCATGGTGGCAATGGTCTGCTGCACGTCCACCAGCACCAATGACTCCGTCAGCTCCAGTTTCAGGCCCGAAGGTGCAACGCCGGTCTCCTCAAGCACCCGGCTCACCACCTCGACAAAATCCTTTTGCCGGAATTGCCGCGCACTGACATTGACAGCCAGTTGCAAATGGGTGCTCTGTGGCGTTTGCTGCCAACGCTTGAGCTGCGCACACGCCGTGGTCAGCACCCACAGACCGATCTGGTTGATCAGGTCGGTTTCTTCAGCGACCGGAATGAACTCGAACGGCGGCACCATGCCACGCTGCGGATGTTTCCAGCGAATCAGGACTTCCGCACCGAGCAGGGCCCCGTCGCGGTTGACCTGGGGTTGATAGTGCAACACAAACTGGCGTTCCGTCAGAGCGACCTGCAGATCGACTTCCATCTGGTTGTGGGCGGTGATACGGGCCTGCATTTGGGGGTCGAAGAAACACAATTTGTTGCGGCCCATTGATTTGGACTGGTACATCGCAATGTCGGCTTGTTTGAGCAACTCGGGCCCGGTGGGGACTGGTGCGTCACCAAAAATGACCGCGCCCATACTGGCACTGCTTTTGAATTGTTGTCCCTGCGCTTCAAACGGCCGGTTCAACGTCAGCAGAATCTTTTCGGCGATGCGTTGAACCAACTCGGCCGCTTCCAGCGCATTGGCGGACAGCCCTTCCAGCACGATGACGAACTCGTCGCCGCCAAATCGCGCGACTGTGTCGACACTGCGCACCTCGTCACGCAGGCGTTGCGCTACCTGCTTGAGCAACAGGTCACCGGCCTCATGGCCGAGCGTGTCATTGATGGTTTTGAAATTGTCCAGGTCAAGAAACAGCACGGCACCGGCGCGGCGATCGCGTGCGTTGCCAACCAACGCGTGGTCGAGGCGATCCATCAGCAGCATTCGGTTCGGCAATCCGGTCAGGTAGTCGTAAAACGCCAGATGCTCCACTTCGGCCTTCGAACGATCGATATCACTGCGTGATTGCAGCAGTCGGCTCCAGTAGGCACCCGCCAGCGCGCCAGCGCCAGTCACCATACTGGCAAACAAAACAGCCACCCACCAGATGAACAGACGCTCGTTTTGCCAGTGCATGAGCGATGACTGCACCGGAATGCTGGCCACCACAATCAGGTCGTCATAGAGCACCGGCAACGCCACGACCAGCGCGTCGCTTTGACTCAGGCGTGCCGCAGCGCGCTGCACCACGCCGTTGGCGGCCAGATTGAGCGCAGTCCCAAGCCGCTTGCCCAGCAGGGTGTGTTGCATCGGGTCCCCCGTAATGAGGGTCGCGTCGCTTCGCTCCAGGGTCAGCTCAAGTCCCTCGATGTTGGCACCTTGCAGCAAGATGGTGTTGAACTGCAACAGCAGCACTTCGGCTACGGCCAACAAGGGCGTGCCATCGGCGGTACGGATCTGCCGCGCCAGAAAAACAACGTCTTCGGCACCGTTGAGGCCATGTTGCGGATCACTGAGGGTCAACGTGGCCACGCCGGAACCCAAGGCACGTGAAATAAAGGTGCGGGGCAACTCGTTGGTAAGCGAATTGACCGTGTCCGAAGACGCCAGCACGCGTGCCTGCTGATCCACCAGGATCAACCGTCGCAACATCAGGTTTTGCCGCACACTGGCGCGCAACATGGTCGCCAGGGCGGCGAGGTCGATGTGATCGACCTGCAACTGATTCATTTTCTGGGATTCTTCCATGCTGGCCAGCAACACATCCAGATCGACCAGACTGCGATTGATCGCCGCCACGGCACCATTGGCAAAGCGACTGGCCTGAAGCGACGAATTGTTCAAAGCCGTGTTGCGCTCTTCGACAATCAGGGCGTAGGCGGCCAGCAAGATGGCTCCAAGGAAACCGAGCACAACGGCGGTGACGACCCCGAAAATGCGCAAATTGCTGGGGCGGCTCATGGTGAACGCCCGGTCTTCAAGGCGGGCTCCAGCGCTTGCTGCCAGATCGATGTGCAGTCGGGGCCACAACGCGCCAGCCAGCGCGGTAGCACCGTCTGCCGCAACACCTGCCGGCGCAACGCCTCATCAGCGGCCGAGGTGGAAACCACGTTCATGCGCCCGGCCGGTCCAACCGGGCAATCGCCGACGCCGGTGTTACAGGCCAGCCCTTCGTCAGTTTCGCGTTCACTTTCCTGCCAGACGGCGGCCTCCAGCCTGGGCATCTCACGGCTGATCAACGCTCGCAACTCGGGAGGCAGGCTATCCCACGCAGTTTTGTTGGCGGCAAAAATGGCCAAGCCCCAGGTGATAGGCAGGCTATGGATGTGGGTGGTCACCTGTTGCAAACCCAGTGTGTAGCCCGACATGGTTCCGGTCACGGCACAGTCCACATCCCCCGAGCGCACATGCGCCACGACTTGCCGGAACGGGGTCAGCACCGGCACGGCGTCGAGCGCCTGGAAAAAGTCGGACTGGGACAGCGACGACACCCGCACGCGTCGCCCTTTCAGTTCGGTCAACGTGCCGAAGGCCTGTTTGCAGAACAACACCTGGGCCGGATACGTGTACAACGCCAGCAACTGAATGCGGTGTTGCGTGCGCAAACGCATCTCCAGCGCGTTGCGAACCGCTGCCACGGACTTCTTCAGCGTCGCAAAGTCCGGATTCAACCCGGCCAGGTCCGGGGCTGCATAGGTCGGCTGCGTGCCGTGCAGCGAGCTCATCAGCAAGGTGCCGAACGGAACCACGCCCAATTCAATCAGGCGCAGCATGTCATTGCCGGGTACACCGGCGTTGTCAAACGGCACGATGTCGGCGGTGTACTTGCCCTGGCTCAACCGTGCCAGATCACGACTCCAGAACGGTTCTTCGTGCCGGATGTACTGGTGCACTCCACCAAGCCCACCGACGATACGCAGTTTCAGGGGCGCGTCTTTGGCTGTGGCCGTCGGGGTCGGACAAGCGAGCAGCAGGCCGACCAAAGCGGTCAGCAGATGGATGCGGGAGCGGCGAGGCGATGCGTGCACAGGACGAACGGGCATAGGCTGTCGAATATAACCATTTCTGGCGAGCCGCAAGCGTGGCGGTGAATTCGTGGCAAGATCGTGCTCGCTATCCCGCAACCAAGGACACGTCATGACCCATCAAACCTCCCGTGCCATTCGCATCGACCAACATGGTGGCCCCGAACAACTCAAGCTGGTACAGACCTCGGTGAATGATCCGGGTCCGGGTGAGATTCGGGTGCGACATCGCGCCGTCGGACTGAACTTTATCGACGTCTACCAGCGCAGCGGCTTGTACCCGATGGCGTTGCCGGCACAGTTGGGGATGGAAGCGGCTGGGGTGGTGGAAGCGGTGGGTGAAGGGGTCACTCACCTGCGGGTAGGCCATCGGGTGGCCTACGCCAGCCAGCCACCCGGCAGCTACTGCGACCTGCGCGTGATGCCGGCCCGATGCGTGTGTCGCCTGCCCGAATCGATCGACTTTGACACCGGTGCAGCCATGATGCTCAAGGGACTGACGGCGCAGTATCTGCTCAAGCGTTGCCAGCCGCAGGGCGGCTTGAATGCGGGCGATTTCGTGCTGTTTCATGCGGCCGCCGGGGGCGTGGGGCTGATCGTCTGTCAGTGGGCCAGGGCGCTCGGGTTGCGCTTGATTGGTACCGCAGGATCGGATGAAAAATGTGCTCTTGCCCTCGCCAACGGGGCAGAGTTTGCTATCAATTATTCAAAAGATGATTTTTTGGTCCAGGTCAAAAGCATCACCGGTGGTCGGGGTGTCAAGGTGGTGTACGACTCGGTCGGCAAGGACACCTGGGACGCGTCGCTGGACTGCTTGCAGCCGTTCGGGTTGATGGTCAGTTTTGGCAATGCCTCCGGCCCGGTGGCGCCGTTTGCGCCCGGCATTCTGGGGCCCAAGGGGTCGATCTACGTCACGCGTCAAACCTTGTTCACCCACATCGCAACCCGTGAATCGACGCAGGCCATGGCCGACGATCTGTTTGCGGTGGTCACTACGGGGCAGGTCAAAATTCACATTGCACAGCGTTACAAGCTTGAAGACGTGCAGCAGGCGCACCGCGACCTGGAAGCACGCAAGACCACCGGTTGCACCGTGCTGACGCTCTGAGGCGACGCGCCCGCCTGCAGACCTCATTGCAGTGAGTTTGATCAAGATCAACAACCGGTTGGATATTGTGTCCGTGACAGGCTGAAGATTTGGTAAGGTTGGGTTGCGGTGGACGGCTGGTGTGTCCGCTACCGTGATTTATGGTTCAAGTGCCCCGTCGTTGCTGGATTCCTCACATGGTGGCGTGGGGTTTGGCATTTCTGGTGTGTGCTGCGGTGCTGGTGCTGACCACGCACGTGACGCGGATGCAGACCGAGCTGGCTGAAGCCGACGCCCGGCGCGACCTCGCCAACCTGACCAGTCTCACCCAAAAACACACCGCGCGCGCACTGCAGACGGCTGACCGGGTGTTGCAGCGGGTGCGTTCACTGTATTTGCGTGATGGTGCCAAGCTCGATCTGGCCAGTTGGTTCCGCCAGGGTGCCATGGATCCGGACCTGTTTCATCAAGTCGGCATCATTGACGCGCGTGGGATTTACAGATTCAGCAGTTTGGCGTCCACACCGGCGGTGGACCTGTCGGATCGCGAACATTTTCGGGCGCATCTGGGTAGCGCCCGTGATGACTTGTTCATTTCCAAACCGGTGCTGGGTCGGGTATCCAACAAGTGGACGATCCAGTTGACGCGCCGCATCGAGTCGGAGGGGCGCTTTGTTGGCGTGGTGGTGGCTTCCGTCGACGTGGCGTATTTTTCACGGTTTTACGCTGATCTGGACCTGGGGGCCCACGGCTCTGTGACCTTGCTTGGATTGGACGGTGTGATCCGTGCGCGCCAGGTTGGCAGGACGACGGGTAGCGACGGCGTTGGGACCATGGTGCAGGCGTCGACCCAGTTGAGCTTGGTGGGGCAGGGGGTGTCGACGGGGATGTTTGAGGCGCTCTCGCCGGTTGATCAACGTCAGCGTCTGTACTATTTCAGACGACTGCCCGACTATCCGTTGGTGACGCTGGTGGGCTATGGCGTGAACGATTACCGTGACCCGATTCAACGCAACGCGCAAATGGATTGGCTGGGTGCGGCGTTGGCGTGCGTGCTGGCGCTGGCGCTGGCCGGTCTGTTTTCGTGGCATCAAACCCGGGCCCAGAAGCAGCGTCAATTGCTGGGTGCCAGCCAGCGCTACGCCCGACTGGCGCTGGACAGCGGCGGCCTGGGCGTTTGGGAATGGGACCGCACTGGGAATCACTTTCAATGTGATGCGCGCCTGCGTGCCATGTTGGGCCTGCCCTTCGATGCGAAGCTGACGGTGAGCCAGTTTTCAGAGCGCCTGCACCCGGCAGATGCGGCCAGCCTGAAGCGGCTACTACCGCCGGTGCTTGAGGGTCGACAGGAGAGGCTGATTTTTGAACACCGCTTGCAACATCCGGACGGCCACTGGATCTGGTTGGTAGCACGGGGGCAGGTGGTGGCCCGCGACGCGCAGGGACGGGCCAGCCGAATGATGGGAACCGACGTGGATGTGACGCAACACCGGTTGGCGCAAGAGGCCGCGCGGGTTGCAGCGGTAGCCTTCAAGTCCAGTGCCGCCATGATGATCTGCTCTGGCGAGCAGATCATTTTGTCGGTCAACCCGGCGTTTGAAACCCTGTCGGGGTACGGCGCGTCGGAGTGCATCGGCCAGCGCGCCAGTTTGCTCAAGTCGGGGCGTCAGGCGCCCGGCTTTTACCGTGCCATGTGGGAGCAACTGCGTGGGCCCGATGGCCATTGGGAGGGTGAAGTCTGGAATCGGCGCAAGGATGGAGAAGTGTTTCTGGACTGGTTGTCGATCAGCGCGGTCAAAGACGAAGAGGGTGCGGTCTCGCATTACGTGGCCGTGCATGCCGACATCACGCTGCGCAAACGTACCGAGGAAGAAGTACGCAAGCTGGCATTTTTTGACCCGCTCACCGGCCTGGCCAATCGGCGCTTGTTGCTCGATCGGTTGCAGCAGTTGCGTGCGACTTTGCTGCGCCAAGGTCAGATCGGCGCCGTGTTGTATCTGGACCTGGACCATTTCAAGACCCTCAATGACAGGCACGGTCACGCGCTGGGTGATGAACTGCTGCAGCAAGTTGCCGCGCGTTTGCTCAAGGCTGTGCGCGAGGGTGACACGGTGTCCCGGTTGGGTGGGGACGAATTTGTGGTGGCCCTGTCGCAATTGGGAACTGAGGTAGATCAGGCGCGCGTCAGTGCACTGGCGGTGGCACAGAAAGTTCACGACAGCCTGGGCCAGCCATATCGGCTGGGTGAATCGACTTGGTCTATATCGGCCAGTGTGGGGGTCGCTTTGATCTCTGACCCGGGTCGCACCGTTGACGGGGTGATTCGGCAGGCGGACGAGGCCATGTATGTGGCCAAAGCCGGGGGGCGCAACGGTGTTCGCATGGCCATTGACCAGTCACCCTCCGACCCCTGAGTGCGCCTCGCCCGTGGTGGACAATGGGCGTGTGGTGCAGACATGGAGGCGACAGCATGGTAGTGGGCGCGATGGCGGCCGGTGTGAAAGCGGCGTGGTGTAACAAAGCCGCCCCATGCGGGTCGGTACCGGCTGGCCGGGGCCGGTTTTGACAGCGATGCCAACCAGCCCGGACCCGACGGCGCCAGCCGCCGCGCTCACCGGTTTGATGGTGTTGCACGGCAACCGGCTGGAGGATCTGCGTGACCTGCTGATCCAGTATGTGCGCGCGCATCCGCTGCCCCCGCTGGAGCCAGAAGTGGTGTTGTTGCAAAGCCACGGCATGAAGCACTGGCTCGAACAGGCGCTGGCCGACGACGCGGCGTTGGGCATTTGTGCGGCCACCCGTATGGAACTGCCCGCCACCTACCTGTGGCAGATGTACCGTGCGGTACTGGGCGCGCAGAGCGTTCCGACGCACCTGCCCTTTGACAAGATGACGCTGGTCTGGCGGCTGGTGCGTTTGTTGCCGCAGTTGTGTCAGCAACATCCGGTGTATGCACCGCTCAAGCACTACTTGGGCGGTGACGACAGCGATCGCAAACGTTACCAGTTGGCGTTGCAATTGGCCGATGTACTGGACGCCTATCAAAGTTACCGCGCCGACTGGCTGACCGATTGGGCCGCTGGCCACGACGTTCTGCGTGACGCCGGTGGTGTTGCGGGGCAGCCGTTGCCATCGACGCAGGCCTGGCAGGCACAGCTGTGGCGCGACCTGCGCAGCGACGTCCAGGCGCTGGGGTCGGTGGCGTTGGCGCAGGCGTCGCGCGCCGACGTACACGCGCGCTTTGTGGCCGCACTGGCGCGGCGTACAGCCGATGCCGGACGTCCGCTGGGGGTGCCACAGCGGTTGGTGGTATTTGGCGTGTCGGCGCTGCCGATGCAGGCGGTGCAGGCGCTGGCCGCGTTGGGCCAGGTGTGTCAGGTGCTGTTGCTGGTGCACAACCCGTGTCGCTATTACTGGGGCGACGTGGTCGAAGGCTACGCGAGCCTGCGCGCGCAGGTGCGTCGACGCCAGCCGGTCAAGGCCACAACGCTGTCTGCCGCCGCTGCACAGGCCGCCGCGCCGCCGCTGCTGGCGGCGTTGGGCAAGCAGGGGCGGGACTATTTGCATCTGCTCGATGGTTTTGATGAGCCCGAGCGTTACCGCGCCCATTGGAGCCGCGTCGATCTGTTTGCAGATCCGGCAGACAGTGCCGACACGTCGTCACACGGACCGTCACAGCTGGCGCGGTTGCAGTCCGACATCTTCAATTTGAATCCACCGCCGCCGGTGCCGCAGCCGCTGGCCGACGACGGTTCGCTGGTGTTTGTCAGCGCGCACAGCGCCCAGCGTGAGGTGGAGGTGCTGCACGACCAGCTGCTGGCGTGGCTGGACGAAGACGCCAGCTTGCAGCCGCGCGACGTGATGGTGATGGTGCCCGACATGACCTTGTTTGCGCCGCATATCCACGCCGTCTTCGGACGCCTGGACGCCGGCCAGCCAGGTGCCTTGCCGTATGCAGTTGCTGACGTGACCGCGCGCCAAAGTCCGCTGGTGCTGGCGCTGGAGCAGCTACTGCATCTGCCTGAGTCGCGCCTGTCGCTGGCGCAGTGGCTGAGCCTGTTTGAAGTGGCTGCGGTGCAGGCCCGCTTTGGCGTTGCGCCGGGCGAGGTGCAGCAGCTGCACGCTGTCTTGGTGGCGGCCGGGGTGCGTTGGGGGCTTGACGCGTCGCACCGAGTGCAGTGGGGGGTGCCGCAAGAGGTGCCGCAGTGTGCGCAGAATACCTGGGCGTTCGGCCTCAAGCGCCTGCTGCTGGGGTACGCACTGGGCCCGAGCGCGCAGGATCTGTGGCATGACACGCTGGCGCAACCGGCCTTTGGTGGTCTGGACGCATCGCTGGCCGGTGCCTTGGTGCAGTGGCTGCAAGCCATCGAAGAAAGCTTGCCCGCGTTGCAGTGCCCGCATACCCCGGCGCAATGGTGCACCGTCTTGCACGCTCTGGTGGCACGTTTTTTTGCCGCAACCAATGACGCCGAAGAACGCGCCATGGCGCACCTGCTGGAGCCGTTGGACGTGTGGCAGGCTGCGTGTGAGCAGGCCCACTGCCAGGTGGCGTTACCGCTGTCGGTGGTGCGCGAGCACTGGCTGTCGCAATTGGAGCAGGACAGTTTGCGGCAGCCATTCTTTGGTTCCGGGGTGCAGTTCGGTACCCTCATGCCGATGCGGGCGATCCCGTTCAAGGTGATCTGTCTGTTGGGCATGCATGACGGTGCCTATCCGCGTGCGCAGGCGCCGCGCGACTTCGACCTGATGGCGTACAGCTGGCGTGCGGGGGATCGCTCGCGCCGGGAAGACGACCGCTACCTGTTTCTTGAGGCCATTTTGTCGGCACGACAGAAGCTGTACGTAAGCTGGCAGGGGCGCAATGCCGCCGACAACAGCGTACGACCTGCATCTGTGCTGGTGGCGCAACTGCTGGACGTGGTCAACGCGTGCTGGACACCGGCGCATGCGCCCCAGGTACAACCGTTGCAGCCGTTTTCACGTCGCTATTTTGAAGCTGGCTCTGGGGTCCGGACGTTTGCCTCGGAATGGGCGCCTTTATGGCATGAGGTCCCCGAAGATCAAGGATGCAATGCTTCTGAAAATGAAGCGTTGGCGGAACCCGCCAGCGCGCCTGACCCAGCACTTGAAGTGTTTGCGCTGAGTCAGCTTGAGCAATTGTTGCGGCAGCCGGTCGAGGTATTCATCCGGCGTCGATTGCAGGTTGAACTCGATGACGTGCAGGCGCTGGAACAGGAAGACGAGCCGTTTGCGCTGGATGCCTTGCAGCGCCATCAGGCTGGGCAGAACTTATTGCAGGCCGGTGCCGACGCCGCAGGGCTGGCACGCTTGCGCGCCAGCGGCAGCCTGCCGTTGGGGGCATTCGGTCAGCAGGTGGCCACCGACCTGGCAGCCAGTGCCGATGTGGTGTTACAGGCGCAGGCATGCTGGTTCACGCGTTTTCCGGTCATCTGGCCAACCCAGCCGATTGAACTTGCGCTGGGTGGATCGACCGGACCAGGCGTGACCCTGACGGGCACCCTGACTGGCCTGAGTGGCGTCAGCAAGGACAGCGCTGCGGCATGCCTGCAATTGCTTGCGCGCACCGGTCGGGTCCTTGGAGGTGGAAAAACCGCACGCCATCCGCTGGGCGACAAAGTGGTGCGCCTGTGGGTGCGGCATCTGGCGGGCTGTGCCATGGGCTGGCCGTTGACCAGTGTGCAACTGGGCGTGGACGGCGCGGTGGTGTTTCAGCCACTGCCTGAGCCGGTGGCACGCAAGCTGCTGGAGGCGCTGCTGGCGGTGTACGCCCAAGCCGTTCGGCAGCCGCTACCGGTGGCCTGCAAGAGCGCCTTTGCCTACTTGCTGGAGGAACAGGCCAATCAAGCCCGGCATGCTGTCGGCAAGGCACTTAAAGACCCCCATGAGACGGCAGAGCGGGTGTTTGACGGGGATTTGTCTGGCGCCCGTGCTGAACGGGCCGAAAGCGCCTATCTGCGGCGCGCATTTGACAATTACGCCGAGCTGGCGCAGGGTCTGCCTGTCTGGGCACCCGCCCTGTATGCCGATCTGTTGCAGCACGCACAAGTCTCGCCGCTGGAGTCGGTATGAGCGCGGTACCTCAGGCGCTGGATCTGCTGGCCCTGCCGCTGCACGGCCTGCGGCTGATCGAGGCGTCGGCCGGTACCGGCAAAACTTTTGCGCTGGCGGTGTTGTATTTGCGGCTGGTGCTGGAGCGCGGCCTCTTTCCGCCGCAGATTCTGGTGATGACGTTCACCGAGGCGGCCACGGCCGAATTGCGGGACCGCATTCGGGCGCGGCTGACGCAGGCTGCACAGTATTTCAGACGCGCTGACTCCGCCGTGACCGACCCGGTGCTACGCGACCTCGCCGATCGGTTGGGTCCGGCGCAATGGCCAACCTGCGCTGCGCGGCTGGACGTCGCAGCGCAGTGGATGGATGAGGCGGCCATCCATACCATCCATGGGTGGTGTAGCCGCATGCTCACGACGCACGCCTTTGACAGCGCCAGCCTGTTCCGACAGAGCCGGGTGGAGGACAGCGATCGGCTGCGGTTACAGGCGGTACAGGACTACTGGCGGCGCTGGTTTTACCCATGGCCTGCGGATGCCATGGCCGCGCTTGATGCGATTGGTGGCACGCCGCAGGAGCTGCTCAAGAAGGTCAAACCGTTGCTGGAGCGCATGGAGCGCAGCCCTGAAGCCCGCGTCAGCGTCGGCGAGTGTCCCGAGCTGCTGGTCAAACGATGGCAGCGCTGGGACCAGACCCACCAGCGGCTACAGGCTGCCGCCCGACGTGGCTGGACGCCGCCATTGGTGCTGGCGCTGCGCGACGCCTGGACCAACAAGCGGCTCAAGGGGGTCCAGGCCAGACATCTGTCAGACTGGCTGACGCAGATGCAACGCTGGGCCGAAGGCGAAGAGGCAGACGACCGGCTGCTGTCGCGTTTTACGGTGCAGGCGCTTGTGGCCAAAGGCTGGGCTCAGGCCGTTGACTGGGCCGCGCTGGACGATCTCCAATGCCTGTGCGACCATCGTCAGGCCGAACCTCAGCTGGTCGATGACCTGCTGGCGCACGCCGCGCAGGCGGTGTGGCAGACGGTGCAACATGCCAAGACGCAGTCGGCGCAGTTCGATTTTTCAGATCTGCTGCAAAACCTGTACCACGCGCTGCACGTTCCGGGGCACCGTCTGGCGCAGGTTCTGGCGGCCCAGTACCCGGTTGCGCTGGTTGACGAATTCCAGGACACCGACCCCTGGCAGTTCGGAATTCTTCACAAAATTTATAGCATCTCATCAAGCTTTGAAGAGGGCCAGAGCGATATATTGCATGAGAATTCGACAGCCGAGCAAAACCTGTGTCTGGTCCTGATCGGGGACCCCAAGCAGGCTATCTACAGTTTTCGCGGGGCTGATCTTGACACCTACCGGAAGGCACGTGGCCTGGCGCAAGGCATCTACACGCTGGCGTACAACTATCGCTCAACGGACGGTGTGGTGGCCGCTGTCAATACCATTTTTGGCCAGGCTGAGGCGCCGTTTGGTGAGTTGTCCTACGTCCCGGTGCAGGCGCGCAACTTGCAGATTCAGGCGCTTGAGGTGGCCGGCGCCAAGCAGGCGGCGGCGACGGTGTGGCATCTGGCCGATGGACCGGTGCAGAACAAGCAGCGCTTTCTTACCGACATGGCAGCACGGTGTGCGAGCCAGATGGTGCTGCTGTTGCAAAGCGGCGCGGTGTGCGGTGGCGACATGGCCGTGCTGGTGCGTGACTGGACCGAAGCAGCGGCGATGCGCCAGGCGTTGGCCGAGCGCAATGTGCCCAGTGTCTACAAGTCCGAGCGTGGCAGTGTCTATGCCAGCACGCAGGCGACCGATCTGTGGCGCATCTTGCGCGCGGTGGCAAACCCGGCCAGCAACCGGTTGTTGCGGGCGGCGTTGGCGACACGGACCTGGGCGCTGGGTTGGGACGCGTTGGCTCAGTTGCTGGCCGACGAGGCGGGCTGGGACGCGCAGGTGGAGCAGTTCATGCAGTGGCAACGGGTCTGGCGTACACGTGGCTTTTTGCCCATGCTGTACCGCCTGCTGCACGACCAGGGGTTGCCGGCGCGGTTGCTGGCCGACGAGCGTCAGGGTGCGCGCGCGTTGACCAACCTGCTGCACCTGGGCGAGCTGTTGCAGGTGCAGGCGGCACAGGTGCAGGGGGAGGGCGCGTTGTTGCGGTATCTGGAGGATCAGCTGCGCCGCCCCGGACTGTCTTCAGACGCGGTGCAGTTGCGACTGGAAAGCGACGCAGATCTGGTGCAAGTGGTCACCATGCACAAGGCCAAGGGGCTGGAATATCCGCTGGTTTTCCTGCCGTTCGTATCGCTGTTCCGAACGGAAAGTGACGACAGCGCACGCACCGACGAACAGCGGCTGCAAGAAGACATCCGGTTGCTGTACGTGGCGTTGACCCGGGCCCAGCGCGCTCTGTGGCTGGGGGTGGCCGAAGTCAACGGCGACCTCAGTGGTGAAGCGCCCGTGGTGCGTGGTGCGCTGTCGGCGCTGCTGGGACGCAAGATGCCGGATGACCTGTCCAGACGGCTGCAAACCTGGGCCAACCCCCACATCGTGATCAAGGCCGCACCGGTGGCTGACCGCAGCCGTTTTGTGCCCACTACGACCCCGCAGGCGCTGAAACCGGTCCGGATGCCGACACGTTTGCATCCGGGCGGTTGGTGGAGCGCCAGTTTCAGCGCGCTCACGCGCGACCTGGGTGTGGCATCTGCCATCAGCGAGCGCGACCAGCGTTGGCACGATGCCCAGCTGGACAACGCGACCGTTGTGATGACAACCGACACGTCGGCCTCGGTCATGGCAAAGGCGTCGGGCGGACTTCAGGATTTTCCCGCCGGTGCTGCCTACGGTACGCTGTTGCACGACCTGCTGCAGTGGCAGGCCGAGCATGGCTGGCCCATCGCCCATGAAGACCGATCGCTGGCACCTGCCACGCAAGGCGTTGCTTTGGCGGACACCAACAGCGCCTGGAATGCGTTGCTGCAGCAGCAAACCCAACGCCTCGGGTTGACCGAGCCGCAGGTGCATCTGCTGCTGGGTTGGGTGGCTCGAATTGTGAGGTCGAAATTACCTCTGGCCGTTGTCGATAATGACCAGAATGCTCTTACGTTAGGAGCACTTGATGCCCCGGAGATGTGGCCGGAAATGGGCTTTACCCTGACCGTCCAAGGGCTGCCCAGCGATCGACTGGACAGCCTGATCGCGCGTCACTTATGGCCGCAGATGCCGCGCCCACCGCTGCAGCCACGCTCACTGCAAGGTTTACTGACCGGGTTCATGGACCTGGTATTGCAGCATCGGGGGCGCTATTACGTGCTGGATTACAAATCCAACCGACTCGCCGACTATCAGGCGCTGGACCTGCAACAGGCAATGCTGATGCATCGCTACGACGTGCAGGCCACGCTGTACCTGCTGGCGCTGCACCGTTTGCTGCGCTCGCGCCTGCCCGACTACGACTATGACCGGCACGTGGGGGGCGCACTCTATGTTTTCTTGCGAGGTATCGATCATCCCGGGCGCGGTGCGGTCCCGCTGCGACCGCCCCGCAGTTTGATCGAAGAACTGGACGCTGCCGTGCAAGCGCCTTTGACCCATGGGGGTGCGCGATGACCGTGCTGCATGCCAACGGGGTACCGCTGACCGCGCTGGATCTGGCATTCGCAAGTTTCTTGCAACAGGCCCAGCCCAGTGCGGACCAGCGGCACTTGTGGCTGGCCGCTCTGGTCAGTCATCAGTTCGGGCGCAGCCATGTGTGTCTGGACCTGGACCAATTGCGCCTGCGCCCAGACCAAACGCTGGGCTGGGAGGCTGCGGCGCTGGCGTTGCTGCCTCCGGGCTTGGCCAGCGCGGCGTCCGATCTGCCTTGGGCCGTCGGCCCTGCCAGCCCGCTGGTGCTGGACGGCGCGCGTCTGTACCTGCGCCGCAATTGGCAGGCCGAGCAGGCGATTGCAACGTCGATCCGAGCCCGTTTGGCGCTACCCGGGACAGATCCGTGGGTGTGGGCAGACGCGCTTGATTCGCTTTTTGCGTCAACCACCAGCGCACCAGCGTCGGCGGGACCGGACTGGCAGAAGGTAGCCTGTGCGCTGGCGGCGCGGGGGCGTTTCACCTTGATCACAGGTGGGCCAGGAACCGGCAAGACCACC
>Ga0172375_10006504_pt1 | contig 16364 bp, 14 predicted proteins | sample LakKiv1m_FD_114537 | JGI IMG/M metagenome (GOLD analysis project Ga0172375, IMG submission 114537) | Freshwater microbial communities from Kabuno Bay, South-Kivu, Congo - kab_092012_11.1m | ecosystem: Environmental > Aquatic > Freshwater > Lake | place: Democratic Republic of the Congo...
AGGTCGTGGTCAGCAGCAAAGTGACCGGCCGCATTATCCAGTTGAACATAGATGAAGGATCTGACGTTACCACAGGAGAGGTCCTGTGCGAGGTCGAAAAACAGGATTACCAGGCCCAGCTTGACAATGCCAGGGCAAAATGCGAACTGGCCAAGAAAGAACTGCAGCGAAATAAAGAGGCGTACGCGACAAGATCGATCAGCGCCGACCAGCTCGATACCGCGCAGCATAATTACGAGGCTTTGGCGGCCGCGCTCACTTATGCCGAAAATCAGCTGAGTTACACAACGATCACCTCCCCCATCAAAGGTTCTATCTTGTCCAAGGCAATTGAAATAGGAGAACTTGTCGTGCCTGGATCACCTATCGCGACAATGGCAAATCTTGATCAGGTTAAATTGTATCTATATGTAGGCGACAAAGTTGTTGGAAAGCTAAAACTTGGTGGTAAAGTCAAAGTGACCATCGACTCACAGCCAAATAAACCTTTTATGGGATGGGTCTCCTATATATCCGACAAAGAAGAGTTCACTCCCAAACCTATCCAGACGCAGGAAGAAAGAACTACATACGTTTATAAAATAAAAGTCATCATCCCCAATCCGGACCATATCTTAAAACCCGGAATGCCGGCTGATGGCGAGTTCTTATGCAATTTGCAATAGAGACAAAAAAACTTACCAAAATATTCGGCAGCAACACGGCGGTAAACAGCTTGGATCTTCAAATACGGCCGGGCGAAATATTTGGGCTGGTCGGACCTGACGGAGCCGGAAAAAGCACAACAATGCGGCTTATCTCAACAGCAATGACCCCGACATCCGGGGAAGCGATAGTCCTTGGCTTTGACACTAAAACACAGGAAGAGGATATACGCGACCGGATAGGCTATATGCCGCAGCGCTTTGCTCTTTACGGAGATCTAACCGTTGACGAGAATATCAATTTTTTCGCGGAGATATACGGTGTTCCAAAAAGCGAAATCGGTCCTAAAAAGAAAGAGCTGCTGGAGTTCACCGGTATGGCCAAGTTCGGCGACAGAAAAGGAAAGAACCTTTCAGGCGGCATGCAAAAAAAACTCGCCCTTGCCACCAACCTTATCCACAAACCTGAAATAATCATGCTGGATGAGCCGACACTCGGTGTTGATCCGATATCAAGGCGCGAATTCTGGAGGATACTTTATGGACTTTCCGATGTAACTATTATTGTAACAACCCCTTATATGGATGAAGCTGAAAGATGCACCCGTATCGCTCTGATCAGGGAAGGCCATCTTCTCAACTGCGATACGCCAGATAATATTAAGCACCTGTACGGGACAAAAAGTCTTGAGGAAGCCTTTATTAAGGCGGTTGAAACAGCAAAATGAGCGAAGATATTGCTATCGAGGTCAAGGACCTGGAAAAGAAATTCGGAAGCTTTACCGCAGTGAATAAGATCAATTTCTCGGTAAAGAAGGGTGAGATATTCGGTTTCTTGGGACCAAACGGAGCCGGAAAGACCACCACGATCAGGATGCTTTGCGGCCTGCTTGAGCCAACCTCCGGCATCGGCAAGGTCGGGGGATATCTCTTGGGAAAAGAATCTCAAAAAGTAAAACAGCATATCGGCTACATGTGCCAGAAGTTCTCTCTTTATGATGACCTTACTATCGGCGAGAACATAGATTTTTATGCCGGGATGTACCAGACCAGCAGGGCCACCAGGACGCAGCAGATGGAAAAGATCCTGCAACAGGCGGAGCTCACACAGTGCAGGGACATGATCACCGGGACTCTTTCACTTTCGACAAAGCAGCACCTGGCGCTCGGCTGCTCCATCATTCACGAGCCAAAGATCCTTTTTCTGGACGAGCCGACCGGCGGGGTCGACCCGATATCCCGCAAGAAGTTCTGGAATGTCATCAAAGAGCTGGCCGCAAGCGGGGTAACTATTCTTGTCACCACGCATTATATGGACGAAGCGGAGATGTGCAACAGGATCTCCCTGATAAGCGCTGGACAGATGATCGCATGCGATTCCCCGGAAAACCTCAAGTCCAAACTGATGACCAACACTCTCTACGAGATTGATGTCGATCCGGTGATGAAAGGGCTTGAAGCGCTGCGGGCACAGCCTTTCAGCAAGGACGTTTCGCTTTACGGGGTGTTTCTCCACGTTCTTGTCGAAGACGAAAAACATGAACAAGATATCCGTGATACTTTGGCCAAACAGAACCTGAATGTTAAAAGAATGGAGAAAATTCTGCCGTCGCTTGAAGACGTGTTCGTTTTTCTTGTGGAAAAACAGCAGGCTGAGCTCGCAAAAGAAAAAAAATGAAATCAAAATCCATAGATCTTAAACGGTTATACTCGGTGATCAAAAAAGAATTCATCACCATCTTCCGCGACCCGATCTCGCTCACTGTCATGCTTATAATGCCGGTCTTTATGCTGGTCCTTTACGGGTTTGCCGCAACTCTTGACGTGAACCATATCCCGACCGCAGTCCTTGATAAGGATAAAACGGTTGAAAGCCGCAATTTTATCGACCGGTTTGTAAAGAACAAGTATTTTGAGCTTAAATCATTCATCTATTCCGACAAAGAGATCCCCGTTATTCTTGATAAAGGCAGCGCCAAAGTCGTGATCAGTATACCGCATAAGTTCGGGCAGGCGATAAGGGGCGGGAAAAAGGCCACTGTCCAGGTCCTGATCGACGGCTCTGACTCTACCTGGGCCCAGTCAGCCACGGGCTACGTGCAAACGATCGGAGCAAGTTTCAATCAGGACCTCATAAAAATAAAGGTCGCTCAACTTGGGATCTCAAGACCTGTAACATCGCCCATCAACCTGATCCCGCGCATCTGGTATAACGAGGACCTTCGTTCAATGGATTTTTATATACCGGGCCTGATAGCCGTCATATTGATGCAGGTCTCAGCGATTTTGACCTCTTTGACCATAATCTCGGAAAAAGAGCAGGGCACCATAGAAAGCATCATTGTCAGTCCGATCAGGAAGTATGAACTGATGCTGGGCAAAATTGTTCCTTATGTGATGCTTATTTTTATTGATATGTTCTTAATAACAGGATGCGGATATCTGTTCTTCAACGTGCCGATCAAAGGAAGTTATATGCTGCTGCTTTTTTGCGCGTTCATTTTTTTGATCGGGACAATGGCGATCGGGCTCTTTATTTCGACAACCGCCACGTCCTCCCAGGCGGCGATGCAGATGGCAGCTGTCACAACGCTGCTCCCGGCGATGCTTTTATCCGGTTTTACATTCCCGATCGAGAACATGCCGGTCGCCCTGCAGGCTCTGTCGCTCTTTGTCCCAGCGCGGTATCTCATCGATATTTTGCGGGCGATCTATCTGAAAGGCGTCGGACTTTCCTGTTTCTGGCAGGATTTTGTCGGAATGACCATTCTTAGCCTGTTTTTTATCGCGGTAAGCATCATAAAATTTAAAAAGAGGTTAGACTGATGTTTGACAGCCGTTTGTTCCATTTTATGAAAAAAGAGGTCCTGCAGTTGATGCGGGACAAAAGGATGCTGTTCATCGCTATCATTATGCCGATAGTCCAGCTTTTTCTTTTGGGATATGTGGCGTCAATGGACATCAAGCATCTTTCAACAGCCGTGCTGGACGATGACAAGACATACGAAAGCAGGGAGTTCCTCCGGCGGTTCAATGCGACCGAATATTTTGATTTTAATTACTATCTGCAGAACAGGGGGCAGATCGCCCGCCACCTTGACGACGGCCGGGCAAAACTTGTAATATATGTTCCCCATAAATTCGGGCAGAAGATCGCCCACGAACAGACTGCCGACGTTCAGGTGAACATGGACGGGAGCAATGCTTCGATCGCGATGATCACACAGTCGTATGTCGGCGCCATTGGAAGCATGGCTTCTGCTGATATCTTTAACGAACGCCTGAAACGTCATGGTCTGGCCAAGTACACAAACCCGCTCTTTGAGATGCGCACCAGGATCTGGTACAACGGGGACATCGAAAGCCGTTATTTTTATGTGCCGGGAATATTTGCACAGCTGTTGATGCTGATAAGTATGATACTGACGGTTTCTTCGATCGTCAAAGAAAAGACCCGGGGCACAATAGAAATGCTTTCCGTAACTCCGCTAAGGCCGATGGAGCTTATAATGGGGAAACTGCTCCCGTTCGCGGCTGTTGCAATGTTTGACATGTCCATTGTCTTTTTGATCTCCACGCTCTGGTTCGGGGTCCCGATGCGCGGCAGCGTCCTTCTCTTATTCGTAATGGGAGCGGTATATCTTATGGCCGGGCTCGGGACAGGTGTTGTGATCTCGACCTATGCTAATAACGAGAGGCAGGCCGGAATGCTCAACCTGCTGGTGACCGCGCCGCAGCTTCTTTTGTCCGGATTTGTTTTTCCGATAGAAAATATGCCTGTTTTTATCCAGTTCGTCACGTATTTCATCCCGCTCCGGTATTTTCTTTCGATGGTCAGGGAGCTGTTCCTTAAAGGGACAGGGATAACTTATCTGTGGCCTGAAGTCTGGCCGCTGCTGTTGATCGGCGTAGCGATCCTCACGGTCAGTGTAATGAAATTCAGAAAAAGTCTGGTTTAATAAAGGAGGGCATGATGAAGAAATATCTTTTTGTTCCGGTCATTTTAATTCTGTGTGCGGCGGAAGTTTATGCGATGGACCTTAACGAAAGCATTAGTTTTGCGATAAAGACCAATCCGACTGTGATCGCGTCGCAAAAAAAGGCTTCCGCTGCCGCGGCAAAACTGAACCAGGCCGTGAGCGCTTTTTTCCCGTCCGTAAACCTTAACGGCAACCTTAACAAAGCCTATTCCTCTCCGCAAACGGTCCAGATAACTTCCGCGGGAGCGACCCAGACCGTTACCTTCGGGACCGATGCTTCTGCCGATATTTCCGGGTACCAGGCCGCGCTCTCTCAGCCGATACTGGTCACATCCCTGTTCCCCGAGTTCGGCATTGCAAAAAAGAGCGCCGATTCCGCAAGGGAACAGTATAACCAAACGGTCATAGACACTTCTTTTAATATAACAACCGCATATTTCGGAGTACTGAAAGCTGTCAAGATGGAAAAACTGATGAGCGATTCTCTTGAGATGGCCACCGCTCACCGCAAACAGGTCCAATCAATGCTGAACGCGGGCCTTGCAAGGAGGGCAGATCTTTTGCAATCAAAGGTAAGGGAAGCCAATGACAATGTGGCGCTGATCCAATCTAAATATGACATCGATCTTTCAAAAGATTCATTTAATAACGCCCTGGGTAACGACATGAAACAGCCGGTCGATCTCAAAGACGAAGGCTTTACCGGTAAAGTCAGCGCCATTCCGGATTACGATTCATTGTTAAAGACCGCCTATGAGAACCGGCCTGACTGGAAATCATATTTATTATCTGTCGGCATAAGTGAAGACCAGGTCCGCCTTTCACAGACCGATTACCTTCCCAGCATTGTTCTTTCGGCGAACACGGGGAGCCAGCTCACCAAATTCCCGACATTTCAATCGGATGTGAATTCCTGGAAAGTGACGGGGACCGGCACCTGGAACCTCTTTGACAGTTTCGCAAGAGAGAACCGTGTAAAGGAAGCCTATGAGAACCTGGCCGCACAAAGATCAAATGTTGATCAGGTAAAGAACAATATCGCGCTTGAAGTGCATCAGGCGTACCTTAACCTCAAAAGCGCTCTCGACATCGTTGTCGCGACCCTGCAGGAAGTGCACTCAGCCGAGGAAAGCTATAATGTCTCTGTCTCCCTGTATAATTCGGGACTGGGAACGAATGTTGATGTTCTCGACGCGCAGGTCTCTTTGACCCAGGCCTGGACCGATCATCTGGACGCCTTGTTCAATGTGGAGATAGCAAAGGCAAACATCAATAAAATGGTCGGAAAGAAGATGATATAGATATTTGCTAAGCCGCTTTTGCTTCTGTCCTTCCGAAAAGATACGCTGACAGGAACAAGAAAATGAACTGTACCAGCGCAACTATTATGGCCACTGTGATGACCCTCGGATCAGGAAAGTTAGCTGATGCAATAAGAAGGGCGGCTGCCATGTTCCTGGCACCGCTGCCGAGAGTGAATATTATCCTGTCGTTCCTGCTGCCTCCGGCAAGAATGAAACCCAGCAAGAGGGCAAGCACCGTATAAAGTATCCCCATATTGAAGACCCCTGTCCCGTACGCCGAAATAAAAAGATCGTATCGGACCGACAAAAACAGGACCGCAGTTATTATCAGGCAGGAAGTCGAGATTTTTTTCATGACCGGATGGATCATTTCAGCAGCGGACGGTTTCAGCGATCTGATCGTCAGTCCGAGGCTTAGAGGAAGAAGCATCAGGACCACCAAAGGTCTGGCGATAGCCAGAGGATTAACGGATATCCCCGGGATCGCAATGGGTAAAATGATCGGAGCAAAGACCGAGGTCGCTACCATCAAGAGAAACATGAACCCGACCGCATGCCCCAGAGAACCCCGGGCTATAACTATCAGTTTAGGCAGAAAATCCGCTCCGGCACAGCAGGATATTATCAGGATACCGATCTTAAGCCCTTCATCAGCATGCAAAAGTATGGTCAGGCCGTAAGCCATAAGCGGGATAAGGATATAGTTTATCAGCAGGATCTTTATTACCGACTTTATGTTCTTTATCGGCTCGATGACGTCTTTTATTGCCAGCTCGAGCCCGGCCCCGAATAGCGTTGAGAGGATGAAACCGTACATGAAAATATCGATAAAAATATGGACGAGTTCTTTCATATGCGAATATTATACTATATCAGGAGAAATATCAGATCACTTTTATCCCGACAGACCTGTTAAGCCTGGCTTTTGAGACCTCGAGCTCGTACCTGGCCGACCAGTAGTTCAGCATCGAAAGAGAATAGGAGTTTTGCGCGTCAAGGTAGGCCTGCTGTGTCGTAATGTTGGCTTTGTAGGCAACCTCAACTGACTTTAGGGCTCTATCCGACAGGTCGGACGCTATCTTTGCCGCCTTTACTTTTTCTATCGTGCTGTTCAGGGTCAAGAGCGAAGCTGTCACGTCAATCGTCACTCCGTCCTTGATGGACTGCTCCTGCGCTTTCATCGAATTGAGCGTGGCATAAGCTTCCCTTACCTTGTTTTCCGTGTTGAAGCCGGTAAAGAGATTCCACTGCGCGACCACAAGGGATCTCCAGTTGCCAAGATCATTGTTCCAGGTTTTATTGGACTGATAATCGTTGGCGGTCCTGCCGAAAGAATATTGGTACAAAATATTCGGCAGGTATTCGCCAAAAGCAAAAGAAAGCGAATTCTTTGCGATATCTATGCCGATCTCAAATGACCTGAAATCGGGCCTGCTGGAGTATGACAGGCCCAGCAGTTCATCGAGCTGAGGCACAGTCCCCTGGACCCCGGGAAGGGCCTCTTCTTTAAGGTTGAAATCTTCTTTGAATTTCTGACCGATCGCTGCCTGAAAAGAAAGCTTTGAAAGATCGTACATCATCTGCGCCTGCATTTTTATCACTTCCTGGTTGGCAACTGCCGACTTCATCCTGATGAGGTCTGAAACAGGGGCTATTCCGGAATTATACAGGACCTCCGTTATTCTTTCATTCCTTTTCAGGTTCTCTACCGAATTAGTGATGATTTCAAGCGACTTCCTGTATTTAAGCACATCAAAATACGCCGAAGTTACGTTGAATCCGGTATCCTGTTTTGCCTTTTTAAGGCCCTGCACGGCCGAATCATACTGCGATCTTGCCACTGAAAGGTTAGCAACAGCTCTTCCGCCGGTAAACAAAAGCTGCTGAGCAGTCAGACTATAGGTGCCCAGGTTAGACGCTTCGTCCGGCCCCATTGTAACGCTCCCTCCGCCGAATTGCGAAGGCAGCTGGATCGTCAAAGGTTGCACATAATTCTGTCCTTTGCTCCCGCTTAAAGTAACAGACGGCAAAAAATAAGACCCGGCCTGCCCCATCCTGGCCGATGCTATGTTGACGTTCTCCTTTGCCTGTATAACGGCCGGGTTCTTTGAATAAGCCAGGTCTATCGACTGCTGAAGGTCAAGTTCAACAGCAAACATACTGCTTTGCAGGCACAGCGTTATGCAGGCCGAAAAGATCCATGTCCTGAGCCTCATATCGCGACCTCCGCCGGGACAATGAACATTTTCAGTCCCTCGTCAAGGAATTCCTCTTTTATTTCTTTTAATCCCGGAATGATCTTTTGAACGACATTATCTTCAACCACCGCCAGAATGGCGCTGTTTGAACCCGGCCACACATGGGAATCAAGGTGCGGCTCGGAATGTCCGCCCACCCCGTGAAGATAAGGGAACTTTGTATAATGTTTTATTCCGGCTTGTTCCAATGCCTTAAATACATCGCTCTCGATAGCCGGGGCATATATAATGAACAATCCTTTCATATCAATGTCCCCCTCCAAAGTCTTTATCTTTGAAACGGTTTTCGATTATAAAATAGAAGGTCGGAACGAACACAAGGCTGATCGTAGCCGATACAAGAAGGCCTCCCAGAACTGCAATTGACATCGTTTTCCAGAATCCGGAGCCCTCCCCTGTCCCGAATATGATGGGCATAAGGCCGAGCATTGTTGTGGAAGACGTCATCAATATCGGTCTAAGTCTTGTCTTGCCCGCTTCAAGGATCGCATCCCTTAGCTTCAGTCCTCTTTGCCTTAAGATATTCGTAAAATCGACCAGGACTATTGAATTTTTAACCGCGATCCCGACCACCATTATCAGCCCGATGAAAGGCATGACGCCGAAAGGAGCGCCCGTCAGAAAAAGCGACCAGACGACACCGACCACCGCGAACGGGATCGCGAACATTATTATGAACGGCTCAAGAAAAGATTCGAACTGCGCGACCATGACAAGATATATTAAGGCTATCCCGAGCAAAAGAGCCACAAACAACGACTTAAAACTTTCCGCCATCTGCTCCGCGTTGCCCGCTACCTTGACCGTCACGCCGGAGGGGATCTTCTCTTTTGCGATGATCCTGCTGATATCAGAGTTTATGTCGCCGAGCGGCCTTCCAAAATAGTCGGACTCGTACCTTTCATACCTCTGCTGGTTCTTTCTTTCGATGACCTGAGGTCCGCTTCTGAGGTCGACAGTCGCAATATTGCCGAGAGTTATGTTCTGTCCCAGCCTGTTGGTGATATAAACGTTCTTGATGTCTTCGAGAGACTTCCTTCCGCTTTCGTCAAGCCTTACAAAAATATCATATTCATCCCCGAGCTCCCTGTACTTTGTGGCGGTATTCCCGTAAAGGTACTGCCTGGCAGCCATAGCGACGTCATACATGGTGAGCCCGAAATCCGAAGCTTTTTGCCTGTCTATCTTGAGGGCATATTCCGGGTTCGTTTTTTCCCTCGACAAAGAAGCATCGACTATCCCCGGGACTTTGTCGAATTTTTGTTTCAGCGATAATGTGACCTTGTCCATTTCATCAAAATCGCTTCCGTATATTTCGACCGTGACAGGCTTGTTCGCTCCGCTTATCGCGTTGGCCCCTGCAGCGGCAAATGTGATGTTCTTGACTCCCGGAATCGTCATCGCAAGGTCCGCGACCTGCCTTTGGATCTCTTTTATGCTCCTTTTTCTTTGGTCAAGCGGCACGACCTTCAGATAGATCTTTCCCTTATTCGGGCCCGAATCATTGGTCAGGCTGACCCTCTGGCTTGAGCCGGCAGTAACAAGTATAAATTCCAGCTCCGGCACTTTTGCTTTCACAAGATCTTCGATCTTTCTCATCACTTCTGCGGTCCTTTCAAACTTGGAGCCGGCAGCGAGCTCTACCGTGGCGGTCGCAAGAGCGTTGTCCTGGTCCGGAAAGAACTCGGTCCCTACCACGAAGAACAAAGGCATGCTCAGAAAAAAGAACAGCGAACAGATCACCATCACCCGTTTTCTGTTGTTAAGCGCCCAGTCGAGCAGTATTCTGTATTTCTCCTCGATCAGGTTGAATATTTCTTCGCTCCTGTCATAAAAGGCGGAAAATGCCGTCTTCTTTTTTTCATCCTCTTTTTTTACGTCCAAAATGATCGAGGAAAGCATCGGAGTAAGGGTCATGGCAGTGAAAAGAGACATGGAGATCACGACTATCGTGATCACCGAGAGCTGGTTAAAAAAGATACCGACAAATCCCTGGACGAGCAGCAGGGGGACGAATATCGCCAGATTCGTTGTTGTTGAAGCTATGACGGCGCCGGAGACCTCTCCCGCCCCATATATGGAAGCTTCGGTCGCTCCCTCGTGCTTCTTTTCCCTGTGCCTGTAGATATTTTCCGTGACTACTATCGCATCGTCCACGACCACGCCGATAGAAATTATTATCGACGCAAGAGAGATTATATTTATAGATGCCCCCGCATAGAACATATATATAAAAGCAGCGATTATCGACATGGGGATGGCCATGGATACGATTAAAGATCCCCTTAAATTCCGCAGGAAAAAGAAAACGGTCAGGACCACAAAAAGAAATGACCAGTAAAGGGTCTTTGTCAGCTCGTGTATCGACCTGGAGATATATTCCGAAGTATCCTGGACATAGCTGAACTTTATGTCCGGAGGAAGTTCTCCCTGCATTTTGTCTATTTCTTTCCTGAGAGCCTGGGTCACCTGTACGGTGTTTGCTCCGGCCTGTTTCTGGACCATGAGCATGATGCCCGGTTTCCGGTCGACCTCGGTCATGTTATCCGGCTCTTTGAAAGAGTCCGATACTTTAGCTATGTCAGAAACATATACGGCCCTTCCCATAAAGCTTCCGATTATTGTTTTTGATATCTCATCCACGTTGGAATATTCGCCGGGTATCCTGATGCCATACTCAAGCTCATCTGATTTGATGCTGCCCGCCGGGATAGAAAGGTTGGCAGCCTGAAGGGCAAGGTTCACCTGCCCTATCGACAGGTGATATCCTTCGAGCCTTGTCCTGTCAACATCAACATTGATCTGCCGCTGCAGCCCGCCGAGGATCGTGACAGTGCCCACACCCTGGACCTTTTTCATGAGATTTGTGATCTTCTTGTCGGCAATGTCATAAAGCCTTTCATATGACTGGTCGGCTGAAACTCCCATTATCAGGATCGGTATCTGTGAAGTATCGAATTTATATATAGTCGAGGGCTGTATGTCTTTGGGGAGCCTGGCATTTATCAGGTCCATCTTGTCTCTGACATCTGCGGCAGCGGCATCGATATCGGAGCCCCATTTGAAATTGATCGTCACTATCGAAAGATTTTCCATGCTGTTGGAAGTTATCTTATCGATATTATTGACAGTGGCGACCGAATCCTCGATCACCTTTGAAACGGTGGTTTCTATATCGTCCGCTCCGGCTCCGGGATAAGGCGTTATGATGGTCAGTGTGGGAAGCGAAATATTGGGGAGAAAATCAAGCGGCAGCCTGGAATAGCTGAGAGCGCCGAATATTATCAGGACTATGAATACCGCAAAAGTGAACAGCGGCCTGGTGACAAAGCTCTTTATCATTATCTTACCTCTATAGTCGATCCTTCCCCTACTATTCTCTGACCGTTAATTATTACTTTATCTGCCGGAAGAAGCCCGCTCTTGATCTCGATCTCGTTCTCGTTCTCAATGCCTTTCTCGACCTGTTTTTTCACTGAATGGCTGCCGTCAGCGACAAAAACATAATTCTCCCCGTCCCCCAGAACAGCGTCCGAAGGCAGCTTTATCGCGTTGTCCTTTTTTTGAAGCACCAGGTCCACCTTGGCGAACATGCCCGGCCTTATGGAATAAGACTTGTTCGGGATGATTATTTCCACCTGGATGGTCCTTGTGCTCGGGTCTATCACCGGCCTTACCCTGCTGACCGAGCCGGTGAACTCCTTACCCGGAAGCGCATCCAGCCGTATCCTGGCGGGAGTTCCTTTAGAAACAAGAGTATAATATTTTTCCGGGACATTCGCGAATATCTTCACATTATCGATGCCGTAGATCACAAAGACCGGATTATTTGTGCCCACGGAACTGATCACCTGGTCGCCGATCTTCACCAGCTGCATGCCCACAAAACCGGATATCGGGGACCTGACAACCATATCTTCATATATCGGATCATCTTCCGTTATCCCCGCGGAAAACGAAAGAAGAACATCGCCTTTGTCCACATGGTCGCCTTCTTTGACATATATTTCTTCGACGCGTCCCGCTATCCGCGGCCTGACGCTGACTTCGGACTCTCCTTTTATGTCTCCCGTCAAGGTCAGGGTATTTTCAATGCTGCCTATCTGCGGTACCGCCACGATCACCGGGATGACCCTCCCGGCCTCCGTTATCGAAGCGCTCCTGAGTCTCGCGCAGGACCTGTAAAGAAGCAGGACCAGGACCAGCGCCAATATTATCCAAAAAATCTTCTTTGTCTTCATTTTCTATCCCCTTTCCTGTTCTTCTTTTATGGCTGTGGTCAGTTTTTCTATGATCTGAAGAAGCGTTTTTCTGTCGCTCTCGGACATTTTACTGAATATTCTGGTCATGCTTTTCATTTTATGTTCATTGGCTTTTTTTATCAGGTTCCTGCCTTTCATTTGAAGACAGACCCTGACCACGCGCCGGTCCAGGGGATCTCCCTTTCTCTCTACAAAGCCCTCTTTTACCAGGCGGTCTATCATCATCGTCATGTTGCCAAGGGTCACACCCAGCTCCGCGCTCAGGTCAGACATCTTCGGGCATTCTTTTTTTGCAATAATATTGAGCGCTATGAACTGCGGGATGGTTATTTCGGCATCGTTTATTTCCGCAAAACCCCCTCCGTGAAGACCTTTTGCCAAAAAGGACATGTGGCCCTCGATCTTTTCAACAAACTCGCCCAGCCTGCTTGAATTCATGGATTATGTTTACCTGCTAAATAGTTTATATGATAAAGTATTTGGCGTCAAGGGGGTTATAATTATGTGGCGCCAATGTTGTCGCATTCGATCCGTCCCTGCAGAATCTCAACAAACATTGTTCCTGTATTGAACAGCCTCTGCAATATGTTTTGCCAGAAGCATTTCACTGCCATCCAGATCTGCTATTGTCCTTGATACCTTCAATATCTTGTCATAGGACCTGCCCGTCAATCTGAAATGGGAAATTGCCTTTTTCATCAATTCTTCGGCCTCGCTGTCCGGGACGCAGTATTTTTTAACATATTTTGAGGTCATCTTCGCGTTGGAAGAGATCTTTGTGCCGCGGAACCGCTCCTGCTGGACGGACCTTGCCTTTGACACCCTTTCTCTGATGGCAGAAGACGTCTCGCCCGATGGATAACTTATCAACTCCTCCTTTTTGAGCCTTGGCACATCCACATGGAGATCAATTCTGTCCAGAAGCGGGCCTGACAGCTTTTGGAGGTACCTTTGGATCTTGAAAGGCGGACATGAACATTCCGTCGCAGGGTCTCCAAAATTGCCGCAGGGGCACGGGTTCATTGCCGCCACAAGCATGAATTGAGCCGGATATGTTATTGAAGTTGCAGCGCGACAAATAGAGATATCTCCGTCTTCCAGCGGCTGCCGCAGGACTTCGAGCACTTCCCTGTCGAATTCGGGGAACTCGTCCATGAAAAGGATGCCGTGATGGGACAAGGTGATCTCTCCCGGACGCGGTATCCGGCCTCCCCCGGTTATCCCGATATCAGACGTAGTATGGTGGGGGCTCCTGAAAGGTCTTCTGGTTATCAGGGAGTTTCTTGACGGGAGCATGCCGCTGATGCTGTATATCTTTGTGACCTCAAGCGCTTCTTCAAGAGAAAGAGGAGGAAGGATGGAGGAAAGACGCCTGGCAAGCATTGTCTTTCCTGCTCCCGGAGGGCCCGACAAAAGGATGTTATGGCCTCCTGCAGCAGCGACTTCCAAAGCTCTTTTTGCATGGAACTGTCCTTTTACCTCCGAAAAATCACAGTCATATTCCGATTCCTTGGAAAATAATGCTTTAAGGTCAACTTTATGCGGCTTTATTTCTTTTTCACCCGACAGGTATTCGATCGCTGAATTGACGCTGTCGACAGGTATGACCTCGAGCTGTTCAACAAGAGCCGCTTCATCGGCATTTTCTGCGGGGACGATCGCCCTTTTAATGTCCTTTTCCTTCAGGGCGCAGCACATCGGCAGCATCCCTTCCACCGGCCTCACCCTGCCGTCAAGGGACAGCTCACCGAAAATAGCGGTGTCTTCAAGGATACCGGAACTGATCGTCTCTGAAGCCAGAAGGATGCCGAGCGCTATCGGAAGGTCGTACATCGGGCCTTCTTTTCTGGTGTCGGCCGGGGCGAGGTTGATGGTGAAATACCCTCCGGGATATTCGAGCCCCGAATTGTTCAGCGCTGCCTTGACCCTGTCGCGGCTTTCCTTAACCGCAGCGTCGGGTAGCCCGACTATCGACTGCCCAGGCAGTCCGTGGCTTGAATCAACCTCTACTTCCACCAGATAGCTTTTCAGCCCCAGATAAGCGGCGCTTTTTATCTTTATGAACATGGCTCCCTCCTTTAATTGATCATGAACGCGTTCTTGAAATGCTCGGTCTTTTGTTCTCCTTTCGAGTTTTTATAGATCGCGATCACATCGAACCGGCAGTCAACATCATGGATATTCCTCAGCATTATGTATGTCCGGGCCGCGTGGATAAGGGCTTTCTTTTTATACTGTGTTATTGAAAAGACCGGCTTACAGAAGCTTCGATATGTATAGTTTTTTACTTCAACAAAGACCAGATCTTTACCATCATTGGCTATGATATCGATTTCCCCGTGATGCGACCTAAAATTGCGCTCGATGACCTTCCAGCCCATGCTGAGCAGGATATCGCAGGCCAGGTCTTCTCCGATACTGCCGAGTATTTTGGATTCTATGCCCATTTTAGAATTAAGTGATAAGTGATAAGCATTAAGAGAAGATAAAGTTCGCCATATTTCTTTTCGATTAATTTCTTTTGTAATCCGCTCAACATTCTGCCAATCTCATCGCACAAACCGTACAAAAGTTGATAGTCGGCTGATTTAATATGTCCAAGATCCTGGCTAAGGATCAGATGATACTTGGTCTCTTCCAAAGACGCGTCTGAAATATTCAAATATCTAATAAACTCTTTATTCCCTCTGCGCTTGAAGCCTTCTACAATATTCGTTGCAATTGAGCAGGAGGATCTCCTGATCTGTGATATCAGCCCGAACCTTTCTTCTCTGGGAAAGGACAAAGTAATTTTATAGATTTTTAAAACTAATTCGTGAGCTTTTCGCCACACTATAAGCTCTCTAAATGTCTTCATTTTCTCCTCTTACCACTTATCACTTAATCCTTATCACTATCTTTCTGAGCAATTTGAATGCCACTCCCCTTCGCCCCGCCTTTGGCGGGACTACGGAGGTCTAGCCCGGAACAAATTTGCCCCAGTTTAGCAATATTTTGTGTCTGTACAGAGGGGCCCCGAGGGAACGAAGTGAGTAGAGGAGAAGCCCAGGTGTTGAAAAATCCTACACCTCGACTCGCTTCGCTCGCTCGGTGCAAGCACCCGGAAATGCTATAATCTATCCATCGGAGGTAAATATATATGAAAAGCGACAATATAAAGAAAGGGATCGAGCGCGCCCCGCACCGCTCCCTGCTTCACGCAACAGGAGTTACAAGAAAGAGCCTTGATAAGCCCTTCATCGGAATAGCGAACAGCTTTACCGACCTTGTGCCCGGACATATCAGCATGAAGGATTACGCGGCCGTTATTTCGAAAGGCATCCATTCCGGCGGGGGTATCGCTTTTGAGTTCGGCGTTCCGGCAATATGCGACGGTATCGCCATGGGACACGAGGGAATGCACTACAGCCTTCCTTCAAGGGAGTTGATCGCCGATGAAGTTGAATCGGTCGCAAAAGCCCACGCGCTTGACGGCCTCATCCTTCTAACAGCCTGCGACAAGATAACGCCGGGAATGCTGATGGCAGCCGGACGGCTTGATATTCCCTGCATAGTCGTTACCGTCGGCCCTATGATGAGCGGCTCCCACAGGGGAAGAAGGACTGACCTTGTAAAAGATACATTTGAAGCGCTTGCCGAATGCAAGGCGGGAAAGATCTCTGAAAAGGAGCTTGAAGAGCTTGAGATCTGCGCGTGTCCCGGTGTCGGCTCCTGCGCGGGGCTCTATACTGCGAACACGATGGCCTGCGTTACAGAAGCGATCGGAATGTCCATGACCGGCTGCGGCTCATCCCTTGCGGCCTCAAGCAAAAGCAGGATGATAGCGTATGAAAGCGGAGAGCAGGTGGTTGAACTGGTCAGGCAGGGCATCACGGCAAGGAAGATCATCACAAAAGATGCGATCCTTAACGGCATC
>Ga0172375_10006505_pt1 | contig 16363 bp, 19 predicted proteins | sample LakKiv1m_FD_114537 | JGI IMG/M metagenome (GOLD analysis project Ga0172375, IMG submission 114537) | Freshwater microbial communities from Kabuno Bay, South-Kivu, Congo - kab_092012_11.1m | ecosystem: Environmental > Aquatic > Freshwater > Lake | place: Democratic Republic of the Congo...
ATCCATGACATCATGGGCCGAATGGCCGAACTGTCGATCATGTCGAATGACGGCACGAAGAGCGCGGCCGACAGGAACAACCTGCAGCAGGAATTCGCGCAAATGCAGAAGGAATTACAGCGCATTACCAGCGGCGCCACTGCGGCCGCGAAGTTCAACGGGCTGTATCTCTTCCGCGGCGGCGACGGCGTTGCCATATTGACCGGCGACGGAGTCCAGACCGGCTACGGCGCTGTGACCCTGCAAATAGGGCCGGATAGCAACATGGTGTTCAAGCAGGACCCGATAAACCTCACGGCGACAAACTTCGAGGTGATGGGTTCCTACAACACCTACAGCTATGGTTCGGTCAACATGACCCTGCTGGGTTCAACACTCAGCTCGGTGACATGGGCGAGCCTCATCTGCGGCCAGCACCTGAGCATATCGATTCAATCGTTTGCCCAGGGCGCGGTCGACAAGATGAACCTCGGCATTGACTACATCAGCCAGAAGAGGGCGATACTCGGCGCCGAGATGAACCGCATGGAAAAAACCCTCGCGGGCCTGAGAAGCTACGAAGAGAACATTCGCGCCACGGAGAGCCGCATCCGCGACGTGGATATGGCGAGGGAAGCGACGGAGTTCGCGAAGTACTCGATCCTCACGCAGGTCGGCACTGCGATGTTGGCGCAGGCCAACGCGCTGCCCGGTGGCGTGGTCAACCTGATCGGGTAAGGTCGCATATTACCATAGCGGTAACAACAGGGGCGTCCGGCGCAAGCCGGGCGCCCCGTTTTTTGAGAAGCTGCAAATGAAACAAGGACAAAGCGCCTTCAGTTCATTGCCATCAGGATTTCCGAACGCTGGGATTCCGCCTGCACAGCAGCCACGATTTCCGGAATGTCGGATACTGTTATTCCCAGGCGTTTCCATGCTTCATCCGTGAAGACCGGGGCGGTATCGCCGCCGGAGCCAAGCCGTTCGGTATTGCAGATATAGTTGGCGACATTAACAAGGGAAAGAAGTTCCTGCCACTTGTCGTTAGCCTTGTTCAGATCATGATGACTGTGTATCACCTGAACAAGCTCGGGCCCGAGTTTCCACTTAACCGCCAGCCACACTCCGGCCTCCGCATGATCCAGTCCCATCACCCGCCGTTCCGCGACAAAAAGCGGTATCCGTTCGCCGAATGACACTCGAACCGCTTCGTGGAATTTCTCCGAGAAATACTGGTCATACACAATTTTCCCGATGTCGTGCAACAAGCCGGCAAGATGCAGGGCATCCCGCGTATGATGACTAAAAAGACGCGATTTCGCCCGATCGTTGAGTACTGCGGCGGCAATACCCGTACAAATCGAATGTCGCCAGAATTCATGCCTGTCAAAGCGGTTTTCCCCATCTTCACCGCCGGCCCCAAATGCCGGAAAAACCGAAGTCGCCAGGGCGATATTCCGCAATGTAACCATCCCGAGCCTGGCAACGGCACGCTGCACATTGGTAATCGGCTCACTCGCACTGTAATAAGCGGAATTAACCACTTTCAGTACACGGGCCATAATTACCGGATCGTCTTCAATAATGTTGGCAACCCGGCGCGCGGCGGAACTTGGATCCCTTATAGCTTCACCAAGCCGCTCAATAACCAGGGGTAGTGTCGGGAGGTTCCTGATCGATTCGAGCTTATCGAGCATTTCCTGCGCGCCGCTCTCAGAAACTCCCTCTCCGCTTTGCGAAGCATTGCTGGTTCCGTCGATTGCCATTCTGCTCTTGCCTCCTGAATTAATGCCGCATTCAAGCACATCCTTAGCCAGTTTTTGTTGTTCTTTTTACCTATAAGCCGGCGCCCTGTCAACTTTTGTCGTTCACTTTTTGACCGAAAACAGCAGGTGGCGGGGTTTTCGACAGCTTCCTGGCCGGAATCCCGTGGCATGGAAGGTGCTATCGTTAATGACAAGAAGTCGGGATTACATGGAAAACAGCATAAAAGAAGACGGAAAGGGGCTGCCGTGCAAGTTTACAACAATATTGCGACGTCATCCGTATGGAAGAACTATACTTCCAACGCAGAATACCTGCGAAAATCCATCACGAAACTGACCGGCGAGGCACAGGAGAAAAAGAATGTCCAGGATGCCCCCAACGAGACCGATCTTGCGGATTCCCAGATTCTACGCGCCCGATACCGTGAAACAGCAAATAATGCATTCGATGTCGAACGTATGATTAACCGTCTCCAGACAGTCGGGGCATGGCTCCAGCGCGCAGATTCCATTCTGCAGGAAATGCAGAGCCTGGCCGTGGCCGCAGACGCCGAAGGAGACGACGCCGCGCTTCAGGGTCGCGCAGAAGCGCTGCAAGCGGAAAACATACGAACAACGGGTATTATAAGGGAGAACTGGACCGGAAGCCAGCTTTTCGCCGGTTACCCCTGCCCTGTTGACGGCGACTGGTCGATCAAACTCCGAACCGCGGCTGAATCAATAATAAACCCTGAAAAACGGGAAACCGTGAAAGAGGCCGTGGCTGAAGGGATGAATGCGCTCAGGCACTGGAAAGACCGTATCGCACAAGCCGGCGGCGAGGCAGAGGCCCTTCTCACTGAATTACGCAGCCATGTGGAGAATATCCGGTCCACGGAATCCAGCATTCGCGCTTCAGATGTTGCCGTAGGCGAAACCCAGCAGGCCAAATACACGATTCTTACGCAACTGGGCACAGCGGTTCTGGCACAAGCCAATGCCATGCCGGTCAAAGTACTTGATTTGGTGAATACACAGAAAACATAGAATGTCGTCAACATAACAGCGAGGAAGCAATGAAAACATTCGAATCGTCCGATTCATTTGAAAAACAAACCATATACAGTCTCGGCATTTCGGCGCAGGGCATCGAAGAGCTGAAAATTTCCAGCATGCAGTGTGCGGACATGATCGAAACCGACCGGATCGGGGGAATGAATGCTTTCCGGGAGCTTTCAAAACACCTGCGAAATTTCTATGTGTTTGAACAGGATGTGACGTCGGTTTTCGGGATGGATAAGGATTCCATCGGAAATGGAACGTATACGCTCAAAACCGCGGAAGAAGGCCTGACCAGGGTAATGCAGCGGATGATCGGCGCACTGGAGGGAAATGACATTGCCGGCCTTTCATCCCTGCTGCGCAAGGACATCCCGGAAGCGCTTTCCCTGTTCACAAGTATCTTCCCGGTTTTAAGCAAACAAATCGAGGAACAATACCTTGCCACCGCATGACACTATCGAGCAGCTTGACGGCAGGATCGCGCGTCTGGCGGAATACGATTCCGACAGCGCGGAGATTCTGAAACGACAAGCCCGGCCCGCGACAACCGAAGCGCCGCCGGCAAGGACAAACGCCGAAGCCGCCGCCCGTGCGTGGATTGCGGAAAACATAGTCGAAAAGGATCACAATGCGGTAATCCTTGCCGGATCAGGGTCCGGATTGGACATGGTTGCATTCATGGCCGCCCTGCCCCGATCCTGCGTGGCGTTCTGGGTGGAACACGACCCGGCTATTGCACTCGCAACATTCACCCGCATCCCGGTGGAGGAATACGTCGCCTCCGGCAGAATGCGCATTGCGATTGCCGACAATTCCGACAAAATAAAGGATCGATTTCTCGATATATGGAATCTTTCGCGTGCGCCGCAATTCTGCTGGTGCGAACTGGGCATTGACACTGACGAAGAAAGACGTTTTTACCACGAAGCCATACTTTCAATCTGCCGGGCAGTCCAGATGCAGATCTTCAACCTCGGAACAATGATCTGCCGCGGCAGCCTGTGGCAGTTCAATACCCTCAGAAACCTGACGCACATCATGCGAAACCCGGGAGTACAGGCGCTCGACGGCGCATTCCGCGGATTGCCGGCGCTGATTGTAGGCGCCGGTCCGTCTTTGAACCGCATGCTGCCTTGGCTTTCGAAATGCGCCGGCGGCTACACCGTCATAAGCACCGGTACCGCACTTCGCGCCCTTAATAAGGCCGGAATACGCCCGGATCTCGTGGTCGCCGTGGATGCTCATCCGCTGACCGCCTCGCAATTCACCGTTCCGTGCAACGATCTTATACTCGCCTGTTCCACTCTGGTGTATCCCCCGGCTGCGGATCGTTTCGGCAGGCTGTTCTGCGGCACACTCAATGCGAACCCGATTGACGCGTGGCTCGACGGAATCATGGGCGCCCGCGGGAGCCTTCTTGCCGCAGGAACCGTAACTTCAACCGCAATCGATCTGGCAATACGCATGGGGTGCAATCCCGTTGTCTGCATAGGATTCGATCTCAGCCTGGCCGATGACGGCACCACTCACGCGCAGAACACGATGTACCACGGCGTGAAAATGGATAAGAATTACGTGGAATTCACTCAAATTCCGGGCAACTACAGCGAATGGGTAACCACGACGCACCAGTTCAGGAATTACGTGGCGCTTATAGAGCAGTATATCGAAACAAAGCCGGGAGTGACCTTCATAAACGTGAACGATGCCGGAGCCAAAATAAGGGGGATGGCGCTGGCGCCGCCGGAACGACTTGCCGACTTTGCCGCAGAACCGTTTGGCGCCGCCGCAAAACTTTCTGCTATTCATTCGTCGTTCATAACGCCTGCGACCGCGGCCATTGCGGCGGAACTTGAGGAAAACGCCGCCAGGCTGGACGAAATTGCCGCCATGGCCCGGCGCTCAGCAACATTGTGCAACAGGCTCATGACAGTCATGTTGAGCCCCACATACGAGGCGCTGTCCGAGATGAAGTCGCTGATCGGAGAACTCGACCGGGCGGATGAACAGATGGCCGCGCTGAAAGAGGCATCGTTCCTGCTGGAGATGAGTTTATGGCCGGCCCAATACGCGGCGAATATGGCCCGGGCGGACCACGAAAAACGACTGACGGACGCCGCGTTTATCAACAAACGCCGGCGCATGTTGTACGAGCAGACATGCGGCGCCGCCATGTGGACAAGGGATTTGCTTAATACAGTCGTAGGCGAACTGCGGTCGGCCGCAAATGTGCGCGCAGACGGCAATAAACAGATGGACCATAATAATACCGCCTGTATGGCGGCAGGGAGATAAATCATGAACGCCAGGGAATACATGCATACAAACGTGTCAACCGCAAGCCCGATGGAACTCGTGCTCATGCTGTACGATGAAGCGATCAAATCCCTGGAAAAAGCCGAAGCGGCTTTCGCCGTAACCGACCCGAGCGGCATCGAAATCATCGGCGGCCATCTGCTTCACGCCCAGGACGTGATCACGGAACTGGCAATATCCCTCGACATGGACAAGGGCGGCGAGATTGCCCGTAACCTGCAAAGACTGTACGACTTTATGATAAACCATCTCAGCATGGCAAATCTGAAGAAGGATATTAACGCGGTCAAGGCTGTGCGGAACATGATGGTCGAACTCAAGACGGCATGGAGTGAAGTTGCAAAAAAAGAACCGCTTTCGGATCCTTTCCGCGCCGCTACCCCGTCAAAGAGCATGATACATGTGGCCGGATAGATGGCGCCATGCACGATACAATCGCCAATCTTCAAACCCTGGCCGGTAAAATAGACGCCGCTATCAACGCCGGTAACACCGGACAAATCGCCCAGCTTGCACAAATCTGGACATCAAGCATCAGCCTTATTCCAGTGCCGGCCGGGGATATCCCCGATCTCCGCGACACCGGCCGTGACATGGCAAACAAAACCAATGAGTGGATCGCAATCCTCACCGCTCGCAAGGACGATCTCGAACGGAAATTGCGCGAAATACCTCTCAAGAAACGCGACGCGCGACAAATTCGCTCCGCCTATGGCATTTCCGGCCCTGCTGCAAGTCGTATTAAACAACTCGGTTGAATAAACCGCCTGGAAATCCAGGCGGATAAAACAGACCTGAAGACTTTTCGCGTTTTTGACACTTAAACCTGGCGATATCAGCGCAAAAAGTCTGGTTTGCTCAGATAAACCGGATGTGGATGCGGCAAAGGACCAGCAATTCTAATTATGACGTCGAACCTACCCTGTAGAAACGGCGCCCCCGCCGCTTTCCTTGTGTTTTCACGCGACGAGGGCGTCGCGTCTACGACAAAAAGCTCTCATTGTACCCAAAATTAGAATTGCTGGCAAAGGACCTGAAAATGTTGCAAATAATGGCATTTTCGGGTATTTTTTACGACTTATATGGACTTTTAGCGCCTGTGGCATGAATCAAGCTAACACATAGAAAGTAAGCCACCTTGCGCTGATCGCCGAGGATAACTGCCTCTTGGCGCGGTTAAGGGTTGTCTGCCTTGAAAAAAGGGATGACAGACAGACGCATATAGGGGGCGCGAAACAATTATGAACGAAGACACTAACAACAAGGAAAACGGCAAATACTTCGTCAATTCCGACCTTGTGCTCCCCCCCGCCGCGAAGACGAGTTCCGCCGGTTCAAAGGCTTTGTCCATCATCATTGAACCTCAACAGATACAGATGGCCGAAAAGCCCTTCGTTGTTCACGACAATCCGGAAAACATGCGCCAGATACAGGTTGATACCGTCCGCGAGAACGGACGGATTGTAAGGATCAAGATCGCCTGTCCTTGCGGACAAACAGCCGATATCAATGTGCAATATGAGAACTGATTCCAGGAAAACATCAAGGAAATTGGGCTTATCTGCACTGCGTGCAGCGACCCTGCCGGTCGTGCTTTCCTTGTGCGCGACCGGATGCGCCGTGTGTCGCGGTTTCGATTTCGGCCATATAGCAGGAAAGCCTGAAAAACGATCTTTGACGCGGGTTACAATAAAGGACCGCACCGCCCTGCCCTCCGCCGACAGCATAGTGCTGGTTCTAGCCCCATTCGGGGAAATGGCGAAAGACAGTTCTGAAAACCTGCATACTGCGCTCCTGAAGGAAACAAGACAGAACCTTCCCGGCCGCGTAAGCAAGACCGACCCTGACACGAACATGGCGCGATATCTGTCGCAGGCCAATCTCATGCCCACACCAGGCGTATTCGATGCAGGCGAAATTGCCCGTTCCGGACGGATACTCGGCGCCACCCATGTGATAGCCGCGTGGGTTTACGAATGCAGGACCCATGCGCCCCAGAATGTCGACCTGTTCATGATCCTGGTTGATGCCGAAAAAGGAACCGTTGCGGCAGAAATCAGCGGCCAGTTTGACGCGGCAGAACAAAAGGTTTCAGTGGCCATGAATAACTATCTTCAGGCCTGCAGTGCACGGCATTTTGACAAGACAAGCATCGAAATAATAAGGCTGTCGCCCCGCGAATATCAGGCGTTTGTAGCCTATTACTGCCTGAAATCGCTTGGATTATCGGTAAAAAAGGGGAATAATTCTTAATTATCAGGGCGATAGTGCCGAACAGGTAAATGGAGGGTGTGTTATGAATACAATAAGCAATGTACCGGAAAATGCGCGTGACGAAGCAACCCAACGTCTCCGCCAGTTGTCTGCCCAGGGGAAAAACCCCCAGACAGCGCAGGCGGACCGCGCGCAGACAGAAGACCGCGCAGATACATCCTCTCTCAGCAAACTGATGTCCGAGGCGTCAAGAGATCTCGCAGACGAGATGCAGGTACGCCCGCAGATAGTCGAATCTTTCCGGGCAAAACGCGACATTGTCGAGTTATCCAACCGGGCGATAGCCTCAATTTTCAAGAAAATGGTCAATTCCTAAGGCGGGGGGCGGAATTTTTTTCCCTTTTCAGCCACCTCCCTCTCTCTTCCGCTGTCCGTCAAGCTTCCACATCCCGTTTCATCCCTCTGGCATAGCCCATGCTAAGCGCATGGCGTGAACACAGGCGTATATAGTCCAATTTTCCGGATGGCCGCTGGCCACGAGGAGAAACTAGAAGCGGTGACCGAAAACATCGCAAACGCTACCACGCCGGGCTACCGGAAGCTCGTGGTGGCCCACAGGGTTTTCGAAACCGCCCTGGCCAATGCTTCAGCCTCAGCCAATTCTCGAATAATGCCGGAGACCTATTACGACCCTTCTGTTGTTGACTTCACGCAGGGTGCGGTACGCCAAACCGGACGTACGCTCGATTTTGCGATACGCGGCCCGGGCTTCTTTGTCGTTACAAACGAAGGACGCGATCTCTACACAAGAAAAGGCGATTTCAAACTAAACCCGGACGGAGCGCTTGTAAACGCCGACGGAATGCAGGTACAGGGAGTAACAGGCCCGGTGCGTATTCCGCCCCAAACATCCATCAACAGCATTACCTGCGACGATGCGGGCAACCTGAGGGCCGGGGGCAGTGAAGTTATTGCCCGCCTCAAGATTGCAGTCTTTGACAATCCCCACCGGCTGGCAAGAACCGGAACCACCCTGTTCATGGCGCCTGACGACGTAAACCCAAAGGATTCCGATGCGGATACCAGCATCCTGAACGGCGCGCTGGAAACAGCCAATACGACAATTTTCCAGGAAATAGCGGATCTTGTCACCCTCATGCGCAATTATGAAGCGTGCCAGCGAATGATCCGCAATTCGGATGACAATACCGGCAGGATGATTCAGCAGTACTCGCCGTAACCGGCGGAATAAAAGGAGGATGCAACATGGAACGAGCTCTCTGGTCCGGCGTATCCGGAATGAATGCACAGGAAAGGGCGATGGATACCATTGCCAACAACCTGGCCAACGTCAACACCAGCGGCTTCAAGGCCAGCCGGATTAATTTCCAGGATATGCTTTTCACTGCCACCCGCATGCCGGGGACGCAAAGCGGTGAAACGCAGATTCCAACCGGAATCCAGGTGGGACACGGCACGCGCGTGGCGGAAATATCGCGATCCTTCCTGCAAGGCGCACTTAAGGAAACCGGCAACGACCTCGATCTCGCCATCGAAGGCGACGGTTTCTTCGAGGTAACCCTGCCGGACGGATCCCTCGCCTACACCCGTGACGGATCATTCCGCCGGACAGCGACCGGAACGGTCGTGACAATTGACGGTTTCAAAGTCAGCGGGTTTGACACCATCGACGAAGGCACAACCGACATGAGCATTTCGCCTGACGGATCGTTCACGCTGATTGTCAACGGTGCCCCGGTCAACAAAACAGGCATCACACTGACTCGCTTCACGAATCCCGAGGGCCTTCGCAGCATCGGCAGGAATCTCTATCTGCCCACAGACGGAAGCGGCACGGCGCAAACCGGGATAATTCCGGGACAGAACGGCACGGGAACTGTCGCCCATCGTTTTGTGGAAACATCCAATGTAAGCGTGGCGGAAGAGCTCGTGAACATGATCCGTTCGCAAAGGGCTTTTGAAGCCAACTCCAAGGCAATCAAGGCCAGCGATGAAATGATGGCCGAAGCCAACGGCATGAGGCGGTGATCAACATGACAACACTGACGGCGCTTGTTTCAACGTTTAAACGCGGGGTTGCGGCAGCCGCCCTTTTTGTCGCCGCGATGGCAGCCCCGGTCATGGGCGAGTTGCAGCCGCCTTCGGTAATACCGGTGAAAACCGTGATAAATTCCACCGGGCCTGAAATCACACTCGCGGACCTTGCGGAGAACCCTGCAATATTGCCGGACGAATGGAAGACCCGCGCCGTCATTTCAAGCCCGGATCTCGGAACCAGCCGGCAGGTGCCGCTGGTGAACATCGCTTATGCGCTGCAGAGATACCCTGACATGAACGCTGTCGTTGTGCGCGGTAAATCGAGCCTCACCGTGAAACGCGCAGGCGTCGTGGTGGAACCCGCAAAAATCCGTGCCGCGGTTCTGGACTATATCGCAGGACGGGAAGATTGGCGGGATCTGAAAATACGAGCGGATTTCCTGGATGTGCCGGACATGGTTTCAGCGGAAACCACCAACATCGCCATCTCGGTCACGGGAATGGAGTACAATGCAAGAACGGCAACATACACCTTTTATGCAGAAGTGCGCGACGACAAAACATCCCAGAGAATCAGGGTGCCGGCTAAAATGCATACCCTGGCCAGGGTATGGGTCGCCGCACAAACCATCGAAAAAGGCGCAATCCTGGCGGACGATAATGTGCGGGCAGACTGGACAGATACAGATCCGATCAGTCCATCAAGCGTTCCGGCCACGGAATCAATCGCGGGATTCGAAGCCGATCGCAGGATACTCGCAGGGGAAATCATAGGCAGGACATCGCTATCGCAGCCGATTTGCGCCGAAAGGGGCGCGCCCATTGAGGTCGCAGCTGCCAGATCCGCGATAGCGGTCACCATGCGGGCGCAGGCCGTCACAAGGGGCCGCAGGGGCGACCGGATAACCTGTGTAAACGACAGTTCCCGCCGCCAGTTCGCGGTGAAACTTACTGCTCCCGGCAAGGGAATTCTTCTTGGCAATTAAGGAGGCGGTTCATGAAAATAAACATATTCCCAACAATCGCAGCCGTCCTGCTGGCGGTTTCCGGAACGACCCTGGCAGGGGGAGACGGAAGGCGCGAAGACTCGCTGGCGCTACGGCTCACCGGGGACAGGACCGCTCGCAAGATAGGAGACCTCCTCACTGTAATTATCGAGGAAAAATCCTCCGCCAAGGTTGACGGCAGGAAATCCACGGACCGCGCGTACAACGAAAGCGGGGGCGCGACGTTCAGCGCTCCCCTGATAGATTCGCGCAGCACGGAAAAGTGGACGAATGCGGTACTCCCTGATTTCAAGGTGAAGGGCGACTCCACGTTCAGCGGCAAGGGTTCATCGGAAAACAACGGCAACCTATCGGGAGCCATCACCGTCCGTGTAATGGACACGCTGCCTGGAGGAATCATGCTCGTGGAAGGGAAAAGGACGCTCTTCGTCCAGGATGAAATGCTCACCTACGTGCTCAGCGGAACCGTGCGGCCCGAAGACATCAAGGCCGACAATACCATCATGTCTTCCCAGATCGGAGACATGACGGTGCGCTATCAATCCAGCGGATCGATCGCCCGATCGCAAAGAAAGGGACTTTTCGGCTCACTGGCTGAATGGATAAACCCCTTCTAGGAGGTTGAAGTGACAATACTCGAACGGAAATTGCTCACCTGCGGAATGGCGCTTGTCGCAGCTATCGCTCCGATTGCGGTCTTCCCGGCCGATGCCGACATAACCAATGCACCCGCAACGATCGCCGTGCCGGTTGCGGCAGTCGCCATTCCAGACGTACGAGTCAGGCTGAAGGACATAGTGCGAATACAGGGACTCGGCGAGCGCGAACTGATCGGCTACGGCGTGGTCGTGGGCCTCAACGGATCGGGCGACAAGGACATCGAACTGACGAAGCGCACGATGGCAAACATCCTGCAGAATTTCAATATTTCGCTTCCCCCTACGGATATAAAGAGCAAAAACGTCGCGGCGGTTGTCGTTACTGCGCGCGCACCGGCCTTTCACCGGCAGGGTGACCGGCTCGACGTCCAGGTCTCATCCATTGGAGACGCGTTGTCGCTGGAAGGCGGAATCCTGTTGATGACTCCCCTGCTCGATTCCGACGGCGCCCTTTATGCAATTGCCCAGGGCGGACTGACAATCGGCGGGTACAGCACCGGAATCGGCGGGGTCGGCGGACAGACGCAGACAAAGAATTACACCACCGTGGGAAGAATACCCGACGGCGCGGTTCTCCGGCAGGGCGGCGACACCGAATTCGCACGGGGAGGAACCATCAAACTGGTCCTCCGTCACCCGGATTTCACAACCGCCAACAGGCTGACCGAGGCAATAAACCATAAGTTCACAAACTCAGCGGCAGCCGCGGACGCCGGAACGGTGTCTGTCCGGATACCGGACTCCATTCTTGACGCCAACCAGGCTGCGTCATTCGTGGCCGGCCTGGAAACCATCCGGGTTGTACCCGATGCCCCATCGAAGATTGTCGTAAACGAAAGAACCGGAACGATCGTCATGGGCGGACAGGTCCGCATCAGCGAAGCAGTGGTGGCCCACGGCAATCTCACGGTGAAAATAGGCCGGACATTGACCGCCTACATGCCTCAGCCATTTACGGCGGCAGGCCCGGTTCTCACCGAGAAAGTGCAAACAGAGACAACCGAGGATCAGGCGCGCATCATGCTGATGCCAGGCACCGCGACCGTGAACGATCTGGCCGATCTCGTAAACCAGCTTGGCGCTACACCGCGCGATCTCATTTCGATACTCGCGGCGCTCCAGAGCCTGGGAGCAATACAGATGGAAATCGTGACAATGTAGGAGGCTGGCAATGAACATTGAAACTGTCGCTGGAATCGGAGCGGATGCAGGACAAGCGGGCAACATCAGCCACAAGGAAGTACCGGCACAATTGGAAAGCATATTCCTTTCCTTCCTGTTGAAGGAAGGGCTCAAGCCCATGATTGAAGGAGAAGACTCCGGGAATTCCGGTCACGCAGGACCCATGCTTGAAACGGCAATCGAGCAAATCGCCATGGATATCGGCCGGACCGAGCCGCTCGGACTCGCAAACCTGCTGAACGGGGAGAAAGCAGAAAATGGAAATAATCCAACAAAACGCTGACGACCTCGAGCCGCTGGCCGCGCTCGAAAAGACTCTTGATAATATGCACGCAGCTCTCCTGACGCGAAATTCAGACGCGATCATGACTTCGGCGGCCGATCTTGAACGGATGATTACCGGCATGAATTCCAGCCTGGCGCGCGACACCCGGCCTATTGACGATCCCAAGGGAACCATCCGCGAATCGGCGTTGCGCATCCGCACACGTGCCAGACACACTGCCGCGGTGGCGCGCGTGTTGATGAACCTTGCCCGCGGAACGCAGGATATGCTCGGCAACGGGAGATTTGCAACAGGCTACGGCCGCGATAATACGGTCGGAACGAGGCCGGCTGCCGTTCTAATCCAATGCAAAGGGTAAAGCCATGGCATCCTTAAACGACATATTGACGATCGGACGAAGCGGCGTACTGACGCATCAGGAACGACTGGCAGTAATCGGGCATAATATAGCCAACATCAACACGCCTGGTTATCACCGGCAAAAAGCCGTGCTTGGCACCAACCCGCCGAACAGACCAAATCTCTACACGACGAGAGGATATGACATCGGCACCGGCGTCAGGGTTGTCGACATAGTGCGATCCTTCAACCAGGCAAAGGAAGACCTGTATTGGGACATCAACTCGTCACTCGCCGCAAACACGGCTCTGGCCGACAACCTGCCGGATATCGAGCGCATTCTCAATAGCGGCATATCCGATACTTCGATTAACGAAAACCTGGCAAAGTTCTGGGCCGCATGGCAGGACGTGGCCGTGAATCCTACAAATCTCGCCATGCGCAACGTCTTGCTCGAACGCGCGGCAACTCTAACCAATTCACTGAACACAACTGACATCGGACTTGCCGGATACACCGATGCCATCCTCGCAGGGGCTGGACCTTATACCGGCTTGGCAGCAGATGTCGTTGACAACATAAACGAGATGGCCGGCGAGATCCAGGAGCTGAACGTTCGGATAACACGCTCAGAGGCAATGGGGTCAAGCGCAGCCGATCTCATGGACCGGCGCACCGCATTGATACGCGATCTCAGCGCACAGGTTGGCATCACGGTCGACCCCGACATGACGATCAGGGTTGACGGCCAGATACTGGTTTCAGGCGACGGCGCTACTAGAAACGATCTGGCCATCACGTCATCCAACCCGCCGGCATTCACGGTCGGCGGCAATGCGGTTGCTATTTCGGGCGGAAAACTCGACGGAATGCTGATGACGATTTCCGTGGTTGGTACTCTACGCGGCAAGCTGGACAGCCTTGCGCAGGAACTCATCACGGAAGTCAACACACTGCATACTGCCGGATACGACCTGGCCGGCAATGCGGGCGTGGAGTTCTTCACCGGAACTGGCGCAGGTGACATCGCCCTGAATTCTGTCTTGTACGACTATTCCAACCCGCTGCTTAACGCCCCCGAATTGATAGCGGCCGCTGCCACACTGCACGATCCGGGGCCGCCTCCGATTCCAAATACCGGAGACGGTGCAAAAGCCCTGGAAATCGCGGATCTGGCAACGACAAAAATAACGGCCCTTACCGGAAGAACCTTTTCGACCTTCTTCACCGATCTCGCTTCTGCTATCGGAGCCAGAATCGAGTCGGCGAACAACGCCGCCGCCTCCGGCGAAACACAGCTCGACATGTGCGAGAACGCCATACAGCAGGAAGACGGCGTGAGCCTGGACGAGGAACTCGTCGAAATGATGGCAGCGCAACGCGCGTTCGCAGCGTCATCGAAGGTTGTCACAATGGCGGACGAAATGATGGATATCATAATAAACAGGCTTATCCGCTGACGGTGCATTAAACAAAGGAGGAACAAGTCATGGGAAAACGAGCAGAAGTCAAAAGGTCGGCCCGGGAGGAAGATGTCGGCCTGGTGGAGGTTTTCAGCCGCGATATCGCGGCACTGGCGGAACATCTTGCAACGTATGTTGCGCTGTTGAAGCAGACAAAGAATACCGCTCCGCTGCGGTCAAAGTAAGCGGGCATCTGCGACCATGGGAAGAAAACACAGACATCAGCCTCCTCTTTCCAAAGAGGAGATGGCCTTTTTCGACGAGTCGGCGCAACCGGCGCTGATTATCATTGTCGGGGCCGGCCCCCTGCTGGGCGAACTGATCCGTCTCGTGGGAGAATATCCGGATTTCCACCTTGCCGGAATACTTGATCCCTCCCCTTCCCTGCGCGGGCAGTTTGTGAACGACATACCGATTCTCGGATGGCTCACCGACATACCGCGCCATGTGAGCCACGCGGTCATAGGCACGCCTGTTGCCCCGAACGCTTTCGACCGCTCATCCGTTTACCGTCTTCTACAGATGCGCGGCCTGAACATACCCATTCTTCGCTCCACTTCAAGCGTCTGCGAGAATAACGTGACTCTCGCGGCAGGAACCATTCTCATGCCCGGTTCGTGCGTGAAAAGCTACGCTTCGACCGGCATCAATTCAATAATCGGCGAGAACAGCATGATCGAATCCAGTGTTACGCTGGCCGATCACCATGTTGTGCCGGCCGATACCACCTGCGATTCCAGCAAGCCCCCCCTGCCGCGCACCGCCGAAGAAGCAAACCTGGAACTGGCCTTTATAAAGCCCGGTTCATCAATCCAGGACGCGATGTCCCGCATGAACAGCTCATCGCTGGAAATCCTGCTTGTACTCGACGACCAGTCGTCCCTTGTCGGATCCATAACTGACGGCGATATCCGGCGCGGCATGCTCGCGGGACTCGATGTCGGCGACCCGGTGTCGGCAATCATGAATCCGCGCCCGGTGACCGCCAGACTGGATGACTCCTCTTCCGATATGTTCCGCATCATGCGCGACCGTTCGATACGACACCTGCCGGTGGTTGACAGCAGGAACCGCCCGGTCGCCCTTAGGCGGCTCGAATCTCTGCTCGACGACATGACCGGGCAGAATGCCGTGGTCATGGCCGGTGGAATGGGCACTCGCCTGCGGCCTTTCACGGAAAACCTGCCCAAGCCGCTCGTTCCGGTGGGAGGCAAGCCGATACTCGACCATATAATGACAAGACTCAGGGCGCACGGCATCAGGAATGTCGTCCTGTCGCTCAACTACCTCGGAGACAGAATTCGCTCGCATATCGGAGACGGACAGCAATACGGAACGCGGGTAAATTATCTCACGGAGCGCATGCGGCTTGGCACCGCGGGCGCGCTGTCGCTTCTCAATCCCCGCCCGACCCAGCCATTCCTCGTCATGAACGGTGATCTGATAACCGACATGAGTTTCTCGCGACTCCTGAAGTACCAGCGCGAAAAAAACCACGCCATGGTTGTATGCGTCAGACAGCACTCGATCCAGGTGCCATACGGCGTGATCGATGTAAAGGACGGGCGCGTCGAATCGATACGCGAAAAACCCGTGCATCGCCATTTTATCAATGCCGGCATCTATGCGCTGTCTCCAGACTGCCTTGAGTACGTGCCGACAGGCAAATACTTCGACATGACCGACCTGATAACAACTCTTCTGGAGCACGGAAAATCGGTGGGGGTTTTCCCGATCATTGAGTACTGGCGTGACATAGGAACCCCGGCCGATCTCGAGGCGGCATCCGCGGAGCAGAACGTGCGGGACATGGAAAAAACGCGGGAACAGAAACCCCTGGAAACACCGCAGGAGGCCCACGCATGAAAATGGACGGCAAGCCGGTCTTCGTGACAGGGGCATGCGGATTCATAGGCAGTCATCTCGCCGAAGCGCTGGTCCAGGCCGGGGCCCGGACTCGCGCGCTCGCATTTTACGACGCAAGGGGAAGCCTGGGATGGCTTGATTCGATTCCCGCCGAAGTGCGGTCTTCCATGGAAATAATCTCCGGAGA
>Ga0172375_10006508_pt1 | contig 16357 bp, 18 predicted proteins | sample LakKiv1m_FD_114537 | JGI IMG/M metagenome (GOLD analysis project Ga0172375, IMG submission 114537) | Freshwater microbial communities from Kabuno Bay, South-Kivu, Congo - kab_092012_11.1m | ecosystem: Environmental > Aquatic > Freshwater > Lake | place: Democratic Republic of the Congo...
ATAAATACTCGGATTACAGCTCCTGGTAATGCGGGCTTGGCTGTTGCTCTTACTAATTTCAATCAACTAGTGAGAGCTTTGCAAAATATTTATACGAGAACTGGCAGTGTTTCTCTAGATCAGGCTGTAATAGATGCTTTTGATGGCGTAGGGGGCAGGCCTGGGCTTTTTACCCTTTTATCGCGGTTGAATGCATCAACAACTGTAGATCAAGCTGCTGCGATACTGCTTGGTATAAACGGGATTCTCGCGGCTAACCCAAATGTTTTGAATGGGCTTTTGAGGCCTGTGAACAGGGGGAATGTCCCGAATACCAGAAGATTTTTGGCCGATATTAGGCCTTTTGTTGTGAGGACTGAGGGGAGGAGAACGGTTCCGGTAGAAAATGTTATTGCTAATGAAGATGTCAGAAATGGCCTAAACGCGAGGCTCAACGAAAACACCAACAAGCCACTTGAGAAAGCAAATAATAACATCCATAGGCTTCATGGTGTCATTGGTGATTTATTGGGAAGATGGGAGCGTGGCGAACCATTTGCTTATCCTGGAGATTTAAACCTGGGTCATCTCTCTGGTCTTTTAGCTGATCTTGATGGTGTTATTAGGATAGTTCATGTTCCAAATAATATTACTGATACTGAACTTGATCTTATAATTAGGGCGATGCTAAGTGTTTCTGTTGAACTGGAGAGAGTGACAGTGATCGGTGGGAGGGAAACAACCCTTATTGATGCTCTATCTAATCCTGTAAGGCCTGAAAATGCCGAATCGCTTACCGAAAGAAACACTAGACGAAGAGTAAATATTTTATTAATTGCTTTACTTGCTTCATCTATTGGAGCTGGAATTTCCCATTGGTGGCCGGAAGAAAAAGAGAAACCTGCTGAGCCGGAGGAGGGGACTGCACAGCAAATAGCTGCTGCTAACACTGGGGCAGGCGCTAGACAGAATGTTGAATTTCGCCAAAAGAAGAGAGATATCATTTCTGGAGGCGAAGATTCTCCTGTTAATAATGAAAGAAACCGTGCATACATTGAAAAAGAGTCTGGTTATTCTGAGTTAGTCGGGATTTTAAAGACATATATTCAATATATTCCCTCGTCTGTATACCAAGAAGCCGTTGATTTATCTTCTCAAATTCAGGCCTTACTTAACAGTAAAGAAGATCAAACAGCTCAATTAAAAACTTTGATTCAAAAAATGAATAAACTTGGTTTGGATAAAATGCAAAAAGATGTTACGAAGAATCCGCAAATGCACGCAAACACACCCGATTGGCTGCGTTCTAAGCCTTCCTTGTATGCTCAAATTAAATTTTTACGTATAAGTTTGAAGGGAAAAGAGCCTGAATCATTAGTGAATTTGGGAACTGTGGTTACTCAAGATAGTTCTACCGAGAAAAAAGCTAAGTTTTTGGATGATTTTAATGGACTTGAAGAAGATGATAAGCTAGACTCTGTCTATGCATGGATCGAAGATTCTTCTAAAGTTTTTCTTGAAAGTGTTAAATAAAAATAAATATGAGCTTTGAAACACCTGAACAATTAGGAACTGGAAGCGCTGACTCTTCCCTACTCTCGGGGTCGTTGATTCCAAAGTGGCTGCATGAGAAGTTTACTGGAGTTTGGGGAAGATTGACGCGTGCTTTTGATAAATTTAAAAATCAGAAAGATGCCGGGATCTTAAAGAGAGTTGGAGCTTTTATAAGCGGGCTGTTCGAAGATTATAAAGACCTTACTCAAGAAAGCATTAAAACCCGCGAGGAGACCACAAAAAAAGCTGATGAAATAGTCGCCCAATGCGCTTCGCCAGAAGATGTAAAAAAAGTCATGGAAACACAAGTTTTTGGAGCGAGAGAATTAACTCCAGAGGAAAAAGATGCTTCTGATACTTTGCTAGGTGTCGCGTCTGAGACTTGGCTGTCTTCGCCGGATAGAATTGCTGTCGCTACTGTTGGCGATTCTCTTGTTTCCGATAAGCCTTGTGTCGATCCAAAGGATCTTACTCTTGATCAAAAATTGGCTACTATGAAGTTTAGTATTGGATACGTAAAAGCTCTGCAAAAACACTGTAAAGACAAAGGGATTTCCGCTGAAGTTCTTGCAAAGAAGCTTGAAAAACTTGAAGGGTTAAATCGTTTTAAATCAAAAATTCAAGCGGCAATGAGCGTTAGCATGGCTTCCGCGGTTTCTTCTGTGTTTGACGACCCTTTAAAAATCGCTAAATTATCAAGGCTCTCTTCACAGTTGCCTATTGATAAATTACAAAAAGGAACTCTCGACAAGTCCGATATTGCTCCTCTTTTGCCGCATACAAGTTCAAATTCTGAACTAATGAAAACTGCGGCAAGAGTTGTAAATGGCGCGGCAAAAGGAGAAAAAGTTCCTACCATAGATATGGCCAGATTAATTCTTGGAATACATGAACGCGATTTTGAAAATTTAATACAAATGGTAAGTTAAAACAAAAATGCCAACAATAGATTTTGCCATCACAGGGTTGCTAGAAAAATCATCACTTCCAGCTTTTTACAAATCCATATTGATGAAAGTTTTGCCAAGCATGTCACAGATTCAAAAAGAAGATCTGTTTGTAACTTTGACCAAAGAAAGTGACAGGAGAAAGGAGATAGAAGAGAGAGGCGAAGAAATTTGCCGCTATTACGACATGGTTGCTACAAGACTTGAAAAAGATCCTGATGAACTTTTCGATAGCATGAATTATTCTGAGAAGAAAGAAAAAGGCAAAGAAACCAAGGCAGTTTCAAAAGGAAAATTATCTTCAATCAAAGGCAAGCTCGACCTCGAGACTCTTAAGAAACAGGTTGGGGGAAAGTAGGGTTGTGCGGTTTCGTGTGGTTTCGCGAGGGTTGTTTTGCGATGAATATTTTTCAATGATTGGCAAGTTTTAAAGATGGCGGGAGGGAGTTCGGCTTGCGGAAAAGGAAAAATGCTATTGCGTTTTTTTGATAATATTGTTATATTGGGAGCCTGTGAAACTTTACGGTTTCCAGTTTTCGTAGGTTAGGTTATGACAGGCTTATCTAGGGCGTGCGTACACCTATATCTGCAACTTCCCCTCCCCGCCAAGCGCGGGGAGGTTTTTTGTTGGGAAAAAGTGTTGATTAGGGGGGATTTTTAAGATAGAATTTGGTGGAGCAAAAGGTTTTTTTAAGGGGGGATAAAAAAAATTTTGCAGACAAGGAAGAGTAAAATATTTTGCTTCGCAAAATATTCATGGTGAGCTTAGCTCAGTTGGTAGAGCATCGGGTTGTGGTCCCGAGGGTCATGGGTTCAAGCCCCATAGCTCACCCCAGTAGATTCTGACGCATGGCAACTGTTGCAAAAATGGAAACAGTTCAATTCGCAATGTGTTCCAAGATGGAACAGGCTCAAAAGCAATTTGCATAAAATGCATATTGCAAATCTTTTATTAACTTTGTGTAAAATTTTCACATACTTAAATTTGACAAAAGAGCCTTCAACTTGCTATAATTGCGGCACTAAACGTGAAAAGCATCCTTCGTGGGTGCTTTTTGTTTTTATCGTGCCTTTTTATAGGAGATTTTTGTTTCAAGATACTCAAAATCTCTGAAATTACTGCCGGCAAATTGTTTAATCTCTTTGGCCGTCCTTTCACCTCTGGCCAATATTACAACTTCTTTCTTCGTTTCTTTGAGATACTTCAAAACCGGTAGAAAATCACCATCACCGGATAATATAATAGTTTTATTAAAATTGTCCTTTTCTTTCATAAGATGAAACGCCATATCCACGTCACAATTGGCTTTTCTCTTCGTTGTGCCATCCTCCTGTTCATACAATTTTACCGGTTTCAGAAACAACTTGTAGCCAAAACTATGAAGCTTTTGATAAAACTGGACTCTTTGCAAATGTCTTCCGATAAGCAATAGATCCGCTTCGTTCAATCTCACCCCTTTGCTACGAATCAATATTTTAAGATATTTTTCCAGATCATTAATTGGGACAGTTTCATTTTTCTGATAATTATACTCGAAATTATGTATCTCAACGCCACCAAAATAAAAAACGCGACTAACGTTATATTTTTCTTTCAGATAACTTAGTAGCTTCTCATAATCTATTTTCCAGCCCAAACTTTTCTCCCCGCCGTAGAAAAGATTTGAAGCATCAATAAAAGCGAAAGTCTTCATGTCGCAAGTCTAGAACTTTTGGCAGAAAAATAAAATATCAAAATACAAAATATTCTTAAATTTTCGTTGCAGGAATTCAACAGTTGCATTCCCGTAATTCAGCTGTACTAGAATTTTCGAACTTCACGCATTAGCGTCACCCCAAATCGATTATTTTTCTTATTCGTTTTCTGCAGTTTTTTATGTACCTTCTTATAACTTTTGGTGTTTTCAATGCCATTTCTATTCCAACCCTTGCTGTTTCTATCGGATCTTGGAATAAATTAGCCGCAAGAAAAGTTTCTACTTCGTGAGCACCTGATAAACCGGGAATGTGTCTGATTACCGGCATCTTTGAAATTGACTGCATCCCATGTTGAAGATGATATAATTCGTGGGCTCTAATCATTTTATGCGCTGAATCCGAAAAACCGTCGCATATAAAAGCGATTCCCAGTTTTGGAGATGCCATTCCAGGTCCCGCCAATCCGGGCGGGAAATGTTCTTCATCCAAAACTACGATAAAAACATCTCTATTGTCTATTGTTACTTCATGTTCAACCCTTACAACTCCTTCAAAATCTGGATCTTCGGCTCTTTTTTCTTCAATTTTTGCTTGTATCAAGCTTACGTCATTGTTCCCTAATTCTTTAATAAATTCAGCAATTTTTGAAAATTTTTGCGTGGGCAGTAATAGCTCTTTCATTCCCCTTATTGTTTCCTTTGTACTACTGGTCATATTTGTAGATTTATCTTGTTATTGTACCATATAAATCAATGATTTGGAATATTGGGGAGCGACCATTCTCATTGTATTGACAACGTCATTACGCAGATGATATACTTAACTTGGTTTTAAAGTTTAACTTTTTTAATATGGCTACTCTTCAGGTTCGTATTGATGAAGCGACAAAAAAATCCGCAAAAAAAATCCTTGATAAAATTGGCATGGATATGAGCAGTGCGGTAAAGGTTTATTTCAAGCAAATTGTTGTAACTCAGGGGATTCCTTTTAGACTTCTAACGGAAAATGGCCTCACTCCACGTCAGGAGAAAGAAATTCTAAAAGCTTCCGAGGAGGCGAAGAAAGGAATCAATGTCAGCGGGCCTTTTGAGGGAGATGAAATAATTAATTACTTAAGAAAATTACGAAAATAATTGCATGAAAGTTTTATATCATAAAAAATTCAGTAAACATTTTGAAAAACTTTCTTTTAAGCTGCAAGATAAGGCGATTGAAATTATTGAGTTATTTAAGAAAAATCCGACTAATCTGATCTTAAGAAACCATGCTTTGAGTGGCGACATGCACGGCAAACGCGCCATTTCTGTTACTGGAGATATTCGCATTATATTTGAAGAACATGATAATTATGTGTTAGTAATAATGTTGGATATTGGAAGTCACAGTCAAATTTATTAACCTTTGATCTTATGGAAAACAGATTTTTAATTGATTTATCTGTAAAATACGGGCTTGATGATCAGGATGTTTCGAAAGTTGTTGATATGTGCTACCAACTTGATTATGAAAGCCTTGAGGATGAGGGGTTTCAGCGTGCGGCCAGTTACATCTGCTCGATGAATTTGCTTGCATTTCCTCCCGAGGAAATTATTGCGGAGATGAAAAGAAAAGGGTTTGGGGGGTAGGCTGGCGGCGAATTGGCTGTATTACAATTTTGGTTTGTGTACAAGTTTTCAGGTTGGCCGGCGTCCCGGGACGGAACTTTCAGGTTGGGATTTCTCCACGTGGAGAAACTTTTTAGGTTCGGCTGGGACAGGCCGATTAGCATTACAGGTTCAGTTTGTACGCGCGCAGAAAATTTCAGGTTGGCCGGCGTCACGCGACAACATTACGGGTTCGGTTTCTGCGCGCGCAGAAAATTTCAGGTTGGCCGGCGTACTAGTACGCTGATATCAGGTTTGGATGCCGTTATGTGGAGGATTTTTCTCCAAGTTCCTTCCTTTTCCCAAGGTCTTCTTTCACTCTGTTTAAAATTCCGTTCAATAAAAATTCTGCGAATTCTTTCATTTTCACGATATTCTCTTCCATTCCGTTTTGTTTCAAAAAGTTGAAAATCACGTGGGCGACGAGGAGAACGAGCGGTTTTGTGACGATGAGGGTGGTGGTGTGGTTTTTGTCATCTTGGGGTCGGCGGCTATCGGCTTGAGAGTTGCCGCTGTCGGCTTGGGCGTTGCCGCTGTCGGCTTGGGCGTTGCCGCTGTCGGCTTGGGCACGAAGGTTGTCGGCTTGGGCGTTGCCGCTGTCGGCTTGGGCACGAAGGTTGTCGGCTTGCGAACTTTGAGACATGGTTGATTCCGCCGGTTTCTCTTCCACGTCATACGCTCTTGAGAGGAGTTTTTGCGGGGTTTCGGAAGCCTGAAAAATTAAATCTCTAATCCATTTATCAATTTCTATCCTCACTTTTAAAGGCATTGTTTGGTCGGTTTGGAAAAAGACGAGAGAACGGTCTTCTGGGATACTTGCTTCATTGTGTCCCGTGTCAGGTGCTGGGCTGCGGGCTCGGATGACGGCTTCGCTGTCTTGCTGCCCTTCGGGCGCGCCTGGCTCAAGCACCTCAGGCTGCGCCTTCGGTGTACTTAAATACTCCCCTACCTCCTTTTGAATTTCTTCATTTCCGAGAAGGATAATCGCCAAGATAAAATTCGCGGGAATATTTTTTTCCAAAACTCGGCTGATCAACAAGACCAAGTCTTTTTTATTGGAACTTTTTATAAATTTAAGAAGAATTTTCACCAACTCATCTTCCTTTTTCTTGCGTTTCTTTTCTTCTTTTTTACTGGCTTGAATCTGGGCGGCGGCCGCTTTAACACGTTCCTGAAAACGCTCAAATGCCGCGGCATCCATCGCACTATTTTGTTCCAACCCTATAAAATCTTCTAGACCCATTTTAAGCTGAAAGAGGAACTACGTGAACTAACTTATTTTTAAACGGTCTGCGATCGAATTTTATCAGTTTTTTCTCGGTGAATTTCACGACTCCGGTAGCTGTCGCGAAAATAGTGTAATCTTTTCCCATTCCTACGTTTTCTCCAGGGAAATATTTTGTGCCTTTTTGTCTGATGATGATGGATCCGGCTTTGATTGATTGGCCGGCCGTGACTTTCACTCCAAGACGTTTGGCCCGCGAATCTCTTCCGTTTTTACTGGATCCACCAGCTTTTTTATGTGACATTTTTTCTCCTGTTAAATAGGACGGGCGTATTTTAGGGGAAAAGGTATTGGATTGCAAGGGGATTTTTGGCAAGTTCTTTTGGCAAGTTCCGGACTTAACTTATTGGGGTAGCCGAGTTCCGAACTTGAAGCATGGTTTTTAACCTGATTTTATGATATAATAGTGGGATATCGGTGAACCTGAAAACCAAAAAATCCATCCCGCCTGAGATATGAGCTTGCCCAACCAGTTAATCTGAAAATCAACCCCGCAACCAAAACAAAATGCAGAAAAATACCAAAAATTTGATCAAAAACGGGATTTCCAGAGTGATTTTGGGTGTTTTTTGTACCTTTTTGCTTTTGAATTTTGCGTTTGCGGAAGATTTTGAGCAAGCAGGCATCCAATCCGATCAAAGTACGGTTATTGAACAAGCTAACAAAGAAAAGGAAGAATTTCTAAAACGCCTCAACCAAGAATTAGACATTTCCAAGGCTGAATATTATCAAATTACAACGACTGTCAGGGAGACCCGAGGAAGAATCAATTCTTTGAGAACCGAGATGTCCGACCTTCAGAATCAGCTCAAATATTTTGACGATCAAGTCGCAATCACGGAAGAAAAACTTTTCACAGTTTTAAAGCAAGTTATTCGCAAAGAAAATGAGATTAAAATTCTTTATGAAGATATTGAAATAAAAGAGACCGCGCTTGAATATCAAAAAACTCTTTTGAACGATTACATCCGCCAACTGTACATTTACGGCAATACTTATTTTGATGTTGATTCGGATGGAAATGTTGACGCTTTTAAGCTTCTTCTTTCGGATGGGAATACCGGCGATGTTTTGAAGGATATAAAATATATGGGAATTTTGGAGGAGACCGGTGATCGTTTGGTTGCGAAGTTATCCGAACTTACGCTTGAACTTACTGACGCGCGAGCTTCATTGGAAGCCAAAAAAGCTTCTTTGGAAAAATTGGAAACCGAGCTTAGGGCTCAAAAAGATAATTTAACCGCGCAAAAAGCCGCGAAAGAAAACCTCTTAACATTAAGCAAAAATCAGGATGAAATTTACCGTGAGCTATTAAAACAATCGCTTGAGGAACAGGAGGAATCGTTGGCGGAAATTCAGGTGTTCAAAGAGTCGATTGCGTTTATCGAACAGAAAATCGCGGAGGAAGGAGACAATTTTGATGTCTCAAAATATGAGGATTTGGTCGGAAGGAAATTCATGACTTTGTATGAATTTCAGAAGTCTGCGGCGGAATCCGGCTCCGGTGATTTTATTTGGCCTGTAATTCCGGATAGAGGGATTTCCGCGTACTTCCATGATCCTTCGTATCAAGGATATTTTGGGGTTCAGCACAATGCCATTGATGTTAGAGTCGGGCAAGGAACTCCCGTGCGCTCGGCGGCCGACGGGGTTGTGTATAAAGCAAAAGATAACGGCACAGGGTACAGTTATATCGTCGTTGTCCACCATGATAATTTGATGACGACTTACGGCCATATAAGCAATATTATGGTTGAGGAAGGACAGCTTGTTGAGTCCGGCGATGTTATCGGTTTGTCGGGCGGAATGCCGGGGACAAAAGGCGCCGGCTACATGACAACAGGTCCTCATTTGCACTTTGAAGTTATGAAAAACGGCGCGTATGTTGACCCTTTGAGGTTTTTGAATCTTGGACTTTTGAGCGAGGAGAATGCGAAATCGCTGCCCGAGGGATATTGGGATGATTGGGAGATATCGGTTTTGGGAGGGGTGAAGAGATAGAAGGCGCAGCAGCGCGGGTATGTTTTTGGCGCGAGTTGGGGGTCTGTGTGTGAACGGTGTTTTTGGGAGTGGATTTTCGCTGTGTGGGGGTGTGGACGTACGGTTTTGCTGTGAGTGGGGGTCTGTGTGTGAACGGTGTTTTTGTGTGCACGGCGTTGTTGCGCTATAATTTTCTTATGAAAATTTCCGCCAAGGAAACTTTGGGGCAAAAATCTACGCGCGCGAGTGAAATTGCAAAGCGTCTTATCCGCATGTACAAGCGCAGGAAGACAGTTCTTGATTTTGGTTCGCCGTGGGAATGTTTGGTCGCCGTACAGTTGTCGGCGCAGTGCACCGATAAAAGAGTGAATCTTGTGACTCCCGCTTTATTTAAAAAATATAAAAAGATTGGCGACTATGCTTTGGCTCCTATTTCCGAACTTGAGAAAATGATCCGTTCGACCGGGTTTTATAAAAATAAGGCGCGGAATATTAAGGCGGCGGCGGGAAAAGTTGTCGCGGATTTTAACGGGGTTTTACCTTCTGAAATGGAGGACTTGCTGACTTTGCCCGGGATTGCGAGAAAGAGCGCGAATGTTATTTTGTTTAATGCTTTTGATATTATCAGTGGCGTCGCGGTCGATACTCACGTGATGAGAATCACAAAATTGCTTGGGCTGATTTCCAAGGGCGCAGTTGGGAAGCCGGAGAAAATTGAAAAAGAATTGATAGAATTATTGCCAAAAAAATATTGGGCGCTTTTTTCGCTTTTGATCACCGAACATGGAAGAGAAATTTGTATTGCGAGAAGACCGAAGTGCGGGGAGTGTAGAGTTAGGGATTTGTGCGAGTATGGGAGTACCATTAAAGTGTGACGCGTGGATATTGGCATGTGCGGATATCGCAGCTTGCCTCCGTGAATCGCAGGCTACGCTAATTATGACGCAGTTTGGCGTATCGTTAAGCGCCGGCCATCGCCGTTTTGTATCCCAAAACTTTTTGGTCTATTTTGAACTTTAAATCTGTCCAATTTGGTTTCGGTTGTATCTTCCAAAATTTTGGATCTAGATTTTCGTTTTCAATCAGCCCCTGATGAGCAATGGCGTGGTGCGCGCTGCAAAGTGGAACAATGCTATCTGGGTCGTGGACTTTTTTTAATGCGAAACGATCCGTATGGTGGAGATGTTCGACTTCTCTGCTGCAACTTGGGAATGCGCATTTTCCTCTGGTTTTCTCTATGACAAATTTTTGAATTTTGGCTGGCACATGTCTTGAGTCCGTGACAACCGGCTCTGGCTTTTTTTCTTCAAGTTTTTCTTTTCTTAATTTTAAAAATTCTTTCATCAATTCGTTCCAATCTCCCTTGCCATTTAGTTTTTCGAGTTCTTTCGCAACCTCCGGGTCAAGAGACATCGAAATAATCACTCTTTCAGGCTGGATGGCTGTTCCCTGTGCAGTCTTTGGGTCTAGAGACATTGAAATGGTGATTTTTCCAGGTTGAGGCTTCTGCGCGCGCAGAAAATTAACCTGTAGTTTTTCGCTGATGTCTTCATTGCAATTTCCTCTCTTAATGTCACGAGCAAAAACTTCAAGTTCGTGCATACTCATAGTCCTGGCTTTTTCAGCCAAAAATTTATCATTCGATTCTGTTGAAAGCGCTACAATCGGACGCACTGCGTTGATTCCTTTTTCCTCTACAACTTTCATCAGTTCAGACCTGTTTTTAATCTTATTCAACACCCAAAGAGCGTTATCAACCTGAGCGTGCGACATTCCCGCCAGCTTTGCCGCATATTCGTAAATGCATGAAAATCCTTTTTTCTGCCAAATTTCTCGTTTTTCAATTTCAGGCAAAAGCAAAACGCACTTGCGCATCCACTCTTTGGCGTTTGTGCCGTAGTGAGTGAATTGCTGGTGAATTAAAAGGTCGCCTTCTTCGAATAGAGGTTTTCGCTGATGAACTTTAAAATTGCTTTCGTTAGATTTTGGCTTTTGCGTAGTGAGTCGCAAGGCGTTTTCTTCGTTCTTTTTCATAATTTTAAAAAGTTAGAAAATAAAAAATGGGCTGCCGATGGGATAGAGCCATCAACATGATTGTTCGTGTTAAGCCCGCACAAGAGCGAAAGTCCAAAAGGATTTAATCGCCGTTTGCCGGACAATGAATTGACTGTGCTATTTTTGAAAATGAACTTGTTGCCAAACTCTACGAAAAACTGTCTGAATCTTAGCACAAAAAAGCAATAATTAACAGATCGAAATTGCAAAATTGGAGCGACAAAAACTGGAAAATGTTACGTGGTGAGAGTACGCTCACCGGCTGGCAGGTTGAGGTGCTCGTGGCGGGGGCTGTGTCGGGAGGATTCGGCTGGTTGTGTATAGCTAAGCAAGAATAGCCCGACATAGTTCGGCCGTCCGTTTTCTGGCTTCCAGAAAAGAAATATCAATTGTAATCTGCCAAAGCATCATGCCAACTTATACTGGCTTCGCTATATTACAAGAAGATCAAATTGGCGGAAGCGTTAAATGTCCAAGCAGTAAAACATGAATTATTATCGCTTCTCACCGTATTTGTGCGAGTATGGGAAAAAATTCTGGCTTATTCCGGTTTTATTGGTGTCCAAGTCGGGCGCATGTCTTCATCTAGCCACATTGAAGTTGGGCTTTGAAGGGTTGATCCAATGTCCGTCTCACCGGTACCGTTGGCACTAAATCTTGTTTCTCCTCCAATTACCGCCCCTAATCCCATACGAGTTTCTTCCAGTCCGCATAAAATATCTTCCGGACTTGGCTCAACTTCTCCTCCTTCCCTTAATGAATCCAACACTGGTCTTGGAACCGATATTTCCTTCAATCGGGCTGGAACTGAGGCCACTGCTGGTCTAATATCCGCTGTGAGCCTTGCTTGTAACTCTTCTTGAGGATATTCTTTCATGTGAAAATGATAATGAAATAAATTTGACGGGCATTAAATTAGTAATTTTTAGACTTTTCGTCAAGCTGTATATTTTGAAGACCGGGACTTGCGGCCAAGGCCTATCAACCCCTTACGGATAAATCCTATTTATCATCCTTGGGAATGGGATGGTTTCGCGGATGTGTTCGGTGCCGCAGATCCAGCCGACTAGGCGCTCCAAGCCGATGCCGAAGCCGCTGTGCGGAACCGAGCCGTATTTGCGAAGTTCCAAATACCATTTGAATGCTTCTTCGGAAAGTTTGTGTTCGCGGACGCGGCTTAACAAAGTTTCATAATCGTCTTCACGCTGAGATCCGCCGATAATTTCGCCGCAGCCTTCCGGCGCAAGAAGATCTGCGCAAAGCGCACGAGTTGGATCTTTCGGGTCTCTTTTCATATAAAAAGCTTTAACTTCCGCCGGATATTTTTCAACAAAAATCGGTTTGTCGTATTTTTTTGTAAGAATTGTTTCGTCATCGCCGCCGAGATCGTCATTTTCCTTAATATCCGAGCCCATTTCACGCAATTCTTTAATAACTTCCGCGTGAGTTTTTTTAATAAAAGGCGCTTCAATTTTTTTCAAAGGTTCAATATTGCGTTCTAGAGTCGCGAGTTCTTTTAAATTTTCTTTTAGGACTTTTTTCACAACATGTACGATCAATCCTTCCTGAATTTTCATATTTTCATCGTGCTCGACAAAAGCGGCCTCCGCGTCCATCATCCAAAATTCCGTTAAATGTCTGCGGGTTTTTGACTTTTCCGCGCGGAAAACCGGGCCAAAATCAAAACATCTTCCAACCGAAAAAATTGCGGCTTCGATGTAGAGCTGGCCGGACTGTGTGAGATAGGCTTTGCCTTCGTCAAAATACTTCATTTCAAAAAGTGTCGTCGTCCCCTCGCACGCGTTCGGCGTCAAAATCGGCGAGTCAATTTTTATAAAACCTTGGCCATTCAAATATTCGTAGATGCCGTTGATAATCGTGTTGCGGATAATCTGGATCGCGCGCTGTTTTGGCGAACGCAGCCATAGGTGGCGATTTTCCAGAAGAAAATCAACTCCGTGCTCTTTTTTTGCGATTGGATATTCTTCGGTTGGGATTTGGATCGGCTCGATGGATTTAACTTGAAGCTCGTAAGTGTCTTCGAGTTTTGGGTGTTTTGTGACTTCGCCCGCGAGAGATAATGACGACTCGGGGGTGAGAGAAGCGGCTGTTTTAAAAAGCTCGGATGATTCCGTTTTGTCGAATACAATCCCCTGCACCACTCCGGTGCCATCTCTTAGCTGGAGGAATTGAATCCCCTTTCCGCTGCGTTTGTTAAACATCCAGCCTTGAATGGTGATATCTTTGCCGACGTGATCGCCGAGGTCTTTTATAAAAACTTTGTTTGGCATTTTTGAAAAAGTTAAATTTTTGGTTAGTTGCGGTTGGGCGTATTTTAAACCAATTGACTTAATATGGCTAGATTGATAGATTTGTGTGCGTTGATCTTTACCGTTCGTCTAAATCACTGGGCTCCGCAGAGCGGAGCAAGTGGTGAGGCACCCCGCCAAGGCGGGGCATTCCGGGGTTCGTTGTTCGTTAACATCACTGGGGCGTCGCCAAGCGGTAAGGCAGGAGCCTTTGGAGCTCCCATTCCGGGGTTCGAATCCCTGCGCCCCAGCCAAAAAAATCGAGAGTAGACTTTTATTTTTTTTGTGATACAGTTGACCCCTTAAATAAAAATATATGAGTAATGTTTTGCTTGTATCTGAGGGCGGAGAGTATCTTCAACTGAGCGTTGGTTTATCTGGAAATGGACATAATGTTATTGAGAGAGCTCAATTAGATGAAGCATCGAAGATAATTGAAGGAGGCGGAATTGATGCAATGGTTATAGGAGGAGGTATGCCAGGACTTTCAAGAGAAGTTAAAGATGACGGTGTTCTTGATGTGCATGATGTTGTACGTGCCGCTGTTAAGAAAGGTATTTTTGTTGTTGTCACACAATATACCCAAGCAAGAGAAGAGTTACCAGGAGGCGCTACAACTGTTGATATATTAAGAGAAGGATGGGAAGATGCTGTTTTAACGGCATTGAATTTAAAGGGCGCCAGATCTTGAGTAGCCGGCCATATAATCCCACTTCAAAACAGAACTTTATCCAATGCAATATGAAATGGCTAGTTCTTTAGCGATTTTATTGACGGTGAGCGTTTGCTCACCTATGATGCGAATATGAACGATCTTATAAACATCAAGGTAATTCAAAAAGATTTCAATGGCGAGAAAAAGCGATTTGTTAATGCTAGGGAATTGCATAAATGGCTGGGTGTCGGCAGGGACTTTTCGAATTGGATAAAAGACAGGATTGAGAAGTATGATTTCACGGAAGATCTTGACTATTTCACAGCCTTCGCCAAATTTGGCGAAGGTTTTGATGGCTTAAATAAGCGAAAAGCTACTGACCCGAAAACCGGAAAAATCTTGGCTAAGGAGTATGTTCTTTCCGTCGATATGGCTAAGGAATTGGCTATGATAGAAAATAGTGAAATTGGAAAGAAAGTAAGAAAGTATTTTATTAGGGTTGAGAGTGATTTCAAAAAAGTAATGAAAATTGCTGCCTTGGATCCAAAGATTATCAACCAACTGGCGAGTCAGTTTTCGGAAACAAGGGAAGAGACTAAGGATTATAGAAAGGAATTTACAGATTGTATAAAAAACTTTGTGGCGATAAAAAATTATGGAACATATACTGATATGCTTTATGATTTTTTGTTTTTAGAAAAGGCAAAGGAATATAGAAAACTTTTGGATTTGGCTAAAAAGGATTTCACTAGAAATTATATGTATGAAGAAATTTTGTTGATTATTGGGGCTTTTGAGACTGGATTGGCGGGAGAAATTGAAAAGGAATTTGGAAAATTAGGCAGGATGTTGGACAAAAATGAGTTTATTGAAAAATTTAATGAATTTGCTTCTACAAAGAATTGGCTGGTGTATCAAAAAAGAGCCAGAAGTATTATGGCAACTTATGATGAAGAATTGCGCAGGATAAAACATCCTAAATTGATTGATTACAGAAAAGAATTTAGCCAAGAAGATATACAAAAATTATTGTCTTGAAAGCGAGAGTTTTTCTTCGGACTATGCTACAATAAGCACAATCTAGCCAAAGGGTGCCAGATCTTAAGTAGCCGGCCAAAAGCTGACTTTTTCGCGAATTTATGTTATAATACTGGTATTAGTATATAATTATATTTTGATGTTTGAATATGTTCGCAGAGACGCAGAGGATCGTTTCGTCCAAGAGAGAAGGCTTGATGGTGGTTCGGCCGATGCTCCGCAGGCTAATGAGAGAAATTCTGCTGACTATGAATATTTTCTTGGAGTTAGACTTGATGAACTAAAAGATCAAAGAGTTTTGAATATTGGAACTGGCAAATCCGGGATTTTTGAGCGAGAAGCAGTTAAGAAAGGTGCTGAAGTGATTGCGTTAAGTCCTAATTTCGCATATTCCGGATTTACTGGACACGAGATGAGAAAAGCTTATGAGCTTCCCGTTCATCGAAAAGTTTTACGTCTTTTGGGAATGAAAACAAAATCTCCATGTCTCGTCGCCGGAGTGGCTGAAGATTTACCACTTGATGATGGATCAATTGATATGGTTGTCGCTTTGTACAGCGTTCCTCTTTATTCGACAGACACCGTTAAAACTTTTCAGGAAATTTCCAGGGTTTTGGCTGATGGAGGCAAGGCAGTTTTGTATCCGATCAGTGAAACTAAAAAAGAGTCTATCGAAAAAATACTTAGCCAATTACCTGTAGAAGATGTTTTGTTTGAATCGATTGCTGAAAGTGATGACAGCGTTTATCGCGGGGAAACAGCGTTTCGGGTTTCATTCAAGAAAACGGTAGCCGCTATTCACTCTTCATGACTGTAAAACATCAAGGAACCGACTGACGAGAATTGTATCAAGGTTTACTTGATTTGAGCGATGATCGTTGAGTTTTTGCAGGAACAACTTTGCCTCATTGCATACCGAAATGTATAATGAGTTTAAATTCCGGTCAAAATTCCCCTAACCAAAAATCCTATGAAAAAGATGTTGTTGTTAATTGCTGTTTCAGGCCTAGCGCTGTTTGCGTCTTCTTGCTCAAGCGATGTTGTTGAGCGCGCTGATGAGTGCGAAGCGAAATGCGAAGCTATCGCGAGCGTGTGCTCGGATGTGGTTTCGTACGATGAGTGCAAGAGCAAGTGCGCCGGCTGTGATGCCGCGATATTTGACAAGATTGAAAATGAAAAAGATTGCGCGAAGGTGAAAGAAACGATCTCTCAAT
>Ga0172375_10006510_pt1 | contig 16356 bp, 13 predicted proteins | sample LakKiv1m_FD_114537 | JGI IMG/M metagenome (GOLD analysis project Ga0172375, IMG submission 114537) | Freshwater microbial communities from Kabuno Bay, South-Kivu, Congo - kab_092012_11.1m | ecosystem: Environmental > Aquatic > Freshwater > Lake | place: Democratic Republic of the Congo...
TATTAAAAAAGTATCACAAATATTAAAAATATTTTGAGAATCAATATCATCAAGTATGCTATTGCCTGCCGAGAAAATGTCTTTCGGAATTCTGAATGTTACCGACTGATTTGAGAAGTTATTTACTGCCAGGACATTCCGGCTCCTATCGGGAACAGTTCTTAGGAAACCAGATAGTGGATCATCAATCTTAATGAATTTTGTTGTATTGTAAAGATTGAAAGCTGGCTAACTTTTTCGAACATCTATAATTTTCTTCAATTCTATAAAAATCCGGCATGCCCGGCTTTGAGAATCGGCTAGCTCATTTTCGAGGTTCAGCAAATTAAATTTCCGGCGATTGATTGCCCTTTTCTGATCGGTATTTTCCGCACCTGACCAGTTGCCGGAACTGTCGAAAAGACAGTGATAATAGAGAGTCAGAATACTGGGCATGGCCAGCAGAATAGCATGAGCGGTACTTTAACGCTGGATATTGATCGTTTCATCGTCAATTAAAAATCATAGTAGTGGACGAACTCCAATACCGTCGTGTGAGGCGAATAAATTAAAATAAGTGCATACATCATAATTCAGTTCCAGGGTTTGTACCCAGCAGGTCAATTTGTCAGCACGACCCTTTAAAAAAAATGTGCAGAACCAGCCCCGCCAGCAGAAATTGATAAATTAATTGCGCTTCATTATGACCGTCACAAAAACACTGGATGTTTTCTGCATGTGGCACATTTGTTTCTGTTAATGATAGAGCATCTGTAAATACCTTATTGAGCACAGCCCGGAAAACCCGGACTAAAAGGTGGGCACCTCGAAGATTCAAACAGGTTGTGCCCGGCTCTTTCCAGGTGTGACCGATAGCATCCAGGCGAATGATTTTGGCAAAACGGCCGGCGTAAAACAGAAGGACATCAAGCATTTCTAGCAGCACTGCCGGATTGCAAAAATTCAGATTGATTTGATCGGTACTGAAAGTGGTCCAAAGATAAACCGTTTTGCCATCGCGTTGAAATGCGGTTAACAGTGGGTGTGACCATGCCCGTGCGACTGTGATAAGATCGGTTTCAGAATTGGTTTCATTAAAAAATCGGTATATTTCAGGTTGCCTGCCGGGTATTCCCGAAACCATTCACTTTGGGTTGAAATGTAGTCGTCAGCGGTGTCCGTTTGAAATAAATCTCGCTTTTTTGGATTGGTGTTTTAAATTAAGGGCGATTTGGGGTAGAAGAGACGAGGATCGATTGAAAGAAAAGAAAGCTCTTACAACCAGCTGGCGACGGCTGGCGATTGCAACTTATGCGGCTCCCAAAGACAGCCGGATATATGGAACCTATGAAGCGGATGTTACCGCAATTCTAAAATATATTGAAGCCAAAAGGCAAACCGGAGTGCGCCTGACGATCACCCATTTCGTCGCCGCGGCAATGGCCCGGACTCTGCATGAAGATATTCCCGAGGTTAATTGTTTCGTTCGGAGAGGCCACGTGGTTGCCCGCCAGGACGCCAATGTCTTTATCACCGTGAATGTGGCCGGTTCGTCCATGACGGGCTTGATCCTGAAAAAATGTCAGACATTGGCAGTCAGTGAAATCAGCGAGATAATCCGGCAAGAGGTCGATAAAAAGCGGGGCGGCGAAAAAGAAAAGGGCGCTTTTGCCGCCAAAGATACGATCGGGAATATTCCGTGGCCATTCCGGCGTCCGATCTTCCTGTTTGTCAAATGGTGGATTTTCGATATGGGGCTTTCGTTCCCGTTTCTGAAAATTCCACCGGATCCGTTTGGCAGTATCATGCTGACCAATATCGGCACTTTCGGGCTTCAGACTGGCATGGTAGCGCTATTTCCGATGGGCAAATTACCCGCCGTCATCGCGATGGGCAAGATCGAGAAAAAACCGGTTGTGGTTGACGATCAGATCGTTATTCGCGACATGCTGCCACTGACCGGAACTTTCGACCATCGTATCGTTGATGGGTATCAGGCCGGGTTACTCACGCAGGGTTTGGTAACGCGCCTGCAGGTTCCGGAAGCCCTGGACCGACCCAATATTCCAACCGGGCAATAGTATTATTTGCAGGATAAAGGCAAAATATTTATCGAGGAGGTTGAAAATGTCTGATAAAGAAACGGCGATCCTGTCAGCCATGGCTAAAGCCGGAAAACCGCTTAAAACCGGGGAAGTTGCCGAAATGACCGGTCTTCCGAAAGATGAAGTCGCCAAAATTATGGCCGGTCTGAAGAAACAGAGAAAAGTCGAATCGCCCAAAGCCTGTTTTTATCAACTCAAATAAGATTGACGGAACCGCAAATCCGAACCGTTCAGAAAATTGTTGGGAATAGCCGGGATACCGTCCCGGTTAGCAGATGTTCAGACGGTTGTGCCGGGCGGATTTTCTGTATAATGAGACATTTTCCTAACCAATAAACGAGTAAGGAGCTAATATGAATCTGTGGGATTTCACACTGAGTTTTAAGGACATTATTCTCGATTTTTCATTCATGAGCGTCTTTCTGATAATAGGAACTATTTTCCGTCGTTATGGGTTGTTTTTTCAAAAATATTTGGTACCGAATAACCTGATCGCCGGTTTCATCGGATTGATTCTGGGCACACAGGTGCTGAAAATCATCCCGATTTCCGGGGAACGGATGGGGCTTTATGTCTATCATCTGCTGGCATTGACTTTCGTAGCGATTGGCCTGCGTGGCGAGAAGAATTCCTGGGGCAAGGGGCCGCTGAGTTTTTCGCTGAGCATGCTCTCGAGTTACATCATTCAGGGTGTAATCGGATTGCTGGTGTGCTTCGTATTTATCTATTCGGTGCGGCCGGACCTCTTTCCAGGGCTGGGATTGCTCCTGCCGATGGGATTCGGAATGGGGCCGGGACAGGCTTTTACGATTGGCACCGGCTGGGAGAAATTTGGTTTTACGGGGGGCGGCATGGCCGGTCTGACGATTGCCGCGGTTGGTTACCTGATCGCCTATTTTGCCGGCATGGTGATCGTCAATAAAGGCATCAAGCGCGGCGAAACAGCCCTGATCGAAGGGTTGGATGCGATTACACCCGATATGCGTACCGGCGTCATCAAATACGGCGAGAAACCGATTGCCGGATTCCTGACCCTGTCGCTGGAAGCCATCGAACCGCTGGCTTTCCAGGTCGGTGTAATCGGAGTAGTGTATTTGATCTCTTTCTGGGCCGCTAAAGGCCTGGCATATTTATTGGTCACCGCCGGCGCCGGCGGCTTTGTCTCAACGGTCTGGGCTTTCCACTTTGTGATCGCATTGTTAGTGGCATTAATCATGCGTAAGGTCTTGGATAAGACCAAAAAAGGTTACCTGATCGATAAGGGACTGATGACCCGTACGGCCGGGCTTTTCGTGGATTATCTGATCGTCGGTTCGATCTGCGGCATCAGCCTGAAAGTGGTCTGGATGTACTGGGCTCCGATCCTGGCAATGTCCATTTTAGGTGGTCTGGCAACTTATTACCTGCTAAAATATATTTGCTACCGGGCTTTCGACAATTATCATTTCGAGCGCTTTGCCGCGGTTTATGCGGAGATGACCGGGACATTGAATTCCGGCTTAGTGATGATCCGGGTAACCGATCCGGAATTCAAGACGCCGGTTGCCGAAGATTTGGTCTATGCCAGCGGGATTTCGCTCTTTTTTGGTCTGCCGCTTTTAATCCTGCTGAATGTGCCGATGAATTTTTTCAACAACAGCCTGAAAGGTTATTGGATAACCCTTGGGCTTCTGTTGGCCTATGGTGTGATTCTGTGGATATTCTGGCGGGCGATCGGCTTCATTCATTTTAAGAAGCCACCGCAAAAAACAGCCTGAAAAGACACAGGTTCTAATTGAATATTTGCCGATTTTATGTTAAAATTGGCCGTTATTGATTTAAATCTTTAATTGAAATAATAAAGGAGAATAAATTGAAGAAAAGAATTGGCATACTGACTGGCGGTGGCGATGTACCAGGCTTGAATCCAGCCATCCGCGGAGTAACTTTAAGAGCATTGAAAGAAGGCTTCGAGGTGATCGGTATCCGGCGCGGCTGGGCCGGTCTGATTAACGTTATTCGCGATAAGGAGGCTGACAACAGCGAAAATTTCATCTCCCTGACTCCGGACATTGTCAACAAGATCGCCCGGACCGGCGGGACGTTTTTACATTCATCCCGTACTCGTCCCAGTCATGTCAAATTAGACGTGGTGCCGGATCATTTAAAAGATCAATACACAGCCCCGGTTAACGATCTGACCCCGGAAGTGCTGAAGAATCTGGAATTTTTAGGCGTCGATTACCTGATCCCGATCGGCGGCGACGACACGCTCAGCTACGGCGTCACCCTGCATAAGGCCGGCTTTAAAGTCGTTGGCATTCCCAAAACTATGGATAATGACGTACCCGGAACAGACTATTGCATCGGATTTTCGACCTGCGTGGCCCGCACCATCGAACTGACCAACGCCCTGCGCACCTCCGCCGGTTCGCATGAACGTTTTCTGGTCATCGAGGTTTTTGGACGTTACGCCGGATTCTCGGCGCTGGTGCCGGCTCTGGCCGGGATTTCCGATCGCTGTGTCATTCCGGAATACAAATTCAGCATGGAACATCTGGCTGAGCTGATGGTCGGTGATCGCAGAAAAAATCCCAGCCATTATTCGACCGTACTCATCTCCGAGGGCGCCATGATGAAGGAACAGGACTCGATGATGTTCCAGGGCGATGACGCAGATGCTTTTGGTCATAAGAAGCTCGGCGGTATCGGTGATGTTATCGGCAAACAGCTCAAAGACCTTTCCGGTAAGTACAATAACGGTCGTAAGATCGAAGTCATCGGCCAGAAACTCGGTTACTTGGTGCGCTGCGGCCACCCGGACGCCTTCGATTCGATCGTTCCGATGGCTTACGGCAACAACGCCTTCGAGCTGATCCTGAGAGGACAGTCCGGCCTGCTGGTCAACCTGCGCAACGGCGTCTATGGTCACACCAACCTGGAAGTCGTCACCAGCACCAAGAAGGTCGTAGATGTCGCGAAATTTTATGATACCGAACGCCTGCGTCCGAAGTTCGAGAGTTTCGAGCAGAAACCGTTCTTCATCATGACCAGCGATAAATAGCCATTTCCCTCCTCCCTCCTCTCTATGAGGAACACCGCATAAGGGTAATCGTAAGATTGCCCTTTTTGCGGTATTGGCAGGAATCAAACGCCCGGGTTGGCCGACTAAAATGCGTGTTGAGTGTTAGGCCTCAAAGAGGTAAACCTTGTCACGCTCAGGGATTTGTTACAGTACATCGAAATGTCGATGGCACTGGCGACAATAGCAACCGGAATTCTGTACCAAAAGGCGCTGTTCGTAGCGTTTCAATTGACGCAGGTAAGCATTGCCGGTCGCCACGCCGCAATGCGGGCAGATATGGTTGACAAGGCGCTGCTTGTCGCCCGGCCGGATAGTATCGCGCAGGATGACGCCCTGCAGGCGGATAGTCTGGCGGTCTTTTTCTGAGAAAAACTCCGGTCCGGCGATCTGTCCGTCGATATCAAGGAAGGCTAAATTCATCGGAACGCCGCAACGCCAGCAGACGGCCGGCAAAACGTAAAGGGCTTTAGTATATAAAGGCGCACCGCAATCCGGACAGCGTCGGCGCGGGCAATGGATTATCATCTCCGGTTCAATCGTCGGACAGGCGACCATTTCTTCGAGTTCTTCGGCTGAACGGATGCGAAAAATCAGTAAAGGAATCTGATGCTGACTGCCGAATATCATTACGTTTTCATCCGGCGGATGGGCGACGACAATCTCGAGCAGAGCCGTCGGTCGGGCGTGCTCGTCGATCAGGCCTAAATCCGGGCGACATTCACCGAAAGCCTGCTCCGTGACCACCGCTTTCACATTATCGAAAAAATTAAAGGTATGTTGAGCGCCACACAACTGGCATTTCCAGTGCAGAACGAGCGCGACCTGCTGGTTCAGCAGAGTCTGAATCTTCTCGAACAGCAGGCGTTTGGCGAGATAATGCAAAACGGTTTCGGCATTACATTCCAATCCGCGGAAATGAGCGAAATGATGGCGCTTCTGTGAACCTTTGCGGGCGATTACGGGTGTGCGGCAGACCGGGCAGACACAGCCGCAGGCCAAGCCCTTTTCGACCTGCGAGACATGCCGCAGGAAACCGTCCTTTTCAGCGTAGGGGATTTTAATTACACCGGGGCGTTTTTCACCGGAATAATTTTGAATATTTAAATTGGTGATTACTTCTTTAATCTGGTTAATATCCATCAGAACAAACCAATCGTATTCACGCTCGTATTTTAAACATCCTGTGTGCTAAACCGAAACCTTTTATTGATTAAGGGGGACAGTAACGACTATGATCAGTCTGGCTGATTGTCTAAAGAGTCCAATAATTCGGATTTGGTCACGACGCTGCAATTGAAATTATAGACCGCCGCCATTGTGCTGATTATCCTGACAGCGAATAAAAGTCTTTCGGTGGTCACAATTGTAACTCCGCCGAGGAAATTTGATTTCATTGTAATGAGCACGTCTTTAATACTGAAAAGATCGGAAGGCGGCGGATTTGATTCAATTTTTCTCAAATCCACGATGACATGGAAATGAGGATCGAAATCCCTGGCGCTGGTGAGGTTTTTGATAGAAGCGGAAACCGAGCGGGAGTCGCCCGCCCCGTCTTCTTTTACAACAATAGTTTTGTGCTGCGGATAAATTTTATGAGCGAAAGACATCAAATATCGACTTCAATTTTTAATAAATTCTCTCTCGTCTAACGTTACTGAATTCAAGAAAATTACCCTTAATCAATACCGGGCGGGCGTCAGGTTTATTTTTCCTGATTTTCCAGGTTATTCAGTATCTCAGATTCGGTTGCAGCTTTCAGGTTGATATTGTAAACTGCCTCCATGGTCGCGGTCATCTTGATAAGCGGCAATACTTTTTCAGTGCTAAGCACCGTGATTTCACCTGAATAAGATGATTTCATAACGGATAAGGAATCTTTTATAGCAAAAATATCCGCTGCGGTCGGCGTAAAGTCCATCTGCCGCAAATCGACGATTACATTAAAATGGGGATCGAAATTTTTATCCTTGGCCAGAGCTTTCATCGCGGCAATACTGGATCGAAGATCGATTGGCCCATTAGCCTTAACTATGGCCGTTTTGGATTCACGGTAGATTTTATGGGAATACGACATTTTGTGATTTACTCAATCTCACTCTCATTTAACTTGCGGAAGAATTTAAAGCATTTGTACCCATGTCACATTCAATTATCGGCTTTAAACCGTCGCAAACTTAGCGAGAGTGTGATAACCGTCACAGACGAAAACGCCATTGCCAGTCCTCCGAGTTCCGGGCGGAAGGTAATCCCAAACAGCGGGTAAAGCAAACCCGCCGCGACCGGTACGAGGACTGTATTGTAAGCAAATGCCCAGAAAAGATTCTGGCGGATGCGCTTCATGACTTTGCGGCTGAGTTGCAGAGCCGTATTGACGGAATTCAGATCGTTTCCGATGAGGACAATGTCGCCGCTCTCGATGGCTATATCCGTGCCTGATCCAAGCGCGATACCGACGTCGGCCTGCGCCAGCGCCACGGCGTCGTTGATGCCGTCCCCGACGAATGCCACAACTTCGCCTTTTTTTTGCGATTGATAAAGGACGTCAGCTTTTTCTGCCGGTAAAACTTCGGCGATAACGGTGTCGATTCCGGCTTGATTAGCAATGGCTTGAGCCGTGCGGTGATTGTCGCCGGTGATCATAGCGACATTCAGGCCAGCTTTCTTGAGTTTTCCAATAGCCGGGACGGCGGAATCTTTCAGAGTATCAGCAATGGCGAAAACGCCGGCTGCCTGTCCATCTACAGCCACAAAAACCAGTGATTTGCCGACTTCAGAATACTGTTGTGCGGTAGATAATATTTCCGGTGAGATTGTAATTCCACGTTCGATGTAAAAAGCTTCGGTGCCAATGACGACCTCGTGGTTGTTAACGTTGGCGGAAACACCCCGGCCGCCGAATGCCGAAAAACTGGTGGCCGCCGGAATGCCGATGTTATTTTCTCTGGCATACCGTACAATCGCCGCACCGAGCGGATGTTCGGAATTGTTTTCGACCGCGGCCGCGAGGCGCAGCAATTCTTCGGTGGAAATTCCGCTCGGAAAGACATTGGTTACGACCGGTTTACCGGTTGTCAGCGTGCCGGTCTTGTCGAAAACCACACTGGTGATGCGTGGGGTAATTTCGAGAGTAGCGCCGTTTTTAATGAGGATACCGAGTTCGGCGCCGCGCCCGATTCCGACTGTGACTGCGGTGGGAGTCGCCAAGCCGAGTGCGCATGGACAGGCGATCACCAGCACCGATATAAGCGTCGTCAGTGCGAAAAGTAAAGTTTGGCCGACGATAAAAAACCAGACTATGAAAGCCAGAATAGCGATTGACAGAATTATCGGGATGAAATAACTGACCGCAACATCCGCCAGGCGTTGTACCGGCGGACGACTGCCCTGGGCCTGATCGACCAAGCGGATTATCTGCGCCAAAACCGTCTCACTTCCGACGCGCTCGGCCCGGACACGCAAAACACCATTCTGGTTCAATGTGCCACCGCTGACATGGTCGCCGGTCTGCTTGAAAACCGGCAACGGCTCGCCGGTCAGCATAGATTCGTCGATAAAACTTTCACCATCGGTTACGATGCCGTCAACCGGTAAACGACTGCCCGGTTTTACGAATACGATGTCATCAACGGTGACAGCTTCCAGCGGGATTTCGTATTGGACACCATTGCGAATTACATTCGCGGTTTTTGGTTGAAGACCGATCAGTCGTTTAATGGCAGTAGAGGTTTTACCTTTAGCGCGCGTTTCGAGGTAACGACCGAGCGTCAGAAAAGTTGCCAGAAAGACGGCGGTCTCGAAGAACATGAAATCGCGCGTCAGGACGATTTCGAAAGTTCCCAGCAAGCTGGCAATAAAGGCGACGCCGATGCCCATGGCGTACATGACATCCATATTCAGGCTGTGGTTGCGAAGCGCCTGCCAGGCCGCCCGGAAAATCGGATAACTCAGGTAAATGAAAACCGGCGTAGCCAGAGCGAGCATCAGATACGGAGTCGGAAACGGCAGGTTGATTTTGATGAACATCGGAATCATCAGAATTATCCCCGTGATGAATCCGAGCAGGATGCGCCGCATTTTGGAGCGCAACTCCCGCCGGAGAGCTTCACCTTCATCTAAAACTTGTTTTTCGCCTTCGCGGCCGAGATATTGGTAGCCGGCGGATTCGATGACTGTCCGGGCGGTTTCGATCGAAAAACGTTCATTATCCAATTCCAGATATGCTTTTTCGTTGGCGAGATTAACGTTTACGGCGCTGACCCCCGCGACTTTACCAAGGGCGTTCTCGACGGTTTTGACGCACATCGCGCAGTGCATGCCGCCGATTTTGATAACAATCTGATCTTTTAATCCTGTTGATTGCATGGTTTTTTTCTTTCAGTATTGAATCTCTGGAAGTTAGATAAAGAACGGTTATAATAGTTACGGTTTAAAATTCAATTCCGAACATCAATGGACTTACCTGGAAACTCTGATCCGCGAAGCGATAGGCCAGTCGCAGGCCGGCATTCAGCTCGGCATACAGGTCGAATATACTGAAATCGAAATTCAGGTCGAAGCCGACCGAATTGTATTGTTGCTCGAAACCTCCGGTTTTTCCAAAATTAAAATCTCCGAAGAAAGCCCAACGCAGGCGCTTGACATATAAAAGCGAACCGAGGGCCTGGTCCGGGTAGCCAAGCGGCAATTCGTACGTAATCCCCGCCCCGGCGAACAGATCGTGATAGGTATAATCATAACTTTTGGCGAAAGGAATAAAACTGGCAAAGCGGTAATTGTGCGGATTCTGCCATTCAAATTTACCATCGAGTAAAAGGCTGTGATGTTTTGCCAGACCGGGTAGATAATATTTGCCCTGAACTGCGAATATATTACTGCGGTAGTCGCCGCCCAGCGGAGTGTGTTCGAAATCTAGCTGCGCCGTGTAACCGGCCGTCGGTTTAACGTCACACAGTGCGGGCGTTTGGTAATTGTTATAGGCGATTCCGTATGAAAACGGCAGAAACCGGCCGTTGCCGTTTTCAAAGGTTCCGATTGTTTTTTTAGCACTGATGCGGGTGTAGGCGCCGTTCAGACTGAAAGTAATTTTCCGGTTATAAATGCCGGTTGAGTAATCTAACGGCAGGTCAGCACCGAGCGATAAAGCCGTTTCATGCCAGGTTTCAGTTGTGTAGGAATCAAAGAGGTCGCCGGTATAGGAAATTCGTTGTCCGAGGCTGAAACCTGAACTCAAGATCGGATAGAACCCGGCGTAGTAGATTTCCGAACCGAGTGCCAAGACTTTTTCATTGGAATTGAAACTCAGTTCGGTGTTGACCGCCGCCGTGTTCAGGAGATTGTTGGAATACAGGCCGATGTCCGCCGAAGTCGAGGAAATTAAATAATACCAGCTATGTATGTTTATCAGGTGTTTTAGCGGATTGTAATCCGTCACAGGGAATCGGTTTTGGGGAATTTCACCTGCGATGAGCAAATTGCCGCCCTGTTCCTGCTGCACGAGCGGTTCGTAATAGCGGATGTCGCGCCGTTCGACGGATTCAATGGATCGCCAGTTTTGTGGATCAAAGGGCATTTCGCAGATGTCCAGCCCATTGACATCGTAATCGCTGAAAAGCAGGTGTTTGCCGTCAGCCGAAACCGCCGGGTAATAGGCTCCGAACTTGCGCGAGGTAACCTGAAAGCGTTGGCCGTTGGCGATATTCACAGCGTAAATGTTATCGATTCCGGACCAGGCCGAATTATAGAGCAGGTAATCACCGTAAAAAACCGGATATTCGTCGAAAGCATGACATTCACCCGGTATGATTGTTTCGGTAACATTCGTCAGATCGAAAATCGCCAGAGATTTGGCATTATTCAACTGTTTTATGTAAGCCAGATGGCGGCCGTCCGACGCCCAAGCCGGATTTTTGATATAGCCGTTGTCGGGGTTGTTTAAAATACGGACGACCTGACCGGTGTGCGAATTCAGCAAAACAAGATTGCATTTCCTTTCCGGCGTAAATTGCACCGCGGCAATCGTTTGATCATCAGGCGCAACCGCCGGAGAAAAATATTTTCCGTTTGTGGTGATTTCGATCATCTGTTTGGTGGTAATATTATAGGTGGCAATATCGGAAAAGACTTCCGCGCCCCAACGTGGATCCGGGTTTGATTCGTCCCAGGCAATCAGGTTGTCGCCGACGGAAATGCGATTGTTGCTGCCGATTTTGGCGATTTCAGACTCGCTGCCGTCGGAGTTGATTTGTACTAAAGTGCTGATGTCACCCAGGCCATAGATCACGGCGATGACCGAACCGTCCGCGGCATATTGCGGCCAGCGATACTGCGTCCAGACTTTTTTAGGTTTCCGGTTGAGTTTATTAGCGTCCGTGAATTGCAGACCGTCGAGTTGTTTCTGCCAGAGCGGAAGGAGTTCCGCCATGGTCTCGGAATAAAGGGCTTTGGTGTTCCGGCCGGTCAGCCGCCGGCTGGTCCGCGAGAATGAAAACGGATTCCAGGAACGCCGGGTAGACAGGTCGATAGTGCGATTCCAGATATTGGCGCCGGAATAACGGCGCTGGTGAGTCGTCATTAAATAACCAAGATGATAATAGTTCGGGTAATAATCTTGATACGAACCGAGATAGGCTTTATCGTAGGAATAGATTTTATTATTGAGGAGTAAAGTCCGGATTCCCAGGTCAAATTCCGGTTGCCGGCCGCGACCGGATTCGCTCAGAGCGGTTTCCAGGCCTACGGCATCGCCTTCAAAAAACCACATCGGCGTATGCCAGACGGTTAATCCCAGAACTGCATACTCGCCTGCCAGCAATCCAGCCAGCCGCGTAAAACCCGAATTGAAACGATCGAATTGCACCATGTGACGGCCTTCGTGAATCGCTAAAAGATTATACCATTCGATATTACCGGCCATCGGTAACTGACTCGGCGTCGGATACCATTCGCTTTTTCGCGGGGCAAGGGTGACATATCCGTTACTTTCGGCGCTGCGATTTGAAAGAACCAGCGGCCATCGGTGGCTGTTCGGAGTGAGCGTCTTGCGGAGCGGAAAATACAAGTATTCGAGCGTGTTGGCGACGCGCTGGCCTTCGGAGGCGATCTCAGCCGGAAAAATGACTCGGAAATGCCGGGTTTCAATTTGTTGCCATTCAATACCTGGCCGCGGTTGAGCGGAGTCGAGCAACTGGGCGCGGGCTTCACCGGACAGGGAAAACAGGATAACAAACGGTGCGATCCGGTAAAGAAAATCAGAAATCAGGTTTTTCATAGGTACTTCTAAAATATTCATTGCGGTTAATGCGCCGTAAAATTACATGATGTCCCCGGAAAATCAAAAGGGAACCACGCGACATCGTCCCGAAATGAAGTTACCCATTAATTCTAAATTTCCGGACGTTTACCGCTGAACGAATCCGGTCAGAAACTTATTTTCAGGCGCAGGTAAGGCATCAGGTTATCGATCAAATCGACCACCTTAATGCCGTAAACACTGAAACTACCTTCAAATTCCGATCCTTGCGGTCCGCCGAGAAGGAATGTTCCGGCGGTCAGCTCGAAGTTATTATAGGGCAGGTAATTGTAGGTTGGCATAACGGCATAACTGCCGTCATTCAGATTACTGAAAAAGGCCAGCGAGAATTTATGATAGTCATTGGGCGCCTTTTCGAGAAAGAGCATGGCGTAGTTGCGCGACATTACCAGTCGTTCACCGGAAAGAGCCGTCAGTAAATTGTATTCGGATTTACGCCTGACTCCGGTACCCTGATAAAAATACTCCCCGCGCACATCGATGTCGATACCAGAGAGGGAATAATCGAAACCGAAGACCGCCTCAAGATTGTCCTCGATTTTATAATTGGCCAGAGTTAAACGCGTCCCGGCACTGTTTTTGGGAATGCGGAAAGCCCATTCGCCGTATATTCCGATATTACCGACTGCCCCGGCGAAATCGGTTCCCAGGAAGTAATTACGGACATAATTGTTATTGGCCGGCCGATCAGCCAGCATTTCGGATAAGGCCGCCTGTTTGAACAGGTTGATCGCGCCGGTTGTATCGCCACTGGCCAACAACGCGGCGAACAGATCGTTGCCGGCAATCCCCTGAATATATTCGCGGGCGTTTTCCTCCAGGATTTCGTCGATCGGGCGATAATCCAGGTCGTTGTAAATAACTTCCCGTAACCAGCTCACCGACAGGTCGTAGGCCCCCACAATGGTCTTGATCTTGAATCCATAAGGGATGTTGCGGGACTGTCCGTCTTCGGCAAAGGCGGTCTTTTTTTGAGTACGATCCTGGAATGCCAGATAAGCCTGGATGGCCAAATGGTCGGAAAGAGTGTAAGTCGGCATGATTGCCGGCATGCCGGGAGTATCTTCCGTTACCATATCCAGAAAAGGCGGAATGGAAACCCGCGCAGTCGGATTGAAGACATAACCGGTGCCCCAGGCGATCGGGAATTTACCGAATTGGAGATCGAGCTTGCCGAGATTTACCAATCCCCAGGCGTGATCGATGAACATATTCTGGTTGAAATCCTCCAGCGGATAATCACTTTGGGCGAAGGCATTAAGCCCCAGTTTTTCATAAAGAACATAGGAATTTTGATTGCCAATACTGTTCAGGTAGCCGAATTCGAGGTGAAAGCGCAGATTCTTTTCCGGGCGCCAGTCGCCTTTCAAGCGCAGGAGCAGAGCGTTACCGTAGTTGGGTTCGCTGAAACTGCTTTTCCGGAAATTGGTAGTAGCCTGCAAATATTCGGTCAGACAGCCATAGAGGCTGAAATTTTCAACGAAGCCACCGACGCTTTCTGGCTCAGATGATGTGGAATTCCAGGTCGCGGCCGAATCCTGAGCGCCGACCGCCAGACTCAGCAGAAAAATCATTAAGGCACAACTTAATTTATTATACATACGACACCTTCCGTTTTGAGTGATTAATGCTTTATCCGGTTTATTGATAAAAACGCATCGGGTTGAAAAATTTCTCATCGACCGGAACGTCGTATTGGGCTTCGTTAATAATTACGACCGTTTTACTTTCCTTTTTCAAATTGATCATCGTCATCACGGTCGGCATTTCCTTACCGCTGATGACTTTGACATTGCTCTGCAGGAGGTCTTTGTAATGGCCGTCCTCGGAAGTGTAAAACTCGATTTTGGGAACCTGGTAATCGGATTTATTGACGAACAGAATAATTTTCGTGTAAATACTCGGCTCCCTGGGAATTCCTTCCAGAACCCATTGAACGGCCTCGCTTTTGAGGATTTTTACGTTGTATTTTTCTTCGAGGGTGCCGCCGCCCAAATCTTCATAGGATAAATCGCCGCCTACGCCCTGAACCGATTCCTTTTTGGATTTAGCGGCGATTTTACGTACCCGTCCGGTAGAAGGGAAATAAACCCATTGATCTCCGGATTTGGAGAGAATTCGCAGGCCTTGAATGCTTTTAGGCGAGACGAATTCCATATAGCTGTCGTCAGAGCCCTGACCATAGGCAATGATTTTTATTTCCCGGTAGTTTTCTTTGTCTTTCAGGTAGGGGAATATTTGCATACTCATTTTGGAAATACTGGTTTTGACGGCTGCTTTTTCGTCCACTTTGCGGATGATGATCAGAGCGTCTTCCTGGGCCAGAGCGGAGCTGTTCAGGATAATTCCAAGCGTTAGTAAAAGGATTATCTGTAAAATATTTTTCATGACTGACTCCTTTGTTTTTCTAGGGTTATTGGTTTTTTATCGAAAGCCAGCAGGGCCGGCAGAAAGAAGATGGTTGTTAATAAACAGGAGGTAATCCCGATGAACAGTATCCGGCCCACGGAATTGACTGACCCAAAGCGGCCGATTAAACCCAGTGAACCGAATCCAATCATCGTCGTTAATGCCGACAGAAGGACACCTTTCCCGGTGTAGCGAAAAACGGTTTCGATGTTTTTTTCAATTTTATAACGATGAGTGAAATGAATGCCGTAGTCGATTCCCATACCGATGACCAGCGGGATAACGGCGATATTTATCATATTGAGATTTTGACCAAGTACCGCAAACAAACCCGACATCCAGACAATTCCTATCAATAACGGGGTCGCCGCATAAACCGTATGTTTCAGATTCCGGAAGTTCAGGAACAGGAATAATAAGACTGCCGCGAAAATATAAATGGCCGCTTTACCGGAGGCGCTGATTACTTCGTCTAACCAGGCGACCATCACCTGAGTCGTACCGGTAATCCGGGGAGATACCCGACTGACTGCATCATTAAAGTGCCTGATTCGGGAGATTTCTTCCATGACGCCGTTATCCGGATAAAAGGTGACCAGATTGCGGGTGAGAGTTTGGTCGAACATTGCATCCCGGACCGAAGTCGGCAAATCTTCAATTGTCATCGGGCGGTTGGTTTGGGACATCGCCGTAACGATCGCATCCAATTCACGCGCAAAATACAAATCCAGTCGGCTTAGTCGTTGGGCATATACCTGCGGATTACTTTCGATAAGGCTGATCAATTTCTGAAAAACTTCGCGACCCGGTTTGCCGACTTCGGCGCCTAATATTTCTCGAATCATTTCATTACGTTTCCTGACAATTTGATTGTCATCGCCCAGCCCGGCTACCGACAGATCACCCATCTCGATTATGTTCCATTCGAGGCGTTGAATCTCACTCGCGAAGGTTTCGATATCATTGGCCGAATAATTCAGATTGCGGTAGCGCCGGGGCATTTCCCGAATTCTCCGGATTGCCGCTAAGCGCTCGGATTGTTCGGCCTCCGGCGGGAAAAAATATGACACCGAAGAAATTTCCGTAACCAGCGGCGTTTTATCGAGTTCTTCCGTAAAGGTGCGAGCTTCTTCGATATCATTGGCAATAACCATCGAGGCAAACGGAGTCATCTCAAATTTTTCCATAACCTTGTAATACTGAATGATGGATGGCATATGCTGGGGTTCCAGTTTCATTAAATCATAGTCCATCCGATTAAAAAGCATAGCCACAAACAGAAAGACCGTTATGACGGAGCCGATGATTAATGTCAGATTGCGTTTGTTGTAGGTGGCTTTGCCGATTTTTACTAAAAATTGATAATGAGTTGATTCTTAACAAGTGAAAAACGGATCAGAATTAAATAGCAAATTCAATTTGCACGGTTTTCAAATAACATATGATCCATTTCAGATGGTATTTCAACCATAATCCAAAAGAGACAAAAA
>Ga0172375_10006511_pt1 | contig 16352 bp, 12 predicted proteins | sample LakKiv1m_FD_114537 | JGI IMG/M metagenome (GOLD analysis project Ga0172375, IMG submission 114537) | Freshwater microbial communities from Kabuno Bay, South-Kivu, Congo - kab_092012_11.1m | ecosystem: Environmental > Aquatic > Freshwater > Lake | place: Democratic Republic of the Congo...
AGTCCGCAAAGCTCTGGCTGTTGGTCTGAAACCGATCATTTGTGTCGGGGAGAAACTGGAACAGCGACAGGCCGGGCAGACCTTAGATGTCGTCCGCCGACAATGTGATTCAGCTCTGAGCGTCGTAAACGAACATGAGATTCAGCACTGTGTCATTGCCTACGAACCGGTCTGGGCGATCGGAACCGGTGTGGTCGCTACACCGGAGCAAGCTTCGGAAGCTCATGTAATGATTCGCAAACTACTGACCGATAAATACGGTCAGGCAATTGCCGATTCGATTTCGATCCTGTACGGCGGCAGTGTCAAATCATCCAATGCCGCGACTTTAATTCAGGCGCATGATATTGACGGTTTCCTGATCGGCGGCGCCAGTTTGATTGAAGATGAATTCGTCCGGATCGCAGAGATTGTCGACGAATATTTAAAACAAAAGGAGTCATAGTGTATACATTTTTATTGATCGTGCATGTTCTCATATCGATCTTACTGATGCTGGCCATTTTAATGCAGGCCAGTAAGGGCGGCGGATTATCCGGTACATTTGGCGGCGGCGGTGGTAGCAGCTCGTTGTTTGGCGGGCGCGGAGCGGCAACGTTTCTTTCCAAGGTAACTACCGGATTAGCCGTAGCATTTATGGTCATTTCCATGATAATCGGATTGATCTCGGCTCCACGGGGAGAAGCCACCAGCATTATCCGGCAGGAAGCCAACCGCCGGACGTCATCGGCGGCCGACTTACCGATTCCGCAGGGCAGTGCCGAGCAGGGCTCCGAGAACTTACCGGGGAATTAAACCGGCCGGTTTTCACGCTTATTGATAATTTGGTTTTCGCCGAGGTGGTGGAACTGGTAGACACGCATGTTTGAGGGGCATGTGGGCAATTTGCCTATACGGGTTCAAGTCCCGTCCTCGGCACGAAGATTTAAACCAATTAAATGGGGTAAATGATGAAATCTGTAAAAAAAATCAGTCTGGTCGTCTTCTTAATCATGACGGTTGCCGTCAACTTGATTGGACAGGATCCATTATCAGACGCCTTGGCTCTCTTCCAAAACAAAGAGTATCAGAAAGCTTATGAAGCCTGTAAGGTAATCGTCGATAACGATCCGAATTATGCCTCGGCGATTTTTCTGCTGGGACGCATTTATTTCGCGCTCGGCGACTTAGACAACTCGAAAGTCTATCTCGATAAAGCTATCGAACTCGATCGCGCCAACACCGAGTTTCGGGAAGTGCGAACCCAGATTGCGGCTTTTGCCACGCAATTGACAGAGGCTTCCCGCCTAAGTATTGCCGGAGATTATGAAGGCGCCAAAAAAATATACCTTGAAATTATTCAGACTAACCCGAATTTCGCAGATGCTTATTTCAATCTCGCCCAGATTTACGTTCGCCTGAACGACCTGACGAACGCCGCCACCAATTTACGTAAAGTCATCGCCATGAAACCGGATGAGGAGAAATATTCCAAAATGCTGAAAAATCTGGTACAGCAGTATCTGAAAGATGGAGAAAGTCTACGCCAGCGGCGTAATAACGAGGGCGCTATCGAGAAGTACAAACAAGCGCTTGACATTGATCCAAACGAATTTCTGGCTTACTATTTGAGCGGGTTGGCCTATTTTGATCTGAAAAAATATAACGAAGCACTTGAGTCTGTTAATAAAGGCCTGACAATCAATCCCGAACATGCCAAATCCTACCTGGTACTCGGGCAGATTAACGAAAAAACCAATAAAAAGGATGAGGCCCTGGCCGCCTACGAAAAAGTCGTTAAAATCGATCCGGCTTATGAAGCTGGTTGGGACCGGATTGGCGTGCAGTATTATAATCAGAAAAATTATGATAAATCGATTGAGGCTTATCGAAAACTGCTTGAAATCAATCCGGATAATATCCGGGCTTACGAAAAGCTCGGCCAGATCTACTTGGACATGAGCAATTTTAAAGAAGCGGTCGTCAATTTGGAAAAAGTAACCCAGAAAGATGATAAGAACCTGAAAGCCTGGCAGAGACTGGCTCAGGCCTATAACAGCCAGGGCGATTGTGCCCAGGCTAAAACCGCCGCCGAAACCGCACTGAAAGTCAAAAACAGTGATGCGCTGGCTCTGATCGAATTAGGCGTGGCCGAAAAATGTCTCGGAAATAAAGCAGCTGCCAAGCAGGCCTTTCAACTGGCGGCTAAAGACCCGCAGTATCGTTCTTATGCGGAAAGTCACCTGAAAACCGTGCAATAATGAATTTCCCCATCAGGTTAAAAAGGGTGAGTCCGACTCACCCTTTTTTTATTCCATGCACAAAGGTTACAGAAAAAATCTATGGCTTATGACGCATTTTAATTAATTTTAATCCGAAATAATGAAGATGATACCCGCAAACCTCACGATACAGAAAATTTATCATGAATGAATATATTCTCTCGAACGCTGAGGCGGCCGCGGTTGACCGCTACGCGATTGACGAACTGAAAATTGCCGGAACGGAGCTGATGTTCCGGGCCGGAAAATTCGTGGCTCTCAAGACTAAACTGATGGTTCAGGATGTACCGAACAGTCGGATCGATATTTTCTGCGGAACCGGGAATAACGGTGGAGACGGATTCGTCGCAGCCCGGCAGCTGACTGAATGGGGAGCGAACTGCATCCTTTGGATTATCGGGGATCCGCGGAACATAAAGAATGACGCTCTGCATTTTTATCAAAATTGCACCGGAATCTGCCAGACAATCCGGGTTATTAAAACCAAGGACGACCTCGGAAAATATCAGGATCTGGAGGAATCCGATCTGATCATCGATGCCATGCTTGGCACCGGATTTCACGGTACAGTGCGCGGCGTGGCAGCCGCTGCTATTAGTTTTATCAATAAAACCGGTTTACCGGTTCTGGCAGTCGATCTGCCCTCCGGCGTCGACGGCAGCACCGGACAAGTGGAAGGAGCGGCGGTTAAGGCTTCATACACCGTTACCATGGGTTTTCTTAAACGGGGTCTGCTGTTCTTTCCGGGAAAAAGATATGCCGGAGAGATCGCGGTCGTCGATCTCGGATACCCGCGCAAGGCTTTTAGCATCCTGACTGAAAAAACCTTTTTAATTGGGAAACAGGATGTAAAAAAGGTCATGCCGCCGATCTGCGGAGAAACCTACAAACATCGTCAGGGTAAAGTATTGATTTGCGCTGGCTCGCCCGGCATGACGGGAGCGGCGACGCTCTGCGCCCTCGGAGCATTGCGTAGCGGCGCCGGATTGGTTGTAAATGCCATTCCACAAAGTCTGAATAATATCATGGAAATCAAACTGACGGAAGCCCTAACCGCGCCGCTTCCGGAATCTGTTGAACAGACATTTTGTCCAAAATCGTTACCGGCCGTGATGAACCGGATCGACTGGAGCGACGTAATCGTTTTCGGACCGGGCGTCTCGCAGCAGACAGCCGTCCGGGAGTTCGGCCGGGAACTGATCAAGGTTTGCCGGAAACCGCTGATTATCGACGCGGACGGTTTACGGATTTTTCAAAACGATCTGGAGTCGATCCGATCGATCGACGACCTGATTATCACACCTCATCACGGCGAATTTGCCCTCATGACCGGTATGGACATCGAACAGGTGAAAAAAAATACGATCGACCTGGCCCGCGAATTTGTCAGAAAATTTCCATGTACCCTGGTTTTAAAAGGAGCGCCGACAATCGTTGTGGCCCCATCCGGCCAGGTAGCAGTCAACTCGACCGGCAATCCGGCGCTGGCAACCGGCGGAACCGGGGATGTTTTGACGGGAGTTATCGCGGCTTTTCGGGCGCAGGGCATGAATTCCTTCGATGCAGCCATGAGCGGCGTTTCCATTCACGGACTGGCCGGTGACTGGGGCCGGAAAAAACTGGGTGTGCGGGCTTTGATCGCCAGCGATCTGCTCGAATATTTACCGATGATATTGCGCCGGCTGGATAAGGTGGTTTGATGCAACGCTTCTGGTTAAAAGTTCCGGCGATCCTATACGCGATGGTGATTTTCGGATTGTCATCTTTGGAAAAAGCACCGCTGGAAATTATGCCGATCTGGAACATTGATAAAGTCGTGCATCTGACCGAATATGCTGTATTTGGAATGTTACTGATGCTGGCGTTCAGCGGCAGCCGCGCGGTAAAATTTATCCAGCGGCCGAATTTCCGCAGCCTGCTTTTGGGTACCTTATACGGTTTGAGTGATGAAATCCATCAATATTACGTACCGGGACGAATCTGCTCGGTGTATGATTTTACCGCCGATGTGCTGGGAATTTTATTGGGCGTTTGGCTTTTCAACCGTTTGAAAATATTTCGGAAATATAGGGAAGCATGAGTCTATCCAAACTGAAAATCGAGAATTTTGCAATCATCGATCACATTGAAGTCGAGCTCGAGCGGGGATTGACAATTCTGACCGGCGAAACCGGCGCCGGGAAATCCATCATTATTGACGCCCTGAATCTGGCTCTCGGTGAGAAAGCCAGTTCGACCGTTATCCGGGCCGGCGCCGAAACCGCCACCGTCGAATGTATTTTTAACATCGAACATTTGAATTCCGGCATAAAGAGTTTTTTGGCTACCAGAAACCTAATCAGCGCCGATCATAGACTGATCCTGAAGCGGGAAGTCAGCGTCAATAGCCGCAGCCGGGCCTGGATCAACGGCGAAACCTGCCTGCTCGGCGCCTTGAAGGAAATCGGTAATTTATTGGTCGATTTACACGGCCAGCACGATCATCAGTCGCTGTTGAATCCGGAAACACACATCGATTTCCTGGACGCTTTTGGCGATTATGACGAATTACGCAGTCAGGTCGCGCAACAGTTCAGCGAACTGAAATTACTCTACGATCGTCAAAACCTGCTCGAAGAGCAATTACGACTCAATCGCGAGAAACGCGAACTCTGGGAGTTTCAACTCCAGGAAATCCGCAAGGTCGCCCCGCAGGAAAACGAATACGAAAACTTGCTCCAGGAAAAAACAATTCTCGAAAATACAGCCAAAATCCAGCAACTGAGCAGTGAATTGGCATCGCAACTCTACGACTCCGGTGATTCGCTCTATAATCAATTACAAGCCACCGTGAAGCAACTTGCCAGCCTTCAGAAAATCACCGGTTCGTTTACCGAACAACTGGCGAACGTCGAAGAAAGTCAGTATCTATTCCAGGAAATCGCCCGGCAATTGACGCGTTTCGGTGAAGATTTGCAATTTAATCCGGGACGGCTGGAAATCGTCAATCAGCGTTTGTACAGCCTGCAGCAATTAATGAAAAAGTACGGACCAACGGTCGCCGAGGTAATCGATACCGGTCGGAAACTGGAAGCCAATCTGACTGGCGGAGACGATCTTGCCGTCCAAATTGTCAAAAACGATACCCAGATTAAACAGCAATTGGAAATATACGGCCGCGTTGCGCGGCAGTTATCGGAAGAGCGTCGCCGCAGCGCCGATTTATTCAAAAAGGATATCGAGAAAGCTTTAAGCCGGCTCGGCATCGCCAACGCCGATTTTACCGCCCAAATCGCATGGCTGCCGGATCCAGGCGGCTGGATCGTGATCGATGGGCAAAAGTTCAAAGCCGAGGCGACCGGTCTCGACCAGGTTACTTTTGAAATCAGCACCAACCGCGGCGAACCCCGCCGACCGCTGGCGGAAATCGTCTCCGGCGGTGAAGTTTCACGGATTATGCTGGCGATCAAGGCTATTCTGGCCGGACGCGATCAAATCCCGGTATTGATATTTGACGAAATTGATACCGGCATTTCCGGGAAAATCGCCCGGGAAGTTGGCGAGGAATTGCGCAGTCTGGCAAAAGCCCACCAGGTCATCTGCATTACCCACCTGCCGCAGATCGCCGGGCTTGGCGACGAACATTTTAGTGTCGTAAAAGTCAGTACGGACGGCCGCAGCCAAACTCAAATCCGCAGGCTGACCAATGAGCAACGGATAGCCGAAATCGCCAAACTGATTGGCGGGCGTTCGATCAGCGAAACCACCCTGAACCAGGCCCGCGAATTGATGGAGTGAGAATGAATTTCAATGAATTGATGCAAAACCGGCGCAGCGTCCGGAAATATTCGCCTGATCCGGTACCGCGCGAATTGATCGATCGGTGCATCGAAGCCGCCCGCCTGGCGCCGTCCGCCTGCAACGGCCAGCCCTGGTATTTTATCGTTGTCGATAATACGGAAGACAAAAACCGGCTGTGTGAAGCAGCGTTCGGCGGAATATATTCATCCAATAAATTTGTGCGGAAAGCTCCGGTGATTATCGTCGTAGTTACCGATGAAAGATCGTATCAAACCAAAGCCGGAGGTTTTTTCCGTAATATAAAATACGCATTAGTCGATATCGGGATTGCCGGTGAACATTTGGCTCTGCAAGCGACCGAACTGGGACTCGGCACCTGCTGGCTGGGCTGGTTCAGCGAACGCGGGGTGCGTAAAGCGCTGAATCTGCCAAAATCGACCAAAATCGATATTTTGTTCAGTCTCGGTTACCCGGCGGACTCGGAACGTCCGAAAAACCGCCGAACGCTGGACGAAATCCGGAAATATTACTAAATATAGAACCAGCCTTCCGCTCGGATGGTTTTTGGATGCCAACCTGGAAATGCCGCTCAAAAAAGGTCGGTCGTGAATAACAGTCTGAAAAGCTGTACTACGATTCAACCTTTAAAATGTCGAAACCATACCCGGGAAGATCGATTTTCAGCAGGTTTTCTTCGATCGATTGAGTTTTGTTATTGAGCAGAGAACGAACGTTGCTGCCTCGGAGCCAATCCGGCAGAAAAACCGGAATGGACAGCGCGGCAGCACTTTTGTTCAGGGCAATGATCAGTCTTTCATTGACATCGCCGCGGCTGTAAACGAAAACATCCTTGTCGGCTTTCAGACTCACATAATCACCCCGCCGCAAAGCCGGATGAACATTGCGTATCTGAATCAATTGGGTGACTTTGCTAAACTGCACTTTTTCAGCGGGCGATAATTCATCGCCAAAACGCATCATGCGGCGGTTATCCGGGTCGTTGGCGCCGGTCAAACCGAATTCATCGCCGTAATCGATAACCGGAACCCCGGGAACGGTCAGAATATAACCCAGCATGACTAATTCTTTTTGATAGGTGGCCGGGTCGTCGACCGCGATTTGCGGTTCGCGCCAGGCGCGGGCGCTGCCGTCATCAGAAAGAGACAGATCGCCATCCAGAAAGGCCATTATCCGGACCTGGTCGTGGCTGTCCATGAGATTGCCCATTAAATGATTGTAACCGTAGACTTCGAGAGCCTTTTTTATCGACAGATCCAAGTCGCGGAAATCGCCGCGCGGATCGACGAATGCCCGTCGGGCGGTGAAAAATTGATTAAAGTTGAATTGCGACTCCAACATGCCATTATTGACATAGGATTTGATCAGGTCGTTACTGCCGAAACATTCTCCGATTTGGAAAATGTTCAAAGACCGGTGTGGATTGATGCGGTTTTTAACTTTAAGGGACACAGTTTTCCAGAATGAATAGGGAACATGTTTGGTGGCGTCGTGGCGGAATCCGTCCGCACCGGTTTTCTTAAGCCACCAGACGGCGTTGTCGGTCATGGTTCGCAGAGCCTCGCGTGAACCTTCGTAATCGAAGGATGGCAGAAAAGTGTCGAACCAGGTCGTCAGGCGATATTCATCCCAGCGACGAATATTTTGGGTGCCATCCGGTAAATCCAGCTGGCCGAACCAGTCGCGGTGTTCTTTGAAAAACGGATGTTCGGCGTGGACATGATTCGAGACGTAATCGAGCAGGATTTTGATATGATGGTGATGGGCGACTTCAACTAATTTTCTCAGTTCGTCAAGCGAGCCGAAACGCGGGTCGGTATGTTTGGCATCGGTCGGCCAGTAACCATGATAGCCGGAGAAATAGTTATGCGGTTCGGGCCATTCCTGATAGGCGCTGTCGGTGGTTAGATTGACCGGCGAAATCCAGATCGTATTTACGCCGAGACTGTCGAAGTATCCGGCTTCGATCTTCTGACGAATGCCGCGAAAGTCACCGCCCTGGAAATTAGCCTGGGCTGCCAGACGCTGAGCGGCCACCGGGCGATCGTTGGTCTTGTCGCCGTTTTTAAAGCGATCGGTCATCAGGGCATAGAGACAGGCATCGTTCCAGAGAAAAACATTATTGCCCAGCGGCTGGCCGTTTTTCAGATAGATGGTTACGACATTGCCGGGCTGGTTTTTGTATTGCGCCGCGGCGCGCAGGATGTGCATGCCGGTTTGCGGATAAAGTTTTTTCAAATTGATCCGGAGCTGTTTGCCATCGAGACTGAAAATCTCGGGCGGACAGAGGCAATTATCGTACATGACGAAACAGTGAATGTCATTAGTTTCTCCGAGGCAATCGACGGCTAAAGTCAGGGTATCGGCCTTCAGGCCGGGCAGGATATACAGGTTGGCAGCGTAATCGGCCAGTGGAGCTTTGACGCGCAGAACCGAATTGAAATAACCGAAGCCGTTGTCGGTTTTTTCCGGATTTTCCGGGTCGAAGATTTCGGCTTTGTCGACGACGAACTGGTATTCATAGACACCATCATCGAGCCAAACATCGCGGGTAAAGATGCCGTTGCCTTCATCATCGGTCATGGGATGCGAACGCCGGTTCCAGTCGTTGAAATTACCCATGACGAAAACTTCGCCGGGAGTATTTTTGGGCTTATGAGTGAACGCGATCAAATTTTTCTGCTTGACGATGACTGGCAGGCAGAATTCCGCATGCTGATTCGTGAAATTGATAATGGTCAATCCGGCGAAGGCTTCGTTCGGTGTCAGGATGATTTTATTGGAATCGGGCTGATAAACCAGCTGAATATCGGCATTCGGCCGGAAGGTTGGTTTGTACTTATCTGCCGTAAAAATATCATCCAGAAAAAGCGGTGTACTGCGCCCGGCCTCTATCCGGACGAATTCGATCAGTTCCGGCAACTTATTCATTTTATAGCGACTCGAGCAGTTGAAAAGACTGGTCAGGAGCAAGAGCATTATACTCAGGCGTGAAATGGCGGTGAGCCGGGTCGGTTTCATCTGAACCTCACTTTAAAAATGATCGTTTACAGGCGGTACATCAACATAGCCGAAATGGGCTTGACCGTGACAGTTGTGCCGTTGACCGGACTAATAATTTCCGGATCGGTGCGGGTATGATCAACGGCCAGAATCCACTTGGCGCGCGGGATTTTGAAGGTTTCCGGCCGGCTGTTGGGATTGATCAGGATAATGACTTCGCGCCAGATGTCGCCGCTATTGCCGCGTGCAAGGCGGTAGGCGATGCAATTGGCCGGAACGCTCAGACCGAGTTTATCGAAAAAGAGCAGATTGCGGCGCACCTCTTCGGCGGTTTCCAGGCGGAACAGCGGGTGTTCTTTGCGAATGCGGATCAGGCCCTGATAATATTCAAATATGTCGTGATTTTCCTGTTTATAATCCCAGCGGATTTTGTTGATTTTATCGGGTTGGTTGTAACTGTTATGCGAACCGAATTTGGTACGCAAGAGTTCTTCGCCGCCGTGCATAAACGGCACACCCTGCGAGGTAAAAATGATGAAGGCGGCCAATTTGTCCATGGCCTTCAATTCCGTATCGGTATACATTTTATTGGAACTGGTGGAAGCCACCAACTGGTCCCAGAGTGTGCGGCCGTCGTGGCAGGAAACATAATTGACCGATTCCACCGGATTGGCGGCGAAGTCGTCAATGCTGCCGCAGATACCAGTCTTGACGGCGTCGACATTTTTTCCGGCCTGAACAAAACCAGGGTCGGTGTTGTACCACGGACCTTTCAGGGCATCGCGGAAATTATCGTTAAAAACCGCAAAACCGGCGTGTCGCTGACTGCCTTTCAGAGTCGGTGTGATAGGCGTTTCCCCGGAAGTCCAGGGTTCACCGTAGAGGAAAATGTCCGGTTTGATGGCCGTCAGAGACTTGCCAATCTGTCGCATGGTTTCCATATCTATCAGTCCCATCAGATCGAAGCGGAATCCGTCAATGTCATAGGTTTTAACCCAATATTCCAGAGACTCGAGAATAAAGCGCCGCACCATCGGATTTTCGCTGCGGACTTCATTCCCACAACCGGAGCCGTTCCAGTAAGAACCATCTGCCCGCTGGCGATAATAAAAGCCGGGGGCAATGCCATTGAAATTGTAATGGATTTGCGGGCTGGTTTCGGCGGTATGATTGTAAACTACATCCAAAATAACCTTGATCCCGCGACTGTGCAGGGCGGAGACCAATTGTTTCATCTCGGACACCCGACTGGCGTTGTCTTCATTGGTAGTGTACCAGCCGTCCGGGGAATTGAAATTGACCGTCATGTAGCCCCAGAAATAATTGTTGGCCGAGTTGTCGTGTTCGAAATCCTGGATCGGGAGCAGCTGAACGGTGTTGACGCCCAATTCTGTCAGGTGGTCGAGGCCGGTGCTGAGAGAAGTACCGGGCAGAGTCGTACCAGATTCGGTAAATCCGAGATACTTGCCTTTATTAACGACACCGGAATTTTCAGCAATGGTGAAGTCGCGCACGTGCATTTCGTAAATGACGGCATCTTTGAAGGGAAATTTCGGCGCCGGTACAATCTCTGTCTGATCGGTAAATATTAGGGCGCGACCGTCGTGCGTAGTGGCGCAGGTTGCGTACGGATCCAGAATTTCCCGGGTGGAATCGAAAGCCGGATCGGGACCGGAGACGCAATAGACGTAATATTTTCCCTTCAAATCGCCATTGATGGTTGTTGACCAGACGCCATTATTCCGAAGCGCCAGGGGATAGACAGCTGCTTCACCGCCTTTGGCTTGATCGTAAATATGCAGGTTAACGGTCGTGGCGCCCGGCGCGTACAGTGAAAAATTAGTGGCGGCGGGTGAGTAGAACACTCCAAGCGGTTCTTTAGTGATATACTTTTTATCATCCAGAATATGCCGCAGGAAAAGCGGGCAGACCTTGAAACCCTGCATCGAAACGGTTGCAGGCAGATGACAGAGATCGATGGGCGTTAAAGTCGTCAGGCGAACCGTTTCGGACGAATCGGCATTTACCGGGATCATCTTAATTGTATCGGGTTTGATAACGGTTCCGGAATGTAAGGTGATGACCGGATCGATCGCGGCAGTTAATTTTACAGGAATGGCATTCGAAAAGACGAGGGTAATTTCGGTCGGACTGTCCAGAAAGGCTTTACGGATTTTCGGACTGATGTCGGGCTGTTCGCGGTACACGGTTTCATCGCCCTGCAAGAGCCAGATTTCTGTCGGCAAGGTATCGTTCCAGTAGCGGTTGGGATCGTCTTTCCGGGTCCAGTCGCCGCATTTGGGCAACAGTCCAATATTGCTTTGAGTCGGAAAGGTATTCAAGTCGAGCCGGAAAATGAGACCGTAATCATCTTTGGTAGTGGCGGCGACATCCGAATTGATATGATCGGCCCAGGTCCAGAGCGCCCAGTCTTTGTAGATATTATCGTAACGGTGATAATGAATTATCAGGGTCGGCATTTCAGACTGACCTTTCAATGCGGCCGGAATTGATAAAAATAAAAACAGCCCGAATAGCGTCAGGCCATCGCAGAATAATTTTTTGCGATTTTCCATCAGATAGCCCTTTATTGTGAAGGATGAGCACACCTAATTTTAATAATCTTTATCTTGAAAAAACATAAAAATTATTGGTGAATGATAAGAAGGTGAGATGTAACGAGAACTCTCCACTCGCCCGCCTTTTCACTGGAGCGCAAGAGTCGGGCAGGCATCCCACGATCAGCAAAAAAAAACTTCGAGTCTTGGTGTCATTGTGGTAAAAATGACCTGTCGTAGGTACTGAAAAAAATTACTTGATATTGCGAACATCTTTTTATACTTTCATGCTGAGAATAAGGGATGCACTGGGAAAATGTTAAATATTAATCGTCGTAAGCAAGCAGTACTTTTTAGCATTGTTTTGTTGATCTTGGTTGTGTTTATCAGTTCTGCCCCGGAACCGGCGCGCCGGTCGGGCAACTCTTTAGATAATGGGGTCAAAATCGGCACCCTCGAAATTCCGGCGGTGCTGGTCAAAGGCGGCTCGTTCGAAATGGGAGCGGCCGGAGAAGAGAGCGCCGATGACGCCCAACCGGTTCACATGGTGACGCTGACCGATTTCTACCTGTCCACTACCGAAGTGACAATCGGCCAGTACAAAGAATATTGCCGTCAGACCGGGAAGGCTATGCCGGAGCAGGATCCCGAAACCAACGACTCCTATCCGGTGGCTTTCGTGACCTGGTATGAAGCCTTTGAATTTTGCAAATGGACAGGCGGCTGCCTGCCAACCGAAGCCCAATGGGAATACGCGGCGCGTGGTGGGGGAATGGATTTCAAGTATCCAACCGGCAGTGCGATTGATCATTCGCAGGCTAATTATACCGGAACCGGTCAGGCCGACAAATGGAAAAGAGTCGCGCCGGTGGCCAAATTTCCGCCTAACAATCTCGGAATTCACGACCTGGCCGGAAATCTGTACGAATGGTGTCAGGATTATTATCGGAGTGATTATTACCAGAACTCCGGGATGATCAATCCGGCCGGTCCGGCGACCAGTCTGTTTAAAGTCATCCGCGGCGGGAGCTGGTATCATGACAAGAACGAAATGCGGACCACCTACCGCTTTCGCTATATGCCGGTCGCACGGCTTAGTTTCGTGGGTTTTCGGGTAGCCTGGGACCCGTCCAAAGCTCATATCGCACAGTAACGAACAGCGGAGTTCGCGAAGAGCGCAAAGAATTTTTCTTAGTTAAAATTGTAAATTGGAGATTATAGGTTGTAGATTGCTTTATGGCAAATTGAAAAGTAGTCGTTTGAGTGATGATATCTGAACATGTGCGGAATAATATGACAAGACGCGCCGGTCTGAAAACCGGATTGATGCCGGGAATGATTGGGGCGGTGGCGATGATTGCCCAGGTCGCCTATCTGCGTTTCGTGGCGCAGTCGTTCTATGGCAACGAACTGACCATGAGCATCGCACTGGGGCATTGGTTGGTCTGGACGGGATTCGGCAGTCTGCTGGGAACGAAACTCGTGCAACGCAAACCGGCGGAAAAACATTTGTTGGCACTGATGGGGCTTTACGGACTGACACTGATCGTTTTCGCCGGGCTTTTGTTCTTGAATCGTACGATTGCGGGCATTCCAGCCGGTGAAGTTGTCGGCCTGGGAACGATTTTCGGCTGGACGTTTTTATTCTTCAGTCTGCCGGCGCTCCTAAACGGGCTTTTCTTTCCGCTGATCGTGGATTGGAACCGAAGGCAGGCCGTTGCCGCGCCGGTGCACGCGGTTTATGCCGCGGAAGTGATTGGTTCGGCGATCGGAAGCCTGGCGTTCGCCGGACTGATTATTCTCGGTGTCAATACTTTCAACTGTCTGCTGGTGATCGTTTGGCTGATGCTGATGCTCGCGTTGCGCCTTTTCCTCAAAAGTAACAAATCCCGCAGCTGGGCGGTTGCCGGAACATTTGTCTTCATCGTCGCCGCCATGTTCATTTTTAATAAAAAACTAACCGTAATAAAGTGGCAACCGTTTCAATCGGTTGTAGCCCGCGAATCGCCGCATTCGTCCCTGACAACCGTTCGATATAACGAAGCATTCAGCATTTACAGTGACAGTCAGCCGCTCTGGACGTTCGGCGAGCGTGCGCAGGCCGAGGAACTGACCCATTTCGCGCTGCTGAATCATCCGAATCCGGAGAATGTGCTGGTCGTCGGCCTTGGCAATGCCGAAATCTGCCGCGAAATCCGTCGCCATCCGTCAGTTCGCCAGATCACGATTCTGCAGCCCGACCGGATTTTACAGCAAACCTTGCATCAGATCGCGCCGTTCGTCATTGCCGATTCCACGATCCGGGTTGTCATCAGCGATCCGGCATTGTTTTTAAAGCGAACCGTTGAACACTTCGATGTCGTGCTATTGAACATTCCGCTGCCGGTTAATGCCCAGTGGAACCGCTTTTACACGCGGGAATTCTTAGCCTCTGTGCGGCGCTGCGTCGGCGAAAATGGTCTGCTGATGCTGAATTTTCCGGGCGACGAAGAGTTTTTAACCGCGGCGCAGGTCGAGTTCCTGAAAACCATGCAGAACACTGCCAGAAATGTTTTCCGCGAGACGACCTGGATTCCGGGTCTGACGACGCACCTGCTGGCGGCCGATTTTCCGCTCACGAACGATTTGCGGCTTCTGATCGACACCCAAAAAGCCCGCGACATCGCGCCGCTGTATGTCGGCGAATATTTCCTGAACGATCGTCTTTCGCCGTGGAAGATTGACTTCCTGATAAAGCAGATCGATGCCTGCCAGGTCAAAGAGGTCAATACTCTGGCACGACCGGTAGGTTATTATTACGACACGACACTGTGGGGTCAGCGCACCGGCGGGCTTATTAAAAAGATTTATCCTATTTTCAAGCGGGCAAATTCGTTATTAATATTAATCGGGTTTGCAATAGTGATGGTAGTCTTCAGACTGATTGTCCGCCGAAAAACATCCCTGCAAATTGCCGGTAAAATGGCAAGCGTCGGCTTCTGGGTAATGGGACTGGAAACCGTTGCAATCATCCTATTCCAGAGTTTAGTCGGCAGTGTCTATCTCGGGATTGTCTTTCTGACCTTTTTCTATATGCTGGGTAGCGGACTGGGGGCGATTGCGGAACGCAAACATCCCGGCAAGGAGATTCCGCACAGCGTCCGATTTATCATGATATTGTTACCGGCAGGATGTCTCCTGCCGCTACCGTTCGCCTGGCCAGCGTGGATTGTCACGATATTAATCGGACTGATTCTTCTGACCGGCGGATTTCTGGCGGGTTTCCTCTTTCCGGTATTGGTCAGGAATTATACCGAACAATCAGGCAGGAGAGAAGCTGGCGCCGGGCGTATCTATGCCGCCGATATCCTCGGTTCGGCGCTGGGCGTCTATCTGATTTCCGGGATCGTGATTCCGGTTTGGGGAATTATTCCGGCGGTGGGAATGGTCTCTGCAGTCGCGGTTGTGATTTGTTGGATTAACAAGATATACGTGTGATAGTATCGTAAGGCGACGGGGCGGGAGAGAAATGCTTCGCATAACGGTCCCACGACTGGCGCAGTGCAGCGCGTGCAGGAATGTTTCTTCGCGATGCCGTTAGGCTAGCGTTAAATCTTTTTCAAACTTTTTTGCGCTGTATTGTCGCTAGACGTGTGTTACCGCCTGGTGTTCTGTTTTCCAGTTTTGTAAACCATTGTCATTTATTTACTTTCTTTTCTGTCATCTCTTGAGTTAGTGGTTCTTATTATTTATGTGTCAGCAATTTTTGTAATCCTATCTCTTAGCGTTCGTTTGCTTTGCAATTTCTTTGACAAAGCTTTGAATGTTACTTTAGCTTGTGGGACTTTGGCAATGCATCCCATCTTTGCTCTTTTATTAGTTATTTATTGTGTATTTGAGATAAGTACATGAATGAATCTTAAAAACTAAACTTTTAATTAGGTAATATCAATTTTATCCAGTTGTCAGAATTTAACAAACTTGCGCTAACCGGGTATTTATATTGCTTGAAATCAGGTTTCCCATCTTTAATTTCAACCCTAACCCAACTGATTGTAAATTTCAATGTATTGCCTGCAATTTTTTTTCTAGATATTTTAAATTCAATTCCATCTCGCTTATTATACACTTCATCATACCTTTCGAGAGGTTTACCAGCAGCAACCCATTCCGCTTCCTTTTCGAGATTTTTCGTTGAAAAATTTGACACCCAGAGTTTATTGTTGTTTAAATCGAATTTCGTTGTGGATGGAAAGCCTGAAACTCCTTCTCCCATTCCCCCAGATGAATGTAAAAGAAAAACTTCCTTATCATCTGTTGTAATTCTAATTTCACATACTAACTCTCCCATCGGTTTAGGAAAAATAAGGCCAACAGCAAAAATATCGTCATCTGCTTTTAAGAAAATAGTATAGTTTTCAGGTTGTGACAATTCTATTGCATTACTCCATTCGTAATTATCGAAATTGCCGTCTACAGAAATTTGTTGGCAGTTATTTCTTGGAATTGTAATAATTTTATTTGTTGTATCAATAATGGAACTAGTTTGTTTTAAAAAGTTATTTTGCTGTGCATAAACGATCTGCCCTACAACAAATAATAGACAATTTACAAATACCAAATTTTTCATGTTGATTTCTATTTATTTAATTTTCAAGTTGTTTTTTTATTTTATTCCTTCGGTTAAGTTTGCTTCAAAGAAGTTCGCTTTCCTCTTTTGTTTTTTAGTATTTCTGTTTTTTCAAAATGAATA
>Ga0172375_10006512_pt1 | contig 16352 bp, 16 predicted proteins | sample LakKiv1m_FD_114537 | JGI IMG/M metagenome (GOLD analysis project Ga0172375, IMG submission 114537) | Freshwater microbial communities from Kabuno Bay, South-Kivu, Congo - kab_092012_11.1m | ecosystem: Environmental > Aquatic > Freshwater > Lake | place: Democratic Republic of the Congo...
ATGCATTGTGCCCTGGTCGGTGAAGATCTCTTGCCTGTCGGCTACTCTTTTCAAAAGCTCCATCGGCATCCTGCTTTTGCGGCCGGGGCCGGAGGTGACCCCGCAGTGCGGGCAGGTGCAGGTGCAGGTTTCCAAAAGCTCCACATGGCCATTCCATGGTATCCACTCAAGAAGATGGCCGTAGACCCATTGTTTTTTTACCGGATCAACGCCTCCTATACTGCCAGTTAAAAACTGCCGCCTCCTGAAGGCCTCGACATATTGCTGAAAACCGTAATCGAGGTCAAGCTCATCCCTGACAACGTTTTCCCCGAAGACCTGCCTTGCCCTGGCAAGGCGCAGGGCCCTCTCGGGCACAGGCGATGATTTTGTGAAAGGCTGTGTAGAGGTTCTTATCATGATCTGTCCTTGCTGAAAAGATGTTCAAATACATATCGTCGAAAGATCAAAGAAATTTCAAGAAAAATATGAAATCTGATAAAATGTATTTATGAAGATACGTCTTCAAAAATACCTCTCCCAATGCGGCATCGCCTCAAGACGGGCTGCCGAAGAAATGATAGGAAAGGGAATGGTGACAGTGAATGGAATGGTCGCAAGGATAGGGGAGAGTGTGGACCCGGATATTGATGAAGTGATTGTCAATGGAAAGATTGTCAGGCAAAAAGGGAAGAAAATATATATAATCCTGAACAAACCTAGAGGCTATATCTCTTCATGTTCAAGGGCTCAGGGACCTGCTATTGTAGATCTTGTAAAAATTGAAGAGAAGGTGTTCCCTGTGGGAAGGCTGGATATGAACTCGGAGGGACTGATACTTTTAACCAATGACGGTGAGCTGGCAAACAAGCTTACTCATCCGAGATACGGATGCGAGAAGGAATATGAAGTGCAAATAAACTCTAAACCCCAAACCCTAAACCCTAAACAAATCCAAGATCACAAGCCCAAAACTCAAAACAAGGAACTATCCATTAAAAGAATTTTCGAGAAAGGAATTGAGCTCGAAGACGGGACCACAAAGCCGTGTAAAGTGAATATCATCGATGACCGCACCTTCAGGATCATCATAAAGGAGGGTAAAAAGCGGCAGATCAGGAGGATGTGCCAGGCGGTGGGGAAGAAGGTCGTCAGGTTAAAGAGAATAAGGATCAAAGGCCTGACCCTAGGGAGCCTTGAGACGGGGAAGTGGAGGTATTTGACTGAAAGGGAAGAGGAAGAGCTGAGAAAATGACAAATGACTAATGTCAAATGACAAATGAATCTCAGAAATGCCAAATGACAAATCGTTTCATGCCTCAGAGTTTCAGCGCTTCAGCTCAATTCCCTTCCCCTTTTTTACCGATCTGTCATTTAATGATTCATTTGGATTTTGTCATTTGGAATTACAAAAATGATATAATCATTTTTGTATCGGCGCTATCGTCTAGAGGCCTAGGACACGGCCCTCTCAAGGCCGCGGCACGGGTTCGAATCCCGTTAGCGCTAGTGATTTATCTGCTCGAACCAGTCACGCACCATTTTCCTTATATGGCTGGCGCATACCTTAGCCCACACTCTAATGATTCGCGCCGACCAAGAAACCTTGTATTTACAAAAGTTATTAATGATTACGAAAATATTTAAAGAAGTCTGCAGGTGACAAACCAAGCCCATCAATTATTCTTAAAAGAGTATTGATTTTAGGTTCCCGGTGTCCCTTCTCAACACGCATAAGAACAGAATTGCTGATCCCGCTGTTCAGAGATAATTTATACATGCTTAAACCCTTAGTTTTCCGAAGCTTGGAAATATATTTGCCAATATCTTTATTTGTATATATTAGGTCGTCATTGTCAGTTGACATGCAAAAATCGTAGCAATATACTTAGATTAAGGTATTGTCAGCGGACAACTATAGAAAAAGGACAAACATGAAACATATTAAACTGTGGTTTATGATTATATTGCTAATTTCATCAATGGGTCAAGTGTGTAAAGCAAATACCAAACTCACTTCGTCATTAGCCAATCAAAATTCAAATTATTCAGATTTATCAAGTCAAATAGCGGACTCGATGAAAAACTATTTCCCAAGGAATATTAAGAACGTTGCGATATGGCGGATAGATGGAAATAGGATGATGGAAGTAAATTTCGATGCATTAAGAGATTCGATGGAAATTGCGATTGTAAAAGGGCACCAACTTAGCTTAATCGATAGAACAAAGCTTAATCTAATATTTCAGGAGCAAGGCTTGAGTCAGACAGGACTTGTTGACCCGGCAAAAATGAAGAAAATAGGCCGGTTGTATGGGATAGATGCGATTATATTTGTTGAAATAATGGAAAATATTGTCGATAGGTTTGAAAACGCCACTGTAATCGTTAAGGCAATAGATACAGAAACAGGAGTCCTTGTATATTCCGCAGAATTTCCAGTAATTGGCAAATATATGAGAACAGAAATTGATGATCTTTGCGGTAAATTCATCAATTCTATAAATAGCGATAAAAAGGTGATTAAAGAAGGCGGAATAGACACCATTGCTTTCTGGCAAATAGAAGCAGATGAATCGGGCGTTGACACTCCAGCACTTATCAGTAAGCTTTCAAATTATTTTGTGAATAGTAAAGTGCTTAAAGTAATTGACAGAGATAATCTTGCGGAGCTTTTAAACGAGCAGGCTTTTGGAGCTACGGGATTGGTAGATGCGGCAACCGCAAAGAGACTTGGCAAGCTTTATGGAGTGGATGCTTTCATTTTCGGCAGAGCCAAGTCTTGGGAAAGGAGTGAAAAGGACGAGATCCTTTCTACTGACATCAAAGTGACATTAAAAATGATAGACGTAGATACGGCAAAGATTGTTTGGGCTGACGATTTACAAGGCCACTTTAAAAAACCTAAATCGGAAATATATTCATTTTTTGGCGAAAGACCCTACAGGAACTGGTTCGTTGACGGACTTAAATCAGCAATAATTCCGGGATGGAGTCAGTTGGATAAAGGACAAAGAACAAAAGCACTCATGTTGTTTGCTGCGGAAGGCTTGTCAATTACTGGGTATATTGTGGCCAATCAAAAATATAATGAGGCGTGGACTAGCTATCAGAATGCAACAAGCGTAAGCGATATAAACAATTACTATAACAGAGCAGATTTATACAACAAAGTCAGCGACGGGTTTAAATATTTAGCTATTGGTATTTGGCTTTATAACATTTGGGATGCGATTACGTGCGATTCTGATATTCCACAAAAGACATCAAACATATATTTGATTCCTTCTCCAGAACGAATGACATTGGGAATGAGGTTAATTTATTAATGTCAAAAAACATGCCTATATGTCTTTTAATATTATGTATTATCCTTTGTGTGGGTTGCAATACGCTTCAAAGAACAAATGTTAATGATCCTGGCAGTCCTCTTTATGGGGCACCTTCCATACCAACCGGGCTTACTGCTTCGACCGGAGATACAACGGTTACTCTATCGTGGAGCGCTGTTGACGTTGCAGATATGTCCGGCTATAACATATATAGAAGCACATCTTCTGGAACAGACTTTTCCAAAATAAACTCTTCTACAATTACGAGCCTTACATATGCTGATTCTGGCTTAACAAATGGAACAACATATTATTACAAAATAGCTTCCTTAGATACATCGGGTAATGAAAGTGGCTATTGTGATGAAATAAGTGCAATCCCTGCTGTGCCGCCAGCTGCACCGGCTCCACCTGCACCGCCAGACACAACCGCTCCTGCTACGCCAACCGGATTAACAGCAATAAAGGGAGATGGACAGGTTACGTTATCATGGACAGCCAATACAGAATCTGATATTGCTGGATACAATGTATATACTTATTCGTCGTATACATATGTTAAATTGAATTCATCATTAATTACTGGGGCAAGTGTTAACATTACGGGATGTACAAATGGAACAACTTACTATTATAAAATAAGTGCTGTTGACACATCTGGCAATGAGAGTGCGCAAACATCTAGTGTTTCATGTACTCCTTCTGAAACGACTCCACCAGCCGCTCCAAGCGGGTTGACAGCGGTTGCACCTTATACAGGCACTTCTTATTCTTACATGTTTGAAATCGATTTAAGTTGGTATGTTAATACTGAAAGCGATTTAGCTGGATATAATATCTATCGGAGCACAAGCTCGGGAGGTTCTTATGGGCGCATAAATACTTCATTAGTATCAAAATATTCGAGGACATATGATGATACATATTTAGCTGATACGACATATTATTACAAAATTACAGCTGTTGATTCGTGGGGCAACGAGTCGAGTTTTTCAAGTGTCGTAAGCTCTCATTCGCATAAATAATAGTTCTTTGTAAAAAAATAGGAGGAAACACATGATAATACATAAAAAGAATAACACAGGATTAGTAAGTACGAAACTTTTTAATATTCTGTGTATAACTTTGATAGCCACAATATGCGTATGTAGCCTAGCAATAGCATCTTACGAATCTGCTAAATATGCCGTAATATTGGACGAATACATTGATGGAACAGTCAATAAAAACCTTTCCTCATGCGAGAACGCTATTGAAAAAGAACTAGCGGACATTAAATACCACGTTGTCAATAACAAGTTCGTTAATAGCTTTGATGACACAAAAGCTTTTGCTGAATTAGTGGGATCAGAAGAATCAGGTTCGGATACAGAAATAAAGCTGTCAACCCAAAAGATAATTAAAAACACCAAGGCTGATATCTTAATAGTTGGCGAGGCGAATGTTGCTCTGCTTTCGGAAGATCCGATTCAGCAGACTCAATGGGCCAGCATATATTCTGCAAGGGCTTCAGGGCTATTCAAAGTTATTGAAGTAAAAACGGGCAAAGTATTATTCACGGTTAATGAAATGCAGTCAGGGGCAGATGTAAGCACTTCTACTGCTTATGAAAAGGCCCTATCTAATCTTGGTCAACAGGTTGGACGAAAGATCGTTGAGAAGATGTTGATTAACGAAGAATAATCAGATGCCATGGAAATTAAATGAATAATAGTTTTTTAACATAATGATGTTGGGAACAAATATTGTTTGGCATGAAATATTCACATTCATTTTAGGTGCAACAATGGGTTTTATGTGCGCAATATTTTATAAAATAGCTGATCATTTATCTGATTTTATCATTCGGTTCTTTAGCAAGAAAATGGAGATTCATTTATCTTGTTCTTCAAATGTGCACAATTCTTCTAATTTTGAACTAATTGTTAATAATAACAGTGCTACCCCAATTAATGCTTGGATACCGATTACAATAAAAGTTAGAAATAAGAAATATCCTAATACATGGGAAAAATTAACCATTTATATTGACAATAATGAACTTAAAAAATGGAGCTTTACAACTTCCTTTGTTTTGCCTTGCCATCTAAATGAATATGAGTCAAAAGAGGTTGTCGTCAACTGCAAAATCGATATCCCAAAATGCAATCGTTTTAAGGTGAAGTGTGTTATATTAAATTCTTTTAATGAAACATATACAAAAGAAGCGATAGTAAATTGTTTGTAACAAGATATTAAACAACTATATTTTGGCAGCCTTCGCGGAGGGGTTTGGGGAGGGAGCAAAGGCTGACTCCAAAAACCTAAAGTCTACCGATATCCCTCTTCTTGCAACCATGGATCGTATTCGGTATTATAAGGGAGATGGTGCGGGACTGTTCCGCACGAGCTACCATATCTTTAAATTCGAGCAAAGGTGAAATTGATGGTCTTATTCTTAGCGGGCATTTTTTTGCTTTTTGCCGGAGGAATAACGTCTTTGTTAGTCAGGGATCAAATAAAACCTTTTATTTCCGTTGTCTTCTCGTTTTTCAGCACGCTTCTCCTTTCCTTCATGTCTTTAAGAATATTATTCGGCGGGGAAACATTAACATATTCATTTGGTCTTCCGTTCCCTGTCGGGACCGTTCCTGTAGTAATAGATCCGTTGTCAGCTTTTTTTATTCTATTGATCTCCGTAATGAGCTTTATCCCTCTTGTTTATTCAACAGGTTATATTGCTTCATACAAAGATAAAAGCCTGTCCTCTCATTATTTCTTTCTGATGCTGCTGATATGTTCTATGACCCTTGTAACAGCGGTGCAAAATGCAGTTTTCTTTCTTATTGTTTGGGAAATAATGTCGCTCTCTTCTTTTTTTCTTGTGATATTTGAAGATGACAAAAAAGAAGTTCTGTCCGCGGGAATGAATTACCTGATAATGATGCATATTTCGGTCCTTTTTATTATGGCCGGCTTTATAGCGCTTGCCATGCATTCCGGCAGCGCTGATTTTTCCTCATTTACAGGAGTGTTCGCAAAAAACGGTATTCTAAAGGACCTCATATTTATATGTCTTTTTGCAGGGTTCGGGATCAAAAGCGGGTTTGTTCCGTTCCACAACTGGCTCCCAAAGGCCCATCCGGCCGCTCCGAGCCATGTTTCATCGATCATGTCGGGAGTAATGATAAAGACCGGTATTTATGGGGTCCTGAGAATGATCAGTTTGATGGGAACTCCGACACTGGCAGTTTCATATTTTGTCCTTGGTATTTCTGTCCTTTCCGCATTATACGGGGTCCTTTATGCTATAGCTCAGCATGATATAAAGAAACTTCTTGCTTATCACAGCATAGAAAATATAGGAATAATAGGGATGGGGATGGGAATAGGGATGTTAGGCCTTGTATACGGGCATGCTCTTCTCACTGTTCTCGGTTTTGCGGGCGCTTTGCTGCATGTTCTGAACCACTCTATTTTCAAGGAGCTGCTGTTCCTGGGCGCCGGTTCAGTGTATTTAAAAACAAAAACAAGGGGCATAGAAAAACTGGGCGGGCTTTTTAAAAAAATGCCCTGTACCGGCTGGCTATTCCTGATAGGGGCCTTTGCAATAGTCGGCCTGCCTCCCCTGAACGGCTTTATCAGCGAATTCCTTATTTATCTCGGCCTGCTCAAAGGTCTTGAATTGATGAACATAAATATCCTGGTAATCTTTATTTTGTCTTTCGGCTCCTTGGCTTTTGTAGGCTCGATGGCCCTTCTGTGCTTTACAAAAGTATTCGGGGCCGTTTTTCTGGGGCTTCCAAGAAGCAAAGAAGCGCGTCATGTTGAAAACGACTCCCCATTCATAATGACCGTTTCCATGTCTGCCCTGGCCGTTTTAGTATTCAGTATCGGGCTATTCCCTCAATATGCTGTAAGGCTGACATTCACAGCTGTGCAAAGTTTAACCGGAAGAACAGAAAATATATCGGGGACCCTGCCGATCGACCTGATGAATATCATATCCTCTATAGCATTGGCATTTATTGCTTTGGCCGGCATCCTGCTGGTAATAAGAAAACTGTCCCTGAAAAATAGTTATCAGGAAAGTATTAAAACGTGGGATTGCGGGTATCAGGCTCCGGACAGCAGAATGCAGTATTCGGCATCATCATACGCGGCCCCTTTTTTATCGCTTTTTAACCCTTTCTTTGCTGTTTCATCCGATACGGTAAAGCCGGCCGGCTATTTTCCTTCTGCGGGAAGGTTCAAAGAAAAAAAACGTGACATTATTGAATATTATTTTATAAGAAGGCTGACCGGTTATTTTGACGGCCTCTTTAAAAAATTCTCATGGATCCAAGGCGGGGATACTCAGCTGTATATTTTGTACGGGGTAATATTTCTGATCGCGGCATTAATAGCCGTGGTCGTTTATTAAAGGGATTATATGGTCATCTTTATTTTAAATATTCTGGTCCTGCTGGTGCTGCCGTTTGTGTTTACGGGTGTGATAAACAAGACAAAAGCCCTGTGGTCAGGCAGAAAGGGGGCGCCGGTATTACAGCCGTTCCATGATTTTGTCAGGCTTCTGAGAAAAGGCCAGGTAATAAGCAGCGCGTCTTCCGTTATTTTTATTATCGCTCCAAGCATAACCTTTATCTCTGTTCTTATGTCGGGATTTTTTGTTCCTCTTGTTTCAGGCAGGTCATTTATTGAACTTGAGGGCAGTTTCATAGTGTTTGCGTATCTGCTTGCAGCCGGAAAGTTCTTCAGCCTCATCGCCTCTCTTGATGTGGGCAGCAGTTTTGAGGGGATGGGGGCCAGCAGGGAAGCGGGATTTTCTACTATAATTGAACCCGGCTTTTTTATCATACTTGCTTCAATTGCGGCTCTGACGGGCAATTATTCGTTCGGTGCCGTTTCTATGACCCTTGAAAAAGCAGGCCCTTTCGGTTATCTGATCACGGTACTGGCGGCCGCAGCTGTATTCATAATCCTTCTGGCGGAAGGCTCCAGAGTGCCGGTTGATGACCCGAACACCCATCTTGAGCTTACTATGGTCCATGAAGTAATGGTATTGGACAATTCGGGGTTTGATCTCGGGCTTATTTTCTACGGGTCTGCAATGAAGATGGTAATATTTGCCTCTATAGTCGCCAACCTGATAATACCCTCGGTAATAAATATTTATCTTTCCGCTTCAATATTCATAGCTTTCGTCCTTATGCAGGCTGTCGTCATCGGGACGATAGAATCTTCGTTTGCAAGGCTTAAGATGAGCCGGGTATATGAGTTCATATTTATTGTAATTTCTTTAGCTCTGGCGGTGCTTGCGATGGTCGCGATGAGAGCTCACGGAGGATAGGATGACAGATACTTTAGCGGTAATATACGGACTTGTAATGATATATGTGTCGGCAACTAACAGGATAAAGACGCACATAAAGATCCTGTCCCTGCAGGGAATACTGCTGTTTTTGATGTGCTATTTTGCCGTCGGCAGCGCGTCTGTTTATGTTTTTACATTTCTTGCATTTGAAACATTGTTCGTCAAGATGGTAGCGATCCCGGGGGTCCTTAACAGGGTTTTGCGCGGCAAAAATCTTTATTTGTCCAATGACCTGCGCATACCGGGGATCTATTCTTTAATAATTACCAGCGGTATAATCTTTATGAGCTTTATCGCATCTAATATCCAAAGCATCCTGCTGGACTCCACGGCACGGCTGTATCTGAGCGTTTCGCTTGCCTCGATCCTGATCAGCCTGTTCTTTATTACCACCAGAAAAAGCGTTATAACGAGCGTGATCGATTATGTGATGATGGAGAACGGTATCTTTCTTTTGTCACTGACGCTCTCAAAGGAAATGCCGGTGATCGTCAGCATGGGTGTGCTCCTGGATGTGTTTATTGCTGTTTTTATCCTCGGTTTTCTTATTAATAAGGTGAGCGAAACATTCGGCCAGGAGCACAGCGACGCCCTGAAGATGTTAAAGGACACCGACGATGATTAATATTTTACTGATATATCCTTTGATAATGGTATTGCTGGTGATATTGATCAGCAGAAAGTGGTTCAGCAGTTTTGCAGTTGCTTCTTATTCTTTTTTGTGTCTTGGATGTTCAGCCATAATATATTTCATGCCGCAGGCGGCAGCTGCCCCTGCCGGACTGATAGGACAGTTCTTTCAATTTGACGCGCTTAACTCCTATTTCTTTTTTGTAATGTCTATAGTATTTGCCGCGTCAGCCGTATATAACACAGGTTACATAAGCAAATCGGATAGAAGACAAAGCGAATATAATTATTATTCTATCGGGATGATCGCCTTTGTTTTTTCAATGACAGGCGCTCTTTTGAGCACCAGCCTTGGCCTTTCCTGGGTTTTTGTTGAAGCAACAACGCTTTCAAGCGCGTACCTGATCTATTTCAGCAGGTCAAAACACGCTCTTGAGGCTGTTTGGAAGTATGTATTCATTTGTTCAATAGGGATCTCTTTGGCTTTTGTCGGGATAGTTCTTTTGCTTATCGGATGCGGAAGCCGCAATTCACTGCTTTTTAAAGACCTGTTTGCGAACGCTTTGAACATAAGTCCTTTCTGGCTAAAGATCTCCTTTGTTTTCTATTTTGTCGGGATTGGAACTAAAATGGGGCTTGCTCCCGTTCATTCCTGGCTGCCCGACGCGCATTCAGAGGCTCCGTCCCCGATATCCGCGATGTTATCGGCCGCGATGCTCAATACCGCGTTCTTTATGATAATGAAAATGTTCAGCCTCATGGAACTGGCAGATCTCGGAGTTTATGCAAGGACCTTAATGCTGATAATGGGGCTGCTGTCTCTTTTTGTGCCGGCGGTATTTATCCTCATTATCAAAGACTATAAAAGGATGCTCGCGTATTCATCGATAGAGAACATGGGCATCATGGCGGCAGCGGTTTCACTGGGCAGTGCCGGCATTTTTGCCGCTCTTTTGCATCTGCTCGGTCATTCAATGATCAAAACATCCTTATTCCTTACGGCCGGTAATGTCCAGAAATTGTTCAGGACAAAAGCTATCGGCAAAGTTTCAGGGATAATAAAAGTTGACAGGTTGACGGGCTGGCTCCTTGTGCTTTCTTTTATCGGTATCGCGGGGCTTCCGCCGTCACCGTTATTTTTAAGCGAACTGCTCCTTTTAAAAGCGATACTTGCGGAAAAAGCATATATCCTGATCCCCCTCGTTTTTGGGCTGCTGACGATAGTACTTTTCGGGATGGGCAGTATCATCGTTAACATGGCTTTCGGACAAAGACCCGTTACATTAAAAGAAGAAAAAGTACCGCTCGGGATCTCTATGTACTTGCCTCAGATAATTTTGGTGCTGTGCGCTTTTATTGCCGGCATATATTTTCCGGGCTTTTTGCTAAATATGATAAGTTCCGCGGCGGCCGCGATCGGAGGCAAATAAAGATGGCCTGGATAAAAGCAAAAAATAATAGTCCGGTAAAAATGCAGGAGATCCCTTCTCTTCAGCCGGATATTCTGCTGTCGGAAACATTAAAGGAATGCAAAAACAAAAAACGGCCGATCGGGTTCTTTGGGTCGGGGGAAGGACCGGATGTCAGGCTTTTCGTTGTGCTGGCGGATGATATAGCCTCAGAGATACTCATTTCATCATGTTTATTCCGGAAGGATGCAAAATACCCTTCGCTTACAATTAAAGCGCCGTCTTTCCATATGTTTGAAAGGGAGCTTTATGAGCAATACCGCATTGAACCGGAAGGGCATCCCTGGTTAAAACCTCTCCGCTTTGGAGCGGACAAAGATCATCCCTTCTTTAAGATGGAAGGCGAAGAATTGCATGAGGTCGCGGTAGGGCCGGTCCATGCCGGCATAATAGAGCCCGGGCATTTCAGGTTCATCTGCCACGGCGAAAGGATATATCATCTTGAGCTTAAACACGGTTATCAGCACAGAGGAGTTGAAAGACTTTTTGTAAAGAATGACAAGTTGAATAGTTGCCTTGCGGAATCGATTGCCGGAGATACTGTGATAGGGCATTCCATAGCATATTCAAACGCAATGGAAGCTTTACTCGGGATACAAATATCCCGGAAAGCGGAGATCATCAGAGAGATCGCTCTTGAGCTTGAAAGGATCGCAATTCATATAGGTGATCTGGGTGCGATCGCAAATGATATCGCCTACCAGATGGGAAGCGCGGTTTTCGGTGTCACAAGGACCTTGATAATCAATTCTATGCTTGATATCTGCGGCAGCAGGTTCGGTAGGGGGCTGATAAGGGTAGGCGGTGTGCTTTTTGATATTGATGATGCTCTTGCTGAAAGGATAATTGTTTCTCTGGATAAAGCAGTTGCTGATACTGAAAGGGCAGCAAAGACCATGTTCTCTACCTCAAGCGTTCTTTTAAGGCTTGAAAGGACAGGCATTATCAATAAGGAGAAAGCAGCTGAGCTGGGGCTTGTAGGAATGATATCCAGATCATCAGGTGTAGATCTGGATATCAGAAATGATCATCCATACGGCAATTATCCCGAATTAACCGTAAAATGCAGTCATCCGCAAGGCGGAGATGTGTTCGCGAGAACTTATATAAGGTATGCGGAAATAATTAAGTCCGCAGAGATCGTCCGGTCTTTACTGGAAATGATGAAACAAGTAAAAGGAGAAACTATCCTTATCCCTCCTGCAAATAATTTACTTTCCGATAGTCTGGTCGTTTCTTTGACTGAAGGATGGAGGGGCGAGATCGTTCATTCCGCTATGACGGACTGCAACGGGAAGCTGAAGAGGTACAAGATAAAAGATCCGTCCTTTAATAACTGGATCGCACTCGCGCTTGCGGTAAGAGGGGCCGGGATATCCGATTTTCCGCTATGCAATAAGAGCTTTGATCTTTCATATTGCGGAAATGATCTATAGAAAGGTTTAATTATGCTTAACACTTTAAAACTGAGGTATTTTCAGGGAAAACAATTCATCGCCGCGCCAGATACAGCTGTTCTTGGCGAAAAGTTCAGGGGGATACCTCTCCTTAACACGGACAATTCCGAAGAATGCATAAAGAGCGCTTCGGCTTGTCCTACAAAGGCCATCAGTTTGGACCCATTCCAACTGGACATGGGAAAATGCATCTTTTGCGGGGATTGCGAAAGGGCCTGCAGTGGCAGGGCAGTAAAGTTTACGAATGATCACAGGCTTGCCGCAACAGAAAGAACCCATCTTATTATCGGGTCACGCAAAACAATTGAAGACTTTAAAGATAATGCAGTTAAAGTAAGAGAGGATATCCATAAAATATTCGGACGGTCGCTTAAACTGCGCCAGGTAAGCGCCGGCGGATGCAACGGCTGCGAAATGGAGCTAAGCGCGTGCTCCAATGCTAACTTTGACATGGGAAGGTATGGGATCGAATTTGCCGCTTCACCCCGACATGCGGATGGTATAGTCATCACGGGAGTGATCAATCAGAATATGGCTGCGGCTCTTGAAGATACTATAAAAAGCGTTCCTCGGCCAAAGATAATTATTCTTGCGGGCGCCTGTGCGATCAGCGGGGGAGTATTTTGGGATTCCGATGTATTAAAAAGGGATATCCTTGAAAAACATAAAGTTGATATCTATATTCCCGGTTGTCCCGCGCATCCCCTTACATTTATTGACGGAGTAAGAAGATATTTAGCAGCCGGATAAATTACCCGCCTTCTTTTTGTCATGTCAGCCCATATTGACATATAAAGCATATCTTGTTATATTGGTCTTATGAAGCCCGGAAAGTGCTGCAATCTCGACCTTAAGAAAACCTCAAAGATATTCAAAACCATATCCGAGGACAAGCGTCTTGTGATCGTTTGCCTTTTAAAAGAAAGAGAAAGATGCGTTTGTGAGATCCAGGCGGCATTAAGTTGTCCCCACAACCTCATATTGCATCATTTGAATAAATTAAAAAATATTAAGCTGATAACCTCAAGAAATAAGGGGAAATACACTTTTTACAAATTAAATCAATCGGTTTGGGATGATTTCATAAGATCGATTAAGATATTGTTCGGAATAAATGTTTAAAAAAATATCGAAAGGAAATAATCATGGCTAAAAGAAATGCCGGAAGGCTTTCATTCCTGGATAGGTTTCTCACATTATGGATATTTGTTGTAATGGCTGCAGGTGTTGCCATAGGTTACTTTTACCCGCAGATATCGGCTTTCTGGGATACCTTTAAATCCGGCACAACCAATATTCCCATTGCCGCGGGTCTTATATTAATGATGTATCCTCCGCTGGCGAAAGTAAAATATGAAGAGCTCCTGGATGTTTTTACGGATGTTAAGGTGCTCATGCTTTCTCTTGTCCAAAACTGGCTGATCGGCCCTGTACTAATGTTCTCGCTGGCTCTGCTGTTCCTGCGCGACAAGCCGGAGTATATGGTAGGGCTCATATTGATAGGATTAGCCCGTTGTATCGCAATGGTGATCGTCTGGAACGATCTGGCTGATGGGGACACTGAATATGCTGCCGGTCTTGTAGCATTCAACAGCATTTTTCAGGTCCTGTTCTACAGTTTTTATGCTTGGATATTCATTACTTATTTACCCGGACTCTTCGGACTGAAGGGTTCAATAGTAGATATTTCAATAGTAGAGATAGCAAAAAGCGTTTTTATATATCTTGGTATCCCGTTCATTGCAGGCATGATCACAAGGTTCTCTCTTATAAAGGCAAAGGGAAAGACTTGGTATGAAGATAAATTCATTCCTACAATAAGCCCGATTACCCTTATAGCGCTTTTATTTACGATCTTTGTGATGTTCAGTTTAAAAGGCCAGTTGATCGTGCAAATACCATATGACGTATTGAGGATCGCAATACCGCTTCTTGTTTACTTTGTCGTGATGTTCTTTATTAGCTGGGCACTTAGCAAAGGGTTCGGCGCAAATTACAAAAAATCAACGACCCTGTCTTTTACTGCTGCAAGCAACAATTTTGAGCTTGCAATAGCGGTAGCGGTCGCGGTCTTCGGTATCAATTCCGGGCCCGCGTTCACTGCTGTTATAGGGCCGCTTGTTGAGGTCCCCGTGATGATCGCTTTAGTAAATGCAGCTTTGAGAATGAAAGGAGCTTTCAAATGAAAAGAAACGGAAAAATGATAAAAGAAGCGGTCAAAAAGACCTACGGCAGAATAGCAGAAAGAAAGCAGAAAGGCTGCTGTTCAAGCGCTTCCTGCTGCGGAAGCGACCCTGTCGAGGCAATAAGCAGGGCCATCGGCTACAGCGAGCAGGAAACCAAAGCGGTCCCCGAAGGGGCAAATCTTGGCCTCGGCTGCGGAAATCCGGTTGCGATCGCGTCCCTGAAAAAGGGTGAAGTTGTCCTTGATCTAGGAAGCGGAGCGGGATTTGACGCTTTCCTTGCGGCATCAAAAGTCGGAAAAAGCGGGAAAGTGATAGGGGTGGACATGACCCCGGAAATGACTGCAAAGGCCGGAGAAAACGCTTTAAAGGGCGGTTATAAGAATGTAGAGTTCCGGCTCGGGGAGATCGAGTCCCTTCCTGTTGATAGCGGTTCTGTTGATGTGATCATATCAAACTGCGTTATCAATCTTTCAACCGATAAGAAAAAAGTGTTCGCAGAAGCCTTCAGGGTGCTCAAGCCGGGCGGCAGGCTCATGATATCCGACCTCGTTCTTTTAAAAAAGCTTCCCAAAGCAGTAAAAGAGTCTCTTGACGCCTATACGGGGTGCGTTGCAGGCGCTGTCCTAAAGGATGAATACCTTGCCCTTATCAAAAAAGCCGGTTTCATTGATGTTGATATAATAAAACAGGACGATTATCCGGCCGAGGAAAACGGTGTCACTGTTCAAATGGCAAGCATTAAGGTCAGCGCCCTTAAGCCGGCAGCAAAGTAAAAGGAGTTTAATAACATGTTCAAATGGTTCGCTGATCTGATAACTTATGATCTACTGAGGCTTTCTCAAGGGACACATCTGGCAGATAGTCTAAATTTTTTCTTTTATGATACTCCAAAGATATTCTTCATGCTTCTTTGCGTGATCTTTTTTGTAGCTTTTCTACGGACATTCCTTCCGCCTGATAGGATAAGAAAGATCATTGCGGGAAAGCCGGAGTTCACGGGGAACATACTTGCTTCTTTCTTCGGCATCTTCATGCCTTTCTGCACCTGCTCCGCTATACCTTTGTTCATGGGAATGCTGACGTCAGGGATACCTCTGGGCATAACTATGTCATTTCTGATCGCCTCTCCCATGATAAATGAAATCGCTGTAGTGCTTTTATGGGGCCTTTTCGGCTGGCAGGTATCATTGATCTATATCATTTGCGGAATGACGATCGCCACGCTTTCAGGTTACCTTATCGGAAGGATGAAAATGGAGAAGTATATTTCAGAGAACGTTTCCGATTCAAAGTTCTGCGGCGTGGAGATGCCGGACAACGCTTCCTTTAAGGAGCGAATCATATATTCCTTAAATTACTCTGTAGATGTGTTCAGATATGTCTGGCTGTATGTGGTCATCGGTATAGGGATCGGGGCTTTGATACACGGGTATGTGCCGGGGGACATCCTTACGCAATATGCCGGAAAGAGCAACCCGTTCGCGGTCATAATAGCCACTTTGATCGGCGTGCCGCTTTATGCGAACTGCTCCGGTGCGATCCCTGTTGCGCAGGCTTTGATGCTGAAAGGCCTGCCTTTGGGAACCTCGCTTGCTTTCCTTATGGCTGTCACGGGATTATCATTGCCTGAATTCCTGATTCTGAGGTCGGTCATTAAGCCGAAGCTTCTTTTCACTTTCTTCGGTATAGTCGCTCTGGGAATAATTTTGACGGGTTATCTGTTCAATTATATCTTCTAGGAACATTCAATTTAACGGGACAAGGTGATCAGCCTGTTCCTTATCTCGAAGTCTTCAAAGCCGAAGTCCTCTTTAATAAAGCGGATGGTATCCGGATGGTAAAAGAAAACATGCGTTTTGTCGTTCTTATAATACCACTTTCCAAAATCAGTTCCACCTTTGTACAGGTCTGTCATGCAATAAAGCCTGCCTCCGGGTTTTAACAGA
>Ga0172375_10006513_pt1 | contig 16347 bp, 9 predicted proteins | sample LakKiv1m_FD_114537 | JGI IMG/M metagenome (GOLD analysis project Ga0172375, IMG submission 114537) | Freshwater microbial communities from Kabuno Bay, South-Kivu, Congo - kab_092012_11.1m | ecosystem: Environmental > Aquatic > Freshwater > Lake | place: Democratic Republic of the Congo...
AATATTTTATTATGAATTATGCTCAAATCCCGGTACTGTCATTCCCGCGAAAGCGGGAATCCAGCCTTTTTTATCAGATGTGGAACTGAACACGATGTAAAATATAAAAAGGTCTGATTAATATATTCATTTTATTGGACCGAACACTTTCTGCTTGTCAGAAAATAAAAAACCCCGGCAACAATAGTTTCGGGGCGGAAAAAAATAGATATAGTTATCCTATATTATTAGTATTAGTCTTCTTTCATCCGGACTTTGACCGTCGGCGCCTGAATTCCACAGGCTCGGGCCAGAAAAGTGAATCAGTCAAGGGCTTATATGTTTGCTTCTGCTTTTACTTTTACTAACGACTAACGACCAACGACTAACGACTGCTTTTCCGGCTTCGCGGGCTGTAACCGCCGGTGGGGAATTGCGCCCCGCCCCGAAGACTGGGGATAATATAGGAAAATTTGGGGAAAGAAGCAAAATTAGTGGACGGTTGACAGTGGACGGTTGACAGTAAAAAAATTCGAAACTCGAAACTCGAAATTCGAAATAAAAGCAAGAGCTAACATTATTCGACAATAGTGTCATTGCGAAAGGCTGTCTCCGGCAAATGCCGGACCGGATGAAGCAATCTCTTTAATATTCGAAAATAATCCGATAAAAGCATTGTCCATTACTAACTACATTCTGCTGGATAAATTCCGGCGTAACGGAAGTTCCGATTAGCAGTTCCGGCGCGGGGGTGAAATAGGGATTGTCCGAGGCGTAGATTTTATACAAGTTCGCCAACGGTGAAGGCGCCCATTGCAGATGAATGTCATTGCCTTGAATGGTGATAACTACATCTGGGATAGCAAAACTGGATTGATCGAAATAGAATGCCCCGATATCGGCGATGGTGCTGTCCGGGTCGAGGGGGGAATTCGGATCTCCGGCGTCGATGCAGGGGGAAGTTGCCTGCAAATTGTAATTGCCATTCACCGGATCGACAAAAAACGGATCTTGATAGATGTTGTAGTAGATGTCGCAGGAATCGCTGTTCAGATTAGTAATAACGATTGATCCTATACTGTCTGGAACATTACCGATAAAATTACCACCTGCATTATTAAAAAACGATGAAAACTCGGTCGAAGAAGCTGTATTAAAATATATACCGCCTCCGATATTATTAGCAACTATATTATTATAAAATTCAGAAAAATGACCTTTTATTCCCCCGCCCATATTTGCTCTGTTATTGACAATAGTGGAATTATAAATTGCACAATATCCATAAATACCGCCTCCCGATACTTGACTGTAATTATCGAAGATAAAACAATGATCTATAATTGGACCAATTCCCCCCGGCGATAAACAATTTATCGCGCCCCCCAAATAGGAACAATAGTTTAAAGTAAATATGCAATTATAAAATTCAGCACCACTTTGTACAGCTCCGCCGTTATGTCCCATATTATTTATAAATTGACAATTCTCGATAATACTGCCACTCCATAGCCCTGATATTGCACCACCGCTTCCACTGCTTTGATTAAAAGAGAATTCGCAATTATATAATTCTCCGTTTCCATCATAAGCATCGCATAATAATCCTCCACCCATTCCAGAAGTTAAATTGCCTTTAATTATGCAATCGGTCATATAAATATAAGCATCTTCACCATAGCTACAAATTCCACCACCATTACCGTAGTAATTTGCAGCGTTATAACTAATACTGCAATTGTTCAATATTAAAATAGTATTTTCATAATATATGCCACCACCTCCCTGATAACAAGGCCAATATACATTAATTACATTACTGTCAATATAACAGTCAATCAATTCTAATGAATCATCATTAACACTATAGATACCTCCTCCAAAACCACTTTCAAAGTTATATTTAATCTTACAACTATCTATTATAGGGCTTGAATTATTCGATCCAAGGCCGCCACCGTAATTTGAGTTTATATTACAGTTAAAAATTAATGGAGATGCGCCAGAGGATATCATAATTCCTCGGCTATGATTTCCACTAATATTGCAGTTTTTAATAGCTAATGATACATTAATAATTTCTATACCATTTCCAGAACTTGAAGTTACATTACAGTATTCCATACAGCTGGAATCGGAACATTCATCAAGAAAATTAATTCCGCTCCAATAACCCGGATTGGAATCGTGCTTGAATGATATGCTGTCAATAATTGTTCCTACAGAATAAAGATAACCTGAAACATTGAAAGAGAACAATCCAGAGAACAAAAACTCCGCCCCAGGTTCAATAATTAGCGAATCCCCTGCCGCCACAAAAATATCTCCTGTAACAATATAAGTCGTATCCACCAGTGTCCCGCTGATTGGACCTGAAAGAGAAATTTGCCCGCAGGCGGAAACGGCGCAAAGCAGTAAAACTGTGATCGTTTTCATTTTCCGCTCCGAATGAAATGAATAATAATTTTTTATAATACTTTAGGTCTCTGAAGTAAGCGACAAGAAAAGGTCATTTCGAACTTGTTTCGGAATCCATCGTCTTTGTTTTTTTTTCTAATTTTTAAAGGCACTGGATGCTGAAACAAGTTCAGCATGACTTCAATACTACATAGTACCAAAGTCATACTTTTTATCGAACAAATTAATAGTTTCGACTTTAGAGTCGCCGCCTCTTTAATATATGAAAATTCCTCAGAAAGTCAAGAAAACATAATGAGGTGATTGATTTTTCTTATAGAAACGGATGTGATAGCGACAATCCGGCGACAATCCGTGACAGTCACAAATGTATAATAAACGACAACAATTAATGCACAATGGACGACCCTTTCAGGGTCAAAGACAAATTAGACAAGAATTAATGTCGTTTATTATAAAAGCAAACACTGGATTTCGGCTTTCGCTCGGAATGACGCACTAAGAGTATTTTATTCTTCCCCCTCTTCCTCCTCTTCATCTTTAGACGGCGCCATCTTCCTATCCCCCGGCGCGCCCATTTCCGGCAGCCAATCTTCCGTCACCAAAACTTTGCGGGCTTTGGAACCATCGAACGGGCCCACAATCCCCGCCGCTTCCATTTGGTCGATCAATCTGGCGGCGCGGGCGTAGCCGATTTTCAATTTACGCTGAAGTAAAGATACCGAACCCTGCTGATGCACGGCGATCAGTTTTGCTGCTTCGGCGAATAGTTCGTCGCGGTCGGCGGGGTCTAAATGCAGAACGCGGGGCTCATCCAACAGCGGGTCGGGCAGTTCTAACGGTTCTTCCACCGTGGGCTGACCGCTGATATGATTGACAATCTTTTCGATTTCCTGAGTGGTGATGAGCGAGCCGTGAATTCTGGTGGGGATGCCCAATCCCGGCGGCAGGAAGAGCATATCGCCTTTACCCAGTAGCGTTTCCGCGCCGTTAGCGTCCAAGATGGTGCGGGAATCGACTTTGGAAGCGACCTGGAAAGCTATCCTGCAGGGGAAGTTGGCTTTAATCACCCCGGTGATGACATCCACAGAAGGCCGCTGAGTGGCGACGATGAGGTGGATGCCGACGGCGCGGCCCATCTGCGCCAAACGGGCGATGGGGCTTTCGATAGCGCTGCCGGCGGTCATCATCAAATCGGCCAGTTCATCGACCACCACTACGATGAAGGGCAGGCGGCTGACCTCGCGCTGGCTGTTGTATTCCTGCAAGTTGCGGCTGTTGCCTTGGGAAAGTTTAGTGTAGCGCAATTGCATTTCCAATTCCAGCGATTTCATCAGTTTCAGGGCGTTTTCCGGTTCGGTGATGACCGCTTCTTTAACGCCGGGAGGGGTGATGAGGTGGTGTTCTAAAAGCGGGATGTAGAGCGATAGTTCCAGCTTTTTGGGGTCGATGAGGGCCAATCTGACTTCATCCGGCCGGGCGCGGAATAATATGGAAGCGAGGAGGGAATTCAAGCATACGCTTTTCCCGGAACCGGTAGTCCCGGCGACTAAAAGATGCGGCATTTGCTGTAAGTCGGCGACATAAGGCGCGCCGGAAGTGTCCACCCCTAAAGCGATGGAAAGCAGGGATTTGGAATTATGGAAGGCTTCGGAATCGAGGGCGGTGCGCAGGCGGACGGTTTCCGATTTCTGATTGGGGATTTCGATGCCGACGGCGGCTTCGCCGGGAATGGGGGCTAAGATGCGCAGACTGCGGGCGCGCATCGACAGCGATAAATCGTCCTGCAGATTGACGATACGGGCGACTTTGACGCCGGGCGCAGGCTGGACATCGTAGCGGGTAATCACCGGGCCGGGGCGGATATCGACTACCCGCGCTTCCACGCCAAATTCATTCAACCGCTGTTCCAAAGCGGCGGCGGATTGGCGCAGTTCGTCTTGCGAAATTTCCCCGGATTCGCTGTCGGGAACGAGGATGTCGATGGGGGGATAGACATATTCTTCCGGGATTTCCGAAGCGGGGACGATAGCGGGGATGGCTGGGGTGGGGATGACTGCAGGGGCGGACTTTGGCTGTTTGGCGGCGGCTTTCAGGCGGCGTTTTTCCTCTTTCCGGCGGGATTTCTCTTCCTTTTTCAAGCGTTTGCGTTCGGCAAGCAGTTCTTTCAGAGAGGCGGCGGGAGTTTTGACCGCTTCCGGGGATTTGACAGCGGCGGCTTTCTGCCATTTTTCCGCGCGCTTTTCCCGTTGACGGGATTTTTCCCGCCATTGTAAATAGCGCACGGTCAAACTTGCCAGCCATTGATACAGCGCTATGAAGAAGTCGAAACTAATCGTCGCCCGCAATAATAACAGGAAAGCGACGACCAAGATAATCCACGCTCCGGTAAATCCCGCGAACTGTTCCAGAAAATGCGCTAACCCGCCGGAAGCTAATCCCCATTGATATTCCGGCAGCGGGAAACCGCCGCTTTTCGACACCAAATGGATGATACTCCCCAGCCACAATCCCCAGCCCAGCAGTTTCAGACTGTTCAATATCGGCCGCCCGGCGTTGAAAATTATCTTCACCCCCCAGATATAAGCGATAAAGGGGAGGACCAGCGCGCCCCACCGTCCGAATGTGAAGTTGACCAGCGCAAAAGCGGTGAACGCGCCCAGCTGTTTCAGCGGATTTTCGATTTCTTCGATATGCCCGCCGGCGGGCCAGTCGAATTGGTGGTAGCCGATGACAGCGATGATGGCAATGATGGCGAAGGCGAAGAATAGCAGCCCCAGCGCCCAATCGCGCATCGAAGGGGAGGAAGATTGACTTTTATTGGTCTTTTGCATATTCAAATGATGAATGATGAATGATGAATGATGAATAAAAGCAAAAGTATATTTGACAAGATTAACAAGATTTACACGATTAAAAAAGCAAAAGCGTTATTCACAGGGATAAAGGGGATAAAGGGGATAAAAGCAAAAGCATTCTAACATCGGATGCACAGGATATACAGGATTAATATTCACTGGCTATTAAGGCTATTATGGCTAGGAAAAGCAGGCATTAGGCATCAGGTATTGGGCATTAGAAAAGCAAGTCCTTCGAGACCCTCGAGTCCTTCGAGTCTCTCGAGTCCCTCGAGTCTCTCGAGTCCCTCGAGTCCTTCGAGTCCCTCGAGACCTTCGAGTCCTGCATTTAATTGGAAATTACGGAAATTAGGGGAATAAAGCAAGGAATGAGAGGGGAGGGGGACATTCAATTGATAAAAGTAAAAATATTTTACAATTTTTTAATAAAATACTTGACTAATTTTTTTTTTTTCTAAATTTAGCAATGCAGGTGGTCTCCGAAGGAGGATCCGATTATACTATCCTGCCAAAAGATCCAATAACATTTAAACATCTGTAACATTTTAGCATTTTGAAAAAATCTCAAGTCAAGGGTCATTCCGAAACAAGTTCAGTATGACCATTTTTGGGAGTTTTTTGGAAAATTGTAAATTGTTACACAAAAATTATATGCAAAATCTAAGTGTTATATGAATATTAAATCAATTATTTACAATCATTAAATTAATTCAAAGGAGCTTACAATGAGCCGACTCTTAAAAATTTTAATTACACTATTATGTTTATCCGTAATTGTGTATGCCAGCAATCCCTGGCCTATGATTCGCTATGACCGTAGAGGGACAAATTATAATTCACAGGTTATAGGTCTTGCAGACGATTTTACAACTTCATATTCAAGTCCCTATGGAGGTACAGACGAATTAGTACTAATAGGCGATGTAAATGGAGATGGATATGGAGAGATAGTCCGACAGCTTTCTGGGAGCATTTATATATTTAGTAGAACCTTAGAGCTATTAAGTACCATCGACCTTACCGCATACTCAGAAAAAGAATTAGGACTGCTTTCGGATATAAATAACGATAATGTTTTAGAAATCGGAATTGGAGTACGGATTTCAAATTATAATTGGGAAGTAAGATTCTATAACATTAGCGGCAATATAATATATAGCTTTCAACATTCTAATCCAGGAAGTGATTGTAATGCAGTACCCTTAGCCAGATTTGAAGACGGTGATATTTTTGTCCGCTATCAAGCTATTTGGTCTGGTGGGGCGACACCCGGTCGCCGAGGTATGATTAGATGGGATTTTGCCACTAATTCTGAGGTGTGGAACTATACTACCGGTGCATATAATTGTCATGCAATAATATTTGATATTGATAATGATGGTTTATTGGAAATATCTCCCAATAGTAATACTCCACATAATGGCGCATACGGTAATGGATGGAATGGCAATGGAACACCCACTACTGATGGCGAATTGTACACACTGGTAATAAATGATAATGGTACTGAACAATTTACACACATCTATGGAGGTGAAGATAGTGACTTAATGAATATTTATGTTGATTTTAACGGAGGTGGAATTTATGATATAGTTTCAATAATTAGACACGGGCCAACATATTATCAAGGCACATCACATATTGATTCTTATAATCCATCTGGTGTAGCGTTAGCAACTCATACCGGAGTTTACAATGGTCAATGGGGATTTAATTGGAGTTCAGTTATTGCAGATATTGACAACGATGACGATGAAGAATTCATTGTTAGCTGCGTATCATCTTCGACAAATTACACATTGGTCTTAGGTCAGAATTTAGTCACAATCGATAGCTCAAATACAGCGGGTGAAGTTATGGTAGCTGCTGATTTAATGCAGAATCCTGGAATTGAATATGTTATGCGGTCCGGCTCAACATTAAAAATAGTGGATTCCAATTTTAATACTCTATGGTCAATTACTAAAGGCTCTAATATCCGTAATTGGATAAGAGTAGCAGACTTAGATAACGATGAACAGGCGGAAATTATTTTTGTTGCAGATTCTTTATATGTGTATAATAGCTATATAAGTCTTATCAATATTTCCCTTACCCCCCACAATCCCCCCATCACCATCCCCGCCGCCGGCGGCTCCTTCCAATTCGATGTCGATATAAACAACACCGGCGCTACAAACTATCTTATCGACTTCTGGACTTCAGTTACTAATCCCAGCGGGACGCAATATCCCATATTAATCCGCAATGGACTTAATCTTGCCGCCGGAGCCGCTATTTCCCGCGATAATTTGACGCAAATGGTACCGGGAACTGCTGCAGCCGGAACTTATTCCTACAACGCCTATGTCCGCGACCACAACACATGGGAAACGCTGGCGGAAGACAGCTTCCCCTTCACCAAACTCCCCGGCGACGGCGCGCCGGCGCATAACCTCGGCTGGGCTTGCTACGGCTGGGATGAGGAGACGGAAAGTACCTTTAGCCTTTCGCCTTTAGCATTTAGCCTTGAGCGTCCCTCCCCCAATCCCTTCAACCCCTCCACCACCCTTTCCTATTCCCTCCCCAATAGCGGGGAAATTTCGCTGACGGTGTATGACATTCAAGGGCGGGAAATCTGCAGTTTATATGAAGGCTACCAAGCGGCGGGGAATCATCAAGCGGTGTTCGACGGTTCGCAATTAGCTTCCGGCATCTATTTCGCGGTTTTACAGGCGGGAGAATTCCGGCAAGCGCAGAAACTGGCGCTTATCAAATAAGCGCAAGCTAAAAGCTAAAAGTGAAAAGCTAAAAGTAAAAGCAAACAAAAAGCAAAAGCATTCACCACAAAGACACAGAAAAAAGCAAATCTGTTTTATCTGTTCCTTCTGTTGTGAATGCTTTTTTGCTTTAATAGCCATAATTTCCATAATAGCCAGTGAATTATGTTTGCTTTTATCCCCTTCATCCCCTTCATCCCTGTGAATAGCTTTTCTGTTTGCTTCTCTGTTTGCTTTTTCGGCTTTTATCAGCTTTTATCGGCTTTTATCTGCGGTTCAAATAATCTTTGTTTTTGCTTTTCCACCCAACCCCCAACACCCAACACCCAGCACCCAACACCCGCTTTTCATTCATCATTCATCATTCAACACAATCTTCCCTTCCTTTAGCACCGGCGCCACCTCCGTGCTGTCCACCCGCCCGCAAAACTTCAAATCGTAATCATAGCCCAGACTGCGCAGATAACTGCCGTGAGCGCACCCTGCTAGCATCAACGGGATTTTCCCTTGAAACTTGTGGTAGAGGACGCAGGCGGCTTCAGCGGCGTCGCTCAATTCCACTTCACCTTCGCATTGATGCGTGAGGAAATGCGCCAGCATCCCGCCGCACACCGCATCGTCCATCGAAAATTGTTGATTGGTACCGCTGCAGATGATGGTGAGGTCGCCGCTCTGCCGCAGGATATAATCCGCGGCGGCGGAAATATTGTTGAAGCAGGCGATGACGGTGTTTTTGGCGGCGGAAGCTTTGACCATCGCCGCCGAACCGTTGGTGCTGGTGAACAGCAAAGTCTTGCCTTCCACTATTTCGCGGGTGTATTCCAAGGGGGAATTGCCCAAATCGTAGCCGGGGATGATTTTACCTTCCCGTTCGCCGCATAGCAGGATCTTTTCGCGGGAAAGTTTGCCCGCCAGTTCCATCGCTTCGGATACTTCCGCCAGCGGGACGATTTCTTTAGCGCCGTTGCGTAAGGCTTCGCAAATAGTGGAACTGGCGCGCAGCACATCGATGACCGCGGCGGTGCGGTTCTTCAATTTTTCTTCCGCCGCGGAAGTATGAGTGAAAAATAAGTCAATTTTCATTTATAAGTCCACAAGTCTACAAGTCTGCAAGTCTGCAAGTCAAAAGCAAACATTCACAGGCAATTAAGGCGATTTTGTAGGGGCGAACGGCCGTTCGCCCCTACCCCTAATTCCCAATTCCTAATTCCCAATTCCTACTTCTTCACAAACGGCGTTTCCACCACCATTCCGGGAATGTGTTTGTCGCGGATAAGCACGGTCAATTCCTGCCCGACATTGGAGGCTTTCGCCGGTAAGTAAGCCAGCCCGATGCCTTTTTTCAACACCGGTGAGAAAGTGCCGGAAGTGACTTCACCAACTTTTTCGCCGCCGATATAGACCGGGTAATGCTGGCGGGGGAAAGCTTTGCCTTCGACTTCGAAGCCGACCAATTTGCGCTGCAGCCCGGCGGCTTTAACGGTGAGCAGCGCTTCTTTGCCGAGGAAATCGGATTTATTCAGTTTGGTGATCCAGCCCAGTCCGGCTTCCAACGGATTAGTGGTTTTGTCGATGTCGTTGCCGTAAAGGCAGTATTTCATTTCCAGACGCAGGGAATCGCGAGCGCCTAATCCTACCGGTTTTAAGCCGTAAGGTTTGCCCGTTTCCATCAAAGCGTCCCACACTTTCGGCGCATCGGCGGGGGCAAGGTATAATTCGTAACCGATTTCGCCGGTATAGCCGGTGCGGGATATTATCGCCGGGAATCCCGCGGCCTTTCCTTGCGCGAACCAGTAGTATTTGATTTCGTCAAGTTTAGTATCTGTCAGTTTTTGCAGAATTTCCGGGGCTTTTGGACCTTGTAAAGCCAGCAAGGCGGTATCGTCGGATTGGTCTTGGAGATTGACATTCGCGCGGACATAATGCTGGATATGTTGGAAGTCTTTTTGTAAATTTGCCGCGTTGACTACCAGCATAAAATGCGTGGGAAAACGATAGACTAAAAGGTCATCGACTATTCCTCCGTCGGGATAACACATCGCGCTGTACTGCACCTGCCCGATTTGCAGTTTACTGCAATCGTTGATGGTAAGGAAATTGATGAAATTAAGCGCGTCGGGGCCGGTAACTTTAAATTCACCCATATGAGTGACATCGAAAAGTCCGGCGTCGCTGCGCACGGCCATATGTTCTTCGGTAATGCTGGAATATTGAATCGGCATCATATACCCGGCGAATTCCACGATTTTGGCGCCGAGCTGGGCATGTTTGTCGTATAATGCGGTCTTCTTGGACATAAATGTTCCTCGATTTAAAGAGACATTTTCGTGTATATTTAGATTTTGAACTTCAGTTCAAGGACCAAATGAAAATAAGTATGTTATATTATTCACAATAGTATTTTCGTTCAACTGTTATTAAATTTCAAACCGGTGTTTTTCGGTCAATTACAGTTTTATTTTACCAGCGCCGCTTTACGGACAACGCTGCCCCCATTTTGCTGAAGCCGGATGAAATAGACGCCGGAAGTCAGATTATCCGCATTCCAATTCAAACGGCTTTCCCCTGCCGGCATCGATCCGTGAAACAAATGCCGCACTTCCCGCCCCTGCACATCGAAAATCCAGATATCCCCCACTCCGGGCCGGTTGACGGTATAAGTAATTTCCATACTGGAATTGAAGGGATTGGGATATAGTGGCGCTAATTGCACCGTTCGCGCTATACCTTCATTCCAGGGCGCAGGATCGACAATTAAAGCTTCGGCGGCGTCATATACTCCGAATTCAAATCCGTCAGCGAGGAAAACATTGTTCCCCTCCGCCGCGATGGACATCGCCCAGCCATAATTGTCGTACCAGCCAATTAATGTGTTATCGTTCGGATTGATGAAATTATAGAGGCTGATTCTGTCGTAATTGGCGACAAATAAGTGATCGCCCGCTATTTCCATATCCAAAATGCCATTAAAATCGCCAAAATTGGGCAATTCCACCATCGCCGAAGGATCCGAAATGTCGTAAACACCGATTTCCCAATATCCGCAGGCAAGCGCATAATTGTCTTTAATTTTCAAGCTGCTTACTATTAAATCAGAATTTCCGGAAGTCTGAGAGATAATAGTTGGATCATTGATAATGGAAATATCGTAAGCATAAAGGTCGTTATCGATAGTTATTGCTAACAACAGTTCATCCTGCACGGCAATATCCGCCAAATTAGTCAAGCCGGAGATTTGCGATACTAACACCGGTTGAAGCGGATTTTGCACATTAATAATTATTATAAAATCATCACCGGCGGCGAATAAATAATGACTCCAAAGTTCCACACACGAGGTATAGCCATCGAGGACGGTTTGGGACATTAACAAAGGATTCTGCGTATTTGTGACATCAAGGATGTTTAGAGTATCCCCTGCGGCGAAATATAATAATCCGCCTTCGCAAAGGAAATCCGAAATAACTTCCGATGCTGGATAAGTGGAACTTTCGACCGGTGATGACGGCTGGTCGACATTGACAATCCTAATTCCCAAATCGCCGTCGGTGATAAAGGCGCAGTCATTCATAAATTCGATATTATCGAGAAAACCCGGTCTATCGATCGAGCCCAATAATTGTAAAGCCGGCAGAGCGGAAATCGATAATATCTTCATCCCTTTACCGCCGTCAGCTAAATAGATTTTATTGACATTTTTGTAAGCGGCAGTGGCGGAACCCGGTGAATCATATTCAGCGATAAGTTCCGGGGCGGCGGGAATGCTAAAATCTATCACTTCGATACCGTCTGTTCCCATACAACAGTAAACCGTATCGGCGGCGCAGATGAGCGAAAAGAGGGAATTAGCGGTTGTGTAACAACCCGCTTCCACCGGGAGCGCGGGATTTTGGATATCGATAGCGCGGATACCTGTTCCAAAATCGGCGATAAATGCGTAATCGGAGGATACCGCTAAATCTATAGGAAATCCGGCAAGTTCGATACTACCGATAAAATTGACTCCCGGTGACAGATATTCATAAATCGACAAGCCGGATAAATAGTCTGCTACATAGATATAATCAGCCTGCATTTCCACTCCTGCGGCGTTTAATAATCCGGTGATTTGCCCTGCCGGAGCGGGGGATTCCGGATCGGTCAAGTGGAAAAAATACATTCCCGGCTGACCGGCCGAGCCGGAGACAATCACCATCATTAAAGAATCCTGAATTTCCAGGTCTGTGACATAACCGTCGATATTCAGTGTATTTACTATCGCCGGGGAGGCGGCGGGATTGACATCGATGACTTTGACACCATCATTTCCGGCAGTAACATAAGCGTAGCCGCTTCTTAACGCAACTTTCCCGGCTTCGCCATTGAATTGGCATTTGCTTAGAACCACCGGCGAAGCGGGATTGGCAACATTGAGGATCCATAGACCTGCTGGAACCGTAGTTACATAAGCGAAATTTCCTTGAACGGCCACGGCTTCGACCGAACCCCAAAAATCGTAGAGCGAGGCAATTTTACTGACTGCGAGACTATCCTGCCCGGATGCCGGCATAGCCAAGGCAAGCAGAAGTGCGAAAACCGCATTGAAGCATTTCAATTTCACCGGAGGATCTCCTTAATTTAAGCTGCAAGGTGCTAATATAAAGAAACAAGTGCCAAGTATCAAGTATCAAGCAAAAGCGGTAATGGGATAAACTTTATTACTATAAAAAAGTCCTGCCTAACGACCTACCACTTTAAAACTTCCAAAAGATTATCGCCTAATAGATAGATAATATCCGGTCTCTTTGTCCCCTGATTTTCCAAATCGGATATGTAAGTGCGAACTATCACCATATCTTCCTGGGAATTCCAAATTGGATTTAAATGATACCTCCGCATAGTCTGCGGAGCAGCGAACGAAGCCGCCGGAAAATCCGTCCCCACGATATATTTACAGCGGATTTTCGCTGAATCCGGCGTTACAGTTCCACTGGATGATAGGATGACAATTTGCCGGGAATCATTTGGGACAAAGGATTCCGCCGGACTATCATAAGGACAGACGAAAGCCATATCCAATCCCGATGCCTGTTCAATAACCAAACGGAGTTTAACGCTGTCTGCAGGAGTAACAAAAAAGGCGATTGTTTTAACCCCCAGCTTGCAGATATTTCGCAAATCGACTCCGTAATCATCTAAACCTATAATATCGGTCAAAACCGGGAATAAGGCAAATTTTTCTTGCCGGATAGCGCTGTTTAATTGATTACCGTCTTCAATAAAACGGAAATTATTTTTTTCGCAGAAATTCCGCCAGCGGTCATAATCTTTAAAGATGCTGTTTGACTCTAAAGAGATAAAGGAGCATTTCAATCCCCGATAGCGCAGGGCTTTCAGACGGTCGATTAAAGCGCTTTCATCAGGAAATTCCTGGTAATTCAAGGGAAAAACATTGATAGTGGAAGCGGAAAAAAGCAGGCTGCGGGCACGGCTGTCTTCTTCGATCAAAGGTTTATCCCAATTGGCGAAATATTCGATAATTTCCCCGGAAATCCGTCCGGTATTGCCGATGGCTGCGGGAGAAATACTCTGAGGTAAATCTTCCACCTGATGATAAAACGGCCGCGAACCTGACGACCAGAAATTGCAGGAAGGTAAATCACTTCTTTCAAAAGGTCCATTATCTGAACCATAGCCCCAATTGGTGGACAAGGTCAAGAGTTTTTTATCCTCCGGCGATTGCATTGCCGCATAGGCGTCCCATACTACTGGGTAATGTTCTTTCCCGCCGAAACCGACGCCGCCGTCACCGATGCCGCAGCAATCGAAATTGAACATCACTGCGTTTTTTTCCAAAGGAATCGAAGGATGCTGGACATAATATTCCGAACCCAGCAGTCCCTGTTCTTCCCCGGCAAAAAGGATGAATATCATACTTCGCTTCGGCGGATTTTCCAATTGCGCGAAATTGCGGGCTAATTCCATCACCACCGCCGCCCCGGAAGCATTGTCATCCGCGCCATAAAATATATCTCCGGCGGCGTTAATCCCGTTATGATCCAAATGCCCGCCAACCACAATATATTCGTCTTTTAGCACAGCATCGGCGCCGGGAAGGATTCCAATTATATTAGATGCGGCGGCGCTGGGATTATATTCCAGTTTAGTATTGATTTTAAGAACTTTTCCGGTGTTGAATGACTGCGGGGATTTCTTCAAGGCTTCAAGCGTCCGTTCAAAACTTTTCCCGCTGCCGCGGAAAATATCCACTGCCATATTTTGCGAAATCAGGATCATAGCAATGCGGGGATTGAAGGCTTGAGTATCGATAGCCGCGCCGGAAATGGAGTTCTCTTTCATCACAAAAAGTATGGCGACTGCGCCCTGTTTGACAGCTTGATTAGCCTTATATTCCCGCCAGCGGGTATCGTCCCAAATCCGGTCGTCGGAAGGGACATCTTTATAAATTAAGGCGATTTTGCCTTGAAGGTCGATCCCGGTAAAATCATCCCGGCCCAACGATGGTTCCATAATGCCATAACCGGCAAAAACCACTTCGGCTTTAATTTTGCCGGATCCGGAATTGGTAATCAAGTGAAAATCTTCACCGTGAATATATTTTTTCCGGCCGTGATAACCGTTAATAAGTTCCATTTCCGCTTTGATTTCCCGGTTGTTCAGAATCGGAAAGGTCTGCATATAGGAGCTGCCGGAAGCCGGAAGCAGGCCGAACTCCCGGATTTTGTCCGCCGCCCATTGTTCAGCTAACGCGGCGGAAGCATCGCCGCTTTTACGCCCCTGAAACTGCTGACTGCAAAGCGTATCGATATAGGATGATGCTTGAGCCTGATCGAAAGGAAAGCAATAGACTAAAGTCGAAGGCAGTATACCGGCCTGTAATATAAGGCACAGAAAGAGAGTATTCTTGATCATATTAATTCTGTTTTTGTAAGACTTTTGTTCTTTTAAGTGTAAAGCAAACAATAGGTCATTCCGAACTTGTTTCGGAATCCAGCGCCTTTGATTTCCCGGATTCTAAAAGTCACTGGATGCTGAAACAATCCTGAAACAAGTTCAGGACAAGGCTTAGCATGACCATAGATATCGGAAAGCTAAAGCCACACCTGTTTTTTAGATTAGAACGAATCGAATATGGAAAATTAGAGTTTTTTCTGGAAAAGATCCGGAAGCCGTTTTTTCAACATCGAGGCCAAAATAAAGGCGATTCCGGCAATTAAAATAATCGCTGGGCCGCTGGGAAGATTCCAACTATAACTTAGCCACATACCTACAAAAACAAATATGATGCAGACAATAACCGCAAGCACCATCATATGCCAAAGCTTCTTAGTAAAAATTCCGCCAATCGCGGGCGGTAAAGTTAAAAGAGCGATGACTAAGACAATGCCGACAATTCTTATCAGAAGGACGATGGTCAGCGCTATTAAAATAAGCAGTAAAATATATAACCATTCAACTTTGAGTCCTTTGATTCGGGCGAATTCTTCATCGAAACAAACAGTTGTCAACGCGGAATAAAAAACAAAAGTCACGAGCAATACAACTGCGTCAAGTCCGGCAATGAGCCAGACATCCTGATGAGAAATAAGCAAAACATTACCAAAAAGAAAACTCATGGGATCGATGTAGCCGGGAGTTTTCGCTAATAAGATAAGTCCAGCCGCCATTCCCACAGCCCAAACTGCCCCGATAGCAGTGTCTTCCCGCTGGCGGCCTTTAATGGATACCCAGCCGATTATCAAAGCAGAAATGATCCCAGCACAAGCGGCTCCGATTGGCGGAGAAAACCAGTTGATATTATAATTTACCTGTAAAAAAAGACTTAAGCCAATTCCGGCGAGAACACTATGCGAAATGCCTCCGGCGAGGTAACTTATCCTTTTCGCCACCACAAATGAACCGACCACACCAAATGCGAAGCTGGAAAGTGTTCCTGCAATCAGAGCGTATCTGAGAAAAGCAAGATCCGGATCAGTCAGAGCTGTAAAAAAGTCAAGCATACTTTCATTTAATCAATTTTTTGATAATATAAATATAAGTAACAAGTATCAAGTATCAAGTGCCAAGTATCAAGTCAAAGCAAAAACCGTCACTAGGCCGAAATCCAGCCGGTGCGGCTGATATACTGCTTTTGCTTTTTACTTGTGCGCTTGCCCACTTGAAAACTTGAACACTTCTTAGACTTATGACCTGCAGATTATTTTAAGGTAACAGTTTAGCATTTTGAAAAACTCTATGAAAAAGGGGTCATTCCGAACTTGGTTCGGAATCCAGCGCCTTTGCTTTTTATGCGCTTTTTAATGCACTGGATGCTGAAACAAGTTCAGCAT
>Ga0172375_10006514_pt1 | contig 16347 bp, 10 predicted proteins | sample LakKiv1m_FD_114537 | JGI IMG/M metagenome (GOLD analysis project Ga0172375, IMG submission 114537) | Freshwater microbial communities from Kabuno Bay, South-Kivu, Congo - kab_092012_11.1m | ecosystem: Environmental > Aquatic > Freshwater > Lake | place: Democratic Republic of the Congo...
CACTATTATCAACAGCAAAAGCAGATGAAGTTGCACTATTGCTGCTTAATAATGTATCTGAAGATTGCAGTCGAATATACACTGTCGAGTCTTCAATGCCGGGCAAATCAGCCCCGGAATTCCAGGCAAAAGTATAGTGTGCGCCAGCGGCTGCAAAGAGTAAACCCGTTGTACCTGCCGAGCCAACGCCGGACTTTTCTGTCATTGTGTGCCATGTAGCGTTGTCAGTCGAATACTGATAATCCGTGATGCTGTTGGTATCATTTTGTGCATCAGTACCCGTATAATTAATAAGAACATAATTCACACCGCCCGTCTGCTGGGCAATCGATCCAAGCGTAATTACTGGCGCGGTATTTATAATACTTGCGCTTGAGGATAAGCTACTCTCGCTTGAGACTGCGTGACTTGCATCGCTTGAATTTCTTGATTTTGTTTGAAACGAATATGTGGCAACCGGCGAGGTTAATCCCGTAATCGTCACTGTTCCCCATGTTGCTATTGTTTGCCATACCGCACTTACCCCCAATGCCCCGTTTGCTTGAACATATTTACCCGAGGTGCTTTCAAAAATAGCATATTCCAGTCCGGATACCTCAGAAATATTTTTATTCACCGAAATGTCAACTGAGGAATTTTGCGGATTGCTAACGCTCGGTGCGACGGGGGTATATGGCTTCACGTATTTGAAAGCAGTGCTCGGTGAAGTATTCTCATTCGTTGTTGAGCGTCCATAATCATCAGTATGGACTATTTTTACTTTCGAAATGTAATCATTTCCGTCCAATGTAGCACCAATAGCTGTAGCCTGATTTGCGGGAGCGGCAGTATTCGTACTCCCCGCAGTGCCCGAGCCATAAGCGCCTCCATCTATTGCACCATAAAAAATATTGGTATCGGGATTTGTTTCTGTAAACGATCCTCCGATAACAACCATCGTCCCCCCAGCATTTGGTTGAAGAGTCAGATTTGCCGGTGTTGCGACGACTGGTGCTTTTGTATCTAAAGCAAAATTTGCCGATGACACATTTCCGCTACTATTATTAAATCCATCGGTGCCACGGATACGGACGCGGAGATCAGCCTGATCCTGGTCGTTAAAATCTGTTCCTGCATTCCACGTAATCGTCTTTCCGGTTCCGCTCGTCTGACCCACACCGACATTCCCCGTAACTGAGGTGTCAGTAACCGTCCATGTCACTCCCGCATCGTCGGAAATATCCAATGCAATCGTAACATTTCCATTATCGCTCAAATCATATCCAAAAGTAACGTTTTGCGAACCAACAACTTGCACGGCGGTTACATTACTGATACCTGGAGCGTTGGTATCAACAGTAAATGCAGCTGATGATACATTGCCACTCGCATTCGCATAGGTATCCGTTGCGCGAATGCGTACCATCATTGTCGACTGTTCACGATTTGGAAAATCTGTTGCCGCATTCCAGGTGACCGTTTTTCCGGTTCCGGGCGTAACACCCGCACCAACGGCTCCGGAAAGTGACGTTGTTGCCACTCCCCATGTCGATCCGTTATCTTCTGAAATATCAATGGCAACGGTAGAATTGTTTGTATCCGAAAGATCGTAATGGATCGTCACCGTACCCGAACCCGTATTCTGTACTGCTGTTATAGCGCTGACTGACGGAGATTTTGTATCGACTGAGAAATTTGCCGATGATGTATTTGCGCCGGCATTTCCATACGCGTCGGTTGCACGAATACGAACACGCATATCACTGTGTTCCTGATTTGCAAAATCCGTCCCCGCCGCCCATGTTATTGATTTTCCCGTACCGGCAACAATTCCCGTGCCCACATCTCCGCTTACGCTTGTATCGGTTACCGTCCATGTTGCCCCGGCATCATTTGAGATATCGAGCGCAACGGTACTCGTATTCAAATCCGTGAGCGTGTAATGAAAGGTAACATTTCCCGATCCGGGAACCTGCGTAGCCGAAACAGCTGATACAACCGGACTCTTTGTATCCACCGCCGTTGCCGATGAGGTTGCACTGCCGCCGCTCGATGTTCCGTCATTTGCCTGCAATCGAACATAAACCGTATTATCCTCCGTGTTTGGCAAATCAGTTGCGGCATCCCACATAAAATGCAAGAGCGTCCCGGCGGGACTAAAGAGCAACCCGACAATACCACTACTGCCGACTCCGCTTTTTTCTGTCATGGTAAACCAATTTGTGTTGTCCGTTGAGTATTTGTACTGCACGAGCGATGACGATTCGCTCTCGAGATCGATTCCGTTATAATTAACATCCAAGTATTTTGATCCGTCAGTCACTTGGGAAACGGAGTTGAATGTGATACTCGGCGATTGATTGGCCGATGATGCTCCACTTGAAAGCGCGCTTTCGCTGGTTGATGTGTGGGCGGCATCTGAAATATTGCGCGATTTTACCTTGAACTGATACAAATATGAATGCGTCGTAAGGCCATGCACAGAAATCTTTCCTGAAATGCCCGTTCCATTCCCCCACTGCCCTGCGCTCGTACCCAGCGCTTGCCATACTGCGCTTGCGCCAAGCGTACCATCCGCTTGTACATATTTTGATTGGGACGTTTCAAAAATCGCATACTCGAGCCCATCTACTTCGGAAGTATTTTTATTGAGTTTAACATCAACAGTACCAACAGCCGGGTTGTCTACGGTTGGCGCCGGTGGTGTATATGGTTTGACATACTTAAACGCTGTCGCGGGTGCAGCGGTTTCATTTGTTACCGACTGACCATAATCATCGGTGTGGACTATTTTTACCTTTGAAATATAATCATTTCCTTTCAGTGTTCCCCCCACACTGGTCGTCTGGTTTGCAGGCGAGGCAGTATTTGTACTTCCCGCTGTTGCAGTACCATATGCGCCGCCATTCAACGCGACAAAAAAATTATTCGTATCAGGATTGCTTTCAGTGAATGATCCGCCGATCAACACGGTTGTATCACCCGCATTTGGTTGAGACTGAAGATCGGCAGCAGCATTTGTCGTAGGATTTAATGTGTCCAGTGAAAAATTTGCCGACTGGGTATTGGCCGACTGATTATTGAATATATCATTTGCGCGAATACGAACACGCATATTGCTCTGCTGATGTTCGTCGTAATCTGCCCCCGCATTCCAGGTGATGGTTTTACTCCCAGCCGCCACTCCCGCTCCAACATCGCCGGTTACTGACGTATTGGTCACCGTCCATGTGGCACCGCCATCGTTTGAGATGTCCAGTGCCACGGCAGAATTATTCTGGTCGGCAAGCGTATAGGTAATGGCAACATTGGTTGTTCCGAGTGTTTCAACCGCACTGACGGCTGTTACGCGCGGCGCAAATGTATCAAGGGAAAAATTAGCTGAAGATGTTACGTTTGTATTCGTATATTGATCCGTTGCTGTTATCCGGATCTTCATGGTTGCTTTCTCTTGGTTATTGAAATCAGTCGCACCGTTCCAGGTGATCGTCTTCCCCGTTCCTGATGCAATGCCTGCACCGATTGCGCCGGAAGCAGAAGTTGTTGGAACGGTGAATGTTGAGCCGCCGTCGCTCGAGATTGCCAGCGCAACCGTAACGTTTCCAACGTCTTCGCTCACGTCATAATGAAAGACAAAAGTGTCAGCGCCGGTATCTTGCACTGCGGTAACATTTGAGACAACCGGGTTGTGGGTATCAACGGAAAAATTTGCCGAGGAGGCATACGCGCTCACATTACCCTTCGTATCCGTCGCCTGCAGTCGAACACGCATACCGGTAGCATACTGACCATTAAAATCAGTACCGGCATCCCATGTGATCGTTTTCCCGGCGCCCGGCGTAACACCGGATCCAACTGCGCCAGTTGCACTTGTTGTTGGAACGGTCCATGTAGCTCCTGAATCATTTGAAATTTGTAAAACAACCGTTGCGTTATTATGGTCGGTAAGTGTATAGGTAATAGCTACTGTCTTTGCTCCGCTATTCTGCACCGCCGTGACTGCGGATATGACCGGCGCTTTCGTATCAACGCTAAAATTTGATGAGGATACAAGACTGCTCGTCGTCAATCCGTCATTTGATTGTTGCCGAACCTTGATCGTATCAGATTCAGTGTTCGGCAAATCTGCCGCCGTATCCCACGCAAAAATATGTGCGCTCCCCGCAGACAAAAATACCAATCCGGAAGTACCCTCTGATCCAACGCCGGATTTTTCCGTCATGGCACTCCACGTAGTTCCATTTGTCGAGTATTGATTGGTTGTCAGGGTGTTTAAGTCACCCTGTGCATCCGAGCAGGTATAATTGACCGGCGTATAATCACTACCGTCCGTTGTTTGTGCTATTACACCAAGTGAAAGAGATGGTGCGGTATTTGTAATTTGCGCCGTTGACGAAAAGGCGGATTCGGATGACGCTGCGTGCGCGCCATCAGACGTATTTCGCGATTTGACTTTGAAAATATAATTTGCAACCGGAGAGCTCAGCCCTGTTACGCGCACCTTTGCCGGTGTACCCGTTCCATTCCCCCACTGCCCCGCGCTCGTGCCAAGCACTTGCCATACTGCGCTCGCGCCAAGCGTACCATCTACTTGTACATATTTTGATTGGGACGTTTCAAAAATCGCATACTCAAGTCCGTCTGTCTCACCGGCATTTTTGTTGATCGTAACATCAACTCTATTTGTTAGGGGATTATCCACCGTTGGCAGTGCCGGTGTATATGGCTTGACGTATTTGAAGGCCGTGGAGGGTGATGTGTTTTCATTTGTTACCGACTGACCATAATCATCGGTATGGACTATTTTCACTTTTGAAATATAGTCATTACCGTCCAACGTCGAACCAATAGCGGTTGCCTGATTTGAAGGTGATGCCGTATTTACTGTTCCCGCAGTTGAGCTGCCATACACACCATCATCGATTGCGAGGTAAAAATCATTTGTATTCGGGTTGATTTCCGTAAATGAACCGCCGAACAGTGCTGTTGTGTCCCCCGCATTCGGCTGTGCCTGCAAATTCGTCACCACATTCACCGCAGGATTTACCGTATCGAGAGCAAAGTCAGCTGATTGGACATTTGCCCCCTGATTTTGGAACGCGTCCTTTGCGCGAATACGAACGCGCAGATCACTCTGTTGTTGATTATTAAAATCAGTTTTTGCATCCCAGGTAATCGTCTTTCCCGTGCCGGTTGTTTGTCCCGTGCCTACACTTCCGGTAACAGAGGTGTCAGTAACGGTCCATGTCGCACCGCTGTCCTCTGAGATATCCACCTCAATAAGAAGGCCGGACGCCGTGTTATCCGTAACATCATAGGTGAAGACACCATTTGTTGTCCCCAGTGATTCGACGGCAGTGACATTACTAATGACCGGAACGACATAATCAACCGCGAACGAGGTTGATGTGACAGCAGTACCCGACGCAATTCCATCATTTGCCTGCAGTCGAACGTAAACCGTACCATTATACGTCGCACCAAGCTGCGAAAAGGCATCCCAGACAAACGCATGCGCAATACCGGTCGGCGATGAAGTGAGACCTGTAACTCCGCTGTGGAGCGGGTCACTTGTTGCTGGAGCCATCGTCACTTCTTCGCCGGCAAACGCGCCGGTCAGGGAATATTTATATGTCACCAGACTTGCCGGATCGCTCTCATTGTCGATCAGTGAATAATCAATATACACGCGTCCAGTACCGGTTCCCTGACTTGCAGTCAAACCGGTAATACTGGGCGCCGTGTTTTCTGTATATCCAATAGCAATATTATCTAAAATAACCTGCTGTGTTCCGGTGCTTGATAAAAATGCTTTCCAGCGTATTTTTTTGTTCGTCTTTGGAAAGCTACCTATATTAGTATTAACAACTGATGCGGTATTGTAATTCGATACGCCCCCGTTAGTCCATGCCGATACATTCCAATACTTCCATGTCCCGCCATCATCATCGGAAAGCTGATAATAAATCTCGCCGCCATTTTTTGTTGCTGTCTCCGTAAAAGAATCCCAGCTTATAACCCTGGTAAGGGTAAGTGATGAGTTTGGGTTGATCGCGGGGTTTGTTGTTGAGTAGACCGGTGAAGCAGACTGAGACCAATTTAATGAAACAGTATCAACACCGGCATCATATACATACGTTGTATCACTATTTGGCGATGTTGCACGCACGGCGATTTTAAGATAATACGTTCCGGCAGTTGTGAGTTTGCTTGCGATATTAATACTTCCACTATTTGCCCAAGCGGTCGTACCGGTAATCTCGCCGCTACTCCAAACCGCTTGGCCAAGGAGTGGATGACCATTTGATTTATCAACAAAAGCGTACACCTGAAAAGACGTTGGCGGAGTTGGGGATGTGAACGCGAGAGATTTCCAATCCAGAGAAAGCGTCGCTGATGCGGGATTCGCCACTGAAGTCGTGAAGGATTGCATCCAGAAACCCGATACCGTTTTATTTCTTTTTGTACTCCCGAGATCCACCCGTACAAACCCGCCCGGATTTCCCCCGGATGATACATAGGAGCCGCTATTTGTTGTTGACGTTGGCGAGTTCCAACTATTATATGTCCAGCCGGTTGTATTCGTATCAAAACCGCCGTTCGTCGTGCTTCCGCTTGCCGACGTATTCTTGAGTTGCGCTACGCCACCGGTCACTTCGATAAGTGAGCTATTATAAGTATAGTCCCCCGATACGCTAAAATCCCAATTTTGGGTTGCTGCCAGCAAGGGTTGCACGCCGAGCAGATAGGTTGATACAACGCCAATAAACAAAAGCTTTACCGCAAAAAGCCCAACGGCGCTCAAAAACGTAATCGAACTGATTTTTCGCCGAATAGTATAGGTATGGACCGGATTGATCTCCTTGTAGTGCTTTGGCAGCAAGAATCCGCGCTCCTGTATCTTGTTCGGAGGTACCATTATGAAAAGTGGCAGAGAAAAAAGCGTCATCCCAAGCTCTATGCAAAAATAAAGTACGGCATTGATTAATGCGTACCCAAAATTCTGCGAGCTCAAAATCCGCTGCTTCATTTTATAGATGAAGCCGGAATACCAGAAATAAAGTTTTAACATTCGCTTTGACATAAGCATGGAAGTGTCATTGCGCACCTAGAAAGATATCAGAGGGTTAATACGGTAAGAAACATACCCATTGCAATAATTACAACTACCGACCAGTTTGCAAGAGTGTCAACATTTTTTATAAGCCAATCCCAAAAATTCAAACGAACCTTGAAATATTGCTGGTCCGAAATATCGCTGCGCGTCTGGGTGCTCCTGTCGTAATTAAAGACAAGGACCGAATGATTGCCTGCGCTCAATTTGAAATCCTTTTCAGAATGTTCAACAGTCCAGGTGCCATCTCTGGAAATTACATCATAATAGACGGCTGTCTGAATATCGGAGAGAAATACAACAGCTGTCGCATTGGGCAGACCAACGCCAGAAAAAAGATAGTTACCATTTTGCTCCTTGCGTACTTCTTTGAGTACTGATCTTGGCATTGTTTTATCAATGCGTGCTGTTTGAATCGCGCTTTGCGTAGAGATAAGAGCTGACGAAACAATGTCGGCTTTCCGGGGCTCACTCACCGTATACAGTTGGAGCGGGCCATAGATATAGGGCACTGCGAGAATCAACACAAGCTTCATCGCCCAAATAAAAAAGAAGATGCTCAAGCCGCTCAATGTCAAAATACGACGGAGATTGTAGTCATACGCTGTCTTTCCAAGCGCACCCCGTTCTTCCATGTACGCTGTGGCAAACGCAGGTTGCATCGTGATATAGAGCGGCACCGAAAGCACTGCAAGATAGAGCTCAAGCAGAATGAGGATAAAAACATTTGACGCGGCCTGTACGCCCGTTTGAACAATGAGAAGCTGCTTTCTCTTATAGACCTGGTTGGACAGGTTGAGAACGATGTTCAGCCAATGTGATTTCATTTATTTTTTTTTGAAAATTTGCGACACCTTTTGAGAAAGTGATGCAAGATCGGTATCAGCTTTGACAAAATAATCCATAGCTCCCAGTGCGCGTGCTTTTGCTATATCGTCATCATCACCCAGATTTGATAAAACAATTACGGGTATATTTTTTAAAGCATCAATCGCCTTGATATTTTTCAGAAAATCGAATCCACTCATCTTTGGAAGAATAAGATCCAGCAAAATAATATCCGGCTTCAAACGCTCCACCATCTCGAATGCTGTAGCACCATCTGTCGCGGATGCAATCGTATATCCCGCATCATGGAATAAGAGATACAGCGCTCGCTGTAATACCTCCTCATCCTCAACAATCAGAAGAACCGGTAATCGTGCTTTCGCCATAGCGTTAAATCTTTAGTTCTGATTTTACAAAATCAACAATTTTTTTCATCTCGGTATTTGACTTGATGAAATAATCTATGGCGCCGAGCGCCTTGACCGATCGAACATCCGCCTCACTGCTCAAATTTGAGAGGACAAGAACGGGAATTTTTTCTGTGGCTTCATCTTCCTTCAACTGTTTAAGAACTTCAAAACCGTCAAGCCCCGGAAGAACCAAATCAAGCAACACCATATCAGGAATATTTTTCTTTGCAGCGGCAAACGCATCGAGCCCGTTATCCACAACGGTTACCGTAAAATTTTCCGCGATGAATCGTTGCGCTAAAACTTGTGACAAAAGTGCATCATCCTCAACAACAAGTATTATCTTTGAAACTTTCTTCTTTCTTCCAAACATAGTACCGAACAAAGCAGATGGCATAGCTGTGAATAACCTTAGTTATAAGTATATCAATTTATTTTACTGTCAACAATAATAAAAGGGGCACCGCGCCCCCTAATCTGCCTCTGGGGCATGAATCGAGCTATTCATTTTGGTCGGGCTGCGCGGAATCGAACCGCGTCTACACGCACCCGAAGCGTGTGTACTACCGGTATACTACAGCCCGTACTTCATCAGTGGATACATTCCTGATAACACGCTGCGCAGTATACACTATCTTTTTCACTTGGTCTATAGGTCGTCTGAAATATAGCCGTACATTTCATACCATCATGCGCCGAGTGGCGGTCATCACACATACATTCACGCTCAAACAAGCGAGGAATAAAAAACCGCCGCATCCGTTTTTTGAACCGACACGAATGGCACTCAAGTGGAATAGGAATACGCAACTTCTTTAAATGCACAAGTTCTTTTTTTTGAATTCGATAATTCAGAGTACATACACTGCATCGCAGTAATTCCTTGGTGAAGGATTCTGGTACCGCTGCAATGCACGGCGCGATGTGCTCCGATTGAATTGTTTCCTTTCCAGTCACACCCCCCTGATCATCTTCCCACTGCCAATTCCGTGAAAGTGCTTCATCTCTCCGCATCTCAAAAAACTCATATGCCACAGAGTCATTATATCCGAAGGGTGAATACTTTTGCGGAAAAAATTCTCCCCACTCTCCCCGTTCTTTCATATCCGAAACGATCTGCTTTTTTAGTGAATCAAATTGTGATTCAGTATACTGCTTGTTCAAAATACAGTGACTCTTTTTTCGAATACCGACACACCCAAGCAGGTGTTGTGAATTAAAGCTGAAGCATGAATAGGAGAGAAATGATGAATCCCCAAGAGAAAAAGATCCAATACATGAAGAATTGTGCGGCATCGCAAGCGATTCATAAATAATTTGACCATCAATACCGCCGTAGCTCATTCGATACACATCCTTGTATCCATATGCTACTCGGTAGCTATCCCCGATGTTCTCGGCATCGGTGATAAAAAAACTGTTCCGCACTGACTTTGAGTGAAGGATTTCATCTCCGGTGGCATCCTCACTTGTGCGTATTGTTGCATATTCTACCGGAAGCGATTTTGAAAACTCTTCAAATTTATTTCGGTGTATCTCAAATGATTCACGATCTTTCAATGCGCTCTCAAGACGACGCTCATACTCCTCCTGTGATAATTGCTCGTCATACCAGCAGTACTGCTTGTGGTGAATACTGACACATCCAAAACACTGTTGGCAATCCTGACTGTCGCGACAAAAATAACAGTTTGTACATTTTTCGCAGCGTGTCAGGAATGCAGATTCATATGAATTTGCGCTGTTAACACAATCATAGAGAAGCTCGCATTTAAGCGCATTGAAACAGTCAGTGCAATCCCGAGAATAGTCGGTGTTCCGACAATAGACCAAACCCTCTGATTGGACTCCGGAACTCAGATAGCAATCCTTGGAGCTAAAGATATAATTCGAATAGCCGCATCCGGTATTTGTTCCAACCTGCCACAGATTAAAGTGCGGCACCGCTCGCGCAAGCTCATACCATTGATCAATAAAAGACCGCGAGGGATCGTAGTCTTGTGCATAGCTCAGCGCATCCCATTGGTCCGAATACCAGCAGTCATGACAATACACATGCACATATGACCGCGACGAATACATCGCAAGAATTTCTTTGCCACAGAGCTCGCATAATCGCCGATACAGATGGCATTCGTTTCGAAATGCAAGACGCCGCTGAAGTGAATGCACCCCGCAGAGCGTTGGATTTGGCGCATCAAAATAATCCAGTATTTTTCGATCGCCGGAATGCAGAACAAATTGTTCTCCACACTCTCGACAGTTAAGATCTAACTTTCCCATCATAGGAAATAACCATGTGAAAAAAATAAGGCATCCGTATGAGTGATGCCTTATGTTATTATTTCGTCTCTTTGTGCGGTGTATTTTTTGTACACGTCTTACAAAACTTGCTGAGCTCAAGGCGAACCTTGCTCAACTTCTTTTTGTTCTTCTTGCTGTAGTGAGTAATATTTTTACACACCGTGCACTCGAGCTTAATGAGATTGTCTTGGGACATATAATAACTAAATTTAATAGTGATAAATCTATGGAGCCAACGGTCGGATTCGAACCGACGACCTATTGTTTACAAAACAATTGCTCTAACCAGCTGAGCTACGTTGGCATACAATCGAGCGTATGCCACCTCAATTCATTGATGCATTTGGGCGGTGGAGGATTCGCCTACAAGTCTTGCCTCGCCGTCGCTCCGGCAAGCTCGCAGGCCGCCCCTCACGGTTCCGCCCGCTGGCGGAACGCGTTGCGGTCTTCTCATCCTCACGCAACAGTCACCGGCTGTTGCTCACCTTCCGGCATTCGTTTTACTCATTTGGGCGGTGGAGGATTCGAACCTCCGAAGGCCGAAGCCAACAGATTTACAGTCTGTCCCCGTTGACCGCTTAGGTAACCGCCCGCAAAGAAATCAACTTGGATTTCTGGAGCCGTTGCGCGGATTCGAACCGCGGACCTACTCCTTACCATGGAGTTGCTCTACCAACTGAGCTACAACGGCAAAAAATAAAAAGAACACCGATATTGATGGCGTATATCAAAGCTCCCCTATCCGCTCCTCAAACCCTTCGATTTTCTGGTTTTCCGGATTCGCATCTTTGAGACGCCGCAACACTCCGCGGGCTTCTTTCGGCTGTCCAAGTATAATATACAATTCTAGCGCCGCGTCAAGGAACTTTGGGTTCTGTGGTTGCAAATCAAGCGCCTCTTCAATTGCCTGGCGCGCCTCAGCTTTTTTCTCGAGGTCAAAATAGACCCCGCTCAGTTGGTTGAGCGATTCAGCGAGTCGCATCTGATAGGAGCTCTGTTCCGCCGGATCCAATCCGTCTTGAGCCACATATTCTCGAAGATGGTTGCGGAGATACTCAAGAACTTCCTGTGCCCCGGCCCATTCCCGCTGTTCTTCATATATCAGTGCAAGCCCACTATAGGCATCCAGATTTTTAGAATCAAGAGCCAGCGCGTCTATGTATTTTTTCTCTGCATCGTCGTACTGTCCCTTATCAAAATAGAGCTGTGCGTCGCGCAGCAAACGCGAGAGTGCTGTTGGCGGTGGCGTATCGGTAGTCATGAGCGACTCTTCTTTCTTTATCATTTTTTTCTGCAATGCCGACTCAACTGTTTTGTGTAAGCGCTGAGACATATCAACAAACGAATCTGAAACCCGAGAAAAAAGCGGGAGCCCTTTTTCAGCGACTCCGGCTTTCACGGTATAAAACTGACGACGCAATCGATCAGAAAGAATTTTCTTTTTCGTTCGCGCATCGCGCTCTGCCGGCAGGTGTTCAAGGTCGATTGAAATAAGCGCATGCCATCGTCGAGCAATAATCCGTATTATGAAGACGATGCACACGATAATAATCAATAGTGAGATGACGGAAAAAATCATGTTCAAAGAAATTAAGCGTTCCTTATGATGAGCTCTGAGAGAGAAGTGTAAGGATATTTTTAAAACTTTCAAGCTCACTGCTCGCCGCGCCAATAAGAGCGCCGTCTGATATTCCCCTTTTTATAAAGTGAAGTACATTCTCCGCCGTCACGCTTCCGCCATAGATAACTCGCCGATATTTCGCCGCGATGCCGAGCAATGCACATTCTGAATGAATAAACTGATACGCCTCCTTGCAATGGAGGGGTGTAATAGGTGTTCCGGTGCCGATAGCCCAGATCGGTTCATACGCAATAACAATGGGGCGCCCCACTGAAATACCCAAGAGCGCAGATCGCAATTGCCGCCTCAGAACCTGCTTTACTTTTCCCGCGCCACGCTCCTTCTTATTTTCCCCAATGCAGAGAATCGGCGTTATTGCTGTGCCGCTCAGTATGGTCATGATCTTCTTGTGGATCAGCGCATCTGACTCCAGGAGAAGTGTGCGCCGCTCCGAATGCCCGATGATGCACTTGGTGCACCCGAGAGACTGGAGAGATGAGGCAGAGATCTCACCGGTATACGCTCCCCTTTTTTCCCATGAACAATTTTGTGCTCCAAGCAGCAACGACGACCGATTTTTTTTTAGAATCGCTCCACATCGATCGATACTCTCGCATGAAGGACAAATAACAATCGAAAGGTGGCTGAGTCCCTGCTCGCTCTTTTTTATAAACCGAACAAGGGACCGCGCTTCCTGCTCCGATTCATCCGGTGCAAGTTTCATTTTCCAGTTTCCGACAATAAGCTGTTGGTTTCTCATACGCGTATTATGCGTTGTCTGCGGCAAGGGCACTCGTCGTTTGAGCTTCCTCCTCCTGTTTTTTTTGAGTAACAAGCGCATCGAGCCGCTCATCACTATGCAACGATTCGTAGTCAGGCAAATCCGTTATCTTCTGGATGCCAAGATGCCTGAGAAAATCAAATGATACCGAATAGCGCTTGTCCCCCGCACCGTCGTTCGCTATTTCAATATATCCCCGCATTGCTAGATTGCGTAGTACAATGGTACAATTCACCCCACGAATTTGTTCAATCTCCGCTTTTGTTATCGGAGCGCGATAGGCAATGATCGTGAGCGTCTCAAGTCCCGCTCGCGTAAGCTCACCCGATACCTCCTCTTTTGTATATTCTTGTACAAGCTGAACATTTTGCGGGCTTGTTGCAAACTCCGCACTATCGTTGTGGGCGATCAAAATAATGCCCCGATCTGCGGCATGATACTGTTCGGACAAGCCATCAATACATTTGACGACATCTTCCGGTGACACCCCTGTGAGCTGCGCAATTTTCTTAAAGGACAGCGGGCGCTGGGCAATAAAAAGCAGTGTTTCTATTTTTGAACTCAGTGTGTTTTCCATGTTGATAAAGTATACCAGATTTTTTGAGAAAGACAAAAGCTGTTGGTTGAGCAACTGACCAACAGCTTTCAGGATTATTCGTGCACTGATTTACATCATTTTCTTGCGAATGAATGCGGGTATCTCAATATCATCCGAGCTATCTGTTTTTTCATCTTTCTGCTTTACATCATCGTGAACCGTTTTCACCGGTGCAGCGGTTCGCGCTGTCGCGGGAGTAAAAAGAATTTGACTCGGCATTGTCGGACGCTCTGCATATACCTTTTCAAATTGTGCTTTTGACACAACCTTGTCATGGTCATTAAATCCTGTTGCGATGACCGTGATGCGTACGGAGTCATCCATCGAATCATCGATAGCAGCTCCGAAGATAACTTTCGCATCCGGATCAGTTGAGCTGGTGATAACTTTTGCCGCTTCATTGATTTCCAGAATACCAAGATTGCTCGAACCGGTGATCGTGAAGAGCACACCGCGCGCACCCTCAATGGATATATCAAGCAAAGGACTTGCGATTGCCATTTTCGCGGCCTCGACCGCACGATTTTCTCCCGACCCGATACCAATACCCATAAGCGCCGTACCCGCACCCTTCATGATTGCGCGGACATCATTGAAGTCGAGATTTGGTTCGCCGGGTATCGTGATGAGTTCAGAAATTCCACGCACGCCCTGCTGGAGCACCTCGTCTGCCATCTCAAACGCTTCGCGAATCGTTGTCTTCTTATCGCTTATCTGTAGAATTTTATCATTCGGTACGGTGATTATGGCATCTACTTTTGATGCCAACGCCTCCCAGCCCTTTTCCGCAACCATCTTGCGCTGTGCCCCTTCAAAGGTGAATGGTTTACTTACAACCGCAATGGTCAGTGCTCCAATATCTTTCGCAAGCTCGGCGACAACCGGCGATGCGCCAGTGCCGGTACCGCCGCCAAGTCCACAGGTGATAAATACCATATCCGCACCAGCAAGCGCGTCGCGAATTTCATTTTGGTTTTCTTCCGCGGCCTTTTGACCCAGCGTTGGATCCATACCCGCACCAAGTCCTTTGGTGATTGATTTTCCGATCTGCAATTTTATCGGCGCCTCAGAATGATGAAGTGCCTGAATATCGGTGTTTGCCACAAGAAAGTCAACGCCGCGAATCTTTGACGAAATCATTCGATTCACCGCAGATCCACCACTCCCACCAACCCCAATAACTTTAATTTTTGCAAATGATTCTATATTCGCCTTGACTTCCATATGAGTAAAATAATTATGATTTACCGGTTATATTATTTAAGAAAAAGACGATGAATCACTTATTGACTCATCGTCCGGTATCGTATCACTGCCCTTTGCCTATGGCAAGAGTGACTTGAACCATTTATTTACTCGGCCTTTGATGTCCAAAGATTCATCGATATTAGAAAGAAAACTTGATCCCTTCGACCGTTGATGATAAAAAGATAATCCCCAGAATGCAAGCCCGACCGCTGTCGTGTAGCTCTGATCAAAAATTCGCTCCATCGGGTTGACGACATTTTTTACTGTTGCATAGCTGGCAGGAAGCTTTAGTGATTTTTTTGCCATTTCTATCATTCCTGCCAATTTTGATCCCCCTCCGGTCAGAATACATCCGGCTGGAAGAATGCCCGCTTTTCCTATTTTTTTTAATTCATCTTCAACCTTGTCAAAAATCTCCTCGACGCGCGCCTCGATTATTTGTGAAACATATTTTATCGTCACTCGCCCTTCTTCTTCCGCATCGATCAATGAAAGATCAATTTCGGCTTTTTTGTCAGTGTCGCGCTGATACAAATTGCCATATTCCAATTTTATTTTTTCGGCTGTGTCTGGAGAAACCTTTAGACCGATTCCGATATCCTGAGTAATATGATCTGATCCAACGGGAAGCACGGCGGTATGCAAGATTTCGCCACCCTCATAGACCACCAGCGTCGAAATGGATTTGCCAATATTGATAAGCACCGCGCCAAGCTCTTTTTGACGGGAGGTCAACGTACTTTCCGCGGTTGCAAGTATTGAGAAAACCAAATCCTCTATCTCAAGACCGGTGCGATAGATACATTTCGTATAGTTCCGAATTTCCGATGTAAAAGCCTGAATAATCATTGTATCCACTTCCAGCCGCATTCCCGTCATTCCGATCGGATCTTTTATTTGTATCTGCCCATCAATAATAGCGCCACGCGGAATGACATGAAGGATTTCATAATTGGGTGGCGTCGCTATTGCTCGAGCGGCTTCCAGCGCTCGCTCGAGATCCTGTTTGGATATTTCGCCATTTATTTTTCCAACCGCAACAATTCCCCGGCTTGATTGTGCCATGATCGTCGTGCCAGAAATACCGATCCATGCAGCATCAATCGGCATTCCGGTAATCCGCTCAGCTTTCTCTAAACATACCGAGATCGATGCGGCGGCATCGTCAATGCTCGTGATTGAACCACGATTGATTCCCTCCGATGGATGCTCAACCGCTCCAAGGAGCTGCAATTTTCGTTCACCGCCATCAGTGAAGAGCTGACCGACGACGATACGTATCGCTGTCGACCCCAAATCCACCCCTGTTATTATCGTATCTTTCATAGTCACATTCTACCGGCAAGGATTACTCGTCAAAATGCGAAATTTTCACACATGTACAGATATGCGCGAAAGTTATTCACAAGCCATATTCTCTTTAAAGTATACAGGATTCTCTGCTTGTCTGCAAAATTTTTATCA
>Ga0172375_10006515_pt1 | contig 16346 bp, 14 predicted proteins | sample LakKiv1m_FD_114537 | JGI IMG/M metagenome (GOLD analysis project Ga0172375, IMG submission 114537) | Freshwater microbial communities from Kabuno Bay, South-Kivu, Congo - kab_092012_11.1m | ecosystem: Environmental > Aquatic > Freshwater > Lake | place: Democratic Republic of the Congo...
CAGGGCCATAAAAGAGGATGTTATAAAAGCGCGTGAGCTGACCGCGGTAGAGCACTTGAACCTCTCTATATCTACTTCGGACCAGATGATAAACGGGAAATTCCTCGGTAAATACGGCCGCCCTGATATCGTCCGCATGATGGTAGACGGCGTAAAGAAAGCCCGGGAGCTGGGAATAAAAACGATCGGTGTCAACTCTGAAGACGCTTCCCGTACGGACATTGATTACTTGATAGAGTTCGCCCTTGCCGCCAAGGCGGCAGGCGCCGATCGTATCAGATACTGCGACACGCTTGGATATGATGATCCTTTTTCTATTTATGAGCGTATAGCTAAACTTGCCCGCGCGGTAAAAATACCTATCGAACTGCATTGCCATAACGATCTGGGTATGGTAGTGGCCTGCAGCGTAGCCGGGGCAAAAGCTGCGGTTGATGAGGGAGTTGACGCCTATATTAACACAACTTTGAACGGCATGGGAGAACGGGCAGGCAACGCCGATATGGTGAGCGTTATATTGGCGATAAAATACGCGAGCGGGCTCCAGGGCAAGTATCTCCTCGACCCTAATATAGATCTAAAACATGCCTGGAAGATATGTAAATACGCTTCCTATGCGTTCGGCGTACCGGTCCCGATCAACCAGGTTGGCGTCGGAGGTAATGCGTTCGCGCATGAAAGCGGTATCCATGCCGACGGTTATTTGAAGGACAAGAAGAACTATGAGCTTTATGACTATGAAGAGCTAGGCCGGGGCGAGCCCGAGATCATTGAGACCGGCGCCCGCATTACTGTCGGAGAATACAGCGGCATAAAAGGTTTTCGTAACGTCTATGAGAAACTGGAGATCGAATTCAAGAACGACCAGGAAGCGACCAAGATCCTTGAGCTCGTCCGTTACGCGAATGTTCATACTCAAAAGCCGCTCACACATGATGAACTGCTTTTCATAGCAAAATATCCTGATGTTGCGTGCAAGATATTTACTATGACCCCGCTACAGAAGTGCAGCGCGGATTGATCCGAGGAGGCATATATGCGTAAAGGCTATGGCAGGATCTTATGTATCTGCATGGGGCTCGTTATCGGCGTGTCATTGTCCTGCCTTGCGGCGGACGACGCGGATGAAGGCTTCGTAAAGCGGATGCTTAAAAAAATGGGGAAAGAGGAGACGACCCCGATACTGAAACCCCAGGTACCTGCAAAGCCGGTTGCCGCGCCGGAAAAAAACCAAACTGTTGTGACAGAGCGGGCGCCGCAGCCGGAACAGACCTCCGTGACTAACGAGGGAGAGACCGTCGCCAGGACATCTACTGCCACATGGGTGTCCATCTCGCCTACGACCCAAGGCAAGGCCGGCGCAAAAAAAGTTGAGCCGTATACCAAGGAAGACCGCGAATTCATGGTAGACGTGATAAATGAGGGCATACAGGATTTTGGCGATGCCCTGGCCAATCGTGTTCGCGGCATAGTAAAGTTGAAAAATGAAAAAGGCGAGGCCGTTTATAAGTATAAACGCAAGGATGGGACCGCGGTAGATTTTATCGACCTTGATGATGCGACCTTAGAGATGATATATAACCGTGTTAATAATGAGGCAACGGTCGCCCGCAACGAACGCCTGACAGATCAGCTGCATCAGATATCTACCCTGCAGCAGGTCCAGGAGGCAAATAGAAGGCAGCAGGAGCAGCAAAGGACGATTCAGCGTCCGGCCGATCTGCCGCGCACGGCTATGCCGCCGGCGGCTCCGGCGCCGGTGCCGAGTTTACCGCAGCAAGTCACGACGCCTCCGCAGGCGCCTAATGTGTATATACCGCCGCAGCCTCCGCCGAGGCCGCCGGAGAGAAGATGATCATAGATTAAGGGGTGAGAGATGTCGAATATAGTAGTCGTGGGCGCTCAATGGGGAGATGAAGGAAAAGGCAAGGTCATAGATATTCTGACCAGGGACTATGATTATGTTGTCCGCTATCAGGGCGGGAACAATGCCGGACATACGGTCGTTATCGGAGATGATAAGTTCATACTTCACCTTGTTCCTTCGGGTGTTCTCCATGAGAAGAAAATATGCATAATAGGCAACGGTGTTGTCATTGATCCTGAAGCGCTGCTGGATGAGATCGAGATACTAAAACGACAGGGCATCAAAACAGAGGGGCGGCTCTTCATAAGCGAAGAAGCGCATGTCATATTCCCTTACCATAAGGTCATTGACGAACTAAAAGAGGTCAAAAAGGGCAGGACCAAGATCGGCACTACTAAAAAAGGCATCGGCCCCTGTTACTCTGACAAGGTCGCGCGCACAGGCATTCGCATGATCGACCTTATGAACGATAAGCTCTTCCGTGAAAGGCTTAAGCAGAATCTCGACGAAAAAAATGCTGTGCTGAAAGTATTATACGGCTTTAAGGGGTTTGATTTCGACGAGATCTATTCGGCTTACGTGGGTTACAGGGATACAATGAAAAAATACGTGGCGGATACCTCGCTCATGCTGTACGAAGCTATCAGGAAGAACAAAAAAGTCTTGTTCGAAGGAGCGCAGGGGACACTGTTGGATGTCGATTTCGGGACGTATCCGTTCGTTACTTCGTCAAATGCTACATCCGGCGGGGCTGCGATAGGTTCAGGTATCGGCCCTACAGAGATCGACAAGGTCGTAGGTGTTGTGAAGGCTTATACCACCCGCGTTGGAGAAGGGCCTTTTCCTACAGAGTTCTCCAGTGATCTTATGGAAGCGATAAGGGCTAAGGGTAACGAGTTCGGCGCTACTACAGGCAGGCCCAGGCGCTGCGGCTGGTTCGATGCCTTATTGGTCAACCATTCTATCAGGGTTAACGGCATAAACGAGATCGTGATCACTAAGCTGGATGTCCTGAACGATCTTCCCAAGATCAAGATATGCATAGGGTACCGCTACCGCGGCAAAGTTTACAAGCACTTCAAGAATGACCTCGACCTACTTAATAATGGTACGCCTATATATGAGGAAGTCCCGGGCTGGATGTGCGACACGACCAGGATAACGTCGTATAATAAACTTCCCCCCAACGCAAAGAATTACTTAAAACGGATACAGGAACTATTGAATACCAAGATCGTTCTTGTTTCTGTCGGCTCCGAGAGAAAACAAACATTTTCAATAGGTAAATAAAAGCTTCACCCGGGGGCTTCTTCCCCGGGGGCGGGAATCGGACTTATGAACCTAGATCCGACAAAGATACCTGTCCATGTAGCTATTATTATGGACGGGAACGGCAGGTGGGCCAGGGCCAGGGGGCTGCCGGTCATTATGGGCCATAAGCGCGGCGTTGAGACCGTGGAAACAATACTTACCGCATCGCGCGAGATCGGGATCAAGGTCCTGACACTTTATGCCTTTTCCACTGAAAATTGGACGCGCCCGCGCGCCGAAGTAGATGCCCTCATGCAGCTTCTCGACGATTACCTGAGCACGAAGATCGAAAAACTAAAGAGTGAAGGCGTCCGTCTTTCTGCGATCGGTGAGATCAAGGAACTGCCGGATCGCATACAGAAGAAACTGGATGAGGCTGTGCGTTATACGTCCTCTAACGAGGCCTGCGTGCTTAACCTGGCGTTGAATTACGGCGGCAGGCGGGAGATAGTTCTGGCCGCCAGAGAGGTCGGGCGCGATATAAAGGCTGGGAAGATCGCCCCGGAGGATGTGACAGAGGACGTCTTCAAACGGTATCTCTTCACAAAGGATCTCCCTGACCCGGACCTTATGATACGCACCAGCGGGGAACTGCGTCTAAGTAATTTCCTTTTGTGGCAGCTGTCCTATAGCGAATTTTATGTTACGGCAACGCTGTGGCCGGATTTCTCAAAGGCAGATCTTGAAAAAGCGGTCTTAGAATATCAGGGACGTATAAGAAGGTTCGGCGGTAGGAAATGAGCATACTGGTAAGGCGCATAATCTCTTCTTTGGTGGTTCTTGCCTTGGCAGGGATCGTTATATTTTATTGCCCGAATTGGGTTTTTCTGCTTTTGACAATGACTTTTATTGTCCTCGGACTGAAAGAGCTTTTCCTTATAGTCGAGAGAAAAGGCATCTTTGTATACAAGTATTTCGGCATTACAGCCGGCGCGCTTATCCCAGTGTCGATCTATGTCCATCTGGGCGGGAATTATACCGATATCGAGCCGCTTCTGATAGTCGTTGCCTGTCTGATAACGTTCGTGCTCCAGTTCATCCGCAGGGAAAAATCCCAGGACCATCTGGTGAGCATAGCTGTAACGCTCCTGGGTCTCTTTTACGTCAGCTGGTTTTTTTCTTTTTTCCTGAAATTGAAATTTCTGGAGGGTATCGGGAACAGCCTGGTCGTCTTTCTGATACTGGTAACGAAGATAGGGGATGTGACCGCGTATTTTGTTGGCAGGTCATTCGGAAGGCATAAACTTATTCCGAGGATAAGCCCTAACAAGACCGTAGAAGGTACGATCGGCGGGCTTTGCGGAAGCGTTATTTTCGCTATTGCGCTTCAAAATGTCATGCATCTGGGATTGGGGAACGCCTTATTCGTAGGGTTGTTACTGGGGGTCCTGGGACAGGTAGGGGATTTGGCCGAAAGCCTAATTAAACGCGATTGTGATGTTAAAGATTCAGGTAAGCACGTTCCGGGTTTCGGGGGAGTGCTGGATCTTATAGACAGTCTCTTATTTACTGCGCCGATATTTTACTTTTACGTAAAGATGGTTTTATAAAATGAAACGGATAGTCATACTAGGTTCAACGGGCTCCATAGGCACCAGCGCGCTTGATGTTATCCGCAGGAATCCCGGGCTTTTTAAAGTCGTCGGTCTCGCTGCTCAGGAGAACCACTCTCTTCTTGCCAGCCAGGCTCGCGAGTTCGGGGTGCGCGATATAGCTCTGCATAATAAAGAGTGCGCCGGTCTTTTAAAGATGGGGCTCGGGCGCGGCACCAGGATCTACGCAGGCGCCGACGGTGTTACCGAGCTCGCCAGGCTTAAGGGCGCGGACACGGTCCTTTTAGCGATATCGGGGACGCTTTCACTTTGTCCTCTGATCGCTGCAATAAGAGCGGGTAAGCAGATCGCCCTCGCATCTAAGGAAGCGATGGTCTCTGCCGGCGGTATCGTTAATGACCTTGCCAGGCGTTACCATTCTGAGATCATCCCCGTCGATAGCGAGCACAGCGCGATCTTCCAGTGTTTGCGGCCGGACGGGACGCGCACGATGAAGAGGATATATCTTACCGGCACCGGCGGACCGCTTAAGGACGTGGCCAGGTCGCAGTTCGATAAGCTTCCGGTCAATAGAGTGATCTCACACCCTAAATGGAACATGGGACGCAAGATCACCGTAGATTCAGCGACCCTTATGAATAAAGGGCTTGAGGTTATCGAAGCAAGATGGCTTTTTGATGTGCCGACCGACAAGATCACCGTGGTCATCCATCCTGAGGCAGTGATCCATTCCATGGTTGAATTCATAGACGGTACGGTCAGCGCGAATCTTTTTCATCCTGATATGCGGATACCGATCGCGTATGCGTTCAGTTATCCTGAGAGGGTCCCGAATGCCCTGCCGTCCGTTGATTTTTTCGGCCTGGGCAAGGTCACATTCGAACGGCCGGACTTGAAAAAATTCCCCGCGCTTCAGTTGGCATATGAAGCGAGTAAAAGCGCGAGCGCATCGTGCGTCCTGAATGCGGCAAATGAAGTGGCTGTCATGGCATTTCTTGACGGAAAGATAAAGTTCACTCGGATCATCGATATTGTTGAGAAGGTCCTGAGGTTGAATAAGGAGATCGAAAAACCCACGTTAGAAGATATCATGCGTTTGGATGCCTGGGCAAAAGAAGCGGTCCGTCGGTTGATATAGAACCGTAGGGGCGAATAGTCATTCGCGCTTACGGATTATTGGACATTTATAGAGGAGGGTGGCGATGGTAATTGTAAGCGGAGTGATAAATCTGGTCATCATTTTGGCTGTATTCAGCGTGCTGATACTTGTGCATGAATTCGGGCATTTTATTACCGCCCGAAGGATGGGTGTCAGGGTCGAGCGTTTTGCGCTGGGGTTCGGGAAGACGCTTTTTTCTGTAAAGCGCGGAGATACCGAATATGCGATCAACTTATTCCCCCTTGGCGGTTATGTGAAGCTGGCCGGAGAGGATCCTTATGACAGAAAAGGCGCCAAGGACGAGCTTTGCTCCAAACCTGTAGGCAAACGTTTTTGGATATTCGTGAACGGATCGCTGTCGAACTATTTTTTCGGGTTTTTGGTGCTGACAGTGCTTTATTCTTTCGGCGTGCCGACCCTTACAAGTGATGTAAGCGGGACATTGAAAGGTTCTCCGGCAGAAGCGGCCGGGATAAAAGCAGGAGATACGATAATCGCTATTAATAATAAACCTGTAAAATATTGGGACGAGGTGACGAAAATAATCCGCCAGGATAATGACGCTTTGCCCCTTGATATAAAGATCGACCGGAAGGGGGCTGTAACAGAGTTAAAGGTGGTGCCTAAAGTGCTGTCCACTGAAAATATATTTAAGCAGAAAGTTAGTTTTGTGGGCATCGGCATAGCTCCGGGCGAGAGAGTAGAGATGGTTAAAAGCAATCCGTTGAAGGCCTTGAACCTGGCCGCTGGCCAGGTCTGGTTTTTCACTGCAGCGACGTATAAAGGATTGTGGTTCCTGATAACGGGGGCCATGCCTGTAAAAGAGAACGTAGGCGGACCGATACGTATCATCGAGATACTTGCCAAGAGCATCAAGTACGGAGCTGCGTCGGTTTTGTCACTGATGGCAACTATAAGCCTGGCCCTGGCGATATTTAACCTCCTGCCGTTCCCCATACTGGACGGCGGGCATGTGTTGTTCCTGGCGATAGAGAAGATACGTAAAAAACCAGTCAGCATAAAGACGCAGGAGATGGTCTCCAATGTTGCGCTCGTGCTCCTGATCTCGTTCGTCTTGTACGTCAGTTATTTTGATACGGTGCGTGTTGTGCATTCGTTTAAAAAATGAGTATAGATTGTGTAATGTTAAAAGTGTAAAGTGTAATGTAAGTTCATTACACATTACACAATAAACATTACACAAAACAGAAAGACAATGGTGAGGCGTAAAAGTAGAGTTGTACATATCGGAAAAGTAGCTATCGGCGGCAATAACCCCATCGCCATCCAGTCCATGACCAAGGTCAAGACCGCGGATGTAAAGCGGACCGTCGGACAGATCAAATATCTTGAGTCTGCCGGATGCGAGATCATCCGCGTAGCCGTTAAAGACGCCTCTGATGCGGCCGCGATAAAGGAGATCCGAAAGCGGATAAAAATACCTCTTGTCGCCGACATACATTTTGATCACAGGCTTGCTCTGGCGTCTATCGCCAGCGGCGCAGATAAGATAAGAATAAATCCCGGAAATATGCGTGATAAGGGCGGATTGAAGGAGGTCATCCTTGCGGCTAAAAAACGCAGGATACCGATAAGGATAGGCGTCAATTCCGGATCTGTCCAGGGACGGTTTGCCGCGTCATTCCTAAAGACAGTACGGAATACGATCGGTTTATTCGAGAAAGAAGGATTCAGGGATCTGGTCCTTTCATTAAAGTCTTCCGATGTTCGCGAGACCGTCGAGGCATACAGGCTCATCGCGAAAAAGTGCGATTATCCGCTCCATCTTGGAGTGACAGCAGCCGGCTCCTATGATATGGGGGTTGTGAAATCCAGTATCGGCATAGGGGCTCTTTTGCTTGACGGTATAGGAGATACGATCCGTGTTTCTCTTACAGGGGATCCGATTCCGGAAGTTATCGCGGCAAGACGTATCCTCGAATCCGTAGGCAGCCGGTCGTTCGGGCACAGGGTCATATCCTGCCCGACATGCGGCCGCTGCCAGGTAGATCTCGCTAAGATCGTGCATGAGATCGAAACCAAATTATCCGATGTAGGGGCGTCTGCCTCGCTTCGCGAGGCGAGCCATACGCCCCTACGCAAAACAAAACGCCCATTCACCATCGCCGTCATGGGCTGCGAAGTCAACGGTCCTGGAGAAGCGAAGGCTGCTGATATAGGCATTGCCTTCGGTAAGGGTGCAGGCATGTTGTTCAAGAATGGTAAGGTCATAGGCAAGGTTTCTAAGAAAGATGCGGTAAGGACTATATTAAAATATATCTGTTAAGGAGGTTGGTCTCATGAAATGGACGCAAGCATTTATCCCTACACTAAGAGAAGACCCGCAGGACGCTGAAGTTATAAGCCATAAACTTATGGTGCGCGGAGCACTTATAAGAAAGCTTACGGCCGGGGCATATACATATCTGCCGTTAGGCTATAAGATCTTGTCAAAAGTTCAGACCATCATCCGCCAGGAGATGAACCGGGCCGGCGCCCAGGAGATATTGATGCCCGCGCTTCATCCTATAGAGCTTTGGCAGAAGACAGGCAGGGACAAGGTCTTAGAAGAGGTCATGATCAAATTCAGGGACAGGCACGGCCGCATCGGCTGCCTGGGGCCTACGCATGAAGAGGTTGTGACGTCTCTTGTCGCGGGTAATGTCTCATCATACCGCGAGCTCCCTAAGACGATATATCAGATCCAGACGAAATTCAGGGACGAGATGAGGCCTAGGTTCGGGGTTATCCGAAGCTGCGAATTTATCATGAAAGATGCCTATAGCTTTGATGCGGATGTTGAGGGCCTTGAGAAAAGTTATAAGGCGATGTTTGATGCCTATTGCCGGATCTTTAAAAGATGCGGGCTTCCTTTTATCACTGTCTATGCCGATCCGGGTGCCATGGGCGGAGGCGAATCGCATGAATTTATGATCCCTTGCGATATAGGAGAGGACCTGGTAGGGGTTTGCCAGACATGCGGGTTTGGAGCAAGTAAGGATATTTTGACCAAAGGGGTTGGGGGCGAGTTAAATCCTGAAACACCTTGTCCTAAATGCAAAAGCAAGATGGACATCAAACATACTATAGAGGTCGGGCATACCTTTAAGTTAGGTACTAAATATTCCAAACCGTTGAGCGCGGTAGTGCTTGATGCGGGAGGAGTTACGAAAGATATTATAATGGGATGCTATGGAATAGGTGTGAATAGGATATTGGCCTCAACTGTCGAAACATCGAACGATAAAGGCGGCATGATATGGCCGGTTTCGATAAGTCCGTTTGAAGTGTCGGTGCTTCCGTTGAATATGAGCGTTGAAAGCGTTAAAAAAGCCGGGTTTGAGATCTATGAAACGCTTAAGGCAATGGGGATAGACGTTATTATAGATGATCGCGAAGACCGGGCTGGGGTTAAATTCAATGATTCAGACCTTATAGGCTATCCTTTACAGGTGATCATAGGTGAAAAAAGCCTTAAAGAGGATATGATAGAGATAAAAGTAAGAAAATCAAAAGTTAGCGAAAAGGTTAAACTTGCTGATGCACCTAGTAAAATACAGAATTTACTTGACAGTTTGAAGTTATTATAGTATCATACCGCTACTCTCATCTTGAAGGAGGGGGAGGGAAAAAGTGGGGAAATCACCCACTTTTTTTTATTCCGAAAATATGCATTATTTTCGGATATCCAGAAATTTATGCGCTCCAATTTCTATGCGTCCTGATCTACCGATCAGGACCATAGTGTGAAATTGGAGCCATGTTCAAATTTCTGGATCGGAGGGTTTATGACCGTCTTAGATCAGATCATGCAAATCGCTGAGCCGCTGGTAACTCAGCGTGGCTTTGAGTTTGTGGATCTGACCTACGCCCGCGAAAGCGGAACGAATGTCCTCCGGGTCCTCATGGATAAACCCGGCGGCATAAGTTTAGAGGATTGTTCGACGATCAGCAGCGAGCTCGGTATGGCGCTTGATCAGGCTGATGTTATCTCTGATCAGTATGTGCTCGAGGTATCGTCGCCAGGCCTGGACCGTCATCTTAAGACGCGGAAAGATTTTGAATGGGCCTTAGGCCGGGAAGTCAAAGTCACGGCATATGCGCCCATTGATAAGGATAATGTAATAATAGGAACGCTGATAGGGATCAATACGGACGCTATTGTTGTGCAGGATAGCGAAGGCGTTGGGACTGAAATACCGTTGAAATTGATCGCCAAAGCTAAGTTGCATGTTGTTGTATAACGAATGACGTAACCGGTGGTTTAACATAGGAGCAGGATAAATGAATAATGAACTTCTAACCATATTAGATTCTTTAGAGCGCGAAAAAGGCATATCGCGCGAGGTTCTTTTCAGCGCCCTTGAAGCGGCTCTAGTCAGCGCCGCAAGAAAGGTGCTTGGCAAAGAGACCGAAAAAGAGGATATCGCAGTGACAATAGACCGCGAATCAGGTGAGATCAAGGTCATCTCAGAAGGTAAGGAGATAAGGTCCCAGGAGTTCGGCAGGATCTCTGCTCAGACGGCCAAACAGGTCATCATTCAGAAGATCCGCGAGGCTGAGAGGGACGTCATACACGATGAGTATCTGAGAAAAAAAGGCGGCATAACGAGCGGCCTTGTGCATCGTTTTGAAAAAGGTAATATTATCGTGGACCTTGGGAAGACCGAAGCGGTCCTGCCCAGGACAGAGCAGATCCAGAAAGAGCGCTATAAACAAGGCGATCGCGTGCGCGCTTACATACTGGATGTGAATAAGACAGCTCACGGTCCGCAGATAATATTGTCCCGAAAATCGCCGGACTTCGTAAAAAAACTATTTGAGCTCGAGGTTCCTGAGATACTTGAGGGGATCGTTGAAATACGCGCGATCGCGCGCGAAAGCGGCGAGCGCACAAAGATGGCTGTACACTCTAAAGATGAAAAAGTGGATCCGGTCGGTTCATGCGTAGGCATACGCGGCGCGCGCGTTAAAGATATAGTCAAAGAGCTTCACGGGGAACGTATCGATATCATAAGATACGACGATACACTTGAGAAATATCTGGCGAACGCGTTAAGCCCTGTCGAGATAAAGAAGATGGTGATCGACAGGCCTAATAAACGCATTCAGGTCATAGTAAAGGATGACCAATTGTCTATAGGGATAGGGAAGCACGGGCAAAATATACGGCTTGCCGCGGCTCTTATAGGCTGGGACCTTGATATACGAGGCGAGGGCGAACTTGCCCAGGCGAAAGCTGAAAAGGACCATGAGACCAAAAAAGCCGAGGCCGAGGCCATTTTGCCGTCAGGCACCGGAGAAAACAGCGCCGAAGGTGGTTCTGATATCTCTGAGATCGAAGGGGTCGGTAAGAAAGCTGAAAAAACCCTGAAAGACTCGGGGTTTGATAGCATAGATAAGATCGCTGGAACTACAATAGAGGAATTAGCGAAACTCGAAGGCATCGGTAAAAAAACCGCTGAGAAGATAATCGCATCGGCCAAAGGACTGGTCGATAAAGGCAACAGCGGGGAAAATAAATAAAAGGATAACATGACAATACGCGTGCACCAGTTGGCGAAGGAGTTAGGGCTTTCAAGTAAAGAGCTTTTAGATAAGCTGGCGGCATTGAAGATAGATGTCAAAGGTCACATGAGCTCTCTTGAAGATGCTACTGTCGAGAAATTACGCGGCGAGTTTAGCGCTAAGGCAAAGCCAGTTAAGGCCACCAAGAAGGCAGAAGAGCAGAAAGAGCCGAAACATGAAGTGAAGCCTGAACCTGCTGCGGTAGTAAAGCCTCAACCTGTTACTCCGGTAAAACCTCAGCCAAAGGCGCCTGCGAAACCAGCAGCCCCTCAGGTGCATGAAAAAACGGCTCATAAGGCCGAGGTCAAACAGGATACCGTAAACATCGGCACAGCTCAAGCTGAAAAACACGAAGAAGCGCCTCATATCGCTCCTGCGCCTGCTGCAGTTGTAAAACCTGCGCCGGCCAGGCCTGTTATAGAGGTTGAATACCCAGTAACTATAAAACAACTTTCGATAAAAATAGGCGTTAAGGCAGGAGAGATCATTACCTATCTGATGAAAAAATCTGTTCTGGCGACCATTAATCAGAATCTGGATGAGGCCGTAGCCAGTGATATAGCGGCGCATTATGGATATGAGGTCAAAAAAGCCAAAACACTTGAAGAAGAAATGATCAGGGACAAGGATGAGGAAGAAGCCAAATCAAAACATGGGCTTGTCCCGCGTCCCCCTGTTGTAACTTTCATGGGGCACGTCGACCATGGAAAGACGTCCCTTCTGGATTATATCAGGAACACGAAAGTAGCCTCCAAAGAAAAGGGAGGCATCACCCAGCATATCGGGGCATATCAAGTGCAGCTCGAAAAAGGAGCTGTAACGTTCCTGGATACCCCTGGTCATGAGGCGTTCACTGCTATGAGGGCGCGCGGCGCAAACGCGACAGATATCGTAGTTCTCGTAGTCGCCGCTGACGACGGCATAATGCCGCAAACTAAAGAAGCCATCGATCATGCGCGCGCGGCCGGAGTGCCTATAGTGGTTGCGATAAACAAATGCGATCTTCCCGATATCAGCCTGGATAAAATAAAACGCCAGCTTGCTGAACAGAACCTCATGTCTGAGGAGTGGGGCGGAAAGACGATCTGCGTGCCTGTTTCCGCGAAGACAGGACAGGGCGTAGACCAATTACTTGAAATGCTGCTGCTTGAAGCCGAACTATTGGAGCTTAAGGCCAATCCGACCATCAAGGCGCGCGGTGTTGTGGTCGAAGGAAAGCTTTCACCCGGTAAAGGGGTTATCGCTACATTGCTTGTTAAGAACGGAACGTTAAGGGTAGGAGACACGATCCTGAGCGGTTTATATTACGGAAAAGTGCGCGCTATGTTGGATGACCGCGGCCAGCGCATCACGGAAGCTCCTCCTGCCATGCCGGTAGAGATCCTGGGGCTTCAGGGAGTTCCTGAGGCGGGAGATGAATTCTTCATCGTTAAAGATGAGAAAAAGGCAAAGACACTCGCTTCTCTCAAACAGGAAGAAAAACGACAGAAAGGCCTTAACAAGTCTCCGCGTGTGACGCTTGAAAATCTTTATGATCAGATCCACGCCGGAGGAGTGAAAGAGCTTAAAATAATATTAAAAGCTGATGTGCAAGGCTCTCTGGAAGCGCTTCAGAAGTCATTAGAGGTTTTAAGTAATGACGAGGTCAAATTGACCATTATACATTCAGGTTCGGGTATCATTAATGAAAGCGATGTAATGCTTGCCTTAGTTACAAATGCGATCATCATAGGTTTTACGGTCAAGACCGATCCTGCTGCCGATGAGCTGGCAAAAAAAGAAGAAATAGATATAAAGACTTACGACATCATATACGAAGCGATCAATGACGTGAAGGCCGCTATGGAAGGGCTTCTTGAGCCTATCGTTAAAGAGATGTTCCAGGGCAGGGCCCGCGTACAGCAGGTCTTTAAAGTCTCTAAGATCGGTACGGTCGCGGGAAGTATTATCATAAAGGGCACTATTGCGCGCAGCCATCAGATACGTCTGTTAAGGGGCGATGTCGAGCTATATAAAGGGAAGATACATTCATTGAAGCGTTTCAAGGATGATGTGCGCGATGTCGGCGAAGGCATCGAATGCGGCATAGGCCTTGAGAAACACAATGATATCAAAGCCGGCGATATTATCGAGAGTTTTACAGTTGAAAAGATAGCTCGGCGCTTAGAATCACGTAAACAATGAAAAAACGCATCTTAAGCGGCATGAGGCCCACTGGGCCGTTACATCTGGGACATCTCGTCGGCGCCCTCCGTAATTGGACCAAACTCCAGGATACGTACGATTGCTTTTATATGGTGGCCGATTGGCACGCCTTAATGAGCGAATACGAAAGCCCTGCGTCTATAAGGACGAACATCATGGAGTGCGTAGCGGACTGGATCGCCTGTGGCTTGGATCCGAAAAAGAGCGCTATCTTCGTTCAATCCGACGTGCCGGCGCATCTCGAGCTTTTTATGACGCTCTCTTGCCTTTCTCCGCTTTCTTGGCTCGAGAGAAACCCGACTTACAAGGAACAGTTACGTGAAATAACGACCCGGGACCTGACAACCTACGCGTTCCTGGGTTATCCGGTGCTTCAGGCGGCAGATATACTCGTATACAAGTCGAATGTGGTGCCTGTAGGGGTCGATCAGTCGGCACACCTTGAGCTGACGCGCGAGATAGTCCGGCGGTTCAACTCTTTATACGGAGTGGTATTCCCTGAGCCTGAGACGATGTTGACGGAATCACCGAAACTTCTGGGGCTCGATAACCGTAAGATGAGCAAATCATATGGAAACTTTATCGCGCTGTCAGATGAACCTGAACTGATCGAGGAAAAGACAAAGAAGATGTTCACGGACCCTGAGCGCATATATAAGACCGATAAAGGGCATCCGGATAAATGTAATGTGCATAGTTATTTTAAGGTCTTTGCTCCAGAGTGTGCGGATGACATAGCGAATAAATGCAGGAACGCCGAGATAGGATGTACGGACTGCAAGAAAAAGCTGGCAGGGATTTTGATAGATACTTTAAAGCCGATCCGTGATACAAGGAAAAGCCTGCTTAGCGACAAAAAGCAGATCCTTGACATATTGAAAGACGGCGCGGATAAGGCGAATGTTGTGGCAAAAAAAACCATGGAAGAAGTCCGGCAGAAAATAGGTCTTTTGTAATATGACCGTAGAGGCGAATAACATTTATGGCTTATAAAGTTTCTTTACCGATATTTGAAGGCCCTCTGGACCTTTTGCTTTTCTTGATCAAAAAGGAAGAGCTTGATATCTATGATATCCCCATAGCCAAGATCACAGACCAGTACCTTGAATATATCGAGCTCATGCAGATGCTCGATCTGAATATCGCCGGCGAGTTCATCGTAATGGCTGCGACATTGATGCACATAAAGAGCAAGATGCTTTTGCCTCCGGATGAGAATCCCGAAGAGGAAAAGATCGAAGAAGACCCGCGGGCAGAACTTGTCCGCCGCTTGATAGAATACAAGAAGTTCAAAGAAGCAGCCGGAGCCCTGGCGGAACTCGAAAAGCGGCAGAACGACGTATTCCCGCGCCGGCTTGACACTGAAGCGCTTGAGGCGATGGGAGGCGACGACGGTTTTGAGGCGAACATATTCGACCTGATAACAGCATTTGTAAAGGTTGTTAAGAATTACTCAAAGGAAGACTTCCACCGGGTAGTTAAGGACGAGTTCACTGTAAGCCAGAAGATACACGATATATATCATATGCTCGTCGATCAACCGACGCTGTATTTCACGGCGCTTTTTAAGCAAGCGAAGAATCGGCTTGAAGCGATAACTATATTCCTGGCGCTCCTGGAATTGATCAGGCTTAACGAGGTCAAGGTCATACAGAAGGAAGATTTTGCCGAGATCGAAATAACACGTAATACCGATGCTGTGAAGCCTGTATCCGAAAAAGAACCGGAACATGCCCAGGAACAGGCGGCAGAGCAAGAGGCGGGGCAAATACAAGAGCAGGCAGTGGAACAAATACCAGAACAAAAATCCGGACAAGAAGAAAAAAAGGGGGATGAAACCCAATCATGAGCGAGATGAATACAGAAAAAGCCATAGAGGCCCTTATATTTTCAAGTGATAAACCGTTACCTGTCAATAAGATCAAGGAAGCTCTTGAGACGACTGATGTTGAGATGATAAAACAGACCCTGGCAAAGATAAAAGATTATTACGCCGCCCAGGACAGGAGTTTTGAACTGCAGGAGATCGCCGGGGGATATCAATTCGTCACTAAACCTGATTACGCTGTATGGATCAGCAAATTATATAAAAAGCAGTTAGATAAGATACGCGGCGCATCGATGGAGACACTGGCGATCATCGTCTATAAACAGCCGATAACCAAGGCTGAGATGGAAACCATCCGGGGCGTTAACGTAGACGGTGTCATCAAAACGCTTCTTGAAAAGAACCTTATCAAGATAAAGGGCCGTAAAGAAGTCCCCGGCCGGCCGCTCCTTTACGGAACGACTGATGAATTTCTTGTTCGTTTTGGTCTGAAGGACCTTAACTCACTTCCGCCTCTCAAAGAATTCACAGAGAAAGACCTTGAATTCACGCGTGAAGGTGAAGACGCAGACATAGAGATCCGGCCCAGGACCGCGCAGCCGGATATGAGCGGAACTCAGCCTGAAACAGAGACGACTGGACCGGGATCTTCTGAGGATAGAACAGATGAGATCCCGGATACAGAAATAAAAGAGGACGACGTGCCTAAGGACGAAGACCAACAAATAGAGGATGAACCGCATGAATCTAAAGAATTTCAGGGATAAGATCGACTCTATCGACCGGGGGCTCGTAAAATTACTTAACGAACGGGCCGAGGTAACGCTTATGATCGGCAAGCTTAAGGAGCGTCAC
>Ga0172375_10006516_pt1 | contig 16341 bp, 14 predicted proteins | sample LakKiv1m_FD_114537 | JGI IMG/M metagenome (GOLD analysis project Ga0172375, IMG submission 114537) | Freshwater microbial communities from Kabuno Bay, South-Kivu, Congo - kab_092012_11.1m | ecosystem: Environmental > Aquatic > Freshwater > Lake | place: Democratic Republic of the Congo...
ACGAGTACATTAGGTGGTATAAGGACGGAGTGGGAATGGTTAAGGATTCGGAGTGGATTTACGACGAGTATGGCTACTATACCCCAGCCGGAGTGGTGCTGAACCTTGACACCATCATAGAGGAGTGACAAATGAAAAAGACAATCATAATACTCATACTTATCTCGTCGGTTTTTCTCTTCTCCGCTGACTGGAGCGCAATGACAAGGAGTCAGAAGATTGACTACCTCAAGGAGCTTATGAATTCGTCAAATTACAAGGACCTGGTGAAATACGGAGAGATGCTCATTGCCGAGGGAAAACCGAAAAAGGCTGATTTCAATTATGCAGAGACTTACAACCTTACTGCAATAGGATGCAAGAACACCGGCAACTATTCAAAGGCGGAGGAGTATTACAAGAAGGCTGCCGACATACACAAGAATGAGCTCTTCAACAAGTCCAACTACGGGCTTGTGATGAAGAACCTCGGCACGGTCTATTATGAACAGCTCAAATATTCGGAAATGGCGGACTCGTACCGAAAGGCGCTGGAGGCTCTGGAGGACGACAATCTGTTCGGATTTAACGACGAAGACATATCATTCTGCTCATACTGGCTCGGATTTGCATACAACAGAACGGAGAAGTATGACAGCGCAATGGTCTATGCGAATAAAGCGATAGAAATCGACAGTGAGGAGTTCGGTGAGTATTCAATAGAGACTGGAACGGACTACCTTGTTCTCGCAAATGCCTACTCCGGAAAGTATGACAGGGAGAATGCAAAGAAGTACTTCAGGAAATCCATCTCGATTCTTGAGTATCTTGACGATGATGAGATGGAATCCGTCGATTTGGGAGTCTCCTACAATGATTTCGGCGTCTTCTTCGTCGAAAACTATGAATATGATTCTGCCGTATATTACTACAAAAAGTCGCTGGCCGTGTATGAGAACGGCGGAGGCGAAGCGGATAAGGCAATCACGTACTACAACCTGGGACAGGCGTATTCATACAAGTATAACTATGAACAGGCAAAGAACTATTATGAGAAGGCTTACAACAGCTATAAGAGCGAATACGGAGAGTATGACTCAAGGACAAAGGACGCAAAAAAATACTATGATGAAATGAAGTCGAAGACATCCTCTTCAAGCACTTACGATTATAATGACACAGGCTCTTCAAACAACTACTCTTACGCCGAGACAAAGAAAAAGAGCGGATGCATGGACAAGTTTGAGGGGTGCCTCGGAATATTCAAAGACCTTGAAAACAAACCCTTCTCCATAAAGCTTGCCGCCGACTACATGCAGTCCGCGGGGAAATACTATGTGGGAGGCGGGCTCGGCATCTATGCGAACGGAGCAGGTCTCTCCGGTTATTACTACTGGTCGCCGACTGCCGAGGGAGGAACAACGCAAAGACACATCCCTCTAGTCTATTCATTCGGATTCGGCGGATTCTCCTATGAGTTTTCTCTCGACATTCCCTCTCTCTTTGACAATTCATATTCAAATAACAAGGCTGCCCCGAAACCTGTCGCATTCGGAGCCGGCGCAAGCATGAACCTTTTCAGATTCATCAATGTCAAATGCCAGTACATTTGGGGGCCGGGAGGGTACCTTCCGAGAGGTCTCTCTCTCAATGCGGGAATAGAGTTTTTTATATAAGGATTTTATAAAGGAGCCCTGATTTGTCAGGGCTCTTTTATAACTGATATTTTTCTTGTGATCGAAATTCCCTGATCTTCTATTTTCAGAATATATAACCCCTGATTCATATCCTCAACAGGAATTCTGAAAAATATGCCACCCTCTTCACTGATTGGATTAAGCTTTTTCATAAGTCTGCCCGTCACTGAATATATTTTCATAACAGAAGTCTCAAGCCCCTTTGCATTGACGCTGATATTCTCTCTGGCGACAGGAGGAACATAAATGAGATTGGGTAATTCTTCTATCTCTCCAGGATTCCTCACTATAACAAAGTAAGGATTCAGGAGACTGTCTTGCGGGGAGTATGAAACATTTCCTGCATTGTCAACGGCTTTTATAAAATATCCTATAGATTCGACCGCCTCCCCGGAGCAAGTTACGGTTGCGCAGTATGTGTTGTTTTGACCGGCTGTCATAAATAAAGAGTCCCATTCACTTTCTTTTATGTATTTCAAAACCGCTGTTCTGATTCCATTCACATCTGTGATTATCGAATTCAGTTCAATCTTTGAAACTGAAAATGTATCCGAAGCAGATAAAACCTCTATTTGGGGTTTCTCGGTGTCAACGATGAATGAATTCTTTTCAATGCAATCAACGGAATTTCCGGCAGAATCATAGGCCACAACATACCATTCATGGAGTCCGTCAGTCAATTCATCTCCGCATAAATACGAATTCGTTTTCATCTGGCAGAGAAGAGCATTGTCCAAAAAAAAGTCATACCGCTCAATCCCATGAATACTATATGGAATTTCCCATCCGAAAAGAGGCTTTTTTTCTGGGCAGAAAAAAGGCAGATTCCAAAGAAAAAACGGAAGCATGCTTACATCAATCCTTTGAATAGACGTCGCCCTTTCATAATCCCACCAAACCAAGTCTTCATGATAAGAGTAAAAATAACAGTCATCACCCGTTGAAATGTCCACACCTAAAACATATTGATAGTGATACTCCTCCGGACTGTCTGGAGAACTATAACTCCAATAATAACCTATTTCCCTTGACCAGAGCGTATCATTTTCCGGTGCCACCTGCGACACATTGTACTTGTCAGTAAGCAACATTATCGTGTCATTGTAAAAATCAAAGGCTCTTCCTTCAAAATCGCATTCGGTTGTCACTCCGGTATTTACGGCGAATTTATACGCAGCCGACGCAGTCAGAAAAATAATATCCGAGTCAATCTGTTTTAAGTCATACGTTCGGCCAAAACTGAAACTCTTTGAAAATATCACGTTTCCATTGAAATCAACAGCCACAATGGTGGTTTTTTCCAAAGTTGAGTTGTAAATCGGCAGAATAATCAAAGATTCGCCGTAAATGATTGCGGTCTCAATTGTATTGTCCGGCGAGTAAGAATATGTTTTTTGAAAGAGTTTCGTTCCGGATTTGTTAATTTTTATCAAAAATACGCAGTCATTGGAGTCAGTCTCGCCCACAATGTAAATATTGTCATTCTTGTCGGTAAGGCACTCTTTACTGAAATATGAATATGCTCCTGTATATTCTCTCGTCCAATATGGAATACCGAGATAAGAGGTTTTTGACACAACAATATGCGATGTTGTATCCACTCTCCGGGTACCCGAGAGCGCTATGTTTCCATCATTCATAAGAGAAAATTTTGTGAATGTGAACTGATGGTCAGTTTTGGTGATATAATTCAAATCTCTGTCAAACATATACATGCTTGAATTATTGTCAAATACTAGAAAATATAACAGAGTGTCTCCGGAAATATTCATATCAGCAGGATAAGCATCATTTATGATGAATATTTCATTTGAATCAATTATGATAAATAAGAAAGCAAACAAAATTGAAATCGAAACTATTTTCTTCATAATACCCTTTATTGATTTTACATTGACTTCCTGAAAAAGTCAAGAAGCGTGATTATCCTATTCATTTTGTTACCACATTATGTAAATAACTATTGACTAATATGATTCAACATATAATATTTAATGTATGTTTGCAGTATATGGTTCGAAGATTAAAGAGATAGATTCTCTCGCATCAAAGAGGTATCTCATACCGAACATAGTGCTTATGGAGAATGCGGCAATTGCGTCATGCAATGCAATTGTTTCGAAATGGAGATTCTCATCCGCGTGCGTTATCTGCGGAAGAGGAAACAACGGAGGAGACGGATTCGGCATTGCAAGGCACCTCTTCAACAGGGGAGTTAAGGTCACGGTTGTCATAATAGGAGACAAAAGACCTTTTTCAGCAGAAGCTCGGCAGAACCTCAGGATAGTTCAAAAGCTCGGTATTGCGATAAACGAAAATCCCTCACGCGCCGTTTTCAAAAGGATTTTGGAATCATCCGAAATTCTCGTTGATGCAGTTTATGGAACAGGCTTCAGGGGAAAACTCAGTCCTTCAGTGAGAAAATATTTCAAGGCTGTCAATTCATCCGGAAAGAGAGTGGCTTCTCTTGACATTCCTTCAGGAGTTGACGCCGATAACGGTTATTTTGACGATGACTGCATAAAACCCGACCTGACGGTTACGTTCGGAGCTGTCAAGACGGGCCTTCTCTGGAACAAAGCTTCAGCCATATCCGGAGAGCTTCTGATAGCAGACATATCCATCCCTCAGGAGGCAATACTCTCAGCCGGAGGATTTCCGATAGCGGAGAAGGAGCTGCTTTCCGCCATGGTTTCCGAGGAGAAGGAAAAGAGAGAAGCGTGGGCACATAAATCACGCAAGGGTTCCGCAGCCTTCATAGGCGGCAAAGATGGCATGGAGGGATCAATACAGATGGCCGCAAAGGCGGCAATGTCGGCAGGCGCAGGCATAACATATCTCTTTTCAATGTCATCCGCAAAAAAGAGATTCTTTCCCGAAATTGTCTTCTCTGAATCTGCGGCTGAAGCGATAAAAAAATCATCAGCGGTTGTAGCAGGCTGCGGAATGGGCACGGATGACGAATCAGCGAAGGTCCTCGAGATAATCAAGAATGAAAGCAGAGAAAAGAATGTCGTTTATGACGCGGATGCCTTGAACATTATTTCAAAGTTTGAAGAGAGAAGAAAAAAAGAGTATCTGAGGGGAGCGGTCGTCACGCCTCATCCCGAGGAGTTCTTCAGACTTTCGCGAAGGAGGTTTTTCGACATCGCGGAAAAAATAAGGGCGGCTGAGGAATTTTCGAAGCATTACGGTTGCCTCCTTGTGCTCAAATCCCCGCCTACGATTATAACGGATTCAAAGACTACGATGATTTTTCCCAACATGAGCAGGAAGCTGGCGACTGCAGGCTCCGGAGACGTTCTTGCAGGCATCATAGGAGGATTTATTTCTCAGGGATACTCGCCCTTTGCCTCCGCGGCGACAGGCGTTTACGTGCATTTTAAATCCGGAGAGGCGTGCAAAGCAGATTCTCCGTCCGCAACGGATTTCATAAGAAACATTTCAAAGGCAAAAAGAGAGGTTTTTAATGCGTAGATTCATGAAGATAGCTCTTATAACGTCCTCACTTCTCTTTCTCTTCTGCAACAATGCGCAGACTGATGACTGGAGGGTTTATTCCTATTTCCTTAACGTTACTGACCTTGATGCAGACCTCAACTACATTTACGTGTGCGCGTCATCCGGGATCTTCGCCATAGACAAAGCGACTGATGAATTCAGAACCGTTGCCGCATTCAGAAAAACCATGTTTGACATACCTATGGACAATCTTATGGCTGACCCTTATCAGGCATACAATCTCTACTTTACCGGCAGGAGTTACATTTACAGGTATGACTGGTTCAATGACGCGATTTATTTCTGCAAAGCCTTTGCAGTCAAGGGAAAAGCTGTCGAAAAAATAGGATTGAATGAAGACTCCGTCTTCATAAGGATTGCGGACAAAATTCTCGGTCAGCCGAAGGATATGATGACGGATACCGGCTGGGCATTCAGGGATAACGGAGAAGGGATAAGGTGGGATGCGGACAATAAGGATTTTACGGCATATCCGCAATTCACTCCGTTTAAGAAAATATTCAACGATAAGGAATACTCATACACTGCATACGTCGAGGATTACAACAGGCTGTACGTAGGGACGAACGGAGCCGGAGTAGTGAAGCTCGACAAGTTTTCTAAGGAGGAGAAGCAGTACCTGTACGGACTCGGTTCCCTTAACGCAAGGGCGATGGCTCTCGACTCTGCAGGATTCATTTGGAGCGGAGGCGCAAATGCAATCAACATAACGCGGTTCAATCCTGACAAAAATGACTTTCAATATTTCAGAGCCGACTACTACACGGCAATACCCGACAATCAGATTGTTTACATAAGCGCATCAAGGAAATACGTGCTTTTCCTGACGGAGTACGGTCAGGCATTCTTGTATTCATTAAAGGAGAACAGGTTTTTCCCTGTTTCCGGAGAGAAGGGCACGATTCTCTTCAGAGCATGCCCTGTTGACGATTCAAGATTCATAGTGTCCAATGATATTGGCATTGGAATGGTTGACGCCGCTACGGGCGAATTTACGCAGATAAATGACAGGCTCACTTCGGTAATAAACGTAGAATACTATAACGACACGGTTTATGCGGTATCCCAGAATACGCTTTACAAGGCAAAACTAGGCGATTCGCTCTTTTCAAAAGCAGAGTTTCCCTTCCCCACTTTTATAATATACCAGTACATGAAAAACGACAAGGCCGAAATTCTTCTGGACAATGCCTACACGCACATAAGGATGAAGGGAGATACTTCATTCGCGTCATATCCCAACAACCTCTTCGGCGAGTTTTACGACCTGGCCTTTGACGGAGAGAGATGCTTTATTGCTTCTATGGACGGATTCGGCATATTCCCGCTCAAGCAGAAAAGGTGGAAAATATACGACAGAAAGAATGCCCCTCTGCCGTCCTCAGGGTTTTACAACGTTATCCCGAAAGACGGATTTCTCTACCTGAATTCACAGAACGGAATAACAAGATTTTACTATACGGATCCTGCTTTGAATGATTAAACGCCTCCTCTTTGCGGCAATTCTTTTCTCATATGCCGCTCTTCATTCCGACTATGTTTCAGGCATTTATATAAACAGGTACAAAGCGTCAAGTTCAAAGTTTTACTCTCTTGTCGGCAGCATGAGGCGCTTCAATCTCAATGCGGCCGTAATTGATTTCAAGTATGACAGGGGCGAAGTTGCCGCAGTTCTCGGAGGGGAGTTTTCAGACATAGCCTCCTATGAAAAAATCAACGGAATAGAGGAGAAGGTTGACACGCTTCTGAAATACGGCATAAAGCCTATAGCTCGCATTGTATGCTTTAAAGACAACATCCTTGCCAAGACTGACGGTTTCAAATACGCTCTGCGTTATGCGGGCGGAGAAATATTCAGAGACGCATCCGGAGCTTACTGGGTCTCTCCCTACTCCCCCTTTGTAAGGCGCTACCTCATTGCAGTCGCGAAAGAAGCAGTAAAGATGGGTTTTAAGGAGATACAATTCGATTATATTCGGTATCCCACTGACGGCATCAGGGGCACCCTTATCTTTCCGGAACACAACGGAATGAACGGATTCGACATAGTCATAGACTTTCTTAAGGAGGCTTACCAAAAATTGAAGCCTTACGGCGTTGACATTTCATGCGACGTTTACGGCTACACAGTCTGGTTTGATTCCCTCTATTACGTGATGCAGCAGCTGGAAGGCATGGCTCAGTACACTGACGCAGTATATCCGATGGTCTACCCTTCGCACTTTTCCGACTCTCTTTACGGCGGAAGGCCGAAGGAGAAGCGCACTTACGACATAATATACGAATCAGGCTCAAAATCGTCAAAAAGAATTGATAAGTTCAACACAAAGACAATACTCTACCTGCAGGATTTTTCATGGAAATCATCGCGGATGGGACATGATTACGTTAACAACCAGATAAAAGCGGCGGCAGAGAGCGGAGCGGACGGTTTTATTCTCTGGGACCCGTCGTCCGATTATTCCTACTTCAACCTTGACAGAAAGGAGAATTTCCCGGATAATGAAGATAATTGCGATTATTTCGAAAGCAGAGAGGAGCCGTAATGATTAGTTTTATGCGTACAGTCATAGGCGATATTTCGGATTCATTGCGCAGCAAGTTGTTTTATTCCGCTTCATTCTTTACCCTTTGGACTCTCTTCCTACTCTACAACAATAACTTTTTTTCTCCCTTCTATTTCTGGATGGTCTATTCGGTTCTTGTCCTTTTTGTCATTCCGGTCTATTTTCTTATAGCGCTCGAGGAGGGCAAGCTGCCTGTCAGAATCGCTTTTGCGGCGCTTCTTCTACTTGCCGTCTTTTTCGCATTCTTTCTCATAAACCTTAAAGGCTCAAAGAGAAACATAGAAAAAAACGAAATCATAAATCTGCTTGCGATAGCCTCGTTTATTCCGGTGTTTCTCTACATGCTCTTGAAAAGAAAATTCTTTCTCTCGGATTACGGCTTCTCCGCCGGCAGAGTGCGCGAGGCTCTTGTCGTTACGGCAGTCTGCTCAGCATGCGCAGTTCTGATAGCCTTCTTTGCCTCCCATAACCCCCAGTTTAAGAACACATATCCGCTTATAAGGGCGATGAAGGGAGGAGGGTGGATTTTCTTCAAATATGAGCTCGGATTCCTTCTCTTCTTCTTCCTCTGGGAGTTTTACTTCAGGGGGATTATGCTCTTCTCATTCGCAAAGTTCTCGCCGTCCGTGCCCTCCGCAGTGCTTCTTCAGGCAGTCATCTTCGCCTTTGCGCACCTCGGCAAACCCGGACTTGAGACAGTCTCCTCCCTCTTCGGAGGAATTCTTCTGGGCTTCCTTGCATACAGGCTGTCCACATTCGCACCCGCTGCAATAATGCACTTTGCGCTTGCTTTCACGATGGACGTCATTTCGGTTTTCTTCAGATAGACTGACCCGAGAGATGAAGAATCTCCGCTTACGGATTGAATGTCTTTGATTCCCTCTTCATTCTTCTGACAATTTCAGTTCTCTCTCTCTTTAACCCATTCAAAAGAACGTCAAGAATATTCAAAAGAATTTCAGTTTCGTTTCCGTAAAAGGCTGAGAGCGTCATCAGAAATGCGCTATCCGCGTTTTCCGAGAATCCGGAATATACGACGTCCTCTCCGGTTATAGCCCTGAACAGACCGGCAGAATGCATTGTTTCCGCAACCGCATCCCTCTTTTTCTCCCTTAAAAGAAGCATCCACTCCTTCGATATTCTGCTCTTAGAGACATTCAGGAAGAGCTCTCTGCTTTTAAGAGCTTCGTCTGCCTGCCTCTTTGTGGATTCTTCGGGAGAGAGGGAGAGTCTTTCGATGTATTTGAAGAACCTGAAAAGCCTCGTCGGGTCTTCTGAAAAAAGGCCTTCCCTGTTCGCTCTGAGAAGTTTCATATTCAAATCTTCCATTCCGCCAGCAATGTCGATTATTTCTCCGCTGGAGATTTCATAGGCTATGCTGTTCACAGTAAAATCCCTTCTTTTGAGGTCATCTTCGATTGAAGAGGGAGAGACTTCCGGAAGCATTCCCGGCTTCCTGTAAATTTCCTTTCTTGCTGTCACAAGGTCTACGGTCATCCCGCGCCATTCGAATGCCTCCGTCATGAAGAGAGATTTCCGGACTCTCTTCCCGTCTATCTCCAGAGCGGAAATGAGCGAATTCGAGTATGCCTTAAAATCCCCCGTTACCGTGACGTCAAGATTCTCGACTTCATCTGCTCCGAGAAGCATGTCTCTGACGGCTCCTCCGACAATGTATGCTTTGTACTCTGCAGACAGGGGAACCTTTTTGAGGATTGATGCTATTTCTTTGAACTGCATAAAAAAAGGGGGGATTTAAATCCCCCCCGGTAGTTCAGAGTCTCTTCTTTGCCTTGTCCAGGTACTTTTGCGCCTTCTCGTGGTTCGGGTCAGCCTTCAGAACCTCTTCGAACTTTTTGATTGCGGTTTTGTAATCTCCGGACAGGTAAGCCATATATCCCTCTTCATACACCTTTTCGGGATCTATCTTCTTTGTCTCCGTCTTTACCTCTTCTTTCTTTGTCTCTGTCTTGTTCGCGTCCTTTTCGAGGTTCTTTATGTGATCCTTTGCTTCGGCATTGTTCTTGTCAAGCAGCAAAAGAGCATTCCATTCCGATATTGCAGATTTTGCCCAGCCCTTCTGTTCGTACATCAGAGCATTCTCTTTATAGGTCTTTATCATCTGCGCCTTTTTGGTGTTGGCTTCCTGCAAGTATGCCAGAACCGTCGGGTCATCAGGAGAGAGCTTCTGCGCCTCATCCAGCTTAAGCAAGGCTCCTGCGATGTCTCCCTTGTTGAGTTTATCCTTCGCCTCCTTTGCAAGATTCACCGCCTTTGCCTGATTGACCGCCTCTGTGTCATCCTTCTTGTTCAGCTTGACGTTTATCTCGCTTGTCGCAGATGAAGCTACTGTGAATTCCCTCTTCTGCCATTTGTAATTGTTCGATTCAATCTTTATCTTGTACTTTCCGGGCTTTATCTGAAGCTTTACGTATCCGTTTGAAACCTGTATGGGCTTTATTGTCGTCTCTTCAAAGGTTATGGTCGCAGGCAGAAGCTTGTTGTTTGAGTTGTCTACTATGTTTACTATAAGAGTTCCGTTTTCATTCTTCTTTATCTCTCCGCCGAAACTGTATGAGTAGTTTACTCCGAGGTCAATTCTCGGCCTCAGTGCAGGATCGCCGGCAGTAAAGAGCTCCGCATGGGTCAGCCCTGCAGAGACGTTGAATCCTGCAATGTAATATTCAAGGCCCATGTTCACGTTCCTTCCGGTCACTTCTCCTATGAAATTGAGATTCTTTATAATCGGTATCTCAGCTCCTCCGAAGAGTCCGAACATGTAGTTTGTCGCTCCCGCAAGAGCCGAATCGCTTATGAATGAGGCTGTGGAGAGGTACCTTCCCCTCCCGTATCCTACAAACTCGCCCCTTCCTATGCCGAGAGTGTACTTTCCGAACTTATTGAAATCCTTTGTAGCTACAACGTAAAGCGAGAACCAGTCCTCAGCCCTGTTTGTGTAGGAATTGTCTGTAAACCCGCTTGTAATGCTGTCTCCCCCGCCTCCCGCGTCAATGTACTTCCTGTAAGTTATGTTGCGCAGTCCCACCGAAAGAGAAGGAAGAGTTGAAGTGGGTTTCAGGAAATTATACTGAACAGCAAGAGTATAATCGAGGTAAGTGAACATGTTGAGAGTGATGTCAACCATATCCATCAGTCCGTATGAAACAGCGAAATTGTAGTCGAAAGGCACTCTGTCATCAGTGAAGTTTGATGCTGCGGAAAAGAAGAGCGAACCGGTGAGCTCTCCGTTTTTAAGCACGTCCGCAGTGGGTATGTCAAGAAGGTCGGTCGGCTTTGCGAACGCCGCAAAAATAAAGACCGGCAGCAGAATAATGATAAAGAAAAACGTCTTTCGCCTCATCCTAAACTCCTGTTTATAGTTTGTAATAATATTATGCCATTATTTGTCAAAAGTCAATATATAATATAAGAATCTCTATTTCCATTCCAATTCATAGACAATTTCATACTCCCCGTCATCAAGCATTCTTTTCGACCTTTCCGTCATTCTCATGCTCTTTCCGCCAGCCATCTCTATCGCCTTCTTGGAATATCCGTAGCATGCTCCGGGAAGCCAGTCAAGAAAGGTCTCCGGAAGCTTGAACCTTATTACGGCATTGTTTTTATCCGCCTCAGGCACTGTCACCTCCCCGCTTGTAAAGAACCTGTCCCACAGTTTGGGATAATTCTTAAGGACAAACGAAGGCTGAGAGAGCCTGAAGAATATTTTGTAGAGAGAGTTAAGGCTCCTGTCGGCGATAAAAGCGTACAGCTCCGACAATGACTCGACCTCTTCAGAATGGAGCATCTCGCTCAGTTTGCGCACCATTGCCTTGAAATCTTCAAACGGGTAATCCTTAAGGGAGAGGATGGGCCCCCGCCATGATCTGGCTGACTCTTCGGGAATCGAATCTATGAGGGATTTCCAGAAATCTTCACCATGCTCCTTCAATACGTATTCCTTCGCATAAAGAAAATTGACTCCTCTTGCCCGAATCGCTGTGTCCATTATTCCTCCTTTATTTAAGGATAGAACCTAATCTTCGGCATGTCAATAGAGAATGTTCTCAGTTGTTGACTTTTGCGTGAATTTATATATCATTGCTGAAATATGGAGACAAAGAAAAGAATTCTTGTGATCGAGGACAATCTGGACATCTGCGACCTGATAGAAATGATGCTGAGCGAAGATTATGACGTTGTTGCGCTCAATGATATAAAAAAAGCCAAGGCAAGAAACGACATTGATTCCTTCGACCTTATAATTTCGGATTTTCTGATAGGCGACTCCTCCGCTGAGGAGATTGTCGAAAACATGCCGGTGAAAAAGTTCATAGTAATAACGGCTCTTTCAATCCAAAATCCTAAAGTGAGGCGCCTTGCGGAAATGCCAAATGTTTCATACATTCAAAAACCATTTGAGCTTGAGGAGTTCAAGCGCGCAGTCTCTGAAGCTGTATCCTGAGATTTTTTTCAGTTGAAACAATGAAATAAAAAAGGGGCTTCTTTCGAAGCCCCTTTTCTACCGAGGTACAATGATTTTTACTCTATGTCTTTAATGATGTGCGGTGTTATGAATATGAGAACCTCTTTTTCGCTGCTTGTTGAGGCATCATTCTTGAAGAGGTGTCCGATTATCGGAATGGCCCTTAAGAGAGGGAATCCGCTCTCAGACCTTGAATCCTCAGTCAGCACGAATCCTCCCATAACGACTGTCTCGCCGTCCACAACCATCTGAACAGTCTTGGCTTGAGTTATGTTTATCGTGGGTCCGAGGTCCTCGTTTGTAACCGTAGAAAGCTCCGCCTCTATTTCAAGAGTAATGTCCTTTGTCGAATTAACGTGCGGAGTGACGCTCAGTATTGTTCCGACAGTGTACTTCTCGTTCGTTATCTGGCCGTCCGCTCCTACTGACGAAACGAAGAACTCGCGTCCGCCGAGTATCTCTGCAAGAGTGTTGTTGGTCGCAGTTATCCTCGGATTGGAGACTGTCTTTGACTTGCCGACTGCTTCAAGAGCGTCAAGAGTTGCGTTTATCTGCGCAAAATCGCGGAGAGTTCCTATGGTAACCGTTCCTCCTGTCGGCGAGGATTCGTTCAGATTGACTCCTCCTATAACCTGTCCGTAGCCGACATTTTCAAGCGACCAGTTTATGCCGAGGCTCTTTGCGTTTGTCTTGTAAATTTCAACCACCTTGACTACTATTTCAACCTGTATGTTGCGTTTGTCAAGCTCTTCGATTATCTTCTGAATTTTGTTGTGAACGTCAAGTATGTCCTTGACCACTATCGAATTCGTCCTGTCGTCAATCGTTATTATTCCCCTCTTTGAAAGAACAGGCCTCAATGCGGCAGCAGTCAGAGTCGGTTTTGCGAACTCAAGTTTGTAAACCTTTATGTCGAGAGGAAGCGCATCCTGCATTGCAGTCTGTTCCTTTGAGAATTCCGTAAACGTGCCCACCCTTATCATATTGGGATACTCGTCATAGGTCAGGCCTGCGAGGCGCGTAACCATGTCAAAAAGGTCCTTCCATGGAACTTCCTTCACATGGACGGTAACCTTTCCGGTCACCTGGTTTGACATCACAAGATTGACTCCGACGTATTCGGCTATTCCCCTGAGAAGAGTCACCACGTCGGCATTTTCAACGTCAAGAGTCATCAGATACTCGCTCTTCGTCTCAGTTATGCTTCCTGTCTGCTCCTTGGATGCGGGAGAATTGAGCGACGCCTTCCATGAAGGAATGTCCGACCTTGCGTCCTTGTCCAAAGTAATGACAATGTCATTTCCCCTGTATTCCTTTGAATACTGGTACCTGTCCTCAATTTCAACCATGACCCTGAGAAAGTTCGTTTCAAAGTCCTTGATTATCTCTATTGACTTGACACCTGACCCGTTCTGCACGAGGTAGTATCCTCCCGGAAGCCCGTTGTCTATCGCGATAAGGTCAAAGACTATCACATTGGGCGATGTTATCGAAAAATCCGTGAAATTTGCGACTTTATCGAGAGAGAGTTTGACCTCCGTCTTTCCCGTAACCGTGCTTACGTCAATGTCATTGAGAAGTCCCAATGCAGAGAGATTCATCACAGCACAGAGGGCAGCGATAAAGAGAAAAATTCTTCTTGACATTTATAACCTCACTTTTTGCTCTTTTTTGTTACAGTTTTGTTGAGCCTTATCACCTTGTTGCGCACGACTCCGTACTCGTCAAGCTTGAATATTACAGAGTCAGACTCAACCTTCAGAAGGACTCCGTTCTTTATCTTCTCTCCTTCAAAGAACACAAATCCCATTCCGCTGGCATCCTTCAAAAGCGCAAGCTTTCCGTTCTTTCCTTTCAGCAGTCCGTAGTATGAAGCGCTTTCTATGTCAATCTGCGCCTGTTTGTCGCGCTGCAGTTCAAGAACGGATATAAAGGGGTCTCTCTCATATTTTGATTTGTAAGTGTAAGTTTCGATTGCGAATGGCAGCCCCTTTGTTGAATCGCTCATGAGAGAATCGAGAATGCTCTTTCCGGTGTCGGACACGGCCTCTGCAGGTTTCTCCTCCGCGGGTTTTGTCTCTGCCTGAGCCACCAGTAACATTTCTCCCGTAGCAACTGAAGATTCTATGGCCTTATCCTCTTTTGCTACAAAGATGCCCGTTATTTTCTGTATTGCTGCATTAATCGGGTTGCCCTTTGAGCATGACGGAAAAGCTATTAAAGATGCAAGGAGAACGGAAAGAATAATATTATTTCTTCTTTTTCTCATCTTTACCTTCCTTTTTTTCTTTTGCCGCCGCACCCGGACCTTTTAAGTAAGTGGAGAGGGAGACTATCGCAGAAATTGTATAAAGGTTTTCGGTCTGCTCCTTCAGCGGTTTTATTGAAATATCATTCACTTTTGCTATTCTCTTCTGGTTGCCTATATCTGTCAGGAACGCTCCGAGTGATGCGTATGTAGCCTGAATCGTCAGCTCCTGATTTATGCTTCCGTTTTCCTCCGTCAGTACGATTCCCGTCGGATGTATACTCATAATTTTCACGTTGTTCTTGTTGGCATAGAGAGTCACGGTGTCAATCGCATCCTCAAGCATCTGAGAATCCGGAAGCATTTTGTTCGCTATCTTAAGCTGTCCTTCGAGGACTTTTATCCTTTCGATGTATTCCGACATCCTTGCGGCAACCTTGCGCGCTTCATTCACCTGAGTGTTAACGTCGTCGAATTCAGCCTTCAGCTTTGATATCTGCTGTGAGTACTTTGAGAAGTCGAACTTCCAGTACAGGAAGAGGACTCCTATGACGACAACCGCTCCGATGATTATTTTGATCAAATTCTTTCTGTCCATGCCGCCCCCTTTACTGTTTGAACGAGGCGTTTATCTCAAAGGATATTATGTCATACCCGCCGTCAGGTTTGTTGACAATGTCCTTGAGAACGAACGCATCGAAGTAGTCGGTCTGTTTTTTGAGATTCGTCATAAGGTCGGTAATCATCAGATTTGAGAACGTCTTTCCCTTTATTACGACCTTTTTGTTCTTTATCGTAAGCTCGTCAAGCCAGAGATAGTCGGGCAGATTGGAAACTATTATGTCTAGCGTCTTTGAATAGGTAAATTTTCCTACCACCAGCTTCTTGATTGTCTCCAACTTCAAATTGATTTCAGCCTCTTTCTGTTTCATTGCGTCAACCTTTGCCACCTCTTCCTTCAGCTTCTTCAGTTCAGCCTGTTTCTCCGTAATCTTCTTGTTCAGCTGGTTCATGGAACCTATCTGGACAAAGTGAATTATGAAGAGAACAACCAACAGAAGCACGCCCGCGCCTATGGAAGCGAAGAATGCGAGGTTGGTCGGTATCTTGAAGGAGACGCCCGAGAAGCCTACTTCCGGCTTCTTTCGTTTGCGTTCCTCTTCCGGCAGAAGATTTATTTCTATCATTTTTTACCTCTCTTTTACGACCTTAAGCTCAGGCCTATTGAAGGCACTAGAAGCGGGGACATTTTTTCTATTTCATCTATGGCAAAGAGCCCTTCCTTTATCTTGACGTTCTTGAAGGGATTCATCTTTTCCACTTCAACGTCGAACCTTGTCTTGAAATATTCTATGATGCCCGGCGCATTCGAGCCTCCACCGGATATGAATATCTTGTCGATCTTGTCCCTGTTCGTAAACGGAACAGCCCTTTCCACGTTTATGCAGAGCTCGTCGTAGAACTGCTCAAGGCCTTCCTTCACCTTGTCCTCAGCAAGCTCCTCCACAGTCTCTCCCTTGAAGACCCTGTCTATCTGGTCTTTGGTGGCTCCGGGGATCCTCTGCAGGCACGACTTGATTGCGGTGGCAACGTCCCTCGTGAAGAGGTTGTTTGTGCCCTGAATGAAGCTGAGGATGGTTGTCTCATAGCCTATGTGAACAAGGCCGTGAACCTCATTCGGCTTCGGGTCATAGTTCATCTCATAGCAGTTCTGGATTGTGAAGGCCGGAACGTCTATAACGTATGGATTCAGCTCCATGTCCTTGATAAGCCCTACGAAGGGAAGGAGTATCTCCTTCTTCGCGGCCACGAGGAGAACGTCTATCTTGCCCTCCTCATCGC
>Ga0172375_10006517_pt1 | contig 16340 bp, 13 predicted proteins | sample LakKiv1m_FD_114537 | JGI IMG/M metagenome (GOLD analysis project Ga0172375, IMG submission 114537) | Freshwater microbial communities from Kabuno Bay, South-Kivu, Congo - kab_092012_11.1m | ecosystem: Environmental > Aquatic > Freshwater > Lake | place: Democratic Republic of the Congo...
CTATACGGCGCTGAATAGTAGCACACCGTCAAGGATTTATTCTATATATTTTATCTTTCTTCAACATTTTTTGCAGCCCACAATCTATGATCTTCAAAAATGAAAAAAGGAATGGAACTGAAGAATTAATGTATAGAGGTGGGATATTATAGGGTTATGCTAAAATAATTGGACATCGGTCCATGAAAATAATACACAGGTCAATATTAAAGGAATTAACCTTTACCTTTATAATCACCCTTACATTTTTAAATCTTATCCTGATGATGGAAAAACTTCTCAGACTGAGCAGATTCCTATCAGGCGTCGGTGTATCAGTGGTGGACATGGCAAAACTTATATTCTACCTGCAACCGCAATTACTTTTGCTTACCATCCCCATGGCGCTTCTTCTCTCAACACTCCTTGTTTATGGACGCCTGAATCTTGATAACGAAATTTTAATATTAAAGGCCAGCGGCTTAGATTTTAAAGGCGTTTCAAAACCTGTTTTTATACTCGGAGCGCTATGTTTCCTGCTAAACATAACCGTAAGTTCATATATTGGACCAAAAAGTAGCATATGGCTTAGAAACGAGCTAACAAATATCATCAAGGTTCGCCTACCCCTGGCTATCGAGGAAGGCACTTTCAATACAGCATTTAAAGACATCGTCATCATGATAAGAGAGAAGCCATCTCAAGACACTTTTAAAGGATTTTTTATGTATGACGGAAGGAATAAAAACGAACCGAGGGTGCTGCTGGCAAAAGCGGGGAAATTCTATATCTCAGAGGGTCTTAATACAAACCTTTCCCTTAGGGAAGGATATATTCACATTGCAAAAGGGGATAACACAACCGAACTGTTTTTCGAAAGATACTACATGACTCCCATGCTTAAATCGGATTTTCCATCCAGGAAGAATACCGAGCTTACCCCTTTTGAACTAATAAAAGGGATGGGGGAAGGGCCCCGCCATAATTCATCATTACAACTCGAATTCCACAAAAGGTTGTCGCTGCCTTTTCTTTGCATAATCCTTATCTTTTTAGGACCGCCCCTTTCTCTTATAGCCGGGAAATCCGGAAGACTTGGCGGCCTGGCCCTGGGGTTGGGGGTGTTTACTATTTATTATATTCTTCTGGTATACGGTGAAAATCTTGTCAGGGCTGGCAAGATATCTCATTATATTGGCGCCTGGGCACCTTCAGTAATATTGGGACTCCTGGGGTTATACCTCTTCAGAAGAGCGCGTAACAAGTAAATAATGAGGACCGTTCATGCCGACAAATCGGCACAAAGGGAAATGAAAATACACACCCCTTAATCCCCTCTTTTTAGAGGGGAAACCGCAGAACTCCCCTCTATCAAGAGGGGTTGGGGGTGTGTTATAAAGGTATTTTCAGGTGAAAACCATTCAACACCAAATATGCTAAAATTACAAGAATATTATCTTAAAGAATTCTTAAAGCTCCTATTTCTAATAAGCACAGGGCTTGCTCTGATATTCAGTATCCTCGATCTTATAGACAAGATGGACGATTTTATGCCTAACAGGCCTTCCCTTGAAAATTTGTTGCTCTATGCCTTTTTCAACTTTCCTAAATTCTTACTTTACCTTCTGCCTGCTGCCGTCTTGATATGCAGTTTATTTATATTCAGCCAGGCATCAAGAAACAGAGAATTTATAGCGATAAAGGCCACTGGCGGCAGATTAAAAACCATCTTTTATCCCTTCATCATATCCGGCATATTGTTAAGTGTATTTGCCTTTATCAACGGAGAGATTGTCGCTCCTGATTTTTTAAAGAGGTCAAGTGAATTAAAAAACACTCTTAAGAAAAAAGATAAAAGAATAACTTTTGAGGAGGGCACTCTCTGGTTCAGGTCAGCGGATGGCTCTCTAGTCAGGGTCGAGCTTTACGTTCCCGAAAAAAAACTTGCAAAGGGTGTCAGCATTTTTGTTTTCGGTAAAGATTGCCTCAAGGAAAGGATAGAAGCAGAAGATGCAAGGTGGGATGAATCTCAAAATTCAAAGGGCATATGGAAACTAAAAAATGTAATTATTTATGACATAAAAGGTGGAAAGGTCGATAGAAATTCAGAGATGGCATATCCATCTCTTGAGTCTCCTGAATTCTTCAGTGAAGGAATTAAAAAACCAGAAGAAATGGGGATGGTTGAACTGTACAAATATACAGAAAGGCTGAAAAGATCGGGATTCAGAAACACAAAGCTCATAATAGACCTTAATTCAAAGGTCTCATACCCATTAATAAACCTTTTTATGATTCTTCTCGGCATATCTCTTTCAGTCAGGAGCAAAATTGGTGGAGGCCTCTTTGCTGCAGGGCTTGGTCTATTTATAAGCATGATTTACTGGTTTACATACACACTGACGCTTTCTATGGGCTATGCAGGAGTAGTGCCACCCTTCATTGCTGCGTGGCTTATGCCGATAATATTCGGAACAGTGGCTGTTCATTTATTCAGAAAAATACCTGAATAGGGAGGCAATTGCAAAAGTTTCCAAAATCAGAAAATAGACGAGGCATCCTGCCTCGTAACATCTTGAAAAAAATGATTTGTCAGGCAAGATGCCTGACCTATTTGCAGCAAAAATTGACTTTTGCAAGAGCCTCTAGGCTTTTACCTTTTCACAATATAGCTTCTGATAAAACAATGTCCTAACCTTTGATCCAGCCCCATTATCCCCCTCTTTGGAAAAGAGGGGCAAGGGGAGATTTTATGGATAATAAATAAGCATATATCCTTAAAATCCCCCTCCATCCCCCTTTGCCAAAGGGGGAGCATGCGGACAAATTGAATTTATAAACAGACACTAATTGGCAATTAGTTAAGACAGTAGTTTATCAAATGGATATGATTTCAGGAATGTCAAGAATTCATCAAGGGCTCTTGACGAAATTGAATTTTTATTAATAATAAGTGAAAAATCTCTTACCATCTTTTCCTCTTTTAACCTTAACAGGCGAAGGGTTCCGTATTTACTTTCTTTTCTTGCAGCCCAGCCTGAGATTATCGAGATACCCAAACCATTTTCAACCACATCTTTTATAGCTTCTGTGCTTCCCAGGACAGCAGATATTTTCATCTCATGTTGTGTAATTCCATGTCGAGCAAGAAACTTTTCTATCATCTGCCTTGTTCCAGAGCCAGCCTCTCTGAATATAAAAGGTTCCTTTGTAAGGTCTGAAATAGGAACTTCTTTTTTCTTTGCCCATGAATGTTCGGGTGATACAATAACCAAAAGTTCATCAGAGACCAGTTTTTTAACAACCATCTTCTGTCTTACAGAATCTACCGATACTAATCCCAGGTCGATACCGCCTGAATTAAGCAGTTCAATAACTCTTTTTGTATTACAAACAAGAAGATGTACCTTTACCTTTTGATGTATTTTCTTGAAATCTGTGATAACGCTTGGAAGAAGGTAGTTGCCTACATTTGAACAGGCGCCTATAGTTATGCTTCCTTTAACAAGGCCAGTTAGTTTCCCTATTACCTTCTCTGCCGAGGCATAAAGTGCAAGGATTTCTTTCGCATATTTATATAAAACCTCCCCAGCAGGGGTAAGGGCAACTGTGCTTGATGACCTATCAAATAATTTTGTTTCATATACATCTTCGATGGACTGAATCTGGAGGCTTACAGCAGGCTGGGTGAGATGGATAATTTCAGAGGTCTTTGAGAAGCTCCTTGTTTCAGCTACGGTACAGAAGACTTTTAGTTTATGGTCATCCATTCCTACCTCAGAGCCATATTAATAAGTTATACAATTAGTACTACAGCGTTACTTTCGAGTTTCATTACTTTAAAATTCTCCGTTTCTCGTTACAGTTGCTAAGTTCAGAGCAGGGCATAAGCCGAGTTCTGTTTTATATGGCCATTCATCTAAGGTCTGGTGTTACCACCAGACTCTTGCGGTCGCTACCCGTTCCGTCTCCCCAATCCGCCTCAGGCGGAGGGAATTTGAAGGGGCCCTTCTCCAGGCGGAACCTATTCGACCTTGCTCAAGGCGGGGTTTTCCAAGCTTGAGATGTCACCATCTCAACTGGTGAGCTTTTACCTCACCTTTTCACCCTTACCCCGCACTTTTTAAAAAGTGCGGGGCGGTTTCCCTTTCTGTGGCACTTTCCTTGGGGTCGCCCCCACTCCGCATTATGGAGCGCCCTGCCCTATAGAGCTCGGACTTTCCTCCCTATGGAATATATATTCCACAGGGCGGCCATCTCTCCTGCTCTGAAATTATAATATTCTTTTATTATTATATAATAAAAATTTAATTTAAAAAAGAGGTGTTTGAAACAGTCAAGTATTAATTTCGAAGTAGAGTATTCTGTGGCATTGAGGACAACGGATAATCTCCTCATTCTTTTTTATTTCGACAAAGAGCTGAGGAGGTATGTTCATATTGCACCCCTGGCATATTTCTTCTTTTGCCTCTACCACAGCTACTGCATTGCAAGATTCAATCAAGGTCATATACTGGTTATACATATCTTTGTCAATGGAATCGATAATCTTTGACCTTGCTTCATTAAGGAGTAAAAGTTCTTTCTCAGCCTCTAACAACTCAGCCTCAAGGTCCTTCTTAAATGCCTCAATCTTATTCTTCTCAGTTATGAGTTTTGCTTCATCTATTCCCATTTCCTTTGAAGCGGCATCTAGCTCCTCCATGAGGATAAGTATATCGTCTTCTGCAGAATAACGCTCCTTTTCTGCAGCTTCTATTTCCTTTAGATGTGCTTGATATTCCTTGTTTGTTTTTATCTCTGTAATGCGAGCTTTCAGTTTTTTGATTCTTTCATCTAGATCTTCAATTTTCCTCTCTTTATCACGTTTCTTTTTTTCAAGGGAATCCTGCCGATCTTTTATCTTATCAAGACCAGCATAGATTTTCTTAACCGGAAGTTCTGCCTCGGATATTTTTGAAGGAATCTCGTCTATCATGAGCGTTTTATTGAGGATCTTAGAATCAATTTGTTGAAGCTTTATTAAGCGTTCGAGTTGTTCCTTCACCTTTTCTCTTTTACTTAACCCAAATAATACAATTGAAATAATGCATTTGAACAATGTCTGCATTATTCGGGTTAACTCTCAAGTTTAAAATTTTACATTCCTATTTACTGAGCAAAATTGTCTGGTGGGCCCACCAGGGCTCGAACCTGGGACCAACCGGTTATGAGCCGGTAGCTCTTCCAACTGAGCTATGGGCCCTAAAATACTCAATTAAAGTCACAACTTAATAGTATAACCTTGTTATTATTCGAGGTCAAGGCTTCTCAATAAATTCCCTGAGCCACTTACTTCTGGATGGGTGCTTTAATTTTCTAATTGCCTTTCCCTCTATCTGCCTTATTCTCTCACGGGTAACATCAAATTCCAGACCCACCTCTTCAAGGGTATGAGGAATGTATCCACCAATACCAAACCTCTTTCTTATAATCTCCTCTTCTTTAGGAGTTAACGAGCACAAAATCTGGTCTATCTTTTTCTTCATATCACCTTGTATAGCAACATCAAGTGGAGACAACATCGCCTTATCTTCTATAAAGTCCCTGAGATGACTGTCTTCTTCTTCTCCGATAGGGGTTTCGAGAGAGATGGGTTCCTTTGATATCTTTAGTATCACATTTACCTTTTCAACAGGTATTTTCAATCTCTCAGCAATTTCAATAGGTGTTGGCTCCCTTCCTTTCTCCTGGACGAGTTCCCTTGTCACCCTGGTTATCTTGTTAATGGTCTCAACCATATGTACAGGTATCCTTATCGTTCTCGATTGATCTGCAAGCGCCCTTGTTATTGCCTGCCTGATCCACCACGTTGCATACGTGCTGAATTTATAGCCACGCTTGTACTCGAACTTATCAACAGCCCGCATAAGTCCGCTATTTCCCTCCTGTATGAGATCTGAAAAGCTTAACCCCCTGCCTAAATATCGTTTAGCAATGCTTATCACAAGTCGCAGATTGGCTTCTATCAAAGCCTTTCTTGCCTCAAATACTTCTTTCTCGCTCCGGATAAGAACCCTCAAGGCCTTCTTCATCTCGGAAAACTTCATGCCAAACAGGACTTCTATTTCCTCAAATTTCTTTTTATATAACTGATGTTCTTTCTCAATATCAGATTTTGAATTCCTTGCTTTTTTCTTTGCAATTAAAATCTTCTTCTGCAGGTTATCCATCTCTACAACTGAACGTTTTAACTCTTCTGAGAATGCTGTGACGACGTCTTCTTTTAATCTGAGGTCTCGCGCTTTCTCAAGTATCTTGTTCCTGTTCTCCTCGAGTATCTTGATTAGGGCGCGATAGGCGCAGATATTTTCCTGGCGAGAAGCTATCGCTGAGGTTTTTAGAGGCGTGGTTCCCTTTAGCTTTTTAAAGTATTCTTTCCTCTTCTGATTCAGGCGATCAATTTCTTTTGTAATCTCAAAAAATCTTTTTCTCTCTAATAACAGACCTTCCTCTGTTTCTTCTTCGCTATTCTGAATAATCTCTGCAAGAGGGGCTTCTCCACTTCTAACCAGATTGCCCAATGCTATAAGTTTTCTAAGAGTAAAAGGCATTGAAAATATAACCTTATAAACCTTTTCCCTTGCATCTTCTATCTTCTTAGCAATCTCGATCTCGCCTTCCCTTGTAAGAAGCGCCACACTGCTCATTTCCTTCAGATATATCCTGACAGGGTCTTTTTCACCTTCTGTAAAATAAGGAACCTTTTCCTCTTCTTCTGCAGCCTCGTCATCCAGTTCAGACTCGAAATATATAACGTCCTTTTCCTTATCATATCCTTCAAAATAGTCAAAATAATGTTTCATAGATGCGCCCCTTTAATAAATCTGCGCTTTTCTTTCAATAATGAATCAAGAACTGCTAGATTACTTGATTCTTCTGCTAATTTCCTTCTTTCTTCAAATCTTCGCTGTGCCAGTCTCTGCAGACAGTCCTCGATATTTCTGTCGATGTGTTCTAAATCAAAACCCGGCTCAAGAGAAAGTCCTCTAATAAGTGTTCCTTCTTCATCACCCGCATCATTAATTAGAGAGTTTATATTAAGCTTAGCTTCGAAGGCCTTAATTTTTTCAAATAAAGATCTTATAGTTCTTTCCCTGAGGTCTTCAATGTTAAGTCTTGAAATTATTTTCTCAGCCTTCTCAGGAAATGTAATTATTGCGCTTAAGAGAAGATATTCTTCAATATTTTTTACTGCCTTTACTGGAGCAAGTCCTTCAAAACTAATCTTTGTCTTTTTTTTCATCTTCTTAAGTTCACTTCTTAGGACGGATTCGTTAATCCTTGACCTATCAGCAAGTTCGCCCAAAAGTTGATCTGCTAAGATCATATCTTTTATGCCCGCTAGCATTCCGAGGACTTCCCTCGCGGTATCTATCACATCTCCCTTTGACATATTTATGAGAAACTCTACCATCGATATGGCATTTGGAAGCATTTCTAGAAAGGGCTGACTTCCATTTTTTATCAAAAAACTATCAGGGTCTTCGCCTTTAGGCAGCAATAAGACCCTTGCCCTGAAGTCAGACTCGCAAAGGATTGCAAGAGCTCTTCTTGCAGCAGAAATGCCGGCTTCGTCACTGTCAAAAACTAAAACAACCTTTTCAGTAAGTGACTTGAGTCTCTGCAAGTGCCTTAATGTCAAGGCTGTCCCTAGCGGTGCAACTGTATTTTTAAACCCAAATTGGTGGCATACTATTGCATCAAGATACCCCTCAACGATAAAGGCATAACCCTTCTTTCTTATTTCATCCTTTGATAAGTTTATTGCGAATAAAGTATCCCCCTTTTTAAATATCTCGGTTTCGGGAGAATTAAGATACTTCGGCATGGAGTTATCTATAACCCTGCCGCCGAAGGCAATGACATCATTCTGATGGTTGAATATCGGAAAGATAATACGGCCCCTGAACATATCCCTGTAAGTTCTTCCATCAGCAACAGCAAGCCCTGAATCTTTTATCAAAGATTCGTTGTATCCACTCTTTTTAAGGTATTTAAAAAGGGCATCCCGTTCACCAACTGCATAGCCTATACGAAAATTATTAATGGATACTTCGTCAATCCCCCTTTTCTTAAGATATGCCTGTGCTGAATCTGAAGACTTAAGGTTCCCTATAAAAAATTTTGAGGCTTCATCCTGTATCCGGTACAATTTCTCTCGCTTTTCGGAAACAGATTTATTAAAACCGGTGCCGGTTATTTTAATGCCGGCTTTTTTTGCAAGATACCTTTTGGCCTCATTGAAAGACAGGTTTTCCTGCTTCATCAAAAAACCAATCACATCCCCGCCAACTCCGCACCCGAAGCAGTGGAATATCTGCTTTGACTGGCTGACCATGAACGACGGGGTTTTCTCGGAATGAAATGGACAAAGACCTTTATAGTTCTGGCCTGATTTCTTTAACTGGACATAATCGGATACAAAATCAACGATATCTATTTTAGACTTTATTTCTTCAAGTATTCTGTCAGTATTCATTCAGCCTGCTGAATCTCTTAAAGCCAGAACATTCCAGGACATCTAATGAATCATATTTTGAGATTCCATCTAAAAGCAAGTTCAGGCCGAGGGTATCGCTAGAAATATGTCCTGCTATAATAACATTCAGGTGATTTTTCTCTGCCTCTTTGCGGTGATCCTCGCTGACGTGCATCGCTACGATTGTACTTATACCACTATTTGTGAGGCTTTCAAATATCTCCTTAGCCCCTTCTGTGCCGCCTGTCATGTCAACGAATATCTTTCCCGCCTTTCTGTTCTTTGAGCCAAGAATGATCTTTGGACCAACACCGTTAATTCCGGCCGTTTTATATTCAGGGACGTTTTTAAGCATATCAAGCACATCAGATAAAAGATACGGTTTTTTTTCATCAAATAAATTCTGGAGATAGCTCGCAACCATGTTGTCAGCAGGCGTATGAAGACACATAAACGGGATATCGAGAAGCCTCGCAGCATCAACCGCCCTTGTATGGTTAAGCGGCATCAGCTTTCTTTCTACTTCTTTTATCCTCCCCTCCATAAGACTCTCTGCAACATTGATAGGGACACCAAATCTGTTTAATATATCTGGCTGCATCTGCATTACAGTATAAAGATTTGCAAAGGCCCATCCCCCGGGGTGATGTGAAAGGAGGAGGTCAATTCGTCTGCCTCTTGAGCGCAGGCTATCAGCAAGCAGCACTTCTCCAACCTCAATATCTATGCCAACAAGGATACCTTTAATCTCCTCGTCATCTGTTCCATAGAGAATCCTCGAATCAGAATATGGGTTCTGAAGTGACTCTTTATCAAAAAATTCTTTTTCATCCGGCTTAAGATCCTCGAGGTCTTTTTTTCTGCGCTCCAGATCCTTCAGGACAATATCCTTGCCACGAGGGTCGTTTTCAATCGCGATTTCTATAGCCTTTTTGTAAATATCTCTTAGCTTCATGCTTTTTCTAACAAATCCTTTACCCGTTGATTTACAATCTTTCCATCAACAGCGCCTTTTACACGGGGCATAACAAAACGCATAACTTTACCAAAATCCTTAATTTGCAGAAGGGACATTATCTTATTGCCAGTCTGACTTTTTTAAGGGCTTTTTTGCGAGCAGCAAGTGCCTTTTTCTTTTTCTTAACGCTTGGTTTTTCGTAATGCTCCCTTTTCTTTATCTCTGAAAGAATTCCTTCTTTTTCACACTGTTTTTTGAACTTCTTAAGCGCATTTTCGAAAGATTGAGTTTCACGTACCCTTACAAAGGGCATTCATTTACGCCTCCTCCCTGTTTTGAAATTGATCGTAATTTTACCAATTAAATAATTCCTGTGTCAATTGTAACAAAACTCGCCATCCATCTTAATTCATTTCCTTTTCTATCCTCGGAAACAGCGCTGCGCCTTTTCTGACCACCGTTCCGGGTTTCAGTCCACCCCACTTTACCCCAGCATCAAGATTTAATTTGGATAGATCTTCTTCAAGATTGAGTTGTTCCCACATTTTTTCTGCTGCGGACGGCATAAAAGGGAAGAGGTAGACCGCTATGATCCTCAGTGCCTCAGCAAGTGTATAAAGCACAGCCGAGAGTTTATCAATATTGTTTGTCTTCCATAAATTCCATGGAGCTTCAACTTCGATTAATTTGTTTGCATCATTGATTGCAAACCAGATATTATCAAGGGCGTGACCAAAATCTAATCTTTCCAATCTATCATCAAAATCTAACTTGATATTTTCTACGCGGTTTTTAAGGATTGTTTCTCTAAGCACATCGACAGGTCCATTTTCATCATAAGGAAGCGGCTGGGGGATTTTCCCTTCAAAATACTTTTCAATCATCGCAAGTGTCCTACTTAGAAGATTTCCAAGGTCATTTGCAAGATCAGTATTAATACGTTTTATCATCGCACCTTCAGAAAAATCTCCATCGAGGCCAAAAGGCACTTCTCTGAAAAGAAAGTATCTGAAGGCATCAACACCGTATTTATCAGCCATCTTCCATGGGTCAACAACATTGCCGAGTGATTTAGACATCTTCTTGCCCTCAACTGTCCACCACCCATGCGCGAATATGTTCTTTGGCAGTGATAATCCAAACGCCATTAGCATAATTGACCAGTAGATAGCATGGGTTGTCAGAATGTCCTTCCCTATTAAATGATGGTCCGGGGGCCACCAGTCATTGCCCCACCCTTGCCCCCCCTTAGTAAGGGGGGGATGGGGGGGTGTTATGTACTTTGTCGCTGAGTAGTAATTTACAAGCGCATCAAACCATACATAGGTTACAAAGTTTTCATCAAAAGGCAACGGTATACCCCAGGAAAGTCTAGGTTTTGGTCTTGATATGCAGAGGTCGCCGAGCGGTTTATTTTTTAAAAATCCGAAAACCTCATTTTTCCGTGTCTCAGGGAGTATATATTTTGGATTTTCCTCAATATATTCTACAAGCTCTTCCTGGTACCCCGACATCAAAAAGAAGTAATTTTCTTCTGAAATATGCTCTAATTGCCTTTTGCAATCCGGACATTTACCTTCTGTAACTTCCTTCTCTGTCCAGAAACGCTCATCCGGTATGCAGTACCATCCCGAATATGCCCTCTTTTCTATCTTCTTTTCTTTCCACAACCTCTGTAACAGCGCCTGTACAGTTCGGATATGCATTTCATCAGTTGTGCGTATAAAGATATCATTTTTAATGCCGAGTTTGTCCCACAGGCTTTTGTAATTCTCCACCATTAAGTCAGCATGTTCTTTTGGCGTAAGGCCTTTTTCCTGTGCTGCTTTTTCAACCTTCTGGCCATGTTCGTCTGTACCTGTTAAAAATAGCACTTCTTTCCCTTTCAACTTGTTATATCTCGCAAGGATATCAGCTGCAATGGTTGTATATGCATGGCCGATATGGGGGACATCATTTACATAATATATCGGCGTGGTAATATAGAATTTATCTCTCACCTTTTATGAGGCCTTCTTATGCGCTTTCTTCTGTGCCTTATGAACTTCTCGTTTTTTTCTTTGTTTTCTTGTTTCGCGGATTGTGGCGCAGGTTGCCGCGACTCAATCCGTTGAACAGGCTCACCCACTTCTCCGAATGAATCTCTTGAAGCGACGACTATCTCGGTCACTTCTGCATCTTCCGAAATGTATATTGAATTGCCCTCTATCAAGGTGTTATCCTCTGGATAAGTTTCAACATACTCAAAGCCTAAACAGCACATGAGCCTTCCGCAGACCCCGGATAACTTGGCTGTGTTAAGGATGAGTTCCTGCTTCTTTGCCATTTTGATAGAAATAGGCTCAAATGATGTCAGGAATTTTGTGCAACATAGTTCTCTGCCACAGATCCCTAAACTACCTATTATCTTTGCCTCGTCTCTCACGCCTATCTGCCTCATCTCTATCCTGGTCTTGAATCTGGCAGCAAGATCCTTGACAAGTTCCCTGAAGTCTATTCTTTTTTCTGCAGTGAAATAGAAAATTATACGTTTTCTATCAAGGGTTACTTCTGTCCAGACAAGCTTCATAGGGATTCCCCGTGCCATTATTCTCTCAAGGCAATTGTCCATAGCTTCTATTTCGAGGTTCTTGTTTTCTTCTTTTTGCTGGAGATCTTCTTCTGTTACCTTGCGAATAACTTTTTTCAGCTTTCTATCAGGCTCTTCTATTATATTATGGCGATCGATAACGACATTGCCTACATTGAGTCCGAGATCAGACTCTACTACCACAAGGTCACCCTTGTTTACGTCTATACCGTTTATCTCAAAGTCGTATATCTTTCCACAAGATTTAAAGCGTACTCCGACTATTTCAGGCATATATAATACCCATTGTTTCTCTCAGTAAAGAACCTGTGTAGTTCCATGTGAGTGATCTGTTTAGATTAAAATTTAAATATCCTTTCAAAGCGCTTAATTTTTGGTAATTTTCTATTATAACCTTTAAATCCATCGACCTGCTTAACTTATTTAAATAATCTTTAAGGTCGATATTAACGAGATTTTTTTCGTCCCGGCTTATTTTTATTATAGCCATATCTCTGAACAGAATCAGTACAAGGTCGAACCACCTTTCCATTTCCTCTTTTGATGTCCAGCCGTCTTTTTCTGCATCCAGCATCTCCTTTAAGAGCTTTATACACCATGCCCTTTCTTCAACAAGATTCCCTGTAAATGCAAGACCCGGCTTTCCCATCGAAAGCCTGACGAGAAGTGATATGGGGGGAGGGGTGGGCAGGGGAGCTGACTGTCGACTACTGACTGTTTCTATAACCTTTCTGCATGCCTTGAGAGAAAGAGGTGTAAAGTTTACACGTGAACATCTTGATTTTATTGTATCTGGCAACCGGTCAGGATTTGATGATATGAGGATTATCAGACTGTCTTTTGGAGGTTCTTCAAGGGTTTTAAGAAATGCATTTGATGCAAATGGATTCATAGTATCCGCTTCATCTACAATTACAACCTTTTTCCTGCCTTCAAATGGCTTAAAAGAAAGTATATTATCGATCGCGCGTATCTCTTCAATCCTGATCAGCCCCCCTTCAGGAGAAATGATTAAAAAATCAGGGTGAGATCCAGATTCAATCTTTTTACAGGAAAAACATTCATCACAGGCATCCACCCCCCCATCCCCCCCCTTATCAATGGGGGGAGAGGGGGGGGTGAGGCAATTTACTGCCTTTGCAAGATTAACGGCAGTAAATTTTTTGCCTATGCCTGATTCTCCTGCGAATAAATATGATGATGGAATCCTTCCTCTTTGAACGGTTCCAAGAAGTATGTTTACTGCCCTTTCCTGTCCTATAATGTCTCTTAATGCCATAATTTAAAAATAGAAAATATCTTAGAAATTATAACCTCATGATAAACGGATTGACAAGGGGGATGTTCTATTGAAATGCGACTTGCACCTACTTATCCGCAGTCTCAGAAGTTCTTGATTCTTGTTAATTACTTTATCTACTACACATCATATATTACCTTCTAAGCTATTTAAAGCATGATTGCGGTAAAATTGTTCTCAATATATGGGACTAATAGCTCTTAACCACCGCAGTTCCTCTCAATACCTCTTACTTAACAAGCTCATGCGTCAGGGCTGGTTTTTTCTTATTTGGTTCGGGATTGTCCCGGTTTAAATGGTATAATAAAAAATCTGATCTCAAAGGCGGGTTTATGTATCAGGAATTAAATGCAGTTGTCATGCCGAGCGGCTCCATTCAGATGGAATGGGCAGATGCCGGGGAGCAAATAGGCAAAAGCCGGCACTTGTTGCAGCAGGAAATATACAGGCGGTTTGCCTCGGATTCTGAAACAGCCTTTCTGTTTTTAGGGTTCTGTGACAGGACAATCCCTTTGTCCCCTTCTCTCGATTACTTGAGGGAATTCGCCGGACTGTTCGTGAATAAGTTGAGACTCACGCCGGACCTTGAGGTTATCCGTCATAAAGTAAAGGTCAACGAAGGGCCTGAAGTCAGCAGATTTCTGGAGAACGCCCCTTTAATGACAGGTTCGGAATATCTGAGCGGTGAACTGCTGGAGGGTCTCTGGCAAAGGCTCAACACCACGTTCCAGCGGGAGCTCAAGGCTTATAACGGGACGGTAGAAGAATTCATCAAAACATATAGTCCCGATGTGCACTTGGTAGGCCGGGTATTTTTTCACCTTGTCGAGAGTAAAAAGGAAGATTATCCATTCGCATTCCTTGCAACCTATTCAAGCGGCCTGAATAAACAGGGCGCATCAAAACACCTCCCCCTGAAATATGCATTAGAGGAATTCGGGAGTGAGAGTGAAAAGCTTCTGGAATTCCTTTCGACAGTCAATCTCGCCGCGAAGGAGAGCCCTTTGATTGCCGGTCTCATTGAAACTGGGGAGTTGTTTCACCCGCTTGCCTGGTCAGCAAAGGAGGCTTTTACCTTTCTTAAGGAAATACCGGTTTATGAGAGGTCGGGAATCCTCTGCAGGATTCCGAACTGGTGGAAGGGCGAGGCCTCGGGTCTGAAGCTTCATATCAGTGTTGGTGATACACAGCCGTCTTATCTCAGCATGGAGGCCCTTTTGAGTTTTGATGCCCGGCTGCTTCTCGGTGACACGTTAATCTCCGAAGAAGAGGCCCGACGGCTTATTCAATCGTCGGAGGGTCTTGCCTTTATCAAGAACAAATGGATAGCCGTTGACCCTGAGAGGTTAAAGCAGACCTTAGCCGCATATGAAAAAGCCCGGAAGATGATAAGAGAAGGGCGCTTCAGTCTGAGAGACGCCCTGCGGATGCAGTTGAATCCAAAAGCGATGCTTGGTCTGCCTGCTGAAGGCGAAGGCGTTGATGTCTCAAACGGCAAATGGCTCGAATCGGTCATCCGGAAGCTGCGGCATCCTGAACTGATTGTTTCGACAGAACCGGGCAAGACATTCAAGGCCGAACTCAGGCCCTATCAAAAGAAAGGGGTGAACTGGCTCTGTTTCCTTGATTCACTCCAATTCGGTATCTGCCTGGCAGACGATATGGGGCTCGGCAAGACCGTCCAGATACTCGCGCTGTTGAATATCCTGAAATCCAGGAACCAGAAACGGGCAAGTCTTCTGGTGATACCGGCGTCGCTTATCTCCAACTGGTCACAGGAGATCAGGAGGTTCACGCCTGACATCGAATTCTTTGTGGCCCATCCTGAGGCCCATCCTGACAAGAAAGTTGCACCGAAAGACAAAGAAGCGCTTGATGGAATGGACCTCATAATTACAACATATTCCCTGGTCCAGAAATACGAATGGCTTCAGGATTATGAATGGAAATATATCATTCTTGACGAAGCACAGGCCATAAAGAACCCCGGCACAAAGCAGACGAGAGCCGTCAAGAGGTTTAATGCGGGAAACAGGCTAGCCATGACAGGCACGCCCATTGAAAACAGGCTTTCGGACCTATGGTCATTGTTCGACTTTATTAATCCCGGTCTGCTTGGCAGTCCAAAGGAGTTCACGGAATTCACAAAGAGATTGAAACATGACCCCGACGGTTATGCGCGTTTGAGAAAGGTCATCAGTCCCTATATACTGAGGAGGCTGAAAACAGACAAAGCAGTCATATCGGACCTGCCTGAGAAGATCGAGATGAAGACATATGCGCCATTGAGCAAGAAGCAGATAGTCCTTTATAAAGAGATGGTGCGGGAATTAAAGGACCTGGTAGAGAACGTTGAGGGTATACGGCGCAAGGGCCTCATACTCTCGTCCCTGATGAAATTCAAGCAGATCTGCAACCATCCGGACCAGTACCTGGGCACAGGCGGATATGAGGAAGATGACAGCGGAAAATTTGCAAGGCTCAGGGAGATATGTGAAACAATACATGACAAGAGGGAAAAGGCGCTGGTTTTCACCCAGTTCAGGGAGATGACCGAACCGCTGAAGGCATTCCTGGACGGCATATTCGGGACAAAGGGGCTTTTGCTGCACGGCGGCACACCTGTCGGAAAGAGGAAGGACATTATCGAACAATTCCAGGGAAGTCAGTATTTTCCGTTTATGGTGCTGTCATTAAAGGCTGGCGGAGTCGGTCTGAATCTTACCGAGGCGAACCATGTCATCCACTTCGACAGGTGGTGGAACCCGGCAGTAGAGAATCAGGCCACGGACAGGGCCTTCAGGATCGGCCAGAAAAAGAATGTCGTTGTCCACAAATTCATAACCAGGGGCACCATTGAAGAGAAGATAGACATGATGCTCGAAGAGAAATCAAAACTGTCGCAGGATATTATTCAAAGCAGCGGCGAGGCCTTGATAACCGAAATGGACAACAGGGAGCTGATGGAGCTTTTCACCCTTACGATATAATA